>Ga0066710_100002783_pt1 | contig 14391 bp, 15 predicted proteins | sample GraSoiAngelo_159_FD_79666 | JGI IMG/M metagenome (GOLD analysis project Ga0066710, IMG submission 79666) | Grasslands soil microbial communities from the Angelo Coastal Reserve, California, USA - 14_1009_16_40cm | ecosystem: Environmental > Terrestrial > Soil > Grasslands | place: USA...
AGTCGGCGGTTTGCTCGCCGCGCTCTTGTCTCGCGGCGGTGATCGAGTCGTGGTGCTGCACGACTCGGCGCCTCGCGAGATTCGTGTGGAGAGCAAGCGTTTCGGCGACTTCACCGCCGAGGTGCACACCGCGCCGTCGCTCGCGGAGCCGGTGGACGCGGTGCTGGTGACTGTTAAGGCGACCCATCTCGACGACGCTGTGGATCGGGTGCCCGCGGCAGCCCTGGGCGACGCGCTCGTGATCCCCCTCCTCAACGGCATCGAGCACGTCGAGCTTCTGCGCAGCGTCTATCCAGCCTCGAGCGTCGTGCCTGCCACCATCCGGATCGAGACCACGAAGGTCGCGCCGGGAGTCATCCACCACACCAGTCCCTTCGCGGTCGTGGATATCGGGCCGCGAGGCGAGCCGGTCGGGGCGCACCTGCGAGCAACAGGCCTGGACGTGCGAATCAAGGACGACGAGAACGCGATGCTCTGGGACAAGTTGGCCGTGCTGGCGCCGATGGCGCTGCTCACGACTCACGAGCGCGCGAACATCGGAGAGGTCAGGGCGCGGCGTCGCGAAGACCTTGAGGCGCTCGTGCGCGAGTTCGCATCGGTCGCCGCCGCCGAAGGCGTTGCGATCGATCCCGTCGCCAACCTCGCATTCATCGAGAAGGCGCCGGGGGCGATGGAGACATCGATGCAGCGCGACCAGGCCGCAGGCCGTCAAATCGAGATCGATGCGCTCGGCGCAGCGCTGCTCCGCAGGGCAGCGAGGGCCGGCATCGAGGTGCCAGTCACCGAGCGCCTGGTGAAAGAGCTTCAGGCTCGAGCGGTCAGTACGTCCGCTTGATCACGTCGCGCTCCATCTGAGCCACCGCCTTGCTCACCGGCTCGAACAGCGGATGCTTCGCCTGACGTAGCGCCCACTCGAGCTGGCGCAGCAGGGAGTAGAGGCTTTTCATCGCCTTGATCGCGTCACCGATGTCGACGTTCGTGGGCAGCGGGATCTGATCCAGCGCTTCGGCGCTCGCCCACTTGTAGGCGAAGTCGATGAAGTCATGCGACGGCTGGCGAAGGTTCGGCTCGTCGAGGTCCTTCTCCATGTCGGCGAAGCGGAAGTAGAGAGTCCGCACGAGCCGCGCGCACTGCGCGATGGCGTGCGTTGGGTAGCGGCGCGGACCATGCCGTCCGGCTCCGCCTTCGTCGCGACGCCGCGGGACGTTGCGGTCCTCGGCCGCGAGCATCACGAGCACCGCGCACAGCTCCGCGGACGCCAGTCCCTCGAGCCATCCGGCCCACACCGCCTCGGCGACGAGGATTGTGTTCTCGCCGTACACGCGCGACGCGAACAGGCCCTTGTCGGTGGGCTTGTTGTGGTCGAGGAAGCCGGTCTCGGTGAGGATCCGGCACAGCCGGCGCAGCTTGCGCGCGTACTCGTCCATCTGGCCCCCGAGCTCGTGCTCGCCCTGATCGAGCTCTCGCTGCATCGCGCGGATCTCGCCGTATCGCTGCACGTACTCGCCGAAACGTGGCGAGCGCACGACCTTCAGCTTGCGTTGACGCTCGAGCAGGCCCTTGGCCTCGATCTCGAGCTTCTGCACGACCCTCTCCGCGCCGCCCACGGAGCGGCCTCCTTGCCCGCGCCCGCGGCGACCGCGCCGCGCGTGCCGCGCCGCCCCCGCCTCGCGCCTCAATCGCTTGAGCTCGATTCGGATCGAACGCCGGCGCTCTTCGAGCTTGAAGTACTGCTCGACGTCCTCGAGCGAGACCTCGGGGTCGTTCCACATCTCCCGGATGTCGGCCAGGCGTGCCCTGACGTTCACCAGGCGCTCCTGCGTCTGGTCCGCCGCGAGCCTCTTCTGGAACTGTCCGAACGACCGCTGCATGAGCGCTTCCGCCTCGGCCGGCGTGTACACCCGCAGCAGGTTGAGCGCCATGTTGTAGCTCGGCAGGAACTTCGACTCGACGACCAGGGTCGGGCCCATCGCGACCTCGTAGATCGTCCCGACCTCGACGTCCGACTCCTTGAGGATCACGCCGTGGCCGATGATGTCGATGCCACGCCGGCCGGCGCGCCCCATCAGCTGCGTGAGCTCGCCGGTGGTGAGGTTTGAGAAGTTCACGCCGTCGAACTTCGTGAACGACGAGACCGCGACAGCTCGTGCCGGCATGTTGATGCCGAGTGACAGCGTCTCGGTCGCGAACACTACCTTGATGAGCCCGCGCTGGAAGAGCTGCTCGACCATCTCCTTGTGGTACGGGAGCAATCCGGCATGGTGCTCCGCGAGCCCTCGCCGCAGCAGGCGGGCGTCGACCATGCGCCGGAACAGAGCCTCCTCGTCGCGGTCCTTGAGCTCCGCGAGTCGCTCCGCGGCGACACGATCGATGGCCTGCTTCTCTTCCGCGGTGGTCAGGTCGAACTCGTGGTACGAGCACCGCTGCAGCGCCTCGCGGCATCCGCGTCTCGAGAATATGAAGTAGATCGCCGGCAGCATGTCCATGTGCTTCAGCTCGTCGATCACGTGGAGCAGGTCGTTGGACGGCAGGTTGCGGTAGCGACCGACGCGATATGAGGCTTCTTCTTCCTGGGCGGCCTTCGACCACGTCCGCTGGTCGATTCCGCCGTCTTCCTTGAACAGGGGCAGGAAGCGGTTTTGGATCGCGAGCCACATCTTCAGCTCGACCGGTCGCCTGTCGTGGAAGACGGTCTCCATGCCGCCGCGGTTCTCGGCCATCCACTCGGCGATATCGCGGTAGTTGCCGATGGTGGCCGACAGGCCGACAAGCTTGATGCCCAGCGGCGCCTGGATGACGATCTCTTCCCACACCGCGCCACGCGGGAAGTCATCGATGTAGTGGACCTCGTCGAGGACGACGTAGCGCACCGCATCGAGGCGCTTGAGGTCTTCGTAGATGAGGTTGCGCAAGATCTCGGTGGTCATCACGACCACCGGCGCCTCGTCGTTGATGGTGTTCTCGCCGGTGACCAGCCCGACCGTTGACGCGCCGTACTCGCGCACGAAGTCGTGGAACTTCTGGTTGCTCAGCGCCTTCAGCGGCGTGGTGTAGACGACCTTGTGGCCCTCGCGCAGCGCCCTAAAGATCGCGTACTCGGCAACCACGGTCTTGCCGCTCGACGTCGGCGCGCTGACGAGCACGCCGCCGCGCCCACTGTCGAGCTTTTCGATTGCCTCGCGCTGAAACGGATCGAGCTTGAAGGGCAGCGAGGCCTCGAACTCGTCGACCAGGCTCTCGGTGACTTTCAAAGGCGAACCAGCTCTGTGCTCACGTTGGTGATCTGCGCGCCGTCAGCGTGGCGCTCCACGAAAGTGAGAACGCGCGCAAGGATCTCATCGGCGTGGCGCGAGTCGCTGCTCACGCATGTGATCGCGAGCTCGGCCAGCTGCCAGCGATCCTGCTCGCCGACTTCCGCCGCGGCGACGTGCAGCTCCTGGCGGACGCGACGCAGCAATCCGCTGACGACCTGCCGCTTCGATTTCAGCGATCCGCTTTCGGGCAGGTGAAGCACGACACGCATCACGCCGACGGTCATGGGCGCCGCCATCACTCAGTTAGATTAGGTCTCGTGGCGAGAACCCCCACGAACTCAGAGGACCGGCGACGCAAGACGCGGAGCGGGTTGCCGAGCCGCGCGCCGTGAGTTCGCGGGGACCCCTTGGGACGGGGACCTCGGACCTCGCGGATCTCGGCCGCGAGATCGTCAAGGCGTCTTACCTCAAAGGAGAGTTCATCCTCCGCTCGGGCAAGAAGAGCGATCGCTACTTCGACAAGTTCCTGTTCGAGACCGACCCTGCGCTGCTGCGCCGCCTTGGGAGGCATCTCGCCGAGCTGGTGCCGGCGGACACGCAGCTGCTCGCGGCGCCCGAGCTGGGGGCGGTGCTGCTCGGCGGCGCGGTCTCGATGCAGATGGGCCTGCCGCTGGTGCTGGTGCGCAAAGAGCCCAAGGGATACGGCACCACGAAGCAGATCGAGGGAAGCTTCGAGCCTGACCGGCGCGTCACAGTCATCGAGGACGTGGTCACGACCGGTGGCGATTCGCTTCGCACAGTCGACGTGCTGCGCAATGCGCGGCTCGAGGTCATCCGCCTTGTCGTGGTCCTCGACCGTGGCGAGGGCGGCGCCGAAAACATCGGGCAGGCGGGCGTGCCGTACTCACCGCTTTTTCGCATCTCCGACCTGACGCTTGACTAAGCTCACCGGCCAGGGATCCTCGACGGATCTTCGGCGCCAAATGCGGCTCATCTGCGTTGTTGCGGCCTGCGCTCCTCGCTCATGCATGACGTATGCACTCGCTGCGGTGCTCGGCCGCGCCTAGCATCTGAGCCGCCTTGTCGCCGAATCTCTCGTCGAGGCCCCCGGCCGGTGAGCTCCTGTTCAAGGGAGCGACCGTCTACACCCCGGACGGACCGGCCGACCTCGACGTCACCGTCAGCGATGGCGTGATCACCAGCGTCGGGCCGCGTGGATCTGGCCGCGGAAAGCCTGTCGATGTCTCTGGCAAGTGGCTGCTGCCTGGCGGCATCGACGTGCACGTGCACAGCAGGGACCCGGGCTTCCCCGACAAAGAGGACTTCGGCACGCTCACGGCCGCCGCCGCCGCAGGCGGCGTGACGACTGTGATCGACATGCCGAACACCGTGCCCGCCGTCGATTCGGCAGGCGTGCTGGAGGCGAAGGCGGCGCTGGCGCGATCGCGGTCGCGTGTCGATTTCGGGCTGTGGTCGCTCATCCGTTCCACATCGACTGAAGAGCAGCTGGTCGAGCTCGCGTCCGCGGGTGCATTCGGGTTCAAGGCGTACCTCGGCTATTCGTTCAGCCTGAGCCGCAAGCAGGTGCTGCACACGCTCGACTCCGGCGACCCGGACCTGGAGGCGCCGCCGGATTACGGCACACTGACGCGACTCGCCCCGGCGATCGCCGAGCTCGGGCTGCCGCTGGTGATCCATGCCGAGGATCCCGGGATCCTGCACACGTTCAGGCGGCCTTTCGAGACATACGAGGACATGCTCGCGGCGCGCCCTGCCGAAGCGGAGTCGCTCGCGATCTCCGCAACTTCCTCGGTGGCCAGGCAGCACGGCATTCACCTCCATGTCGCGCACGTCTCGAGCGCACTCGGTCTGCATGCGGCGGAGGAGGCGATCGCGGCGGGGACGAGGCTCACGCTCGAGACGTGTCCGCAGTACCTCTGGCGGACGGAAGCCGACTTCGCGCGCCTCGGCACCGCGATGAAGATGAACCCGCCGGTCAGGACGATGAGCGATCAGCAGGCGCTCCGCGATGCGCTGAGACGCGAGGTCATCGGCGTCGTCGCGACCGACCACGCGCCCCACACCGATGCCGAGAAGGCGCGGGACCTGGAGCACGCGCCGCCGGGCACGCCTGGCGTCCAGACGCTCTACCTCAGCTGCCTCGAGCTCGCCAGGCAGATGGGCGACCCATGGCTTGCGGCGAGGTGGGTGAGCGAGGGCCCCGCGGCTCTCGCGGGCCTCGGGGAGAGCAAAGGACGCATCGCGCCGGGCTACGACGCGGACCTGGTGGTGGTCGACCCGAAGCAGTCCACGACCTTCATCCCGAGGTCAATGCGCTCGCGCCAGAAGCACGGCGCGCTCGAGGGCCTGAAGGTCTCGTTCGCGATCAGCTCGGTGTATCTGCGCGGAGCGCCCGTTTACGCGAACGGCCGGCTTTCGACCAGGTCGAGCGGCCGGATGATCCGGCCGGCCGGAGTCCCTATCGCGTAGCGGCGCCGGCCCCGCGAAAGATGGGGTTCTGCGCCAGCTCTCGCTCGAGGCTTGTCGCCGGGCCGTGGCCGGGATAGAGCGCCGTCGAAAGGGGCAGACGCAGCAGCCGCGTGCCGATGCTCATCATCTGGCGGCGCAGGTCCGTCTCCGGCATCTGGCGGCCGATGCCGCCGGCCAGGATCGTGTCGCCGACAAACGCGTGGTTCGCGATGACCAGGCAAACGCTGCCCGGCGTGTGGCCGGGCGTATGGACGACCGACATCTTGAACTCGCCGAAGTCGAGCTCGTCCCCGTCGATGAGATAGCGGTCGGCCGAGCGCAGGAACTGCTTGGCGTCGGCCGAGTGGATGGCGGTCTCGCCGCCCGCCAGGGCCTTCAGGTCGTCCTTGCCGCCCACGTGGCCCGGGTGGCCGTGGGTGGCGACGATCCAGCGCACGGTCGCGCCGGCCAGCTGCTCGGCGATCTTCTCCGCCGGCGCGCCCGGATCGATGACCACGGCCTCTTTGGTCGTGGCGTCGGAGACGATGTAGCAGTTGACGTCGCGGTCGAGCTTGACCTTGACGATGCCGAGCTTTGCCACTAGGTCAATATTTACCGGAAATGCAGCAATGGGCGGTCGTGGCCTTCGGTAGCGCGCTCCTGCTGCTGTGCCTGTTCTGGATCGCCGGGTACTTGAGGCGTCGCTCGAAGAAGCGTTACTAGGCTCCGGCCACGGCGCGAGTGCCGGCACTGGCACCGTCGGAACCGGGCGACCCAGTGCGGCGGCCGGCGCTCGACCCGGAGCTAGCCCCCCGAGTCCCCCTGGACTTTCAGGCGCAGCGCGTCGAGCGAGTCGAACTTGTCCAGCGGCGGCTTCGCGCGGGGGCGGTCAGGGTATTTCGCGGTCTGGATCGCGTCGATAAGCAGCTCGATCTCCTCAGTCGTGAAGCTCAGCGTGCGATAGACGACCGGCTCCTTCTGCGCATGCCGGTCGACGGAATCCTTGATCACGTCGTCGGTGTCGGTCACCACCTGCGGCCTGGTCGGACGGAAAAGGTCTTCGGAGCCGCCCAGTGACGCGCGTTTGAATGTGGGCATCGTTACTTGTGATTCTCCATGACTCGAACAGCCAGCGCACGATATACCCTCGCACCGTCGGATTCGCGGGCGTACGTCAGGATTGATTGACCCGCCAGGGGCGTCTCGGCAAAACGGATCGAGTCGGTGACACCGAACTCGTAAACCTTGTCGCCGTACTTCTCTCGCACCGCGGCAAGCACCTCCTGCGAGTGCAGCGCACGCTGCTTGTACAGCGTGGGCAGGATTCCGATGAGCTCCAGCCGCGGGTTCAGCCTTCGCTTCACGCGCTCCAGCGTCACGAAGAGCTCCTGCATTCCCTTGAGGGCCAGGAACTCCGCCTGCATCGGCACCAGCACCTCATTCGCCGCGACCAGTGCGTTGATGACGATGAGGTCGAGCGACGGAGGGCAGTCCATGATGATGAAGTCGTATCGACGCTGGACCGGCTCGAGCTTGTCGCGCAGGATGCTCTCGCGGCCGATCTCGTTGATCATCTGGTTCTCGGCGCCGGCCAGCTCGATGTCGGCCGGGATGTAGTGGACGCCCATCTGCGGCGCCTCCTGGACAACGTCGGTGACGGTCGTGTCCGGCTCGAGCAGCAGGTGGTAGATGGTTTTCCCCAGCTCGCCGGGCGGCTTCATGTAGAGGGTGAGGTGACCCTGCGCGTCGAGATCGATGAGCAGGACCCTCTGGCCGAGCTCCGCCAGCGCCGCCCCGAGATTGACGGCGGTGGTGGTCTTCCCGACCCCACCTTTCTGCATCGCGACAGCGATCGTCCGGGCCAAGATCGATGCGAGTCTAACTGAACCCGGCGCGATCGACCATCGGGCTCGCCCCATGGACCCCATCTCTACAATGCACGCGGGTTGTTCATCGACATCGCCGTAGGCCTCCTGATCCTCATCGCGCTGTTCCTCGGCTTCCAGCGGGGCGTGATCCAACCCCTGATGGCCGAGATCTTCTTTTTCGGCACTTTGCTGCTGGTCTTCAGGTTCCACGACCAGTACACGACTCAGATGGAGAAGCTGGTCCACATCAACGCGGTGATCAGCGTGTTCGTCGCCCTGATCGCTGCCGTGATCCTGGGCGCGGTCGGAGGCGCGATCGGCGGAGCGTTCCACCGCATGGAGTCGATCCGTGGCATCGACGGCCTGCTCGGGGTCTTCGTCCACGTGATCGTGATGCTCGTGGTGATCTACCTCGGGGTCTCGGCGCTGGTGACGCTCGACAACGCGTTCGTGCCAACGGTCAGCAAGGCCACTCTCACGCTTGACCAGGTCAACCAGCTCGAGTCGCAGATCCTCTCCAACCCGATCACGTCGGCGCTCGTCTCCAAAGACGACCTCGCAGCCCTGAAGAAGGCCGCCCAAACCAGCAGCGGCGCGAACATCCAGAGCATCAACGGCATCAAGCAGCTGCAGCAGATCTACACGGGCTTCCTCGAGCCGCAGCTGCACACCTCGCGCTCGGTGCCGATCATCCTCAGCATCGGCCAGCACATTCCCCTGATCGGGCACATCGGCCCGAACGACCTGCACCCGGCTCCGTCCCCGAGCCCGTTGCCGCCATGTCCGACGCCGAGCCCGACCAAGGCCCCGAGCCCGGCGCCAAAGGTGACGCCGAAGGCGAGTCCGAGCCCGACACCAAGCTGCGCGCCCAGACCGTCCCCGACCAAGTAAGTTAGGCAGCGATGCTTGACCTGGCGCTGACTCCTGACCAGGAGCAGCTCGTGGAGACCGTACGTGACTTCTGCAGCCGCGAGTTCGCGCCGCGCATCGCGGCCGACGACCGCGCCGTCCGCCACGACCCCGAGATCTTCGCCAAGCTCGCCTCGATCGGCCTGCCGGGCGTCTGCTTCCCGCAGCGCTACGGCGGTCATGGCCTGGACTACCTGTCGCTTGGGCTGGTCTGCGAGGAGCTCGAGTACGTCGACACCGTCTACCGCACCGTGCTCTCGGTCCACGTCGGGCTTGTGGGCTGCGGCATCTACACGTGGGGCACCGAGGAGCAGAAGCAGCGTTGGCTCGGGCCGATGGCGCGCGGCGAGAAGCTCGCGTGCTTCGGGCTGACCGAGCCCAACGCCGGCTCGGACGTGGCTTCCATGCAGGCCACCGCGAAGCGCGACGGGGGCAGCTACCTGCTCAACGGTCAGAAGGTCTGGGTGTCGGACGCGGACACCGCGGACTTCATGCTGATCTTCGCCAAGACCGATCCGAAGGCGGGCGCGCACGGCGTGTCGGCGTTCATGGTCGATCGCGCAGCTTCCGGCAAGGCGTTGCGCACGGAGCCCATCGAGGACCGCCTGGGGATTCACGCCGGCGATGTCGGCTCGATCTTCATGAGCGACCTCGAGGTGGATGAGGCGGATCGCATCGGCGACGAGGGCGACGGCTTCAAGGTCGCGATGAGCTGCCTCGACAACGGGCGCTACACCATCGGCGCCGGCGCCACTGGCACAGTTCGGGCGTGCCTCGACGCTTCAGTGAAATACGCGCACGAGCGCAAGACGTTCGGGCAGGAGATCGGGCGCTACCAGCTCGTGCAGCAGATGATCGCGCGCATGGCGCGCGACTACGAAATCTGCAAGCTCCTGTACTTCAACGTCGCGTGGATGAAGAACAACGGGCTGCGGCACACGCGTGAGGTCTCGATGTGCAAGCAGTACGCCGCCGACGCCGCCTTCAACGCGGCGAACGACGCCGTAGAGATCCACGGCGCGTACGGATACTCCGCGGAGTACCCGGTCGAGCGCTACCTGCGCAACTCGCGCGCGCCGATCATCTACGAGGGCACGCGCGAGGTGCACACGATCCTGCAGGCGGAGTATGCCCTCGGCTACCGCGAGGACCGTCCGATGAAGAAGTCGCTTCCGAAGTACGAACCTGATTAGTTAGTTGATAGACGTCACCGGGCTGAAGCCATGGGGAGGGCTCACGGGCGCGCCTGAAGGTGCGCCGGTGACACTGGCGGGAATCCCCTACGACGGCTCGGCCGTGTACCGGAAGGGCGCCGCCCAGGCGCCGCAGCGCATTCGTACTCTGTCGGCGATCATGCCGCCTGTCACGGAGGAGGGCTACGTGCTGACCGGCCTCGGGGTGCACGACATCGGCGACCTCACCGCGGGCTCGGACATCGAGTCGGGCTGGACCCATGTCGCGGATCGCCTGGCCGAGGTGCCGGCCGACTCGGTGCTGACCGTGCTCGGCGGCGACCATTGCACCGCGATCGCGACGCTGGCCGCGCAGGCGCGGCGACATCCCGACGTGAAGATCCTGTGGGTCGACGCCCATCCCGACCTGTGCGACTTCTCGCGTGGCGGCCGGTGGACCTGCGGATGCGCGCTGCGGCGTGCGCTCGAGGTGTCCGGCATCGCGCCGGATCGCGTGGTCATCGTCGGCGGCCGCGACTACGACCCCGAGGAGCTCGACTTCATCCGCGACAACGGCGTCACTCTCGTCGGCGCCCGCGAGCTGGCGTCAAACCCTGAGGCCGCGCTGAAGCGCGTTCAGGAAAAGCTCGCCGGCAGCGAGGTCCACGTGTCATTCGACATCGACTCGCTCGACCCCGCCTTCGCGCCCGGCACGGAGATCCCATCCGCGGGCGGTCTCACGAGCAGGCAGGCGCTCGAGCTCCTGCACGCGGTGGCCGGCGTCGCGAAGCTCGTCGGCCTCGACCTGGTCGAGCTGTCGCCTCCCTTCGACAACGGCAACATCAGCACGCTCGCCGCGCTGAAGGTGATCTTCGAGTTCTGGGGTCTCGCCTCGAAGCGCTCAGCCCTTCAGGACGAGCGCCACGACGATGAGCCCGAGACCGCCGGCTAGGAGCAGACCCGAGCAGCCCGCCTGCACGACCGTAAAGACGATCCCTCCAGTCGATCCGTAGGTCGCCGCGATCTCGGCCCGGCGCCCGCGCCGCCGGATCGCGGCGTAGATGCCGCCGGCTCCGAGCAGGCACGCGAAAAGGCCCATCCCCAGGCCGCCGGCCTGCTCACCAGACATCGATCCTGAGTATGGCCGCTAGGATTTGCGGTCGTGGCCAGAGTCCTGCTGCTGGGGTCGACCGGGTTCTTTGGGCGTGCGGTCACGCACAAGATCCTCGACGCGGGTCACCAGCTCCGCGTGCTCGTGCGCGACCCGATGAAGGCTGCCGCGTACAAGGTTCGCGGCGCCCAGGTCATGACCGGCGACGCGCTCAACCCGGCAGCCCTGAACCAGGCGTGCCAGGGCGTCGAGCACGTGGTCAGCCTGGTCGCGGTGCGGCGCAACAAGCCGCAGTCGATGTTCGAGGTGAACGCGGACGGTCCGCGCGTCCTGGGTCAGGTGGCGAAGGCCGCTGGTGCGAAGTCGGTCGTCCTCGTCAGCGCGATCGGCGCGCGCCTCGACCAGAAGTACAAGTACCTGACCTCGCGCTGGATGGGCGAGCAGGAGCTGGCGAAGAGCGGAATCCCCGGCTCGATCCTGCGCTTCTCGCTCGTGCTGGCCGAGGATGGCGGCATCCTCGACTTCTTCCAGCGAACCTCGGCCTTCGGGCCTTTCGTTATCATCCCCGGGGACGGCAAGACGCAGATGCAGCCGATCCTTCGCGAGGACGCCGCGCGCTGCGTCGTCGAGGCGATCGGCAAGGCCGACCTGCTGGGCAAGATCATCGAGCTTGGCGGCCCGGAGGTCGTGACGTCAGAGACCATCTACGACTGGTTTCTCAAGGCCCGCGGCATCAAGAAGCCCAAGCTGCACCTGCCGCCGCAGCTGCTCACTCCTGGGGCGGCGTTCATGGAACTCGTCCAGGTCGATCCGATCGCGACGCCCGACGAGATCGCGAGCACGCAGCTGCCCAACATCGCCGACGGCCTCGACTCTGTGACTGCGCATTTCGGCTGGCGGCCGAGCGCTCCCAGCACATGGGTGAGCGAGCACTGGAAGAAGCGGATCAAGTAACGATCCGGGCGTTCTTCGGGATTCCCGTGCCCGACCCTCAACGCGAGCTGCTCGGCGGCTTTCTGGCTCGATGCGCCACCGCGGCCCCTGAGTTTCGTTGGTCGGTCACGGAGAACCTCCACCTGACGGTGCGCTTCGTAGGCACCGTGGATCGAGCCGTCGTGGAGGGAATCGCCGACCGCCTCGACGGCACGGCGGGTCGGGCGATTCAGGTGGCCCTTGGCGAGGCCGGCACGTTCAAGCGGAGCCGGCTGGCTCGTGTGGTCTGGCTGGGGCTGAAGTCAGGCGCCGAGGATCTGAGCGCCCTGGCGGCCCGGGTGGAGGCTGAGTGCCGTGCCGTGGGCGTTGCGCCCGAAGCGCGCGCGTTCCAGCCGCACCTCACTTTGGCCCGAGCGCGCTCGCGAGACGGCGCGCGCCAGCCGGACCTGCCCGCCATCCCGACGCTCGCGCCCTGGCAGGCGGACGAGCTGATCCTCTACTGGAGCCACCTGAAGAAGGACGGCGCGGTGCACGAGCCGATCCGGCGGATCGCGCTGGGCTAGAGCTCGCCGAAAGCGGCCGTTCGCCTGGTTGCCAAACGGGTCGAATGGTTTGGGAGTTAGAGCTAGCTGAACGCGGCGGCGCCGGCCTCCGCGCATTCGAGGTCCTGCTCGGGCTTGGCCCCGCTAACCCCGATCGCACCCACGACCGCGCCGTCGCGCTCGAGGAGCACCGACCCGTGCCCGGGCACGAGCTTGGTGCGCGTCAGGCCGCTGACCGCATTGAAGAACGCCGGCCGCTCTGTAGCGGTCTGCAGAAGCGATCCGCCGTCGCGCTGGAACATCGCGGCGCTCACGGCCTTCGCCTCTGCGATCTGGGGAGATACGGGATTCGCCCCGTCCATGCGACCGAGCGCGATCAGGTGCGCACCCGCGTCGACGACGGCGACCGAGATGCGGATGTTCAGGTGGGCCGCCCTGACGTGTGCGGCCTCGATGATCCCCCGCGCCCGCTCGTAATTCACCATCTTTGGTCACCTCAGGGTAGCTCGGCCTTGGCTACTTGCAGTGGGTTGGCGGCGAACTGACTTTCGGATCTTGCGCCCCGATCCGAGGGGCCATTAGAGTTTGTGTTGGCCCCGAGGGAAACGTTCGAGGGGACAGGGACAGGCCGCAAGGCCGGTGCCAGTTCCCGAGAGGCGATCCGTCGGGGTCATTTCTTTTCTGGCGGGAATCCGCCCTCCGGGCCGTTACTCTCACCGGAAATGAAGCTCGCCCCGCGGCATGACCAGCGCCGGGACGCCGGCGCGCGCGCCGCCGTCGAGGTCTCGATCGTCATGCCCTGCCTGAACGAGGCCGAGACCATCGCTCGCTGCATCCAGAAAGCGCAGCGCTCGGCCGAGAAGCTGGGGCTCTCTGCCGAGGTGATCGTCGCCGACAACGGCAGCACCGACGGCTCGCCGGTGATCGCTCGCGAGCTGGGCGCGCGGGTGGTCGAGGTGGCGCGCAAGGGCTACGGCGCGGCGCTGATCGGCGGCATCGGGGCGGCGAACGGCGAATTCGTGGTGATGGGCGACGCCGACGACAGCTACGACTTCGGTGAGATCGGGCCCTTCATCGACCACCTGCGCGCGGGTGATGACCTTGTGGTCGGCAACCGCTTCGCGGGAGGCATCGAGCCTGGGGCCATGCCGTGGCTGCATCGCTGGCTTGGCAACCCGGTCCTGAGCAGGATCACCCGCACTTTTTTTCACGCGCGTGTCGGAGACACGCACTGCGGACTGCGCGCGTTTCGCAAGGATGCGTTCGAGCGCATGCATCTCCGCGCGACAGGCATGGAGTTCGCCAGCGAGATGGTGGTGAAGGCTTCCCTGAAGGGCATGCACATCAGCGAGGTTCCGGTCGTGCTGCACCCCGACGGGCGATCCCGCCGACCGCACCTGCGCACGTGGCGCGACGGTTGGCGCCACCTGCGTTTCATGCTGCTGTTCAGCCCACGCTGGCTGTTTCTCTATCCCGGTCTCGTGCTGCTTGTGGTCGGCGCTGTGCTGTCAGCCCTGCTGGTCGTTGGGCCGCTGCACATCTTCGGCGTGCGGCTCGACATCCACACGTTGCTGGTCGCGGGATTCCTGTGCCTGCTCGGCTACCAGCTCGTGCTGTTCGCGGTCTTCACCAAGATCTTCGCCATCCGCGAGGGATTTCATCCGCCGCACCCGATGCTGCTGCGGCTGTTCGACTACATCACGCTGGAGGTCGGACTCGGTGTCGGCGCGGTGATGGCGCTCGCCGGCGTGATCGGCATGATCGCGGCGGTCATCAGCTGGCAGGGTGTCGGATTCGGCAACCTCGACCCGTCGCTGACGATGCGCGAGGTCATTCCCGCGGTGGTGCTGATGGCGCTCGGCACGCAGACCGTCTTCGCTAGCTTCTTCATCTCGATCCTGTCGATCGAGCGCTAAATGAGAGGGACCCGTCCCGGCTCCCTCTCATCGGGGCGCTCAACGGCCCTACTTGAGAATGTGCATTGCCGCTGACATCGGGCCGGATTCGCGCCCCTGCTCTCCCTCCGGAGAGGTCGGGTCTGTTTGAGTGACTGATACATGCCAGGCATGTGGTAAGGGGACAAAGTTATGGCCGGGCGAAGCCCGGCCAACCCTGCCACGCGGGTTAGTAGAG
>Ga0066710_100002784_pt1 | contig 14388 bp, 9 predicted proteins | sample GraSoiAngelo_159_FD_79666 | JGI IMG/M metagenome (GOLD analysis project Ga0066710, IMG submission 79666) | Grasslands soil microbial communities from the Angelo Coastal Reserve, California, USA - 14_1009_16_40cm | ecosystem: Environmental > Terrestrial > Soil > Grasslands | place: USA...
GACACCAGGTCGTTGAGCGTGAACCCGTCGTGTGCGGTGACGAAGTTGATGCTGTTGATGGGCAGCCGGCCGCCGGCCTGGTAAATGTCCGAGCTGCCGGCCAGCCGGCTGGCGAGCACCCCGGCCAGACCCCGGTCGCCGCGCACGAACCGCCGTACGTCGTCGCGGAACCGGTCGTTCCACTGTGCCCACCGGTACCCCGGCGCGTAGCCGACCTCGTAGAGTCCGGCGGCGTCCCACGGCTCGGAGATGATTTTCGTGTCCGCCAGCTCCTCGGTGAGCTCGATGTGCCACGGCACCGGCGGGTACGCCATCGGCGCGCCGTCCGGTGCGCGGGACAGGATCGACCCCTCGTCGAACCGGAAACCGTCGACGTGCATCTCGCGCACCCAGTACTCCAGGCACTCCACGATGAGCTTCTCGACGATGGGATGGTTGCAGTTGAAGGTGTTCCCGCAACCGGAGTAGTCCATGTAGTACTGGCCGTCGGAGGGGGACAGGTGGTAGTACACCGGGTTGGCCATGCCCTTGAAGCTGACCGCCGGCCCGAGGTGGTTGCCCTCGCCGGTGTGGTTGAACACCACGTCGAGGATGACCTCGATACCGGCCGCGTGCAGCGCCTTGACCATGTCGCGGAACTCGCGGACGTGGGTACCCTCGGTGGCGCTGACACAGTAGCCGTCGTGCGGGGCGAACAGCGCCAGCGGGCTGTAGCCCCAGTAGTTGGTCAGCGTGGTGCCCTCCGGCAGGATCCGGTCGCCCTCCCGCTCGTCGAACATGAACACCGGCAGCAGTTCCACGGCCGTGACACCCAACGACTTCAGGTACGGGATCTTCTCCACCACGCCGCGGTAGGTGCCCGGGTTGTATACGCCGGAGGAGGGCGACCGGGTGAACCCGCCGACGTGCATCTCGTAGATGACCGTCTCGTGCATCGGCCGGTTGAGCGGGCGGTCGCCCTCCCAGTCGTAGTCGTCGACGTCGATGACGGTGGCGCGCATCGAGGTGGCCAGGTTGTCTCCGGGTACGCAGGCGGCACCCCGGTCCCACAGCGCCTTCGTCACCCCGCGCGCATAGGGATCGATGAGTACCTTGTCCGGGTCGAACCGGTACCCGTTGTCGTGCGGGTCGTGTGGCCCGGCGACCCGGTAGGCGTAGTGCGCGCCGGGGCGCAGCCCGCGCAGGTACACGTGCCAGAAGTGGAAGCTGCGGTTCGCGTTCGGGTCCAGCTCGACCACCTGTACCGGTTGCGGGCTGTCGTGCTCGGCGAAGACGAGCAACGTCACCGCGGTCGCGCCCTCGGTGTACACCGAGAAGTTGACACCCTCGGCATCGGGTTCCGCGCCGAGCGGATGGGCGCGTCCCGCCTCGACCTGGTAAGGACCGGTGACCGTAGCGGACGGCCGGGTGGCTTCGACGGTGTCGGTCATCGCCGCACCGCCGCACCGTTGTCCGGACCGACCGCGACGACGGCGGCCGGTGACAGCTGCGACGCGTCGGCGACCACCTCCGCCTGCTCGAGGAAGCCGACACCCTGTAGCACCCGCTTCACCGCGTCGGAGGGGCCTACGACGAACATGTCGGTGTTGACGTCGATGCCCTGGCAGGCGAAGGCGAGCGTGCGGGCGCTCGTGCGGGAGATCGACTCGATGTCCTCGACCCGCAGCACGAGCCGGGTCGGCCGCGCCGCGACGATCCGGGACAGGTACCCCTTGAGCAACACCTCGGCCTCGTCGTCGATGACGCCGTCGAGGAAGAGTTCGGCCACCCCGTCGTTGAGGTTGAGGCGCATGCCGTAGGTGAGGCTTGCCGGTACGACCCGCACCCGCACCCGCAGCTCGTCGCTGCCGGCCTGGTGCGGCCGGCGGGTACTGCCCGTCCACGGCGGCTGGTGCCCCGGCGCGTGCCCCCCGGCGACGCCGTTGGTCGTCGTGGGAAGCTTGACCGTCATCGCGGCGGAATCGAAGTCGGTCCACCGCTCGTCGTTGATCCAGACCGCCTGCAGCCGCACGCTTCCGGACGGCAGGATGTCCGGCTGTACCCGCAGGATGTTGTCCGGGAAGGCACCCGGCTGCGGCTTGAAGAACAGGTCCAGTGGCTGCTTGCGGACCAGCAGGTTGGTGTACACCGCGGCGAGGTAGCACAGCTCGAACGAGTGGTACCCGGACATGGAGTGGCTGCCCTTGAGCCGTTCGGTGCCCAGCAGGTACGGCAGACCGTTGGCGAGCACGTTGAAGTACACCGCGCCGGAGTCGTGGTCGGGGAACCAGGCGTTGTAGAACGCGGCCGACTCGCGGGCCAGCCGCAGGTACTCCTCGTCGCCCAGCGAGCCGGTGAGGATGAGGTATGCGAGGATGGCCTGCTCCTGTTGCCACCAGGCCTTGCGGTCGTGCCACACCAGCCGGTGGAACTTCTCGCCCTCGGCGTGCACCCGTTCCACCACGTCGTACCAGCCACCGCGCTGCCGGTCCATGCCCACCGACGGCATCACGTCGGCGATCTTCCGGGCCAGCGCTACGTACTGGTCGCTCGGCCGCAGGTGGTGTATCCGCATCAGGTTCCAGGCGATCTTCAGGTTGTGCCCGACCACCGCCCGGTTCTGCTGCCAGCCCCACGTGGTGTCCGGCCGCCAGTCCTCGTGGAACCGTTCCTGCACAAAGGGACTGCGCTCGTAGTCCGGGAACCGTTCGGCGATGAGGTCGGCCACCGACCCGAGGAAGTCCGCGTACCGTTCGTCGCCGGTCGCCAGCCACAGGTTGATGAGGTACGCCGGCGCGTGGTCGCCGATCGAGTTCCAGTTCTTGCGGGCCCGGTCCACCGTCAGCGAGGGCGAGCGCGGGTCGAAGTCGACGGGGTCGATGTGCGAGAAGTACCCACCCTGGTCGCGGTCGAGGTAGAAGCGGTCGAACAGTTCCACGGTCATCTGCGCGTCACGCAGGATGCGCGGGTCGCCGGTGATCCGGTACGTCTGCACGGGACCCGCGAGGGCGTAGATCTGTTCGTACGCCGGGATCGCGTCGTAGTCGTCGCCGAACTGCGAGGCGAGGATCTTCCGTTCCCGGCCGTCCCGGACGTCGATCGCGTGGTACCAGTAGACGATGCCCTCCTGCTCGTCGACCGCGCGCATGTGCTCGCGCAGGTACTCGGTACCCCGCTCGGCGGCCTCCAGGTACCGGTCCTCACCGGTCAGCAGGTACGCGGTGGCGAAGCCGTAGATCAGGCGCGAGATGGTGTCGGTCTCCTGGCGGGTACCGGGTACCTTGCGCCCCTCGACGGTGAGGTGCGTCCGGTACCCGCGGTAGTCGACGTTCCCGTCCGGGAACTGCGCGTTGAAGTAGAACTCCGCCAGCGAGCCGATCTGCTTGGTCCACCAGTCCGCTTCCTCGAAGCGGTACTCGTGCTGCCCCTGACCGAGCAGGACGAGATGCTTCGCCTCGAACTTCGGCGGCTCGCACTCGGGGTAGTAGACACCGTACGCGTAGAGGTACCGGTCGGCGACCAGCAGCTCGTCCAGGCTGCCGGCCGGTACCTGGAACGGCTCGTCGAGGTTGCGCACGATCTCCGCATACGTGGTGGTGGTCAGCCGGACACGGAACTGCCTGCCGTCGGTGGTGCGCAGGCCGAACGAGCGGGTGTGCGGATCGAAGTCGACCACGTAGCCGGCTATCGTGTCAGAGAAGGTGAAGTCCATGGCGCCTGGTCCATTCTGTCGACGCGCCTCGCGCGATCGGGTCTACGGCTGCCCTGAAAGGACGAAGGTCACGCTAGGGTCGGTGCGGTGCGCAGTCCTGAGTAGACGTGGGCCGGCGACGGCGGTGCGGCCGGATGGACTACCCAGGACGGTGCCCGGGCCCGCGGATACCGTGTGGCGACGCTACTCAGGCACGGGAGCGCAGGTCGGCGGGGCACCGCAGGCGGGGAGCTGTGGAAAGCAACAGGGCTGAACCTGGTCGAGCTGCCAGGGTAACGCTACGTCCTTCACACAGGTGCCCTGAGTCGACTTGCGCGGTCTCCGATGTGACAATCCAGAAGGTGGTCGAGGAATGGAAGTCACAACCGCAGGGAGTGACGCAACGTGAACGTCCACAGTGGACCAGGCACGGACACCGGGCCCATCGCGACGCCCACCACCGCCGAACCCGGCACCGCCGACCGGAAACTGGTCGGGCGCGACAGTGAACTCAGCAGGATATACCGGTTTCTTGCCGGCGGCCGCGGCGGCGTCGTGCTCGTCGGCGGCCCAGGGGTGGGCAAGACCCGGCTGGTCCGTGAGGCCCTGCGGCAGGCCGAGCAGCGCGGTCACGCCACCGAAGCGCTCATCCCGCCCCGGGTGGGGGAGCCCGCGCCGTTCGCCGCGTTCGCGCACCTGTTCCCGAGCACCAAACCGCCGACCAACCCGAACCACGTGCTCGGCCGGCTGACCAAGTCGCTCGGCATCCGGCCGGGCGGCCGGCGCATGGTCCTCGCTGTCGACGACGCGCACCTCCTCGACGACGCTTCGGCCGGACTGCTGCTGCAACTCGCCGGTACCGGAAACGTCTTCGTGGTGGCGTCGCTGCGGCGCGGCGAACCCATCTCCTCGGCGGTCACCGCGCTGTGGAAGGAAGGGCACTGCGAGCGCCTCGACGTCCGCGCGCTGGACCGGGCCGACGTCGAGGAGCTGACCGAGTCCGTCCTCGGTGGGCCGGTCAGCATTCCCACCAGCCAGTTCCTCTGGAACACCACGCACGGCAATGTGCTGTTTCTGCACGAGGTGGTGACTGCCGGCCTGGAGGGTGGTGCGTTCACCTGCTCCGGCCGCACGTGGATGTGGCAGGGCCCGCTGCGGGTCAGCGCCCGGCTCGCCGACGTCGTCGAGTCCGGGCTGGGGCGGCTCGCCGACGGCGAGCTGGCCGTGCTCGAGGTGCTGGCCCAGGGGGAGCCGTTGGAGGCGCGCATCCTGGAATGCTGGTTCCCCGCCGACACTCTGCACGCGGTCGAGCGGCGTGGGCTGCTCACCTCGCAGCGCGACGGTAGCCGGCTGGCGCTGCAACTGGCCAACCCGCTCTACGGGTGCGTCCTGCGGACCCGGACGCCGGTACTGCGGGCGCGCGCGATCCGGCGGCAGCTCAGCGATGCGCTGCTGGACACCGGTGCGCGGCGGCGCGCGGATCCGTTGCGGGTGGCCACCTGGCGGCTGGAGTCCGGCGACACCGCACCGCCGGAGCTGATGGTGCGCGCGGCACGGTACGCGCTGAGCGCCTTCGATCCATTGGTCGCCGAACGCATGGCGCGCGCGGCGGACGGGAACGACGGCCCTCCGGCGGCGGGGCTGACCCTCGCACAGGCGTTGCATCTGCAGGGCCGCGACGACGAGACGCTCGCCGTCCTCGACCAGCTGGACCCGGCCGCGCTGGGCGCGGGCGACCGCGCCTGGGCGGCCGCGCTGCGGGCGCAGGCACTGTGCTGGGGGTTCGGCCGGGTGGCCGAGGCACAGGCCGTGCTGGCCGATGCCGAGCCGGGGGTACCCGCGGCAGAGTTGCGCGACCTGCTGGCCGCCGTACGGGCGACTGTGCACCTGTTCGCCGGCCAGTTCGCGCCGGCGCTGGCGGCCGCGAGGGGCGTGCTGAACCGGCCGGACGCCGACGAGCGGGCCCGGGTAGCCAGCGCGCTGACGGAGGCCTTCACCATGGCCGCCACCGGGCGGGAGATGCGCGCGCCCAACGTTGTGGAAGCCGCGCACGAGTTGCGGGGCTGGGTCGACGGGCCGGTGCCCTTCGCGCTCGGCAGCCTGCTGACCGCGCAGTACCTCGTGTTCCGCATCGCCGGCCGGCTGGACGAGGCGGTCGCCCGGTCCGAGCACGGGTACCGCACCACGCTTGCGCAGGGTGACCGGCGCTCGGCCGCCGCGTGGGCGATGGTGCTCGGCCGGGTGGTGCTGGACTGCGGCCGGGCCGGGGAGGCGCGACGCTGGCTGCACGAGGCGCTGACGCTGGCGCGCAGCAGCCAGCACGCGTGCTTCCTGCCCGCCTGCCTGGGGTGGCTGGCCGAGTCGGAGGCGCTGGTGGGCGACACCGCTAGCGCGGCCGTGTCCATCGAGCGGGCCAGTGCCCTGTGCACGCCGGCGACCGTCCTGTTCGAGACCGACCTCGCCATCGCCCGGGTATGGCTCGCCGCGGTGCAGGGCGACCTGGCGACCGCGATCGCCGTGGCGTCCCGCGCGGCCGCACAGGCCGAAGCGACCGGACACCTCACGGCCACCGTCGTGGCGCTGCACACCATCGCCCGGTTGGGTGGTGCGGCAACGGTCGCCGATCGGCTGCAGCGGCTGGCGACCGTGGTGGAGGGTCCGCTCGCGCAGACGTGTGCGGCGCACGCGGTTGCGCTGGCCGCCCACGACGGCCCGGGACTGGACGAGGCCGCTGCGGCGTTCAAGCGGATCGGCGCGCTGCTGCTGGCCGCGGAGGCGGCGGCGGAGGCGGCCACGGTGCACTACGCCAAGGGGCGGCGCGGCCGGTCGCAGTCCTCCAGCGCGATGGCCAGCTCGTTGCGTGGTGACTGCGGCCGGGTACGCAGCCCGGCGCTGGTGGGTCTCAAGGCTCCCGAGCTGACCCGCCGGGAACGCCAGATCGCGCTGCTCGCCGCACAGGGACTGTCGAGCAGAGTCATCGCGCAGCGGCTCGCGCTGTCCGTGCGTACCGTCGACAACCACCTTCAGGTCGCCTACGGCAAGCTGGGCATCAGCGGCCGCCGCGCACTGCCGCGGGCGCTGGACATCACCGCCGCCTGAGCCGCGCGGTCGCCTCAGGCGACCCGGGTTCCCTTGCCGATGACGGTGATGCCGCACGGGCTCGTGGTGTAGCTTTTCGCGTCGGCGTCCGGATCCTGGCCGATCTGCGCGCCGCCGTCGACCACGACGTCCTTGTCGAGGATCGCGCGCCGGACGATCGCACCGGTGCCGATGCGCACGCCGGGCAGCACGACGCAACCGTCCACAATGGCTCCCTTGCCGACCACCACGTCCGGACCGAGGACCGAGTTGCGCACCCGGCCGCCGGAGATGACCGAGCCCGGACCGATGATGCAGTCCTCCACATTGCCGCCGGCGACGAACTTCGCCGGCGGCAACGACGGCAGCCGGGTGCGGATCGGCCAGGCGTGGTTGAACAGGTTGAACCGCGGTTGCCCGGACAGCAGGTCCAGGTGCAGGTCGTAGTAGGCGTCGAGGGTACCGACGTCACGCCAGTACCCGTGGTCGCGAACGGTTGCGCCCCGGACGGTGTTGTCCGAGAAGTTGTAGACGTGGGCGCGGCCGGCCTCGACCAGCATCGGCACGATGTCACCGCCCATGTCGTGTGCCGACCCGGGATTGTCGGCGTCCCAGCGCAACGCGTCGAGCAGCACCGAGGTGGTGAACACGTAGTTGCCCATCGACACGAACGAGGACTGCGGATCGCCCGGGATACCCGGCGGCTGTGGTGGCTTCTCCACGAACCGCAGGATCCGGCCCGACGCATCGGCCTCGATACAACCGAATGCGCTCGCGGCGGCGCGCGGTACCCGGATGCCGGCGACCGTCACGCCCGCGCCACTGTCGAGGTGCTGCGCGATCATCTGCATCGGGTCCATCCGGTACACGTGGTCGGCGCCGAACACCGCGACCACGTCCGCGGCGGCACCGTAGACCAGGTCGAGCGACTGGAAGATGGCGTCCGCGCTGCCGTTGTACCAGTGCGGCCCGAGCCGCTGCTGTGCCGGTACCGCGATGACGAACTGGCCGAGCATGCTGGACAGCCGCCATGAGGTCGCGATGTGCCGGTCCAGCGAATGCGATTTGTACTGGGTCAGCACGTAGATGCGGTGGATCCCGGCATTCACCAGGTTCGACAGCACGAAGTCGACCAGCCGGTAGTTGCCGCCGCACGGTACCGCCGGTTTGGCCCGGTCGGCGGTGAGCGGCCACAGCCGCTTTCCCTGGCCACCGGCCAGCACGATGCCGAGCACCTGTGGTGCGTACACGACGCCACGCTAACCGCGTTCCGGCGCCGGATCCTGAGTAAGTCCCGTGCCGGTCGTGTGGGTAGTCCGTCGCGCAGCCGCGCGCCGGCCCGGACCCGTCTACTCAAGACCGGGCACCCGGTCTGACCTAGCGTGACCCACGTCAACGCTACCGATGGGGAGTGGACACGGTGAAATACGATCACATCATCATCGGCGCCGGGTCGTCCGGCGCGGTTCTCGCCACCCGCCTTTCCGAAGACCCGAGCTGCTCGGTCCTGCTCCTCGAGGCGGGGCCGTACTGGCCGGATCCGGCGCAGCTGCCGGACGATCTCGCCAACGCGGCGACAGTGTCGGTGCAGGAGCACGACTGGGGGTACACGGCCGAGGCGGTACCGGGACGCACGATGGAGTACGCCCGCGGTAAGACCGCCGGTGGGTGCTCCGCGGTCAACGGGGCCATCGCGCTGCGCGGCATCCCCGACGACTTCGACGGATGGGTCAAGCTCGGCAACGACGAATGGTCGTGGGAGAAGGTGCTGCCCTACTTCGTGAAGATCGAGGACGACCAGGACGCCGAGGGCCCGTACCACGGCAAGGGCGGGCCGACGCCGATCGTGCGCTGGCGGCACGACGAGCTGGTGCCGCTGCAGAAGGCGTACCTTGACGCGTGTCTGGCCCAGGGGTGCAGCTACGTCGCCGACCACAACGACCCGCAGAGCTCCGGGGTCGGGCCGATCCCGATGAACCGGCGCGGAAACCTGCGCGTCTCGACCGCGGTCGCGTACCTGTCCCAGGCCCAGCAGCGGCTGAACCTCACCGTCCGGCCGCAGTGCCTGGTGAACCGGGTGGTGTTCGACGGTTCCCGCGCGATCGGCGTGGAGGTGACGATCGGCACCGAGACGCAGACCGTGTACGGCGAACACATCACCCTGTCCGCCGGCGCGGTGAACACGCCCACCATCCTGCTGCGGTCGGGCATCGGGCCGAAGGCCGACCTGGAAGGGTTGGGCGTCAAGGTGGTGCTGAACCAGCCGAACGTCGGCCAGCACCTGATCGAGCACCAGCAGATCACGGTCGGCATCGTGCCCAGGGAGGGCGTGACCCAGCTGACCGACCCGGACGTGCAGATCATCGCGCGGTACACCAACCCCGGCACCGACCAGTTCAACAACATGCAGATGTACTTCGTCAGCCGGTACGTGCCGATCACCCACCGGCCGATCAGCGTCATGAGCGTGCTGCAGAAGCCGCAGTGCCGCGGCCGCGTGTCGATCACGTCGACGGATCCGTTGCGGCAGCCGGACATCTTCCTGAACTCGTACGGCGAGGTGGCCGACCAGAAGATCGCCCTTGACGGCGTACGGCTGTGCTGGGCCATCGCCAACTCCGAGCCGATCCAGGCGCTGTCCGCGGGGCTCGCCGACACCTTGACCGAGCGGCAGCTCGACGACGACGACGCGCTGCTGAGCTACCTGCGCCAGCACTCCGCGACGCTGTGGCACCCGGTGGGCACCTGCCGGATGGGTACCGCCGACGACGACACGGCAGTGGTGGACCAGCGGTTCCGGGTGTTGGGCGTGGACAACCTCAGCATCGTCGACGCGTCGGTGATGCCCGACCACGTCAGCGGCAACCCGAACCTGACCTGCTACGTGCTCGGCGAGCGCGCGGCCGACTGGATGAAGCAAGGAGCGTAGCGCCATGCCCGGCAGAGGGACCGCACTGGTGCACCTGTACTACGAGGAGTTCCTGACCGCCCCCGGCGACCTGGACACGGCCGACGAGATCTTCGCGCCGGAGGTGGTGTTCCACAACCCGATCTCACCCGACGGAATCCACGGCATCGACGAGTATAAGAAGTTCGCGATGCGGTGGTACCAAGGCTTTCCGGACCGCGTCTTCACCGTCAACGACACGGTCGAGGAGGCGGACAAGGTGGCCGCGTCGTTCACCATCACCGGCACGCACAGCGGCGAGTTCATGGGTGCCGCACCGACCGAGCATCCGATCGTGGTCAAGGGCATGAACCTGTTCCGCATCGAGCGCGGCCGGATCGCCGACGTCAAGGCGTTCTTCGACCCGGACGCGCTGTACCGCCCGCTCGGCTTGGCCGGGTGAGCGCGGTGACGATGGAGAACGGAAAGATCGGGGTACTGATCGAGGACCACTTCGACCAGACCGAGTACCGCCGGTTCAACGAGTTCTTCCCCGACCACGGATACACCGTGGAGTACCTGTCGCACCTGTGGGGCCAGCCGGAGCTCACCTTCGGTGGCAACCCGGACAACGGTGTCGTCGAGGAGCACGTGACCGTGCGGACCGAGGTCGCCGAGGTCGATCCCGCGGACTACCGGGGAATCATCTGCATCGGCGCCTACGCGATGGACCGGTTGCGTTACCAGGCAACGGTTTCCGGCAAGGGCCAGCGGAACACGGCACCCGCGGTGGAGTTCCTGCGCCGCGCCATGGACACCGACGGGCTGCCCGTCGGCACCATCTGCCACTCGCTGTGGCTGCTGTGCGCGGACCCCGATCTGTTGCGCGGCCGCCGGGTGACCTGTGCCCACAACATCGTGTGCGACGTGGAGAACGCCGGCGGCGAAGTGGTGTACGGCGACGACGGCACCGCGGACCTCGTGGTCGACGGAAACCTCGTCTCCGCAAGGCATCCCGAGGTGACCGACCGCTTCGTCGCCGAGTTCGTCAAGGCGATCGAGAACAGCCCGCGCCGGCCCGGTCCGGCACGGCGAACCGAGGAGTGACCATGTCCCGAGCCGACCAGATCCGCGCCGCGGTCGTGGCGTACGTCGACAGCTTCAACCGACGCGACCGGGACAGCTTCCTCGGGCTGTTCGCCGACGGCGTGGTGCAGATCGACCCGGTGGGTTCGCCGCCGAACGTGGGCCGCGACGCGCTGGCCGCGTTCTGGGACAACCTCTACGCACAAACCGAGGCCGTCGACTTCCGGATCGTCGACCTTTTCGTCACCGGTGACGAGGCGGCTCTGCTGTTCCACATCACCCAGCTGACCGAAGGCGGCGCCACCGAGGTCGACGGGATCGACGTGTTCCGCGTCGACGAGGCCGGGCGGATCAGCATGGTCCACGGGTACTCCGATGCCGACCACGTCAAGCAACGCGGTGGTGGGCGGTGAGCCCGACAAACGTCGTCGCGCTCGAACCGTCAACTCGCCGCCGGCGTCCGCAACTGCGCAACGCCGGCGGCGAGGTCACCGAAAGGCACGCGTCGGCGCTGGAACTGTTCTTCGACCTCGTGTTCGTGGTCGCCGTCGCGGAACTGGCCGAGGCGTTGCTGCACGACCCGACCCGGTTGGGCCTGCTGCACTACGTCGTGCTGTTCGTACCGATCTGGTGGGCGTGGGTGGGGTACACCTTCTTCGCCGACCGGTTCGACAACGACGACCTCATCCATCGCGCGATCATGCTCGCCGCGATGCTCGCGGTCAGCTCGGTCGCCGAGGCGGTACCCGAGGCGTTCACGAGTCCCGCCGGGTCGATCCGGTTCGCCGCGAGCTACGTCGCGGTACGGGTGCTGCTGCTGCTCCAGTACGCGCGGGCGCACCGGTGCGTGCCGGTGGCCCGGCCACTGACCGGCCGGTACCTCACCGGGTTCGGCATCGGCGCGGCGCTGTGGCTGGTCTCCGTCTTCGTGCCGGGGCCGGCGCGGTACGCGTGCTGGGCCGCCGGAGTCCTCGTGGAGCTGGCCACGCCACTGGCCTCCGCGTCGGCCATCAGACGGGTACCGTTCCACACCTCGCACATTCCGGAGCGCTTCGGCCTGTTCGTGCTCATCGTGCTCGGCGAGTCGGTGACCCTCGACGCGATCGGCATCGCCTCCAGCCGCCTGGATCTCATGGCGAGCCTGGTCGTCGTCGCCGGCTTCTTCATCGCGGCGGGCCTGTGGTGGCTGTACTTCGACTGTGTCGACTCGTCGCCGATGCGGCGCTGGCGGCGCACCGGCCAGGTGTACGTGTACGGGCATCTGGTGGTCTTCGCGGCCATCACCGCCTCCGGGGCCGGTGTGCTGCTGTCCAGCCGGGCGGCGGCCGGGTACCAGCGGCAGGAGGGCGCGCTGGAGACCGCGGTGCCTGACCCGGCGCTGCTGGTCGACGAGGCGCGTTGGGCGCTGTGCGGCGGGATCGCGGCGTTCCTGTTCGCGATCGGGACGATCCACCTCGTGAACACCGCTCCCCGCGGCGACATCCGGGCCTGGTCGCGCATCGGACTCGCCGCGGCCGCCGTGCTGCTCGCCGTCTTCGGCGCGGGCCTGCCCCCGCTGGCCGTCGAAGCCGCCATCGTCGCCGGCCTCGCCGCCGAGATCGTGCTGGAGGTCCGCCTCATCTGTGAGGTGAACGTCGCCGGCTGACCCGTGCACAGCAATGGCCGCCGTCCGTGGACGGCGGCCAACGCCTGCCAGGTGATTCCTCAGTGGTCGATACGCACGCGGTAGAGCACGTACGGCTTGACCCTCAGATCCTTGTCCTCGTGGAACCGCGGCAGCCGGTTGAGCTGGTTCACCGTGAAGTACATGAACCCGTCGGCGCCCATCGACAGCGTGTCGATCCAGATGATGCGCGAACCCTGGACGACCGTCTGGATGCGGCCGTCGGGCAGGCGCCGGATGAGCGCGTTGCGCTCGATGTCGCCGCCGTACACCCGGTCCCGCCGGTCGGTCTCCAGGCCGTCGCTCATCCCCTTGCGGCCGAGGTTGCGCACCGTCGCCGCCACCGCGGAATCGGGGGTACCCCGGTCGGCGAGCGCGTCGACGCTGACGCTGTACAGCGTCCGGCTGGACAGTGCGCAGTAGAACAGCGTCCGGCCGTCGGGGCTGATCGCGATGCCGTCCACGCCCTCCGTCAGGCTGCTCGGCGGCGCGTCCGGTGGCCGGACGAGCCACGGCTGGCCCTCGATGATCGGCGTGAAGTTGGGCTCCGCCTTGACCGTCGGGTGGTCATTGAGGCGGCGCCACGACTGCCCGGTGGCCAGATCGACCACGATGATCGCGTTCGGTCCGTTGGCCGAGGAGTCGGTGATGAACGCCATCCCCGCCCGGCCGCGGCGCAGATCGAACCGCACATCGTTGAGCTCGGTCGTGGACAGCGCCACGTCCGGCGGGAACGGGATCGACTTGACCACCTGGTTGGTGCGCAGGTCGATGCCGACCAGCTTGGCACCACCCGGAATCATCGGGCCGAAGTTGATCCGGCCGGTGTCCAGCGCCCAGAGCCGGTCGGCCTGGTCGACGACCACACTCTGCACCGAGATGAAGTGTGTCGCGGCATGCGCGGTGTCCAGCTGGTTGATCGCGGCGTTCGGGTACGGCACCTCGCGTCCGCCCCGGATCTCCGTCACCGTTGCCGGTACCTGGTCGATCCAGCGCGGGAAGTTGCTGAAGATGCGGCCGTGCCGGGACACCGTGACCCCGGTCGGCATCGGCCCGAAGTACCGGTGCACCACCTGGACTCCGGCGGTACCCGCGGTGCGTTCGGTGGCGCCTGCCGGCGCCGCGCCCGCGGTGCTGAGCGCGACAGAGGCGGTCACCGCCGCGACGGCGACCGCCAGCGCGCGCAGTCCTACTCTCATTCGTTACCTCCCAGTCGAAAGCTTCCGCCGCCGACCGAGCCGCCGGAACGCACACTACCCACATTCCTATCGATGGTCTTGAGTAGCCGCCCTACCCGCCGGATGCCGGTCCCAGGTGGACTACCCACGCGCCGCGCCCCGCGTCGGTAACGCGGGGCGCGGTACTGGGCGGTGCCGCCGCCGGTACTCGCCCGCAGCCGCCGCCGCTACTCAGGAGCCGTCCCGGTACCGGTGTTAGCTTTCCGCTGTTCCACGCCGCCGAGCCGAGCCGCCGCTCACCGAATGCGAGGAGGGACAACGTGTTCAGACTGAAGTACGCGATCGCCGCGACGATGTTGGCCGGCCTGGTCGGCACCGTGGCGGCCGCGACGGTAACCGGACCGGCCTCGGCCTCGACGGGTACCGTCGCGGGGTCGCGCATTCTCGTGCACTTCGACTTCGCCAAGGGACAGGCGCCGGAGAACCTCGTCACCGACCCGCGCGGCGTCGTCGACGTCACGCTCGCGTTCAGCCGTCAGGTCGTCCGGGTCGACGCAGCCGGCAAGATGACCGTGCTGGCCACGCTGCCGGCTCCGGTCGCCGCCACCAAGTGCCCGATCCTCAACACCCCGAGCTTCCTCAGCGGCATCGTCCGCGCCGGCAACGGGGACCTGTTCGTCAACTACTGCACCGGCTCGGCCGACCTGCAGGGCATCTGGCGGATCCGCGCGGGTACCCGGCCGGTGCGCATCGGCGCGCTGCCGGCCGACACGTTCCCGAACGGCCTGGCGGCTGACCGGTCCGGTCACCTGTACGCCACCGACTC
>Ga0066710_100002785_pt1 | contig 14387 bp, 11 predicted proteins | sample GraSoiAngelo_159_FD_79666 | JGI IMG/M metagenome (GOLD analysis project Ga0066710, IMG submission 79666) | Grasslands soil microbial communities from the Angelo Coastal Reserve, California, USA - 14_1009_16_40cm | ecosystem: Environmental > Terrestrial > Soil > Grasslands | place: USA...
GTGTCCTGCGGTTGCCCGCGAAAACCTTTCGGATTGGTGTCATGAGGATCGTGCCTGGTCTCCTCCCTCTCTCATTCAAAAAATTGATTCATTGGTGGGAAACCGGAAAAGTTCGCTGAAGTACTCCTATGCGGTATTCAATCGAATGGGACTTTCTGTAAGGGAGGCTGGTTTATGGCAATCACAGAAAATGGCCTTTCGGTGCGGCTATGATCAGTCTGATAATCCGGCAGACCTGCTTACAGGCCAAAGGGGTTCACAAATCTGGCGAGTCGTCAGCGAGAAGATCGAAGAGAAGGGAAAATCTTCTGTCTATTTCTGTGGTTCGGAGGGGCGAGCAAAAGTGACCCGGCTTAAGAAGCATACCTCGAGCCGCAATGAAGACTTTAAACGATTGGATCGAGGGCAAGTCGTCACGACAACTGGTCTGAAAAAGAAGAATAGCAAAGATTGGCGAGTCGAATCCGAAACTCAACTGAAAGGCCTGATGTAACGCAAATCCAACCCTTCCAATTCATAATGCTCAACTATCAGATTTCATCTGTCCGCCTAGACAGGCAAGAACCAGATCAATTGCCAGGACTGTGCTGGAGAGGTGAATCTCCATACTAGCCCATATAATATCTCCAGATCTTAGCTGAAAGCTGACGCCCTGAGCGGCGAATGCTTAAGCAAAGTTTATGAACTCATCATTGAAAGTTATTCTGAGCCGGCGCATGCTTGTTCTCTTTCTGATGGGATTTTCCTCGGGGATTCCGCTCTTACTGATCGGTTCCACACTCAGAGCCTGGATGACCGAGGAGAAGGTCGATCTCACTGTCATCGGCATCTTCTCGCTGGTTGGATTACCCTATGCGCTCAAGTTCCTTTGGGCGCCTCTCATGGATCGATATGTGACCCCATTTTTGTGTTGAAGGCGAGGCTGGATGTTGATTACCCAAATTGCCCTGATGGCTGTAATAAGCGTTTTGGGGTTTTCATGTCCAGCTCAAATGCCATGGAGAGTTGCAGTCCTGGCGTTCCTCGTAGCCTTTTTCAGTGCAAGCCAGGATATTGTAGTCGATGCCTATAGACGAGAGGTGTTAACGGATGAAGAGCTTGGCTTGGGGTCGTCTTTGGGGATCAACGGCTATCGAATCGCTTTGTTGACTTCAGGTGCCCTGGCTCTTTTTTTGGCAGACCACTTTCCTTGGAAAGTGGTGTACCTACTCATGGCTGGTCTTATATTGGTGGGCATCGTAACCACCCTTTCGGCTTCAGAGCCCCGGCGAAATATAACTCCGCCGGGAAGCTTAAAGGAAGCGCTAGTGGAACCATTTCTAGATTACTTCAAGCGGAAGGAAGCCTTGGGAATTCTTGCCTTCGTCCTTCTCTATAAGATCGGTGACCAAATGGCCAGTGATATGGCAACGCCGTTTTATCTAAAAATTGGATTTACCAAGACGGAGATCGCGGCCATCGCCAAAACCTTTGGGCTGGGGGCAACCATCTCCGGTGCACTCTTGGGCGGCATCCTCATGCTGCGCCTGGAGATCAATCGCTCTCTTTGGATATTCGGCTTCTTGCAGATGGTTTCAACATTCTGCTTTTCGCTCCTGGCTCAAGCAGGACCAAGCAAACCGATGTTGGCCGGAGTCATTGCCTTTGAGAACTTAAGCGGTGGGATGGGTACCACGGCTTATGCGGCTTTTATGGCCAGCCTATGTAACGTCCGATTTACAGCAACCCAATACGCGTTGCTGTCCAGCTTGATCGGGATTCCGCGTGTCTTTGCTTCAGCTCCCACCGGATATCTGGCAAAGCACTTGGGATGGAGCCAATTTTTTATAGTGTGTGGCTTAGCCGCCTTGCCCGGACTACTCCTCTTGTCTCGCTTTGCTCCATGGAAGAAGAAGGAACCCAGCGTCGCTCCGGCTAATTTCTGAGCTTCATTTCTCTTTGAGGACGGACCCGCTTGGAGAGCAGCTCCCGGATTGGGTACCCCCCCCATTTTCATCGGCCCTGGCGCGGCCAAAAGGGAGGCAGGTCCATCAACGCAAGAGGATGTTCACTATGAACACGGCTGCCAAGAGGCCGGCCAGATCAGCCAGTAGACAGGCTGGAAGAGCGTGACGTGTCTTTTTGATACCCACGGCGCCGAAATAAACAGCCAACACATAAAAGGTTGTTTCCGTGCTGCCATAGATGGTGCTTACCATATATCCGATAAAAGAATCCGGGCCCCGGCTCTTGAGGATCTCGGCAACCAATCCCAGGGATCCAGAGCCTGACAATGGTCTCAAGATTCCCACGGGAAGGGCTTCCGCAGGCATCCCAATCCTGCCGGTGAGGGGACCCGCGAACCGGACCAGTAAGTCGAGCCCTCCCGATGCCCGGAACATTCCCACCATGACCAGGATGGCTACCAGGTTCGGGATGATCCGGACAGCCACCCTGAACCCTTCTCTTGCCCCTTCGACGAGTGATTCGTATACCTTGACTCCCCTGGCCCATCCGAAGAGCAGCAGTGACGCAATGAGCGCGGGAAGTACCCAGAAGGAAAGCATTCCGCGCAACAAGTCACCGCTTGGCACCGTTCTCAACGAGCGAATGATATGGAGACAGGCGGCCCCGAGAAAAAAAAGGGAAAAGAGGGGGACACTCAGAAAACGCCAACGAGGGGCCGCCACCGGGGTTTTAGACAACGTCGGGTTCTCCGCGGCGGTTTCCAATTCAAGCTCTGTCAATTGGTCCGAACTCTCTTGGGAAGCTGTCGCCTCGATCTTTTCCTGTTGGCCTGCGACTTTGCTCTCCGCTACCAACGGAGGATCCGTTGCTCGGAAACGAGGCAGGCGCGCCAGCAATTTGGCGGTTGTGATGGCCACGAGCGTGGCGCTGGCGCTGGCGAACCAGGTCGGAGCCAGGATGCCGGCCGGGTCTGCGGAACCACTCGAAGCGCGCAATCCGATAATCGTGGTCGGGATGAGCGTAAATCCTGCGGTGTTAATGGCGAGAAAAACAATCATAGCATCAGTGGCAGTTCCCTTTGCTCCGTTCAGACGGTCCAGCTCTATCATGGCCTTGATCCCGAAAGGAGTCGCCGCGTTACCGAGTCCCAGAATGGTGCTTGCAATATTGAAAATCATGGCGCCCATGGCGGGGTGATCATAGGGAACCGTGGGGAATAGGGTCCTCAAGAAGGGTTTAAGCGACCGGGTGAGCAGGCGCAACAGTCCACCGTCGGCAGCGACTCGCATCAACCCCAGGAAGAGCGCCAACACTCCGACCAGGCCCAGTGCCAGTTCCACTGCATCCTTGGCTGACTTCATGGATGCCTGGGTCAGTGCCTCCATGTGGCCGGTGAAACCGGCCAAAAGGACACTTAGCAATATAGTCACAACGAAAATGTTGTTGAGCATGGCACCTCCCTGCTAAATCAGCTCAGGTGCTTGACGTCTCCGAGCTATCGGTAGTCCATCGGTTACCTCATAGGTCTCCCCAGTAACCAGCCCCGCTATTGTATCTTTAAGTTTGGTTTGACTTGTTGTTTAATTTGAGCCGAAGCAGAAGGCGGTCTCAGTAATAGGAAAAAGCACAAGGGAGTCACACTATTCAGTTACGACTGATCCATTGTCGGTCGCTAGTCGTATAAGCGCCACGAACCACCAACTGACGGAAGCAGACTGCAGATGAGGAAAATGATTTGAACTTTCAAGTCATCACAGAGGATAGGCGAACCAAAGCTCGGTTAGGGAGGATTGTCACTGACCACGGAGAGATCCAGACACCTGTTTTCATGCCGGTAGGCACTGCCGGAACTGTAAAGGCCATCACCCAGCAGCAGTTGGAGGAGTTAGGAGCCGAGATCCTTCTTTGTAATACCTACCATCTTTACCTGAGACCCGGGCATCAACTCATTTATGAACTAGGGGGACTACATCGGTTCATTTCCTGGAAACGGCCCCTAATTACGGATAGTGGGGGCTTTCAAGTTTTCAGTATATCAGCTTTGAGACGTATTTTTGAAGACGGGGTAATGTTTCGATCTCACTTGGACGGCTCATCCCATTTTCTTTCTCCAGAAAAGGCCATAGAAATCCAGATGTGCCTGGGGGCAGACATACTGATGCCTCTGGATGAATGCACCGCTTATCCATCCGATTTTTTGATCGCGCGGGGTGGAATGGAGAGAACTCTACGTTGGGCACGCCGGTCTAGAGATCTGTTTTCCCGAGATGAGGGAAAGTGCTGGCCCCACAGACAATGGCTGTTTGGGATAGGTCAAGGCGGAATCCATCCGGAACTCAGGCATGAATGCATAGACCGACTTCTTGATATGGAATTCCCCGGGTATGCCATTGGCGGGCTGGCGGTGGGAGAACCCAAGGGAGTCATGTATGAAATGGTGCAGCAAAGCTGCGAGCTCTTGCCGGTGGGAAAGCCACGATATCTGATGGGAGTTGGCACCCCGATGGACCTCGTTGAGTGCATTGCGCTTGGCGTGGACATGTTCGACTGTGTTATGCCCACTCGGAACGGCCGCAATGGCTGGCTCTTTACGCGAGCGGGTCACATCGTCATCAAGCACGCTCAGTATGCACGAGACCAAGAACCCATTGACTCGGCCTGCCATTGCTTGGTTTGCTGCAATTACAGCCGCGCTTATTTACGACATCTTTTCCAGGCCAACGAGATTTTGGCTTCCATCCTGAATTCATACCACAATCTTTACTTTTATCTTGACATGGTTAGGGAAATCAGGAATGCTATCGCGTCCCGCAGGCTGATTGACTACTTGACGGAGTTCAGAGCCAGGCAAGAAACAGGGGAAGTTAATAAGGGGCGGGTTTAAAAGGTCTGCCCCTTTTTTGCTGTCTTTAGGGGTCTTAGCATCAAATCTCAAGACCCAGCTCGGTATGGTTCACTGCTGAAGCCCTGCTGCCTTGAGCCAGGAGCTGGCCATTTATTGCCCTGATCTTCCAAATTCACATTTAGAAAACTGAATCCACTTCGGAGGCCGGCCTCATGTCACCCCTGGCGCTATTGGGAGCCAATGGGCAAGCGAGTCCTTTTCTGCAATTTCTGCCCCTTATTGCGATTGCGCTTATTTTTTACTTCATCGTTTTTATGCCCAACAAGAAACGACAGAGGGCTCTGCAAGACATGTTAAGGAATTTGAAGAATGGTGACAAAGTGATTACCTCGGGGGGAATCTATGGGGTGGTGGCTGGGATTAAGGATGATCGGATTCAGTTGAAGGTGGCGGATCAGGTTAAAATTGAAATATCCAAGAATGCGATCGTCGCCAAGCAGACGGAAGATTAGCAAAGCCCGATGATACCCATTCCTGGAGTGGACCGATTTTCATTGCTTTACTTTGATTGAAAACGGATGCACCCAATATGGATTTGGAATTCTGAGATGAGGTTTCGGATTCATGCGTAAGAATCTTCGCTGGAAAGTAATACTTATCGTAGGCGTGACTCTAGCCTGCATTGCGGGATTCGCAGGATTTCCTCCAAAGTTAGCCAATATGAAAGAAAGAATTCATTTGGGTTTGGACTTAAGAGGGGGAATCCACATGATTTTGCAGGTGGTGACGGACGACGCCGTGAATATGGAGACCGACCAGGCAGTTGAGAGGATCAAGGATGAATTACGTTCACGGCAAATCTCCTTTTCGGAGGTGCGCAAGCGTGACTTCAAACGTATCGAAATTCGTGAAGTCGACCCCCAAAAGACTTCGGAGGTGCGTTCCCTGATTGATGATAACTTCCAGTATTGGGATCGGGCCAATTTACCAGAAGTCCCTAATTCTTATCTCTTGACCTTAAAGCCCAGTGTGGAACAGCAGGTTCGGGCAAGCTCCGTGCAGCAGGCTATTCAAACGATTCGCAATCGTGTAGATCAGTTGGGGGTGACAGAGCCCGTAATCCAGGAGCATGGCATCGCCAGTGAATATCAAATCCTGGTTCAACTGCCGGGTGTGGATGACCCGGCCCGGGTTAAAGACATCATTAAGTCGACAGCCCTGCTGGAACTGAAAATTGTGGAACCAGGCTACGGTCCTTTCCCTTCGCGGGACGCGGCGCTTCGCCAATTTGCTGGTTCCGTGCCCGAGGGAAAGGAGTTGTTGCAGTCCGTCAGAAGATTCAACGATCCTTCCCAATCTGGAGAAGAGTGGTACCTTGTTAATAAAGTTGCAGCCATTACCGGAAAAGATTTGAAAACGGCTCGTCCCACAACTGACGAGTTTGGGAAACCCGCAGTAAGTTTCAACCTTACTGTGGATGGGGCCTCGCGGTTTGGCAGAGTCACGGAAGAAAACATTGGAAAGGCCTTGGCGATTATATTGGATGGAAAGGTGAAGTCTGCCCCACGTATCAACAATCGTATTACGGACTCTGGACAGATTACCGGCAGTTTTACCCTTGAAGAGGCAAATGACCTGGCTTTGGTTTTGCGGTCCGGCGCCCTGCCTGCGCGCATGAATTATTTGGAAGAACGAACCGTAGGGGCGTCTCTTGGAGCCGACTCCATCCGCCATGGCATCCTGGCTTCGGTGGTGGGATTGTCGGTGGTCATCGTGTTTATGTTGTTCTATTACAAGTTGTCGGGGCTGAACGCTATTGTCGCTCTCATTTTGAATTTGATTATTCTCGTTGCCTCGTTGGCTTATATTCAGGCAACCTTGACGTTGCCGGGAATAGCAGGGGTTGTATTGTTGATCGGTATGGCGGTTGATTCGAATGTCCTGATTTTCGAGCGCATTCGCGAAGAATTATGGAGCGGCAAAAATGTGGTTTCAGCGGTCAACACAGGCTTTTCAAAGGCCTTCGTTACTATCATTGACACCCATGTCACCACGGTTGTTTCGGTATTGTTTCTTTTTATCTTTGGAACCGGGCCAGTAAAAGGATTTGCAGTGGTTCTTTTTTGGGGATTACTGGCTAACCTGTTTACTTCAGTCTTTGTGTCCAAGGTGCTCTTTGATTATGTATTGAGTGGCTCGCCTCGTCATGAAAAGTTGAGTATTTAGGCGCTTAGCCCGTTAGGTGGATCGGAACGGGAATTTTGTTCTCGTCTCTGGAATTGTCGTCGTGGTTGGCTTTTCGAGGACGAGTTAGGACGACGACGAGCACGATGTGCGGGGATATCAAGGGCCTGGACTGCCTCCGAAAAATAAGCCGGGCGGGAACTTTTTCAACTCAGAGGTGTCTAATGGCAATGGTACTGCCTTGCTGCCCTGATTCCCGCTCCTGCTCCTAAGGAGATTTATTTATAATGCAGTTATTCAAGAATGTTAATGTCGATTGGATTGGAAAGAAGTGGCAGTTTATCGGGGCGTCTTTTCTGCTTTTTATTGCCAGCATCGTTTGTTTGGCTATCAAAGGCGGGCCCCGATATGGAATTGACTTTCGCGGTGGGACTCTAGTTTATGTTAAGTTTCGAACCGCCCCTCAACTTGACTTGATTCGCGGCGCCCTGAAGCAGAAGGGATTGGGCGAAAGTACCATCCAACGCTTTGGTCCCGAAAGCGATCACCAGGTAATTATCAGCCTAGAGCAAACGGCCACCGAGACTGCAGGGGAACTAGACTTAGGCCGAAGGACTATTGAAGAGACCTTGAATCTGAGTTTTCGCCCCCCGGAAGCCCAGGCCGGGAAGTTGGATTTGAACAATATCAGGACGGCTTCTTCTCTCGAAGATCCCCTGGCCGGGCAGCCCGGTCTGGCCGCGGCTCTGCCGAAAAGTGGACCGTCGCAACTAAAAAGCATTCAGGATCTTGCCAGTTCCATCATCCAGTATCGGACAGCCCACGGAGGGCTAATAAACAGCTTTGACGAGCTCAAAGCTATCCCGGGCATTTCGGATGAGATTTTGAATTTAATCAAAGAGAAGTTCTACCTAGGTGATTTTGCCGTGATCAGCACCGAAATCGTCGGTGCAAAAGTAGGCAAGAACCTCCAGCAGCAGGCCGTCTCGGCGACGCTGTATGCGCTGGGGGGTATGCTGATTTATATCGCCTGGAGATTTAAAGGAACTGTTTATGGAACGGCTGCCGTTGTGGCTGTGTTCCATGATGTCATCATCACGTTGGGTTTTTTCTCCTTCCTGAATAAGGAGATTTCTCTCACGGTGATAGCCGCTCTCTTAACCCTGGTTGGATACTCAATGAATGACACGATTGTGGTCTTTGACAGAATTCGTGAAAACCTGAAGCTCTTGCGCAGAGAGCCATTAACATCGGTTATTAATAAGAGCATCAATCAGACGCTGAGCCGAACGATTTTGACCTCGGGGTTGACCTTCGTTACCGTGGTATCCCTTTACCTGTTTGGCGGCGAGGTCATTAATGGATTTGCCTTTGCCATGGTAATTGGTATTATTATCGGTACTTACTCTTCCATTGCGATTGCCAGTCCTTTACTGGTGATTTGGAACGACTATCGGAACAGAAAGAAGGCATTGGCCAGGGCCTAAAAATTTTGTTGTTCCTATAGCTTTGGAAACGGTTTTGTGTTAAATTTCTGCATAAACAAATAAGCTTGTTTTCTTTCGGGATTGCCAAATCAAAGTAATCAAAATTCACCTGAGCAACAGAAAAAATGCAAAGTAGAAATTTCCGAGAACACCCATAGAAGGGAGGTCCAAGAAAATGTTCGACCATCTCCTTGAATCAGGCGACGAAGAGGATAGGACCAAGAAGCCGTTAACCATTACCCTGTCGATCATTATTCACGTCGTCTTGATAGTGGTTTTGATCATCATTCCACTGTTGTTTCCTGAGACCCTGTCTGGCTCCATGCAGCAACTCACGTCCTTGATGGCCCCGCCACCGCCGCCACCGCCGCCACCGCCCCCCCCACCGCCGGCTGTAACCCAAAAGGTTGTGAAAAGAGTAGTGGACGACGGCACCTTCCGCGCTCCGGTGGAAATTCCCAAGACCGTGACTCAAATCGTAGATGAAGGGCCGCCTCCGGAGGCCCAGGTGGGTGGTGTTGTAGGCGGTGTTCCTGGCGGCGTCCCTGGCGGACAGATCGGGGGCGTCCTGGGTGGAGTTTTGGGAGGAGCTCCATCTTCTGTGGCACCTCCTCCGCCCCCACCACCGACCCCGAAGCCCCCACAGCGGGTTCGAGTGGGGGGAAATGTTCAGCAAGCCAACTTGATCCGTCAAGTGAAGCCTCCTTACCCGCCTTTGGCCAAGCAGGCTCGCATTCAAGGCACTGTAGTTCTTGAAGCCGTTATCAGCAAGCAAGGCTCCGTCGAAAACTTGCGGGTCATCAGCGGACATCCTTTGCTGATTCAGGCGGCCCTGGATGCTGTGAAGCAATGGAAATACAAGCCGACGTTGCTGAACGGAGAGCCAGTGGAAGTGGTAACCACCGTGACAGTGAATTTCAATTTGAGTGGTTGATATTGGTGATGCATTAGTTCAGGTGTGCGGGGTGCTTCCCAAAAGCTGCCCCTGTCGCCAGGCAAATCGACTCGGCAATCCAAGTCGCCCCGAAAACAAACCAAAAACCAAAGTCCAGTTGGTTAAAATCAACAAAGAGGAGGATTTTTTCATTATGTTGTTTAATTTGAACTTACTTCTCGTCACGCTGTTACAAGGTGAAGTGGGGTTTGACATCCGGTCGATGTGGGCCCAGTCTGGCCCGGCTGCCAAAACCGTTATCATCATTCTTGCGATCATGTCCGCTTGGTCCATTGGAGTGATGATTGATCGATTGTTGGCTTATTCGGCAGCCCGAAAGCAATCTCGCGAATTCGCTCCTTTGGTGGCTGGATGCTTGAAAGAGGGCAAGATTGATGAGGCCATCAATGTTTCTGAACAGAATAGGAAAAGCCATTTAGCCAAAGTAGTCGTTGCAGGTCTGCAGGAGTTTCAAGCGCATCAGGCCAGTACCGAAATTCCCGGGGAAGTCGTTGAAGCCTCCAAGCGAGCCTTAGAGCGCGCTACCGCCATCACTAATGCTGAATTGAAGCGAGGTATCAGTGGATTGGCCACGATTGGAAGTACGGCTCCTTTTGTGGGCTTGTTTGGAACGGTAGTCGGGATCATTAACGCGTTTCAAGGAATGTCCACGGAAAAGTCGGCCGGTCTCTCGGCTGTGGCGGGTGGTATTTCAGAAGCTTTGATCACCACGGCCTTCGGGCTGTTTGTGGCGGTTCCGGCTGTTTGGATGTACAACTACTTCAACAGCAAAATTGAGTCCTTCGGCGTGGAAATGAATAATTCTTCGTCAGAGCTAATTGATTATTTCCTGAAACGGAGAGGGAGTAGAAAATAATGGCAATGTCAAACGGAGGTGAAACCGCTGCCGGGAAAGCCATCGCCGACATCAACGTGACACCCATGGTGGACATCATGCTGGTGCTGCTCATCATCTTTATGGTGGTCACCCCTCTCTTGCAGAAGGGGGTGAGCGTCGATCTTGCCAGGACCAAGAATCCGCGTGAAATGAAAGAGGCCGATCGAGATGACGCGATTATTGTGGCCGTAACCCGCGATGGCAAGATTTTCTTACGTGATGAGCTGATCCCAGCGAAAGACAAGCTCTCAGAGAAAGTGAAAGATATGCTGGCGGCCAAGGTAGACAAAACGGTTTACATTAGGAGCGATCGGCGAGCTAAGTATGGCGAAGTGGTGGATGTCGTAGACATTGTGCGAGCCTCGGGTGTGGATGCCCTGGGTTTATTGACCGCGAAGCTAGAAGAGCGTTCTGCTCAATAGCAAACCTGAAACTGGAGGTCTTGTTATGGCAATAGCCGTTGGAGGCGGAGGTCCAAAGGCAGATATTAATGTGACCCCTTTGATCGATGTCCTCCTCGTTCTGATTATTATCTTCATGGTGATCAACCCGCCAATTCAAAGGGGATTGGATGCACAGATTCCCCAACCTCCGCCACCTGGTGCCCCGCCGCCGGATCCGGAAACTTTGAATCGAACTATTGTGGTCTCAATCGATAGAGATAGGGCTATTAAAATTAACCAGGAAGCTGTGGATAAGAGGCTTCTTTTCGATCGGCTCACGGAAATTTTCAAAACTCGGAACGAAAGGACCATGTTCGTTCAAGGGGATACGGAGTTGCAATTCAATGACGTAGCCGATGTCATCGATATCGCAAGGGGCGCAGGGGTAGACAAGATTGGCCTGATCACGGAGAAAATCCAAGCTGGAAAGTGATCGCTGGGATGCCAACCGCTTCGAGAAAGAGTTGTGCCGCGGAGTTCTTTTTTGAATGTGACATGGCGTCATATAAAAGCACACGAAAGTGAATGTGGGCCAGGAGATTTGTAGAACCATTTTCTATCGTCGGTTTGCCTTCTGTGTGAGATCCCAGAGAGGCCTCTTTAACTGGCAATTAACTCGACCTTGCGTGATTCTGGTCCTTGGAGGAACTCGATGAAGTTCAGATCTAAGTTGATGGCAGGAATTCTGGCGTTGCTTGCTATCTTTGCTGTGGAGGGGTGTACCAAATTAAGGGCCCGCGACGAGCTAAACAAAGGAGTTCGATCTTTTAAGGACGCCAAATACGAAACGGCCGTGGAGCACTTTAAGTCGGCTGTTGGTCTGGATCCGGATCTGTTGAACGCTCATCTTTACTTAGCAACTGCCTACGCCGCTCAATATGTGCCTGGAGGAGAATCCGAAGAAAACAGGAAGATAGGGCAGGATGCCATTAATGCCTTCGAAGTCGTGCTGCAAAAAGATCCCAGGAACCTTGGCTCAGTTAAGGGAATTGCTGGAATCTATTTTCAAATGAAGCAGCTCGAAAAGGCCAAAGAGTATTACATGAAAACGGCGGAACTGGAACCCAATAATCCCGAACCGTATTACAGCACAGGCCTGGTGAACTGGATGGTATGCTACGATAGACAGAATCCGATACCGGCGGCACGAAAGGCAGAACTGGTTGAAGAAGGGTTAAAATACCTCAGTAAGGCAGTTGCAGTAGATCCTAATTATTACAATGCTTATTTTTATGTGAACCTGCTTTACAGACAGAAAGCCCAAGTCATTATCGATGAGCTTGTGGAAAAAAATCCAAAACTGAAAGACCAGTTTACCATGGCAGCTCTAGATCCGAAATCTTTGGATCCCTTGGTTAAGAAAAATGTGCCTGGACGGTTTGCTGAGTACCAGGAATATCTCAAGAAGGCAGACGAGAGTTTCGATAAGGCGATGGCGATCAAAAGGCAAGTGGAGTCGAAAGCTGAAACCAAGGGGGGCATAGATTCCTCCAAGTAGACCCGGCTTATATCCATTAAGAGCCTCTTGAGACAACCTCTCAAGAGGCTTTTTTATTTGATGGGCTTGTTGCGCAAGCAAACCACTTTCCATTAATATATCAAATATGCTGGCACTCGAAAACATTCTGGCCACGGTGGAAAAGTACCATCCGAACGACGACCTTGAGGTTATCCGGCAGGCTTATGCGTTTTCAGCTAAAGAGCACCGAGGCCAGCTGCGCAAATCTGGAGAGCCCTATTTGAACCATCCTTTGGCAGTAGCGAAGATTCTGGCAGAAATGAAATTAGATGCCGCCTGCGTCAGTGTAGGACTTCTCCACGATGTTGTAGAGGATACATTAACCCCGATTGAAAAGATTAAGGAATATTTCGGAAACGATATTGGTCAGATTGTCAATGGGCTTACAAAGATCAGCCAGTTTCAATTTGACTCTAAGGAAGAACAGCAGGCCGAGAATTTTCGGAAGATGTTCCTAGCCATGGTGGATGATATCCGGGTCGTTTTGGTAAAGTTAGCCGACCGTCTCCATAACATGAGGACGTTGCAATATCTGCCCTCGGAAAAGCGGCTCCGAATTGCTCAAGAGACCATGGAGGTTTATGCTCCAATCGCCCATCGGCTGGGGATGGGGAAAATTCGTGGCGAGTTGGAGGACCTGGCTTTTAGCTACTTGGAGCCCGAAGCATACCAGGAAATTGAAAAGGGTATTGAAAGCAAGAGGAAGGTTAAAGAAGAGTTTTTGGAGGACGTTAAGGAAATTATCAGCCAAAAACTGCAAGAACAAGAGATTCCTTGCACGGTTGAGTCAAGAATCAAGAGAATTTATAGCGTTTACCAAAAAATCAAAAAACAAAAGATTCCCATCGAGCAAGTGTACGATCTTATGGCCGTTCGAATAATTACCGGGACGGTAAAAGACTGCTACGGCGCACTGGGAATCATTCATAATCTTTGGAGGCCGGTCCCGGGAAGAATAAAGGACTTCATAGCTATTCCTCGACCCAATATGTATCAATCGCTTCACACCTCAGTCATCGGACCACAGGGTCAACCCTTCGAGGTTCAGATCCGCACCACCGAGATGCATCGTCTGGCCGAAGAGGGCATTGCCGCTCATTGGAAATACAAAACGGGTAAGGAATTGGATGAGAATGACGATCAACGTTTTCTCTGGTTGCGCCATTTGGTGGAATGGCAGCAGGAAATGCAGGATCCGAGCGACTTCTTAAGTACGTTAAAAATCGATCTATATCCAGAAGAGGTCTATGCCTTTACACCCAAGGGCAAGGTAATCATCCTGCCTCGCGATGCAACGACCGTCGATTTCGCCTATTCCATCCACACCGAGGTAGGACATACCTGCGTCGGAGCCAAGATAAATGGAAGAATCGTTCCGCTAAAATCCAAGCTCAAGAATGGTGACATCGTCGAGATTCAAACTCAGTTAGGACATACACCCAGCCGAGACTGGCTTTCCTTTGTCAGAACCTCTCGTGCCCGAAATAAAATCAGGCATTTTATTAACGTTAGCCAAAGGGAACGTTCCATAGAGATTGGGAAAAAAATTTTGGAGAAGGAAGCTAGAAAATTCAAGGTTAATCTGAAAAAACTAGTAGAAGAAGGGCAGCTTCTCAAGGCCGCTCCAGAATATGGGTGTACCAAACTGGAGGATGTCTATTCGGGCCTGGGATTCGGTAAGATTTCAGCCCGGGTGTTGCTCGGGAAGATCCTCCCTCAAGAAGACCTTAAGGAAGTCCCGGACGAAAGAATTACCAAATTCACTTCCGCAATGAAGAAAGTATTTGGAATTTCTTCGGATGCCACGATCCAGGTAAAGGGGATTGATGATCTGCTGGTGTATCGGGCAAAGTGCTGTAATCCCATTCGCGGGGAGGACATAGTGGGGTACATTACCCGCGGCAAAGGAGTGGCTGTTCACGCCAAGCGTTGTGCCAATGTGGGGACTCTGCTTTATGAAGCAGACCGTAAGATCGATGTTCAGTGGACCGGTGGAGGTGAAGACTCGTATGCGGTAAAGCTCTCCATTTCTGTAGATGACCGCCAGGGGATGTTAGCTGAGATTACCTCAACCATTTCGGATATTAAGACTAACATCAAGAACATTGAGGCCCAGTCCTTCGAGGATCA
>Ga0066710_100002787_pt1 | contig 14385 bp, 10 predicted proteins | sample GraSoiAngelo_159_FD_79666 | JGI IMG/M metagenome (GOLD analysis project Ga0066710, IMG submission 79666) | Grasslands soil microbial communities from the Angelo Coastal Reserve, California, USA - 14_1009_16_40cm | ecosystem: Environmental > Terrestrial > Soil > Grasslands | place: USA...
CAACTCTGACCCCTCAACCTGCGAAGACTGAAGCAGAGATTCAGCAACAATATCCACCGCAAAAGGAGACGATTCTTCACCAGGAGACGAAGAGTTACCTGTTCGATGACATAGTCTACGAAGGCTCCCGTGAGTAGTCGCATCTCTTCCTCCTCCCGCTGCGGGGGGTTGCATGTATGCGGTGTGGTTCTGCAAGGGCTTCTCTGTTCAGGACCCTTTCGGGGTAGGCCTATGGATCCGGCCATCTTCTCCAGCATTTCTCTGGGCGTGAACTTGGGTTGTGGTGTGATGACGGGGTTGGCCTGGGCGTAGATGTTGCGCAGGTATTCGAGCCCTTTCGACTGATATCGTGGTAGGTGTCCAGACCGCTAGCACGGTAGACTAGCGAGAATTAGTGGGGTTGGGGGAAGACAGTGAATGAAGAAAATGGAAAATCAACATCGCATGTTCCCGGCCTGACCATCGCTGTATCCTTGTCATGGTAAGGGTTGATCTGTTTAATTGTCTATAGTTCCATTTGAGCGCGATGTTGCGAAATTAGTTGTCCTTCCGTCTGTTGCAACTGTTTCATCGATTCTATGACGTCCATGAAACGAATCGACTTCAGAAGACATATCGGATAAGCTATGACCATCATCTCAGACTTGAGACCTTGACGGCGCAAAGCTCTGTAAGATCCTGTGAAGTAGAGAATCTTAGATTGTTCCAGTACATCGAGGGCGATTCGTGTGTCCTTTGGAAGGGTCTCGTAGTTCGAAATAAGGAAGTATGACACGCCCGTGGGAGAATTGCTTGTCCCTTCCTTCTTGACACTTCTCATTTTCAGTTCGTCTACAATCTTGTAGTAGATCTTCTGAATGTCGCCTCCTTTGCGCAGAATCTCGGCCTCCCTTTGCCCACCAACCTGTCTAATCTTTTCCTCAGCAAGGGTTGCGTCGGCCCGGGATTTCTTTGCCTGCCAGATCTGTCTTGCTGTGAGGAAAAAATCACGGGGATTCCCCATTGATGCCATGACAATTTTGTGAAAAGCGGAATCGGAGAAGAAGTCACTTATCTTATAGTTGAGTCTCAGTTCACCCAATCTAGCACGCAAAAGTTGACACTAGCCGGGTTAGAAAAGATCCTCGGGGATACGAAGTACATCGGTAGCGTGATCGAGAAACAATTGGCAGAATTCATTGAAAACGCTCGTTCATTCCGAATGTCGACTGAGCAGATTCTCCAGCGTCTGAGATTAGCTACGCCACGTGTTCATCATTTCGGAAACCTTGGTCTTGCGGTTTTGCAAAGATATGAGCGAGAATTGGCTTCGGAAGACCGAATCGATTTCTCAGACATGCTTTACCGGGCCGCGGACATCGTAGAGAAAGGTGCCGTCGAACTTACCGTCATGGATGGCTGTGAAGTTGGAGCGAGTCTGCATGAAGGGTACGCCAAAGAGACCCGTCAAATGGTTGAATTCGATCTGGAACATCCTCGCCTCGCTAACTGGACCCGTCAGTGAAACATCCGGGTTCAGCTGCAATGTGGCCAGATCGGACGACGACAACGGCGAATCCATTCCGTCCAATAATCCGGCCCGGAAGGCGGCAACTTCTGATGGTGGATCTGAGTAGATCCTAATCAAGAGAAATGGAACGTTGGGCCCGAAAGGCCCCCATTGTGTAGGGTCGGAAATCGCCACGGCCCCCGTCGCGCGCGGAATAATTGGCAGGAACGTCCGAAGAGGTGAGAGAGGCGAAAATGCCATAAGAATTGAAAGTATGAATATGAAGGAAACCTTTGCACGGCCCAGAATACTCATAAAGGAGGATTTTAGTATTCATTATGAATGATTTTTGGCCGTCGCCAAGGCAGCTGAGAACCCTCTGCACCTCTGCCTGAAAGAACTGGGCCGCACGAGAGAATAGAGCGGGCTTCCAGAGATGTTGACCAGCGACCTCAACCAATGAATTTCCTGGGACTGAGGCCGGGTCTCTTTTCTTGGGAGTATTTTCTTGGGAGTACTGTTGGTCAATCCGTCCTTCAAGAACCTGCGAATGTCCAGAAGGAAAATAGTCCTGGGCTCATCCGAAAAGTTGTTAGGACGTTTGGATCTGTATGGTTACGGGTCCGTAGTAGTTGTAGTCGGGTGTTGAACTTGCACATGGAGGGTTACGGTTGCAAGGTCTGGTAGTGAAACGGGGGAAGTCGGTTGTGTAGAGTGTGAGGCCGGGCGTTACTGTGGCCCGAGAGCCTTAACGCAGTAGCCCTGAATATCCTCCCTATATCCTGGCGAATTCGCGAAAACAGAGCTATTCGGCCGATGCATCGAGATAAGAGTGAGCGGCTTGAAGCATTTTCTTGATTGAGTCATAGTAGTACTTGTATTCTCGAGCAACTTCCCCGACCCTAGTTTTTTCCGGAAACGTCGTAATGGATCGGTCGATCAGACGCTGAAGTTCATCATTCTCTTGGAGTCCCGTAAGCTTGCGAAGACTTGAGTCAGACTTTGGAGCCTCCAAGACCGCCATTACTGCTGCAGCGACATCCGCATCGTACAAAATGAGCTCGTCGTGAAGCCGGCTAATCTCCTCTCCTCCATGTGCGGGTGGGAAACTTAGCCTACGAAATTCCTCGTAAAGTCTTTCAAGCTCCTTTCGACTATGTTCTTTCGTCAAATTGGGATCGCCCTCAGTCGTACCAAAAGGAAACTATCTTGCCTTCTAGTGTGTAGATACCCTCAGGGCCCGGAGTAGGGATTTTCCACCCCATAGACGGTCAGTGGGCGGGCGCTATCGTGTCTAAAACGCTGTTCGGGTCGGCTTCATGGTTATGGTAGCGAATACGAGGCAGTCTCTGACCTACATACTACGGCACATCGTCCACGACGTTAACCATATCCTTAGGTCCATGAATGAGTCCGGGACACCAGAGATTCAGTGCCTCGTCTGCGGGGAGCGATTGGACTCCGAATAGACCGATGGAGCGCAGAGGAGAACGGCCACTGAGGGGATTAGTACTATAAGTTCACTCAGACTTATTGGAGGAGGTACGGGCACTCCCAGGAAGAAGATCCCGGCTTGATCTTCTGGAACCAAGAAGATATACGAGATGGCCGCGATGCTCCCGAGAATCGTCGCGGTTCGGGGTCTCATGAAAATGAGGACAAAGGAAGCGATGCCACAGTATTACTGTGGCCAAGAAAATAGGGATCAATGCGTAGGACCTAAGCGTTGAGGGAGAACGAGTCTCCAATCCGGCAGGGGTCAAAAGGAAGCCGAATACTGCCATCACACCGAACGCGACCACAAGGATCTTGCGGTTTCTAGAGAGTTCCATCTGCTTGTCTGGGCGATTGATTGAGAGTGGTGATAAGTATTCGCTCGCTACTTAGATTCGAGCAGTAGGCATTCAAATCCAAATCATGGTCCAGGATACACCGCGGGTTCTACCGATCACTTCGCCTCCCGATAGTATATCGTTTCTCCCATGCCCCACGTACGCCGATCTAGGTAGCACCTATCAACAAATAGGTTATTGTCATATTGCCAATCAATTCGGCACTTCAAAGTCCGTTGTCTGATCCAAGGTTCATGACGTTGTCGTGCAACCTGAAGAGTCTGAGGCTTCGATAGCATCAGGGCCCCGGGCCTCCAGGGGGGTCTTAGCCTGGAAGACTGCTCCACAGTACCTGCTAGCACGCTTCCCCTCTCTCGATTCGGATAGTTTCACTTTTCGCCGCCCCCTACCTCTCCTGTTTTTTTGCGCCCTGAAGAAGCAGCCGGGCTTCATGCGTGGTTCTATTATTGGAAGACAGTTCTGTGTCATCAACCTGGCGAAAACGGGGGAGAGCGAAGGAAAAGTCCTGGGTGCCTGCCGCGAACTGATTGAGAAGAGCGCCAAGCTCGTCGTGGCAGATTTCAACTTCAAAGATGTCGACAGACTACGGACGTTTTACTCGATCGCAAGGAAAACCGGGAGAAAGCTCGCCGTAACGCTCGGAGACGCGTTTCTCCTGAAACACCTCACAAAGGACCCGAAGCTCCAGGTTCCCCCGCCCGACGACAGCCACGTAGTCATAATCGTTCCAAAGAGAGGAACCGGCCAGTATCGCAAGGAGGACTACGACAGCGATGAACGGCAGTTCCTAAGCCAGCCGAACGCTTGGACCGCGGACAAGTTGAGCAAGGACCAGGCGAAGCTAATAGCCCACGTTAGCTACTACAACATAGGCGAGCTAATCGACATAAGACCAGAGATCGGCAGCTCGTTCATACACTCTCTGAGAGAACCTTTCAACGAGGAGATGCTGGGGGATTTCCAGCGCCTCCACAAATGGCTCGAACACTTCGGGATGTCTTTCACTCAGTCCCACGCGTCTGGGCACGCGACTGGCGAGGAGTTGAAGCAGATTATTAAGGAGATTGAGGCGAAGACGTTGTTTCCCATTCACACCGAACATCCAGAACTGTTCAGGGAAATGGCCAAGGAAACCAGGGCAGTTCAGGTGGGAAGGACTTACAACCTATCTGGTTAACTAGCAACGATCTCAACGCCAATATTGACAAATTACTAGTGGCTCTAAAGCTTTTCAGAGAATGCTCTCTGTAGAGGTCGAGTCCGTCTTTTTATTCTTACACACACGTTGGCTGAGAAGGTGTAAGAATGGAAAGACAGGCTCCGGAATCTCCTTTTGAGGACTTACCAGAGGCCTTGGTCGAGGAGATGCTTTCGCATTACAAGAGACTTGGTGAGCAGCTCTCGGCCTCTCTGCAAGAGATACAATCCAATAAGGAGAAGATAAGGGAATCACTAGGCTCCCAGAATCTTCTCAGAGCCGACTCGGCAGTCATCCACTCGCACGCGTATCCGACCACCTGCGGTGTCGACGGGTCCTACGCGATAGAGAGATTGTTGTCGACTGACATAGCTGCGATGGCAGGGGTGGCAGTAGAGGGACTGACTCCCCCAAGCGAGAAACGACATTGGCCCCGTCCACACTATCTATGCGATGTTTCTACCGTTGCCCATAGAGATGCCACCGCCTTGATCATCCGGGCAGTTATGGTTACGATGGAATTGGAGTTGGCAGCGCTTGCCCCACATGACGTTGTCTTTCTCGACGGGTCTCTTACAACTCCACTAATTCATCTCAACCAAGCACTTGCAAGGCTCGGTGAAGTTCCCGAAGAGCTGTCCCGGGTCTTACTGGGTCGGATCGGGTCCGCGTTGGACCACTACGCGGAGATTCTCGCCTCTAAGAGAACGGACAAAATCTTTGCAGGCGTTCCAAAATACACTAGCAGAAACGAGATTTCGTCGGCGCTCGGACTGTCCAAGCACGAAGATCGCTCTTTGCTTTCATACATTTTGAGAGGCGGCGAGGTGATTGGGCCTAGCGATATGATCAAACCGGAAGAGGACTGGCATTTTGGCAGCTTGCCCAGTGCAATGAAGGACAAGGCTAACCACATAATTTCCTCAGTTTACGAGCTGAGTGTTCTGTACTATAGACCGTACGACTATTTTCCAGCGCTTCGCATAGAGGTTTCTCCCTCAGTTGCGAAAAATCAGGCCAGGTTATCAATACTTCTTGAATCGTTCCAGTTGCAGTGTGGAGCTCCAGGAATTGTCGAGCCCTATCCATTATACCTAGCTGACAGAATGGTGAAGCATCTGAGTACAGCTCTACCGGCGATAAGAAAGGCGACAACGATGGAAATGGCGTCGGGGCCGACACAGGATGTTGGAAGTATTTTCCTAGCTATGCAGGGTTATCGGACCGAATATTGAGAGGCGAGGAACTATACCGACCGACCAGCTGAAAAATTCGTTCGACCACGCTGAAAGAATAGGTGTAGTCGGGTCCCCATCTTCAACCAACAGCCTCGTTCTTGACATACTCGGCACCGCAGCGGACAAGAAGCTGGTGGGAAGTCTGAGCATGTTCAACTTCACACAGGAGGCTAGTGACCATTATGCGCTTGGTCAGATTACCGAGATCAGGTTGAGGAATGTTTGGAGCGAGGATCCTACCATGAGGGGACTAATTCGTCAGAAAGGAAGAGTGGACCCGATCACTGAAAGGCAGGATACACACAACGCGACGATGTTGGTCAGCTCAGTCTTTGGAAAAACTGCTAATGGCTTTGAACCCAGCATGCTAGGCACGGTGCCCGCTACCGGCACTTCCATCAAGCTGGTAAACGAGCAGATCATGCATGACCTGCTTGCAGATTATGCTGTCGAACTCTTCTACCTGGGAAAAGCGTACGGTTCTACGGTTCTTCTGCCCATGTGGTTCAAACACTTTGGGTTTGAAGAGGGGGGAGCAGGAGAAGCGTACCACATCGGGGTCTTCGGCAAGACAGGATCTGGAAAATCCGTCCTGTCAAAGATGCTGATGCTTGGCTATTCAAGGCACAAAGAGATGACTATGTTCGTTCTGGATCCCCAAGGCGAGTTTGCGAAGCTCCGCACTGATCCCCAGATTAGCGAAATTCTTGCGAAGAAGCTTTCGAAAGAGGTCAAAGTTTACGACCTCCACAACCTCGTTCTGACAGGAAACGCTCTTTTCAGAAAGGTTCTAACTCTATCCGGATTTTTCGACAGGCTGGGGATATATCTCGACGAGAATCAGGCGAGAGCCGCCGATCAAATAGAGTCAATCCTCGGAGGAAAAAGGCCGGGTCTGTCAGGAATAGCCAGTGCGACCAAGCCATGGGACTACCACAAGCGTGAGACCTTCGACGCTGTCCACAGAGCGTTACAGAGTGAGGATGTTCTTCAGAACATTTACACAAGCAAGGAACTTCGTGAGCGAGTGAGATCCGCTCTTAGCGTGGCTAACAGCGACGACCTTTACGACCGCTGGGCGAAGGTTGCGAACTTGTTTGCTTACGAGGGTAGGAAAGAGTATGTCAAGATTAAGGATCTTACTGAAAGTGTGACTGCAGGAGCCAAGGGCCAGATAATCATGATCAATCTGTCCGAAACTGACGTTCCATTGAACATACTCTGGAATGATGACATCAGAATGATAGTGATCAACGAGTTCATAAGATCACTGACCTCTGAAGCACAGAGCACGTTCAAACAGGGAAAGGCGCTAAACACATTGGTCGTCTTGGACGAAGCTCACCGACTAGCACCACGAGAAAAGCAAGAAAACCCTGAATTCGAGCTTGTCAAGAGTACGCTGAAGGATGCCGTGAGAACGACCAGAAAGTACGGGCTAGGGTGGATGTTTGTGAGTCAGACTCTTTCCAGCCTTGATAGGGAGATAATCAACCAGATCCGAGTCTACATCTTCGGCTTCGGATTGGCTTATGGAATTGAACTTCAGGCGCTAAGAGACATTATCGGCGGAAACGAGGAGGCCATAAGGCTCTACCAGCTCTTCAAAGACCCCCAGAGTACTCCAAGACAAAAGGAATACTCTTTCATGACGGTTGGGCCTATTTCACCTCTCTCGTTTTCGGGAATCCCGCTCTTCTTCCAAGCGCTTCAATACACTGACGGATTCGTGCATGCAAACGCGTCCACCTTGAACCATCTCAGGACCACCCCCTGATCTTTCACTCGGTCCCATGTGTCTGGGCACGCGACTGGCGAGGAGCTGAAGCGGATTATTGGGGAGATTGACGCAAAGACCTTGTTTCCTATTCACACCGAGCATCCGAGACTGTTCGTGGATATGGCCGAGGAAGCCGAACGTAGTCTTGGGACTCTTATCTAACTACTGACACTTTCCCTGGAATCCCCGATAGTGACAGCAATATGCTCCTAGGGTTTGATCTTCGAATAGTTTTCCTACGTCTGTGCCATCGTTTCACATATACTAGACCAGGCAACCCGGCCACCGTCAAAGACATGACCAGAACCACAATCAACCATAACGGTGGCGGGAGTGGCGGCGGGCTTGGGCCCTTCACGACGGTTACTCTTGAAGTATCTGCCGCAGAGTTTGCCAGCACCGTCTTTCACAATGAGCTCGACGTCGTACGATCCCATGGTCGCATACCTGTGAATCACCGATCGGCCAGTTGCAGATGTCCCATCGCCAAAGTACCATTCATAGTTTGCTATTTCCATGTTGTCGGATGATACGAAAGCGTCAAATTCCGACTACGGTTTGACACTGGCCTGGGTAGACAGATCCCTGGCGAACCTGCGGACAAAAGGGGTCTACGACGAGATCAATGGAATGCTGGTTGGGCGTACATTAACAGCTGGTTTCAAGCCAGCATCGACAGGCATTGGTCTTGACAAGATAATCTTGGAGAACACGAGAGGCTATGACTTTCCGATCATGATGAACATGGACTTTGGACATACTGATCCACAGATGACGTTGCCGATAGGTGTCAGAGCAACCATGCGTGCCGAGGAGAAGTATCTGAGTATTGACGAGCCTGCGGTGTCGTGACGCTGTTGAGGGATGGCTGAGACAGCCAGGTCCCAAGAAGAAGTGAGAGAAAAAAGAGGGTTGGAAGGCCTCAGTCGCGAGGCTCTTCCTTATACTGTTCCTTTCTAGCGGGCTTTTCGATAGCCCCCGGGGTACCACGGTGCACGCTCCCCGACTAAGCGATGCTGTGGTGCTGTGGACTGACCACGGGCTCGAACCATCCCAGCTAGGCCTGACAAGTGTAATTGCTGGCGTAGGTCGCTTACGGGTCTGGAGCCGGAACGGCACTTAGCAGTGAGTGCTAGGAATGACCAGTTGCCATCAGCAGCTCTTGTTTCGCCGTGTTCACCCTGGCTCGAAGACTCTGTATCCGCCGTGTCTGGGGGGTGTGGTCGGCTTGCAAGTTCCCGTATATCATTCCTCCACGAGAAAATTCCCATTTATTGTGGCGAGATTTGCCACCTGATTCTGAAGGCTCTGCACGAGGCCGGGTCCAGAAGCATCGAGTCAGAACTCCTTGACTTCAAGAGGCGACCAATAATCAACCGTACGAGTGCTCCGACAGCCAGAGACATCCGCGGCTGGACCCGACTGTGTTCTGAGGAATGATTGGTTAGATCAAGAAAACTCTGTTAGTGGCTTTGACTGTTTGTCCGATGCCGTTAATTGATCTTGAATGCAATTAATCACGGCGCTCTAATCGAATCATGACTACATTTCTAGTTCATCAGGGGACGGACCCCTGTCCCTATGTCTGCAAACATTATGTCGCGAGTTTTCTGATAGCCCAGTTTTTCGAGGATTCTCAACGAGGGTTTGTTTCTAGATTCGACGTAAGCAATGGCCCTTTGTGATCTCTTGAGAGCTTCTATCGTTAACGCAGAAGTAACTGTTGTACCTAGCCCGAGCCCCCTGTAGCGTGGGTGTGTGTAGAGTCCCCCGAGCATCCATCCATGCCGGCTTTCGATGTAGGTGCCTGCAACACATACGATCTTTCCGTTTACGAAGATACCATAGACTGTTTGACTGCTCAGCCACTTTTCATAATTTGCTAACTTCTCGAACCAGCGGTTTGGCGGGGATAGAAGTCCAAGAGTTTCTCGGCCTCGGTAGACGGGATTTTGACCGGTTCATATTCTGAGCTGACTGATGAGATCGGGCTGTCTGTGAGGCTTAGCTCATTCTCAAGACAGCTCCATATTGATCTGTATCTTTCCGCCACAATGTTGTATCTGGCTGGCGAGACGAGTATCGCAAATTTTTTCCATGATAAGACATCCATCAATTTTGAACCTATTTCTTCTGATTCTGCTTCTAGTATTGCCATTGGATGAGAGAGGCCGCTGTACTGCAGCAAGTAGCCTAGCATTCTGTTTCCCTCGAAACAGGAGTATAGTTTCGTGTTATCTGGATCCCGGGTCAAGTTCCAAATCGCGTATAGATTCTTAACTGGATCTCTCTCCAGCTCTCTGAGTAGTTTTGATCTTCCGACCTCGGCTGACTCTAAGAGTTTGATTGTCAATCACATCGCCTGCGACGACCCGGTTTTTCTCCTGGGTGATAGCAAGCGCATTACAACCGGAATTGAATGATGATTCAGGACGTCTCGTTGGGCGGGGTCGTTTTCGTCGTCGCTATTATCTTCGATATCCTGGCCTTGTCCATCTCCACGTCTTCCCAGATCGACGTGTAGCCGAGAATCTCCAGTACTTTGCCCTCTTCCTCCTTTACCCCTGAGGCCTCGATTATCCCTAGAGCATCTGCTAGCCTCTCGACACCTCTCAGATTCTCGTCGATCTGGTTGAGCTTGGCCTTTGAGATTAGAAGATCACCGACTCTCACATACCCTTCGGGTTTAAAGTCCCGTAAGGCCATCCTTAGCGACGCCACCGCAACACCTTTCTCATCAGCAACCTCTTTAATGCTGACCACGTCCCCATTCAGCGCGATTGCCCCTCCTCTGTTGAGTTTGTCGGCCTGCTCCCTTACGATTGAAGCCTCCCTCTCCTTCAGATGCTCGATTATCGGTTTCATCGGCACGTCCTTCTTGTAGTATATCACCAGCGCTCTTCCCTTGAGCCTCTCGAGCTTGGAGCAGGCCAAACCCTCGTCGGCCGCGATGATCATATCTATCCCGGCGGCAATCGAGTTGAGCTTGTTTATCTTCCTCTCAAGATACTCGGGAGTCCAGAAACCGACCACCTCAAGGTAGACCTTCACGCCATCCTTCTCGAAGCAAAAGTCCGGGATCAGCACGTGGGTGCCTGCGATGAGAGGCTCAGGCTCCCTCCTTAGTACCCATCCTGTACCATGGGAGAGGAACGACCTGGAAAACCTCTCCTCTGTGCTGCTGTCGTACGGCTGGCCGGCCTGCGGCTGTTTCGCATTCTGACCAACTGTGTCGTCGACTCTTCCGACATTCGTGATGAGACCCTTCAGTTCTTCGCTATCGGCTTCGAAACTGTACACTTTTCCTCCCTTGCTTCTGGCGAGAATCTCTGCCTTGATCGCCCACGAATCTGACAATATTATTTGAGGGAGGAGCTTTGCTATCGATGTCCCATATCTCTCTGTCATCTTGAAGAGGGAGAAGGGGCCGTCGAGTGAGACCTTGAACTGGCCCTCTTCCCTGTCAATGGAGTAGATTAGACCCAGCCACTTCACGTTCCTGAAGATGTTCTTCCAGTTGCCGGATGCGGAGAACTCGACCCTGAGCGACTTGAAGAGTAGAGTCTGCGCTAGGGAGAGGTTGTAGTACTTGAGAAGCGTATCGGGGCCGGGGAACGGCTTGAAATCCCTCAGTATCAGTTCGTCCTCGATATCGCTGAAGAGTGTCCTCTCTAGTGCTTCAGAAGAGACGCCTAATTCGGTAGAGACCCTTTGAAGCACCGTGTTCTTCTCCCCTGGGCTTGACGCCCTGGTCCTGCTAGCCTCTCTGAATACGGTTCTTCTGGCCTCGACAGGGTTCAGCGCATTCTCGGCCTCAAAGGTCGATCTCCTATCGAGAAGGATTGAGAGTCCTCTGACCAGCTTGAAGTCGTGTCCGTCGTTCTCTGCTTCCTTTAGGTTCTCTAGGAGTTCGCCTTTCCTTTTTCCCACTCCATCTCTATAGGTGCCCGTTATCCTCTCCGCCAGGGCCAAGCTGCCAGTATCGAGAGCTACGTAGAGTGGGCGTATCCTTCCTTTGGAAATTCTTGCCCGGAGCAGGTTTGACGGGAGCATCTCTTATCGCATCATCATTTTCCTACGCGACCACTACTTCTTCACCCTCGTCGTAAAAATCCTCTTTGTCCTTGCCGAATTCATCTCTGACTTCCAGCCGTCCAGCCTTCCTCCTCTCCTCCCTCTGGCCGCGATCATGTTTCCTGTTCCGCGTCCTTCTGCTGCTCGTCCTAGTCTCGGAAGTCTCCCTCGATACGAGCTCTATCAGCCTCGCCTGCCCCTTTCCTTCGCTCTTCCTCAGGAGTCTGCCAAGGCGCTGGATGAACTCCCTCGAGCTGCCTGTCCCGCTCACGATGACCCCGAGAGAGGCCTCGGGCACATCGATCCCCTCGTCGAGCACCTTCGAGGTCACAATGGCCCTATAGCTCCCCTCCCGGAAGCCCTTCAGCACTTCGAACCTCTCCTCCTTTCCAGTGGTGTGGGTTATGAACGGGAGGAGAAACCGCCTCGATATCCTGTACACGAGGTCGTTGTGCTGGGTGAAGATCAATACTCTGTCGTCGGGATTCGAGTGGAGTATCTCCTCGAGCTTGTCCAGCTTCGCTTCGGAGTTGAACGCGACGGACATTGCCCTGTTCCTCGCCAGGAGAGCCTGCCTCGCCAACGGATCCCTCGAGCTCCTCATAATGAACCTCCGGAACGCGATAGGGGAGTTGAGCCATATCCTGTTCTCCTCCAAATACTGCGTGAACACGCTGTAGTTCTTCTCGTACTCCGCCTTCTCCTCCTGCGTGAGCTCGACGTTCACCTTCTCGAGCCGAAAGGCAGAGAGATATCTTCCAGCAAGGTCTTCAGGCTTGAGCCTGTAGACCACGCCCCCGATTAGTCTCGGAAGCTCGAGGTGGAGCATGTCCTCCCTCTCGTAGGTCGCGGTCAGCCCCATCCTGTACGGAGCAGTGAACATCTCCGCTATCTGCCTGAAGCTCTCACCTGGAAGATGGTGCACCTCATCGAAGATGAGGAGGCTGAACCTGTTGCCGAGCTCTCCGGCCCTTATGTACGCGGATTCATAGGTGCAAATCGTAACGGCCTTGACACTGTTCTCTCCACCGCCGTACACCCCGACCTCGATGCCGAGTTCCTCCTGTACCCTCTTCCTCCACTGCTCCAGCAGGTCCAGCGTCGGAACGATTACAACGGCAGGCAGGTTCACAAGCTCGATTGCCTTCATGGCAATCACCGTCTTTCCTGCACCGGTTGGCAGGACTATCACCCCGCGTCTTCCTGCCTTGTCCCACGCGCCGAGCGCCCTCTTCTGGTACCCCCTCATGGTTACGGTTCTGCATTTCATCAGGTCGGGATAGGGAGGCAGGTCCTGAACAGTGTCCTTGACTGTCGAGAGGTCGCTCTTGTTCAGAAACTCGACTATCTCCCCGTAGTATAGGCCCTGTGCTCTGAATGCCCGCACCCTATCGTCCCAAGTCGAGTAGGGAACCTTGGCATCGCTCTTTATCAGAATGGTTCCCTTGTTGAAGAAAAGGTAGGTGGGTTGCATCGCACTTCAGTGGTTAGCGTTGCGAACGCCGGTCAAAATCTCCCTATTAAATAGAAGAGGCATGTGAAACTGAGTGTCGGACAGCGTTCACCACTAGATTAGAGGTGCGATTCACACGTGAAGATTCTTGGAATAGTATAGGCTTGCGTAAGGACGCGCCGGTTTGAATCGATGCTAGGCCTCTTCCGGGATGTAATGGGACTGAGCGTTGTTCACGTGGAGGACCAGTTCGTCGTATTACACACTGCCAACGGGGATACTGTCGAAGTGTTCGGAGAGAAGAGAGGCGAGACCCATTTTTTCCAGAAGTTTATCATGCGACAATACCCTTCGAGCTGTCTTCTTGATCTGCTGATTACTGCCTGTAAACTGAGGCAAAATAGATTAACACTTGCTTTCGAGTGGTTGATTCACTAGGTGAAGACAATTCGATGTCGTGGACCGATAGAGCGTTGCAGGTGGGCGGTGTGGTGTGCGTCTCCTCGATTATCGTCTCGACTCAACTATGGAATCGGTGCATAGGATGAAAATGCACCCACGAGGCGCGAGAGCATTGTCGACTTTCGAAGGCACCTCGAAGCCGTCTCCATACGAGGTGGAAACGTCGGAAGCCAGGTTACCTCCAATCTAGAAGGAAATGGTCGAGGTCCCTATTTTTCCATAGTCCTCCCGGACCAGTTAGGGGCAAGAGGTATCACACTGATCTGAGCGCAGTAGTGGACAAATTAACGACACGGGGACGGTGCGCCCGCCAGAATTGATCCAATAATCGAATTGACTTGTGCATTGTGCGTGTTACAAGCTAAATGCATTGAATTCTGTTACGCGAGCTTTGGTCACGTTAAGCCAAGTCGGAAGCTCGCCCACTCAAGCGTTGGAGAAACTAGCCTGCACACTCTTGGCCTACCAGCAAAGAAACGAAGAGACCCAGCAAGGTTCCTACGGAAAAGGCTAAACTCAGAAGCAGCTAGTGGGAAACGTCCAACCGGCAAGGCAATCGTTCAGGAAACAATTCCCATACCGGAAACACCGCCAATCGAATCCTGAAAGAGCGCAGAAAAATGGTCTTGAGAACCAAAGGCCTATTCATGTCCTATTAGAGGCTCCTGACCCAACTCAGCACTCCCGATAGAAAGAGACCTGGTCTCAGTCCCAAGAAATTCATAGGTTGAGGTCGTTTCCGGAGCGGGGTGGACTCGCGCACCAGTTTACCTCTGCAAGAACCAAACGTATCATATAGAGCACTTCTCCGAAAAGACTCTCTATCCGAGAGGGATCG
>Ga0066710_100002788_pt1 | contig 14383 bp, 13 predicted proteins | sample GraSoiAngelo_159_FD_79666 | JGI IMG/M metagenome (GOLD analysis project Ga0066710, IMG submission 79666) | Grasslands soil microbial communities from the Angelo Coastal Reserve, California, USA - 14_1009_16_40cm | ecosystem: Environmental > Terrestrial > Soil > Grasslands | place: USA...
CGAACTGCCTGAAGACACGGGGCAGCCCTACGCCCTTGCGCGTCGGGAGCACGAACATCGTCAGCGGCATGCCGGCCTGGAACTCCTTTGAGAGGAGGAAGTCGATCAGCTTGCGCGCGCCGGCCGGGTTCTTCGCACCGCGCAGGACGCCCGCGAACTCGATCTGGCGAAAGCAGGTTCCGGCCACGACCGCGACCGGCGACTGCGTCAGCGGCTTCCCGGCGAAGAAGACTTCGGCGGCCGGGTCGGTCGAGTAGGAGACGACGATGGGCCGCTTGCCCTTGTGGCCGGACGAGCCCGAGAACCGGGCTTCGTACGCTTCCTCCCAGCCGTTGGTCGTCAGCACGTCGTTCGCACGCAGCTGCTTCCAGTACGTGCGCCAGCCGGTCGCACCGTACTTCGCCACCGTGGCGAGCATGAACGCCAGGCCGGGCGTGGAGGTGGCGGGGTTCTCGACGACGAGCAGACCCTTGTAGCGCGGAAGCGCAAGGTCGCCGAGAGAGCGGGGCGGAACGATGTGCTTCCGGATGAACCACGCGCGGTCGTAGACGACGCAGACCTCGCTGTGGTCGACCGGCGTCAAGCGGTGCGATGCGTCCAGCTCGTACCGCGCGTCGATCGTCCGCAGCGCCGGTGACGCGTACGGGACGAGGAGATTGCCGGCGAGTCCGCGCGTGAGCAGGTTGTTGTCGACACCGAAGAAGACGTCTCCCTCCGGCTTGCCGGAGGTCAAGAGGGCGCGGTTGAGCGCAGCGCCGGCATCGCCGGTCTGCAGGATCCGCAAGGTGAGCCCGGTCTGACGCTCGAATGCCGCCTTGACGGTCTTCGAGATCGCGAACGAGTCGTGCGTGACGAGGACGACGTCCCGCGACCCGGAGGAGGAGGTGCCTGCGGCGAGAGCTGCACCGGTCAGGACGCAGGCGGCGACGGCCATCGCGGCGATCTTCATCAGGGGCTCCCCTCTGCCGTTCCCGGGCGGACCGCGGCGAGCACGCCGGCCGCAACCGCGACGCGTGCCACCGGGCCCGTGAACACGTTCGAGACGCCCCGGCTCGAGCCGGCGCCGAGCGTCTCACCGTTCAGCGGATAGCGGAGACCCTCGGTGACGACGCCGACCACCGGCCCGTGCAGCGGTACGAGCGAGATCAGCTCACCGGGCTCACCCGAGAGTGTCCGCTCGGTGCTGACGATGTGGACGGTCGCGGGCCCGAGGAGCGCGTCGATCTCGATCGCTCCATACCGGCGCGCGCCGAGCAGCAGGAGCCCCGCGAGCAGATGGTCCAGCCGGCCGCCCGGATCGCCCACCACCACGATCCGCTCGGCGCCCAGGTTCCGCGCGGTATCGAGGGCGAGCTCGAGGTCGGTTGCATCTTTCTCGGGCGGATGACGCTCGACGCGAGCGCCGGCCGCCTCGACGGCGGCGAGACCGCCGCTCGTGACGGAGTCGAAGTCTCCGACGGCGACGGTGACTTCGAGCCCCAGCTCGAGCGCCGTGTCCACCCCGCCGTCGGCCGCGACGACGCGGGCCCCTTGCGGCAGGTGTGCCCTGGCCGATATGTCGGCTAAACCGGCCGAGACGACGATGATGGTTCTCCGCTGGTCCTGCACCGTTCCTCCGCTGGCATTACCCAGATCAGGTTCGCGGGTCGGCGGCGCGGTAGCCGCCCTCTCAGCCCGGTTGCCCGAGCTCCCCGTATCGCTGCTGCGATTCTATCGCCGCGCGAGAATGGGCAGGTGGACACCGCCGTCCTCGTCGACGAGCTCGCCGGTTCGCGAATCGGCGAGACCTTCAACCAGTACGCCGAGGGAGAGCGCGCCGGGTTGCTCCGGGAGCGCCTCGTGGCGTACCTGAGCGAGCGCGCCGGGGCGCCGCTGCTCCTCGTCGGCGAGGCCGCCGGGTACCGCGGCGCTCGGGTCTCGGGCCTCCCGTTCACGTCCGAGCGGCAGCTCACCGGCGACGGGCCAGCGGAGGCGACGGCGACGATCGTCCAGCGCACGCTCGACGAGCTTGGGCTTCAAGACGAGGTCCTGCTCTGGAATGTCGTGCCGACGCACCCGGGAACCGCGCGCTCGAACCGTGCTCCGACGCGGGCCGAGATCGAGGGTGGGTTGCCGTTCGCTCGGCGCCTGGCCCGCGGCCGTCGCGTGATCGCGGTCGGCCGCCTCGCCGAGTCCGCACTCGACTCGCCCTACGTGCGGCACCCCGCGCACGGTGGCGCGACGGCGTTTGCTCACATGCTCGCCTTGGCCACGCTGGCGACACCCTCTGTTCAGATGGTTGATCGACAATTCAACGTCGCGCGGATAGTGGTCGAGACACGTCGCCGTTGTCGCCGCCCGTATGGAAATTGCGTTGGGGACAGGATTAATCCTGTCCCCAACACGTTTTCTCATTGCACCGATACGCGCTCGTCCGATCGGCGCCAACGGCTTGGTCTCGCCCATCCCCGCATCGACGCCAATTACCGATCAACCATCTAGAGATCGGCGACGGGACCGTAGAGCTCTGGACGCCGAAAGTGCGGAAAGTACGTCTCCGCGACGGCTCTCCGCTCGGCCATTGCCGCAGCCCGAAAGTCGACGACGAGGAGGTCCTCGCTCGGAGACGCCTCGGCCAGGATGGCGCCCCATGGATCGAACGCGATAGTGATCGCAGGGAAGTTGCGCTCTTCGTCCACCTGGTTCACGACAAGGACGAAGATGCCGTTGTCGTACGCACGGGCTGGGAGGTAGCGCAACCAGCGAGCGCGCTTCTCCTCCCTCGTCTCGGCGCCGGTCGATGCGTGAGGCATGAAGACGATCTCGGCGCCTGCCTGGGCCTGGACCGTCGTGGCCTCGGGAAAGTGCGAGTCGTAGCAGATCTGCACCCCGATGACGGCATCGTCGAGCCGGAAGACCGGTAGCTCGTTTCCCGGCCGGAAGCGGCCGATCTCGCCCGTAGGGACGTGCGACTTGCGATACGTCTCGAGACGGCCGGGGCTCGAGATCAGCTGCGTGTTGTAGAGCACTCCCGAGGACGCCCGCTCGAGCATGCCCGCAAGGACGACGATGCCGAGCTCGTCGGCAAGACCCGCGACGGCTGTGGCGAGGTCTCCATCGACGGTCTGGGCGAGGTCGTGGGGGAGGTCTCCCTCAGTTGGGTAGCCGCAGAGCGAGAGCTCCGGGAAGCACACGATCTGCGCGCCCGCGGCCGCGGCTCGAGCCGCGAGGTCGTGGTGCTTCGCGAGATTCCCGTCAGCGTCCCCCACGCGGCTTCCGATCTGAGCCGCGGCGACGCGGACGTCAACCACGGATGCCCTCCGCGGCGGCGACGGTGAACTCCTCGAGGGCATCGTAATTCAGGTCGACGCCGATGCCGGGCCTCTCGGGTGGGCGCAGGACGCCGTCCTCGAAGACGAGCTCGTCGATAGTCAGCTCCTTGCGCAGCCGGGACTCGCACAGCTCTACGGGCAGGAACTCGAAGAAGGGCATATGGGGCGTGACCATGGCAAGCTGCGCGGCGGCGGCGACGGAGAGCCCCGTCTTCCACGCGTGCGGCACGATCATCCGGCCGCGCTCCGCCGCGAGGGCGCAGACACGGCGTGCCTCCGTGAACCCGCCGACGCGGCCGATGTCGGGCTGGACGACCTGGACGCCGCCCCGGTCGATGAGCACCGCGAAATCGTGTCGCGTCGAGAGCCACTCCCCGGCCGCGATCGGCACCGGGGACGCGCTCGACAGCTCGGCATAGCCGTCCACGTCGTCCGTCCAGAGCGGTGTCTCGAGGAAGAAGACGTCGAGGCCGTCCCACATCGTGATCGCGGCGAGCGCGCGCTCGACCGAGTCGAACGCGTACTGGACGTCGACCATGATCGTCATCTCTCGACCGACCGCGGCTCGGACCGCACCGATGACCTCGGCGATGCGCTCGTCAGGCCCGATCAGGCGCTTGTGGACGTAGGGGCCGGAGAAGGTGGCCTCGAGCTTGCAGGCCTGGAACCCCATCGCGCGGGCCCGGGTCGCCCAGGTGACCATCGAGTCCACGTAGGCCTCGAACGACTCGACCTCCGGCTGCAGCGACGCGTAGGGCGTCAGCTCCGAGCGCGCGGCCTCGCCCCAGAGGCGCCAGCACGGCACTCCCGCGGCCTTCCCGCAGATATCCCAGAGCGCGATGTCGAGCGCACCGAGTGCGTGCACGACGGCGCCGCGGCGACCCGACATGGCGCTGCCGACGTAGAGGTCCTCCCAGATCCGTTCCGGCTCGAGCGGATCGCGTCCGATCAGCATCTGCCTGAGGCCTCGGTCCATCGTGTGCGTCCCGGGTGCTTCGATGCAGGCACGGGCGATCCAGGCGTTGAGATCCGTTTCCCCGACTCCGACGATGTCCTCGTCCGTGACGACCTCGACCACGATCGTGTCCTGCGCGGAGCTCGTCGCCTCGACGTCGAAGCCGGGGTCGAGCAGCACATGGGTTCTGACGTCGACGACCTTCATCGGCTAGACGCGGCTGTAAGCGCCGTCGATCGAGATGTTCGCTCCGGTCATGAACCCGGCCTCGTCCGCGCACAGGAGCACGCATGCGTCGGCGACTTCCTCGACCCGGCCGAACCGGCCGAGCGGGTGCTTCATCAGCAGCTCTGCCTCCATCGCGGCGCCGTTCTCCATCGTGTCCATCACCGAGCGGTGCAGCTCGGTCTCGATGACGCCGGGCATGAGTGTGTTCGACCGAATGCCCTGTGGCCCATACTCGACGGCGATGTGATCGGAGAGCATGTTGAGACCCGCCTTGGAGATGTCGTAGGCACAGTCGCCCGGCCAGACGGTGATCGCGCAGACCGAGCTCATGTGCACGATCGAACCGCTGCCCGCCGCGAGCAGGTGAGGGATGGCGAATTTCGCGACGAGGAAGGGGCCGCGCAGGTTGACGCGGAGGACCTCGTCGAAGGCCTCGACGTCCCACTCATGCACGGGTGGCCACTCGGACACGTCGATGCCGGCGTTGTTGACCAGCGTGTCGAGGCCACCGAGCCTGTCGACAGCAGCCGCGACGACGCTCTGCGCGCCTTCCGGCTGGGACACGTCGCCGAGCGCCGCGATGGCGATCCCTCCCGCTGCCTTGATCTCGTCGACCGTCCGCTGGCTGCGCTCCGCATCTCGTCCTCCGACCGCGACCGCCGCTCCTTCGCGCGCGAACCGGTTCGCGACCGCGCGCCCGATGCCGCTCGAGGCACCGGTGACGAGCGCCCGCTTACCGTCGAGGCGGCCCATCAGATGTCTCCGGCCAGGTCGAGTGCCGGGTAGGCGAAGCAGCGCGCCGCGGCCCCGCCGTCGGCCACGATGTCGGCGCCGTTGACGTAGGAGGCGCGGTCGGAGAGGAGGAATGCGACGACCTCGGCCATCTCCTCCGGTTGGCCGACGCGGAGCATGGGCGCGAGCTCTCCCTCTCGCCGCAGCGCCTCGTCGCGGTCGAGTTCCGGCGGTAGCGTGGCATACGTCATCGGCGTCTCGATGACGCCTGGCAGCAGCGCGTTGCAACGGATGCCGTACGGCCCGTAATCGACGGCGATCGACTTCGTCACCATCAGGATCGAGGCCTTGGCGGCGTCGTAGACGAAGTAGCGCGGGAACGCGGCGATACCCTGGACGGACGAGACGTTGACGATCGAGCCGGCACGCGCTGGAAGCATGCGGCGAACTGCCACACAGGCTCCGAACATCGTGCCGAGCTGGAGCACTCGGAGCCCACGTTCGATGTGCTCGGCGTCGATTTCGTGCGCGGCGCCGACCCAGTCGACTCCCGCGTTGTTGACCCAGTACCGGAGCTCCCCCGCAGCCCGCGCGGAGTCGGCAGCGCGCTCGTGCGTGTCCCAGTCGCCGACGTCGCCGACGACTGGCACGAATCGACCCCCGAGCTCGCTGCTCACCGACTCGAGCGCGACCGCGTCGACGTCGACGGCGACCACGTGGACGCCGTCCTCGACCAGGCGGGCGGCGACGGCCCGGCCGATGCCCTTGGCAGCTCCCGTGACGACGGCCGTCCTCATCCGGTGAGCCTCGTCGTGCGGCAGCGGAGGCGGGGCGCCCGCCCCCGCTCAGGGCCCAGATTCACTCGGGTGGTATCTCGCGATAGACGAGCGTGATGTCCGTCCCACGGCTCTTCTTGTACACGGCGGCGAGAACGAAGAACAGCGCACCGAGCACGGCCGGGCCGATCGTCCAGCCGAACAGCTTGCCGAGGTTGGCGTTCGCTCCCAGCTGGTCGTAGTGCAGGTACGCCCACCAGACGAAGGCGCCCGTGAGGATCGCCCCCACACCGGCGATCTGCACGAGCGGCACGCCCAGGATGGACTTCTGCGACGTCGACGCCCGGTAGAGCTCCGGCCGCACGATCGGGGCGAGCAGGCCGGCGAGACCGACGAGCCCCATCGCGATCAGCTGCACGAGCAGCGCGTAGGCGAGCACGATGAAGAACCCGGTCTGGTCGTACACCGCCCAGATGAACGTGGCCGCTGACATCGCGAGGGCGATCGGCAGGGCGATGTACGGGCACCCGAAGCGATTCACCGTCGTGACGCCCTTGGGCAGCACGCCGTCGAACGACATCGCGAAGATTGCCCGCGTCAGCTGCAGGCTGGAGACGTACGTGATCAACGGCCAGAAGACGATGTACAGGATGAAGATGATCAGCGTGTAGGCGGTGCTGCCGACGCTGATGCCGCTCAGGTAGAAGAACGTCGTGCCCGGGGTCGCGACCTGCTCCGGCAGGCCGCCGCCGTTGGCGGCGCGCAGGAAGTCGCTGCCGAACGTCTTGAAGAAGATCGCCGTGCAGATGGCGACCAGGATCAGGGGGACGACTCCACCGAGCGCCATGTTGTTTGCCGTCTTGATCGTGGAGGCCTGACGCAGCTCGCCGCCGACGAAGGTCGACCAGTAGCTGAAGATGGCCGTCGTCGCGAACACCGCGATGATCGGGATCGTCGCGCTGAACGAGAAGCTCGGATGGACTGAGACGCCGCTCTTGAGCGCCGTGGCGATCGTGCCGGCGTAGGCGTCCGGCTTGTGCGTGATGTCCTGGACGAAGCCGTTGAACTTGGAGACGAAGTGCCCCTTCGATTGGAAGAGGGTGACGACGGTCACGATTCCGAGCGAGGCCGTCACCATCCAGAAGAACAGGTTCTGCAGTCGCAGGATCCAGCGCCAGCCTCCGAGCTGCATCGCGCCCGCGAAGACGAACATGATCAACCCGAAGAAGATCAGCCAGCCCTTGCTCGTGCCCGCGTGCTGCCCCCAACTGACGAGCCCGGGCCAGCCACCGATCAGGCCCACGGAGACGCAGAGCGGCGTGATCCCGGCGGTCACGACGGCGAGCCCGAAGAACGCGTTCGAGAGCAGCGACGCCGTCGACATGCAAAAGACCGAGACGTACCCGATCGCCGGGTGGATGACCCGGCTGACGAGCATGTAGTCGCCTCCCGACCGCGGGATCATCTGGGTCAACAGCCCGAACGAGTAGGCGAACGCGAGGCTCATCGGCACGACGATGAGGATGGCGAGGAACGGGTTGCCCCCCGGCCCGACGGCCAGCGCGAACAGGAGCACCGCCACCATCGTCTGGGTTGGGTGCCCCGGGATGAAGTTCAAGACCAGGGACGAGCGCGGCGGCACACCGCGCACGAGGCCCGTCGCGGTCCGCGTGAACATTCCGGGCTTCGCGACTCCGGGCCCTTCTGCTGGTACGTCACTCACAGGAGACCTCCGTTGAGAGATGGGCGGCTAGCCGACGACGAACTGGTGCTTGCGCACCTCTGAGCCTGCAAGCGTCACGACGACCCCATGGATGTGGCCGCTGTTGTACTCCGAGCCTGTGTTGATCGCGAGCGTCCTTCCGATCCGCACCTCCCCTCGCGACTCGTGGATGTGCCCGTGGAGTGCGAGGAGCGGCTGGAACTCCTCGATCAGCTGGCGCACGGCTGTGCTCCCGACCGGGATCGGGTTGGGCTGGCCGCCGACGTAGCGGAGCGTCAGGTCCGGGTTCATCTCGTTTGCGGTGTCGAGCCCGGAGTCGTACGGCGGCACATGGAGGTTGAAGATGGCGCTGCCCGGATCCTCGAGCTGGTCGGCGAGCGCCTTGATCCTCCGATAAAGCGCGTCCTCGTCCAGCTCTCGCGGCGTGTGCCACGGCGTCGGGTTCGAGTAGCCGCAGGAGACCATCTCGTGCCCGCCGACGCTGACGATGCGGTCGTCGCATGCTTGAACATGCCGGGCCGCTTCGATCACGGTGTCGCACGACCAGGGGTCGTCGTTTCCCGGCATGACGAAGACTTCGATGCCGTATTCGCTCATCCGCTCGTCGGCGAGTGCGATCCACGACTGCAGCTCTGCGACGACGAGCTCCTCGAAGAGCTGCCCGCGCGCGGCCTCGTCCTCGTGCGCGGCGGCGACCTGCGCCGCCGATGCGATCCAGGGATACATGCCGTTGAAGCGGATCGCGCCGAGGAGCTCGTCGAGCTCCTCCCGAGTCGAGCCCGACCGGCCCTCGCCGATGAACGTGGCCGAGAACGCGCCCGTGTCTGCGTCGCGGGTGACTGGCACGATTGCCTTCCCCGCCAGGTCGCCGCCCATGACCAGCGCCTGCACGCCGTAAAAGCGCCCGGCGCCGAGGAACTTGCGCCAGCAGAGCTCCGAACCGTGCACGTCGGACGCGTAGTAGAGCGACAGCGTGTCCGTCGCGCGTGTCGTCCGCTCGTCTCGCCTCGCCCGCTTCAGGAGCATCGTGAGGAGCCGTTCCCTCTGTCCGAAAACGTTTGCCCGGCGACCGTATCCCCCCGCCCGGACGGCGTCAAGCGCTGCGCCCGGCCCGCGCTCGCCGGTCTAGGCGAGGTCGAGAACGACCCGGCCTGCCGTCCCGGAGCGGGTGGCGTCGATCGCGGCCCCGATCTCGTCCAGACGGAAGCGAGTCGTGACGAGCGGTGCGAGGTCGAGCTTGCCCGCCACGGCGAGTGCCGCGAGCACCGGGACATCGAGCGCCGGGGTGGCGCCGCCGATGTGCGTCCCGAGCACGTCGTGCTCGAACTGCGTCAACTCGTAGACGGGCACGCTGGCGCTGACGCCGATCGCCGGCTGGCCGATCAGCACGGTCGTGCCGCCCGTCCTCGTTGCTGCGAGCGCCTGCTCGGCCACTGCCGGGATCCCGATCGCCTCGAACGCGTGGTCGACGCCTTCGGCCACGATGCGTCTGATCGCGGCCACAGGATCCTCAGCCGACGGGTCGACGGTGTGGGTGGCGCCGAGGCGGAGCGCCAGCTCCCGCTTCGACGCGACTGGGTCGACGGCGATCACCGGATGGGCCGAGACCAGCGCGGCGCCGAGCACCGCGGCCAGACCGACACCCCCGCAGGCGAGAACCGCAACCGAGTCGCCGGGCCGGACGCTCGCTCGGCGGGTGACGGCCATGACGCCGGTCAGGACGCCGCAGCCGAGCAAGCAGGCGACGGCGGGGTCGAGCTCCGGCGGGACGGGGATGGCGCCGTTCGCCGGGACGACCGCGTGCGTCGCGAAGGACGAGACGAGCGCCAGGTGGTGGAGGGGCTCGCCGCCGCGGGCGAGCCGGGTCGTCCCGTCGGGCAGGACACCATCGTTCATGCACCGCGCGGCCGTCGTGCAGAGGTTCACCCGACCCTGCAGGCAGAAGCGGCAGCGGCCGCACGCCGGGGTGAACGTGAGGACGACGGGTTCGCCCACCCTCGCCGGGTCGACGCCCGCCCCGACTGCCGCGATCGTCCCCGCGCCCTCGTGCCCGAGCACCATCGGCAACGGCGCCGGCCACTTTCCGTCGAGCAGCGAGAGGTCGCTGCGGCAGATACCGGAGCCGCGCAGCCGGACGAGTACCTCGTCGCGGCGCGGCGCGGCGAGCTCGACCTCCTCGACACGGAGGTCCCCGGGCTCCACGAGGACCGCCGCGGCGATCCTCATCGCGGCGCCGGGGCCGTCGAGCGGCGGAGCACGAGCTCCGGCGCGATCGGGACCTCGACATCGCGCGGTGGGCTGCCCTCGACCTGCTCCAGCAGGACGTCGACCGCTGTCGTGCCGAGCTCGTGCAGCGGCATCCTGATCGCCGTCAATGGTGTCTCCAGGTACTCGCAGAGCGGGTCGTCGTCGTGCGAGAGGAGCGACACATGTTCGGGGACGTGCACGCCGGCCTCGCGCGCTGCTGCGAGCGCTCCGAGCGTCTGGTTGATGTTCGCGACGAAGACTGCCGTCGGCGCCGCGTCGGACTGGAGCAGAGTCCGCATGCCCGCGAACCCCCCTCTCTCGGACAGCGGCGCCGGGACGACGAGGGGATCGCACCCCTCCCCGCGTGATCGCTCAACGAAGCCATCCCGCCGGCGCGCGACCGTGTCCAGCTCGTCCGGGCCACCCAGGTGGGCGAGCGCGCGGTGGCCTAGCCCTAGCAAGTGATCGGCGGCTATCCGGCCGGCATCCTGGTCGCGCATGGTCACGTTCCGGCCGCTGCCCGGGTGCGCGCGGTCCATGAACACGCATGGGACGGGGCCGCGCGCGAACCTGTCGAGGTTGGGGTTGCCGAGCCGCGCGCTCTGGATCAGGAGGCCGTCGATCCTGCCCTCCTCGACCAGCCGCTCGTACGCGTCCTCCGCCGCCTCGCTCTCCTCCGCGTCCTCCGCGAGCACGAGTACGAAGTTACGCTCCCAGGCCCGGTCGAAGGCGCCGCGGACGATCGGAGAGTTGACCGGGTTGCGAAGGGACGGAACGAGCAGGCCGAGCGTGCCGGTCGTCGCCAGCCGGAGGCCGCGCGCGATCGCGTTCGGGCGGTACTGGAGATCGCGCGCCGCGGCCAGGATGCGCTGTTTCGTCTCCGGCCGGACCGCCACGTCCGCACTGCCGTTGATCACGCGGGAGACCGTCGAGACGTGCACCCCCGCCGCGCGGGCGACGTCGTCGAGACGGGCAGGACGGACGCGCTCGGTCATTGGCGCCCGCGATGATAGTGGCCCGGGGGCGAGTGAGCTAACGTTTGCGCGGCATGTCGTCGATCCGGCCGGACATCGTCGACGAGGCCCGGCGGGTGATCGGCGCCGCGCGCGCGGAGCACGTCACGCTCCGTGCGATCGGCGGTGTGGCCGTTCAGCTCCGCGCCCGCGGCCAGCTCCACCCGGCGCTTGCCCGCCCGTACCGCGACGTCGACCTCGTCACGCCGCGCAAGCAGGGCCGCGCGGCGGCGCGGACGCTACGGGGGCTGGGGTACCAGCCGAACGAGCGCTTCAACGCCATGCACGGGGCCACGCGACTCGTGTTCTACGACGTCGAGCACGAGCGGCAGGTCGACGTCTTCGTCGGCGAGTTCAGAATGTGTCACGCGATCCCGATCGCGGACCGGCTCGAGCTCGACGACGAGACGGTACCCCTGGCGGAGCTACTGCTGACGAAGCTCCAGATCGTCAACCTGAACGAGAAGGATCTCCGCGACCTGTGGGCGATCCTGTACGAGCACGACGTCGCGGAGGATGACGACGAGACGGTCAACGCGGGTCACATCGCGCGCCTGCTCGCGGCCGACTGGGGCCTGTGGCGCACGAGCCGCCAGACGATCGAGTCAGCGCGCTCGCACCTCACCGGGACGGCACTTGCCGGCCCCGACCAGGCGCTGCTCGACGACCGTCTCCGCCGACTCTGGGAGCGGATCGAGGCAGAGCCGAAGAGCCTGCGCTGGCGCGGACGCGCCAAGCTCGGCGACCGCTCGCAGTGGTACGAGGAGCCCGAAGAGATCTCCCACGCGGCGTTCGGGGCCGAGCCGTGACCGCGGGTTGACGCCGCCGGCCGGCCGCTTCTAGAGTCGCACAAACGTTTGCGCGCCCGCGGAGGTCGAGTGACACCCGATCGCTTTGCCGGAAGGACCGTCGTTCTGTCGGGCGGCGGCCGCGGGATCGGCGAGGCGACCGCACGCCGGTTCGCCGCCGAGGGAGCGGACGTTTTGCTCGTCGCCCGGACCGCGTCGGAGATAGAAGCGGTTGCGGCCGACATCGTCGCCGGCGGTGGCCGCGCTTGGTCGCGCGCGGCTGACGTAGCGGACGCGGCCGCGGTCAACGAGACCGTGGCGGCGGCGCGGGAGCGCTGGGGGCGAATCGATGTTCTCGTCAACTGCGCCGGCATCGACCACGACGCTCCCTTCCTCGACTTTCCGGACGAGGCTTGGCACCGCGTGCTGGCGGTCAACCTGACGGGGGCGTTCCTGATGGCACAGCGAGTCGCGCGGGTGATGGCCGCGACGGGAGGCGGCGCAATCGTCCACGTCTCTTCGATCGACGCCTACGGGGCTGACGGCAGCCAGGTCGCCTACAACGCCTCCAAGGCGGGCATGCTCGGGCTGAGCCGGACGATGGCGATGGAGCTGGCCCGGCACGGGATCCGCTCGAACGTCGTCGCCCCGGGCTACACGGCGACGCCGCTGACGCGCCAGTACGTCGGCGCGGTCATGTACGAGTACATGACGCAGGACTTCGATCGCATCCCGCAGCGGCGCATGGCGACGCCGGAGGAGATCGCCGCGGCCGTTCTCTTTCTCGCCTCCGACGACGCGGCTGCGGTCACCGGCAGCGAGCTCGTCGTCGACGGAGGCACGATCGCCAACCTGTACGTCGTCGAGACGCTGCCCACGGCGTAACGGTGCAGATGCAGCATGTGCAGCCCGGCTCGAGCGCCCTCCGAGCGTTGGGCTGGGACCACCCGCGGTGCGTCGCGCCGATGCGCAGGTGCGCCGGGGTCTGGAAGGAAGAGGCGGGCATCGATGTCGAATGGGTGTGGCGGAGCCTGGAGTCGTTCGGCGACGAGCCGCTCGAGGAGCTCGCGCCGGAGTACGACCTGCTCGTCATCGACCACCCCTTCTGCGGCACCGCCGCCGCGAGCGGCTGCCTCGCTCCCCTGGACGAGCTGGTGCCGGCGTCCACCATGGCTGAGCTCGCCGCCGACAGCATGGGCTCCAGCCACGACTCGTACACCTTCGGCGGGCACCAGTGGGCATTCGCGGTCGACGCCGCCTGCCAGGTCAGCGCCGTACGCGACGACCTGCTCGGCGGCGCGCCGACCGCCACCTGGAACGACGTTCTCGCGCTCGCGCGCGCGCGGCCCGGCGCGGTCGCCCTCCCGCTCGCGCCGGCCCACTCGATCTCCAGCTGGTTGACGCTCGTTGCCAACGCCGGCGCTCCCGCCGCGCAGGGGTCGGAGCTCGTGGTGCCCGAGGCCGGCACGCGGGCCGTAGCGCTCCTGGCCGAGCTTTTCTCCCTCGGACCGGCTGAGGCGCTCGAGTGGGAGCCGCCGGACGCGCTTGCCCGCTTGACCGGGACCGACGACCTGGCGTGCGTGCCGCTGACGTACGGCTTCGTGACCTACACCACGCCGGGCCGCGTCGAGCGTGTGTGCCGGTTCGCCGAGATCCCGTCGGCAGGCTCGGGGCCGATCGGCTCCGTGCTCGGCGGCACGGGGCTCGCCGTCTCGTCCACCTCGGACCGCTCGGACGATGCAGCTGCGTTCGCAGCCTGGGCGTGTGGGGCCGACGTCCAGTGCCGCCTCGTCGCGCCGGCGGGCGGGCAGCCGGCGAGCCGGACCGCCTGGCACGACGCAACGGTCGACGCCGCCTCCGGCCGCTTTTACAGCGGCACGCGGGCGACGATCACTGCCGCCTGGGTGCGGCCGCGTGACGCGTGGTGGCCCGGCTTCCAGCTCGCGGCTGGACGGCTGCTCACGGACGCACTCGCTGCCGGGGCTCCGCCCGCCGGCACGTTCCGCCAGCTCGACGACCTGTACCGCACCTGCGTCGGAGGCGCCTCATGAGGATCACCGGCATTACCTGTCACGTCCTGCTCGATCCCGGCTACGACAGGGCCGCGACGAGCTCCAACCAGGACGACATCGTCGTGGAGGTCCACACTGACGAGGGGATCACCGGCATCGGCGAGACCGACCTGAACGCATGGGTTGCTCGCGCGTGCATCGAGTCGCCCGGGACGAACACGATGGACATGGGTCTCGGGCAGACGATCGTCGGCCTCGACCCGCTCGACCCGGCCGCCGTGTGGGACCAGCTGTACGTCGCGACGGCGATGACCGGACGCCGCGGCGCGCTGATCCACGCTCTCGGCGCGCTCGACATGGCGCTCTGGGACATCTGCGGCAAGGCGGCTGGTAAGCCCACCTGGGAGCTTCTCGGCGACCCTGCGCACGAATCGTTCACACCGTACGCCTCGCTGCTTCCGAACCGGGGCGGCTCGTGGGACGACTTCTGCCAGGCGCTCGTCGACCAGGCCGCGTGGGCGCACGGGCTCGGCTTCCGCGCGGCGAAGCTCGAGACGCTCGTCAACGGCCCCTACGCGCACGAGGGCCTCGACGAGCC
>Ga0066710_100002789_pt1 | contig 14378 bp, 9 predicted proteins | sample GraSoiAngelo_159_FD_79666 | JGI IMG/M metagenome (GOLD analysis project Ga0066710, IMG submission 79666) | Grasslands soil microbial communities from the Angelo Coastal Reserve, California, USA - 14_1009_16_40cm | ecosystem: Environmental > Terrestrial > Soil > Grasslands | place: USA...
CGCTGCGGCTTGGCCTCCGACTTTTGCATGGACGTGAAAATCTCGGTGAGGCTCTTATTCACCTGCGCCGCGCCGGCGCTCTCCTTCGCGATCGCCGCCAACACAGGAGTGGTGATCAGGCGGTCGGTCACTTTATCGCCCAAAATCGCCTGGCGCAGGCGGTACATCGCCGTCTGCACACGCAGGTAGCCGAAATTGATCTGATCGTTGGCTTGATCGACGGCCGCCTGGAGAGTCTCAAGAAAGCGCTGCACGCCCTGGCTGTAGGTGACACTCAACTCGCCCCAGCCAATCAGCGTGTCGCGGATTTCCTCCACCAGCCGCTCGACTGCTTCGGCGACCCGAATTGCTGGCGTGCCTCTCAACGCCGTACCGAATGCAGGTTCTGGATCGGTTCCCGTAGGAGCAGCTGCGATCCAGTTCCAGGCCTCGTGAGTGGCGTCAACGGGCATCTCGGTCGCCCCATCGGGCAGTGCGTCGCCCACCCACAGCGACTCCAGCGTGGGGGAGGCATTTGTGATCGGAGAGCGGCCGGCCCGCGCCCAGGTGACGCGACCACCAACGGTTGTAAACAACATTCCGGTGAGGCTCAGGCCGGTGAGGCCCACGTCTGCGGCGGTGACTTCGAGACGTATCCAGCGCCCCGGCGGGGGCAGCGGCCCGGCGTTGGATACGCGAGCGAACAGCATCAACGGCAGCAGGTTCGCGCCCCAATAGACCCGGACTTCCTTCGGCTTCTCGCCCTCGGTGCCGAACCACGTCAGCTGGAGCTGTTGCGGCGGGTCCTTCGGGTCGATGAAGACCCACACAACGAATCGGTCAACAGTTGACAGGTTGATGGGCGTCGTTGCGCCGAAGAAGCCGTGTTGATGTGTGCCGCTACCGCCGCCGGATTGATGTGCTCTCCCGCCCACCGGAATCGGGTAGGCAGCGGCCTCAGGCTCCGGCTCGAGGCGGCCGGGGTCGTCCTCAGGTGGTGGATAAGCTGGCGCTAACCCCGTGAGCGCCTGTAGGAGGACGGCCGCCTTCTGCCGCACACTATCGCGTCGCGTCAACCAGTCGGTACGACGGGCGACGTCGGCATCGATCGCCTGCTGGAACCGCGGATCGACATCCTCCCCATGCAACAGCCTCGGCTCCCACACTTTTTGGGGCACGGGTATCAGGAGACGGACTTGATCGGGGGTAAAGAGATCGTACCGACCGAGCGACGCGCTGGCCTCGAGCGCGACGTCGAGGTGCTCGATGGGGACTGGCGCCGCATCGATGACGTAGCTCGGTGGGAAGAAAAACTGTTGTGCCAGCGCCGGTGAGCACGCGGAAAGCGGCAGCAGGCCGGATGGCGGCATGTAGCGGAAGCGACCAGCGACATCGCCAATTGGCGTATCGCGCGCATCGGCAGCCGCAAGCTCTTCGACCAGCTGATCGAACCGTGCCTGCCACAGGAACGGGTTCCCCGTTCCCGGCAGGAGGTTGGTGCGGCGTTTGGGTTTCCCACCCGCGCGCGCGACGCTGTTTCTGTCGACGAACAGCGGCTGCCACTCATCGTCGAAGGCAACGAGCGCGATCGGCACGCCGATGACTTCCCAGGGAAACGCGGCATCGGGTCCCTTACGACCTTCTTCGCGAAACACCGTATAGGCGAGCTGGTTGCGCCAACGTGCGTCGCGCGCCGGCAACGGCCGCCAATGCGTCGGCCACGGGTACAGGATCGGCCGACAGGCGTCGCGACGCTCCCAGTTTTCAAAAGCGTAAGCCGACGGATCTTCCTCGCACGGGTCCAGCGCCGGATCGTCCGTGCCCTGACGGACCTCGAACAGCTGAAGCTCGATCGGCTGCAGGATCAGGATGCCCGCACGCGGCAGATCGGGGTCGTCCGTCGCCCACTCTTTGAAGGGCTTGGGCGCCTGTTCATCGGCCGGGTTTACCTCCGCCGACCCGTCGACGTCTTCCACGTCTGCATCATCCGGCGGTGGGGTGACAGCCCCGGGCAAGGGCCATAGCACCAGCAGATCCCTGAGTGCAATGCGGAGGTCTGTCGGCACGACGACGTCCTCGCCATCATGCATCAGACCCGTCCCGGCCCGAATGCGGAGAAACGCACCTTCGGTTGGGTCGGTCTCGAGCGCAACATCGAGTCCGGCGATGATGCCCGGCGACAACATTTGCCCTTCCGTCGCCAGCCGGCCGGCGCGGACGTCCTGCTCTGCGGTCAGCGCGTGATCGTCGAGCGCGCGCCCGGGCATGAGATTGAGCCGGCGCCTCCAGCCCGAGTCTACCTCCGGCGCGAGCGGCGGATCGAGGCCGACGACTTGCTCGCCGGGAAGCGGATTGGCGATCGGGTAGACCTTCATCGGACGATCTCCCCGAGTTTGACGTTGATGAGCTGCGCCAGCGCCTCCGTCTTGCCGGCCTCACCGAGTTCACGGACCTGGCTGGCAAAGTCGGCGACCTTGTTCTCCGGCAGCTGCCGGGCGACCAGGTCGAGCTGCGGGACAAGTCCGGCGCGCGTGACGGTGCGGATGACCGCCTCGTTTTCTTTCAGTTGTGGCTGCGTCGTTTCCAGACGGACGACGCCCTTCCCGAAGTCAGGATCGGCGTAGCGCTGCGCGACCTTGAGCACCGACGCCCGGTCGAGGAGGACGCGAGTCTCGGGAGGCGCGTCTTGACTGAGGTCTTTGTGCGCTTCGCGCAACTCGGTGAGCGCTCCTTCCTGGAGCGTGCGGGACAAACTGAACTTCGGCGAGCTGAGCATGAACACCATCTCGGCGTCCGCCTCGGCGCTCGCCGTCGTCTTGAGATGGTGGAATCGATTGTAGAGGTTCTGCGCGCGGAGCCGCTCCACCAACGCCAGCTCGTCAGCGACCTCATCGGTGTGGACGCGGAGGGCATGGCCGGCAGCCTCTGCCTTGAAGTTCAGCGTGCGACGCCGCACGAACCACAACATGTCGACTCCGGCGAGCGCGTTCCGCCATCCGGCATCGATCAGCTCTCGCTGGCTCACCGGCGCCACGAGTGCCGCGCTCGCGGGTCGCGCCAGCAGCATCTCGAACGGCTTCTGCTTCGAGAAGAAACCCGGAGCCGCCGGCAGCAGCACGCGCGTGAGGTTCGTGACGGCCGCGCGCAGCGCGCGGATCTTCGGGCGAGGCACCGGGATCAGCACGAGGATCGCGGTGGCGTCGAGGTCCTCCCGTTCGCCGGCGAGATCGATCGGCGGCGCGAGCAGGCTGTCCTCGATCAGACCGGGGATTTCATCGATGGGTATCGCCGACAGCTCGACGTCCATCTCCGGTGGGAAGAAACTCTGCGTAAAGTTTTTCAGGTCGATTGCCGCGATCGGCATCCGCCCCGCAGCGGGCAGAATCTCGAAGTAATCCGCCGCGGCGAAAAGCAAACCGGTATTCGCGGCGCGCCGCTGCTCCACGACGTCCGACAGATGCTGGTGATACTGCAAGAGATGCGCTTCGCGCAGCGCGCGCGGCGCGAAACCCATACTGATCAGATCGCGGTGCTCCGCACCGACCTCGCGGCGGACGAGGTGCGGATCGATCCATTGAATGATCCCGCCGTCGAGCGCGACGACCGCGAGCGGCAGGGTCCCGGCCGGCTGTCCGGTTCCGTCCTCGAGCAGGAAAACGTCGCGAGCGACGGCTTTCCGCCGATTCGCCAGCGACTCTCTGGCACTGCGGTCACCAAAGGGAATCAGCACGGCGGCAGCGCCTTCGATCATGTCGCCATCCGTTGCCTGTCGTTTGCCGTCGAGCGTCGTCGGGTATGACTCGATGGGATGCGCCGTGAACTCGACGGGGCGCAGCGCCACGATGTAGAGGCCGGTGAGCCGCGGGTCGTGCTTAGTCATTACATCGAACGCGACGCCGAGCCGCTGGCTCAGGGCCGCGTCGGTGAAGTCGATGCGCAGCGGCTTCGACAGCATCACCATCTCGCCAGAGACCGTGACACCGTGGCCCGCCTGGATGATCGCCACGTTTCCCGAGGCGCCGGGCGCGGGCGTGACCATTAAGCCATGCACGACACCCGCACCGACCGCTTTTCCAAGGTCGGCCTGGCGCGCGAGAAAGTAGGTCTGGTCCCGCGTCAGGTCGTCCGCCACCAGGAAGCGGCCGTCGAAATAGCGCGGACGACGCCGGCGGCTGTCCACGACGAGCTGCCCGCTGCTTTGCAGACGCTCGATATCTTCCTTCGTCAACCGTTCGCGATTCTCGATCGCCTGGCGGCTGGAGCCTTTCACATAATCGATCATCGGTGCTCTCCTTCTCTGCTACAGCCCGAGGAACAGGGCGAGCGTCGGCGTGCCGCGGACGAACTGCCGGCTGTAATTGTCGATTGCGACGGGTTCATCCCGGCGCGTGACGGGAGGCCCTGGATCGGCCGGAATGACGATGCGCGCCAGGAATAGCGCCGCCGGGTCGGTGGCGTCCTGGCCTTGTCGCTTGTGCTCTCGTTCCCACGTCAGCCGTCCCGAGGCCTGCGGATCCGTGCCATTGCGCCAGCTGTTCAACACGGCTTTGCGCGCCGCCCGGGCGCGATCCTCGACGTTGCCGATCTCGGCAACGTCGGTCGTGGGCGGGAGCGGAACCAGCGGATTCGGATCGTCTCGCAGCACAAGGGTGAGCGCGAATCCGTCGCGCACGCGCGAAGGCGCGACCGCGTCGAGCGCGTCGTACGGCCCCGCCTGAAACGCCGGCGTAAGGCCGCGCGTGCAGGCGGTGAACTGAAGGAAGACGTCTGCAATGACCCCATCCACCGTGGTGGGCGAGGCCGCCGGCGGGTCGGCGCTGTCGTCCGACACCGGGATCTCCACTTCCTCATGGAACGCCGCGGCGAGCTGGTCCGCGGTCTCAGACTTGTACCATTCGCCGAGTCGGATGCACCAGGAGCGCGGCACCTCCACGAGTCGGCCCAGCCGGTCGATCGCGAGGCCGGGCCGGACGCGGATGCGCTCGGGTTGACCTCCAGCCGCCGGTTCGTGAACGACCCGCAGGCCAGCCACGGTCCCCGCCCCGTGGAGATAGGCCAGCGCCCGAGCCAGCTGAAAGCGGTGATAGATCTGCTCGGCGGTGAAATCTTCGGCCCCGAGCATCGTGCCGGTCGCGTAGTAGACGCGGTCCGGCGTGAGTGACTGGCTGAGGGGATCGACGCGCGTGGTCATACCGCACCTCCGACGAGACGGTGATCGAGGGTCGCGAGGCGGTTGACCACGTCTCGAACACCCAGCGTGCTCCGATTGAGTTCCACCATTCGGGGAGTGGCGGGCGCCGACATGTACGTGTCGACGCCGATGAGTGCGGCGACGCCGACCAGGAGCGGGTAGGTCGCAGGCACCACGCGGGCGATGATGTGTGCGGGCGCCTCCAACTCCACGGCTCGCTTGATCAGCCCGAGATCACGCTCCTCAACCTCGTTGTGGACCAGGACCGTGACCCGATTGGCCAGGCGGTCGTAAAAAAGGCGCACGCGGGCTTGCTCCGAGGGGCTGAGGTTGCTCGCATCGAACAGCGCCAACAATTCACGACGAAAATCCGTGGTGAGGAACACCTTGTGTTCACGGTCCGAGTCCGCGCCGAGAAACAGCGTGTCACCGACGTACGAGTTGCCGCTCACGGTCAGGCCGCCGAGCAATGGGTCTGTCGCATTTGCGAGATCGGCGCCCAGGATCGTCGCGAAGGTACGGCGCAACCGGAAATCCTCGACGACGACCACTTCGCCGCTCGCGACGGCGTCGTTTGCGATGGCATCAATGGCCATTCGCAATCCGTCGAGCGTGCCGCGCCGGCGATACATCTTGGGCGCATCGAGCAGAATCCGGCGCCGGCGATCCGGCGGATAGCGCGCATCGAACGTCAGACCGATCCAGGAGGCGAGCCACTCGAGCGCGTCGTCGGGCGCCGCGCGTGGATCCGTGAGGAGATAGGCGTTCGCAATGCGATCCTCGATCGGGGTCAGCAGGCCCTCGATGTTGTCGAGAAAGCGCTCGAGGAAGTCGGAAGGCGTGGTCGTGCGAAATTGGGGACTGGGTGCGGGCATGTCCGCGTCCGGGCCGAATACCTGCTCGCGATACAGCTCGGGCAAGTAGTTCTCGAGATACGAGAACCGCGAGGCATAGACGCGGAGCGCCGCGACCTCCGGGGTGGCCCGGCCATCTCCTCTCAGCGCCATGCGCACCCAGAGAAACCGGCCGCGCAGTGTCCGCACGCGACGACCGGCGCGCTGCACGAGGACGGTGAACAAACCTGCCCGATTGCGTTCGATTCCGCGGGGCAGGAATCCCTCGTGAAACGGGATCTCCGACGGATAGGTCATCCACGCCCCCTGCGGGATGACGCCGCGCCCGTCGTTATCCGGACTCTGGCCAAAGCGGTGCTCGTACCAGTCCGCGGCGTCGGTCGGAGCAGTGCGGTCGTCGGTTGCCGCGACTAACACCTGCACACCGGTGCCGGCCGGGAACGCGGCCTCGAGATACATCCGATGCCACACGGTGCCTGCCTCGCCGCTGTCGATCGGCTCAGGCGTCTCGACTTCGGCTCGGGTGGCGAAGGACGGGAACGACACTGGATACAGGGGTGCGCTCCCCGTTCGCGTCAGGTAGTGGCGCGGCAACCCGACTCCTTGCACGAAAGGACCGGCGACGCCGTCGGCCAGCGGGTAGAGGTCGCCCAGTGGAACGGCGGTGGTCCCGGTTTCCGGCAGGGTATAGACGAGCGCTTCTCTTTCGAGGCCCGGCGCGGGCGGAGTGGCCCCGTCCTCGAGGCCGAGCGACAAGACCGCGAGCCGACCGGGGGCCACCCACGCGGCACTATAAGGAAAGGCGGCGCCCTGGAGCAGGGTTCTCGGCCCGAGCCTCATCGTCGTCTGATCCAGGCGACGCACACACGCCGCGTCCCCATCGGTCCACGCGACAATGACGACGTCCTCCCCCTGACAGGCGATGGCGACGGGTGACTCATCGGCCGGCCACTCGACGTCCGGAATCAGCCGCAAGCGTGGCGTGTTGGGGTTTTCCTCTTCCGGCCGGAATCGGTCCGCGGCGTGAAGCGCATACGGCCGATCGGGGAACGGAAGTCCCGAGACGCGAGCGAGCGCGCGGTGATCGCGGTCCAGCACCCACACGCCCCCCGCGGCATCGGCTGCCAGACGCCACGCTGTGAACCCCGCGAGCGTTACCGCAATCGGTTCCCACCTGTCGCGCCGGTCGATGAGCACGACGGCTCCTCCCGCCGCGGCATAGAGCACGCCGTCGTAGCCCATGGCGAGGTCGGTCGGAGGTGCCGCTGGGGTGCCCAGGGAGACCTCACCTTCCAGGGCGCCGCCCGCCATCACGCGTCCCATCTCCGGACGCCAGGTGGCGTACGTGCCGAAGGCGTCTCGACACTGTGGGACTACGTCGAGCAGTGTTGTCGCGGTCGACCGCGCGTGGGCGGGCATCGAGATCTTCTGCGCGCGCTTACACGCGAGGCGGAGCAGCCGCTTGGCGACGTCCACGTCGAGCGCAGTCTCATCGGGGCGAGGGCGCCAGTCTGCATAGACTGGATCGCCTTCCCCGGGTTGGCGGTAGGGCGAACCGTCGGGTCGCCGGCGATACACGTCGGCGAGCATCCAAAAGGAAAGGCCGTTCGCGTCCATCATGAGCACATGTCCGGAACGACCGGCACGGGAATGCCCGGCGCGGGCATGCCCGTTCCATTTCCATCGGCGAACGGGTTCGGGGCGACGAGCGTCAGATTCGTGGGGGCATCGGCGCCTTCCACCGTAACGAGCGACCTCAATTCGGGCAGCTCCCACGCTTGGAGAGTCAACCGGACCGCTCCGTCCGTCGTTGTCCGGAGCCTGCGCCAATTACTCCCGTCTTGCTCGAACAGCAGGATTCCTCGCACCGCCTTGACGCCCGGAACTCGAGCGACGGCCACCTCCAGCTCGCGATCACTCACGGCGCGGCCCAGGGGCCAACCCTGTCCATCGGGACCACCGGGCGGGAGCGACCAAACAAACAGACGTATCGACTCGCGCACCGCGTTCAGTATTTCCTCGCGTCCGTGCCCATCCTGCACATCGAGTCCGACACTCAGGCCGAGCGCGACGTAGCGACAGCCAATCACGTACAACTCGGTGGCGAGGGGACGACGCGCGTCGAGGTGGGCGTGGACGGCCTCGATCATCGGGCGATCGGGCCGTGGATACGGCGGCGTGGTGAGTGCCTGAAATGGCAGCACCATCACCGACACCACGCCGGGAACATTGCTCATGCGTTGTTGTGGCTTGAAGCGCGGCAGCACTTCCACACGACCCAGCTGCACGCCCGGAGTTTCGGCCGCCAGCCGGCGGTAATCTTCGGCCGTCACCGCGCGATTCTGATTGCGAATCCAGGACGGAATGCGCAACTCGGCTTCCGCAATCGTCTCCGCCCGCGCTCCACCCAATGTCGGCAGTCGTTGTTCGGCTTTGATGCCGCCTTGTACCGTCGCGCCCGTGATGTCCTTGCCGCTGACTTTGGTGAGTGATCCCGGCGGCAGGTTGCCGGCCTCCCCACCACCGAAGCGGCATGTCACCACACGCACCTGCATACCGGGATCGGGGCTCCAGCCGTGTACGCGATCGCCGAGCCTGACGAGGCCCCCTTCGCTGTCGAGCACGAACGCTCGAGCGTCACGTCCTTCGAGCGCGAGGTCGTCCGTCCGCCTCCAGCGCTGGTAGCCGAGACCCGGTTCCTCGACTTCGAGAATGAGCGTATCCTCTTCGACGGATTGCCCCGGCAGCCGGAATTGCTGATTCGGCGTACCCTCGCTCTTGCCGATGACCCGCGAGGACACCGTCTGGCGCTGATCGATTTCGACGGCGTTTATCCCCACCCAGCTCAGCTTGAGGTTGTTGATGCGCTCGGTGGGTCGCATCCGAATCCAGCACGCGAGCCGGGCCATCTTTTTGGGCGAGTCGAGCCGCGGCGGATAATCGCCGACGCCGGCTGCGAGCAAGGCGCGCGGATCGTCTTCGGGCGCGCCGATGAACCGGCGTTCTGGAAGGGCGAGGCGCACCACGCCTTGGCGGGTGAATCCTTCCGTGCTGTCCGCGACCCTTTCCAGCGTGAGGTAATCGGCCTCGCCGCCGGCGCGTCGAAAACTGATCTCCCAGGTGAGCGGGATGCGCGCCTGTACGCTGACTTCCTCGGAGAGCTCCGCGACGGCCACCGCGGGCGCGACGCCAATGCTGAGCAAGTGTGCCCCACCTGACGCGCCCCGGCTCAATGTTTCGCGCACCGCGTCCAACAGCTTTTCGTCCTTGACGAACAACCCCAGCCACAAGCTCTTGTCGACGGTACCCTCGATCATGTCGAAGCCCGCCGGATCCGCCTGACCGCCCGGGAACACCGGTGTGGTAACGTAGGGCTCTGCGCGCGTCACGTGATACACGCGTTGCAGGCCGTCCAGGACGCCGGCGAGCCGCTGCTTCTCGGCGTCGGGGAGCCGCCGTTTGCAGAACACCTCGAGCTGCACGGGAAGCACGGTGACTTCGTTGCGGGTTTCGAAGTTGACTGAACCTTGCACGCTCGCGAGCGGCACGAGGACGATCTCGTTGGTCGCGTCGTCCTGATCACGCACCAGACTCACGAGCCCACGCGCGGCGCGCGCCGGCTTGAGCGGAATGCCGAGCCGCTGCAGGAACACGAGGCGCTGGCGTTCCGGGATGAGGTTCGCCCGATAGAGCAGCGTATCGATGAGCCACGCCGCGCAGCGGTTGATGGCGTCGCCGGGATCGCCTTTGCGGACGTTCGTCCACTCTGGCGTATGGGCCGGGATCCGCGCCTGGAGCTCCTCGACCAGATCGGGATAACTGCGATCGTCCAGCGCGGGAACAGGAATCGGCATCGTTCAGCGCCCCATCTGTAGGCTTGCGCGCATACTCTGCGCCGCCCCGGTACGACGTAGCCGGTATGCGATTTCGATCTGGACGTGTGACGGCTCGTCGTCATCTTCCGCGACCACAACGCGCTCGATCTCCAGCCGCGTTTCCCAACGCTCCAGCGCCTCGACAATGCGATCACGAATGCGACGCCGCGTGACGAGCGTGTTTTCCTCGTGCACGAATTCTTGCAGGCCGGCGCCGAACTCCGGATGCATGAGCATCTCCCCTGGCCGCGTCAGCAGAATGATCTGAATGGATTGGCGCACGCTTTCGTCGAGCGTCGGCCAAGTGAGCTGTCCGCTCGCGTCGGGAACGGGAAGCAGCGGCCACCCAATGCGGGGACCGGGAAGCAGGGTCGCGGTCATGCGTTGGCCGGCGAGGGCGGCGACGGCGAGCCACCGGGCAGCGGGATGCAGATCTTCACCCAGAACAGCCAGCCGAAGATGATGTTGAACAGCACCAGGAAGATGAACATGATCATGAAGGCGACCATGAAGATGATCAGCAGGTTGAATCCGCAGAGCCACTGCAACGTCGTGCCATCCTCGCTTGGCTTCTTTCCATCCATCAAGTCCTTCATCTTCAGGTTGTTGAGGATGTTGAGCATCTTCGGCGGCACCGCGAAGACGACGTTCGGTTTGAGGTTCTTCAGGAAATCCTTGTCGAAATCCGGTAGCTCGATCTTGACCGGTGGCCGTGCTGGGCCGTCATACCACGGCGCGATGCTGAACGGGTGGGTGTACTCGGTCCAGGTGGGGCCATGCTGGCAGCCGCGTTCTTCACGGAGCCGGACGAACGCCCGCAGGCGATAGGCGCGGCTGCTGTCATCGAAGCGCGCCACTTGGGGCCGGACGTCAGCGACGCGGCTGCGCAGCTGGGTCTGCATTTTCGTAAGGAGCTGCTGGCGCAACTCCGGCCGAAATGCGGGCCATCCCTTCGGCATCTGCAGAGCGGACGGCCCGACGTCCTGATCCTGCACCACCAGCAGCTGCGATGCCTCGCCGAGCCAGTCGCCGAGGCGACGCGTGGCACCGTTGGGGAACGGGAGCTGCTGTTGATTCCACAGGGCCAGCACTTCCCGTCCCGCCTTCGAATCCGGATCAAAGGCGCCGAACTGGAACGTCGCCTGCTGCACGGCTGCGAGAATGCGCATGAACGTGGTGTTGGAACGCAGGGTCTGTGGCGCGTCGCGGCCGATGACCTGCTGCGCAGGCGAGACGCTCAGGTCCACGCCGGAGAACAGATACGGGGAGACGACGCTTCGTACGTCGTCGGTGGAGTACGCAATGCCACCGGGGACCTCGCTCAAATCGGCGCTTGCCGTGGGCAGCATCCCGTAGAGCACCGTCCTGCCGAGCGCGCGGCAGACATCGGGCGGTGCAACGAACAACGGGACCACGGTCTCGAGTAACTGGTCCACGCTCGCGCCGAAGCGCGCCAGCTCGCGGTCGATGTGCGGGTGCCCGGACCGCAGCGCCGGCGGCCGGCGTTGGGGCTCGGGATCGAGGTCTCCCTCCGCGGTGCTCGAGAAGGGGACCCAGGCTCGGAATCGCTTTCCGGTTTGGCGCCACCCCTCGAGCCGATTGCGGTCATCCACGGGCGGAACGCGCGGGTTGCTCCCGCGCCGCGGCCGGCCTTCGCTGATACGGACGCAGCGGCGTATCACGAGACCCGCGCTTTCGATCTGCATCGGATCGAGACGGGGTTCGCCGAAAGTGTCGCAAAGCGCTTCCACCAACACGACGTGGAACGTGCGTTGCAGCGGCGCATACAGCTTGAGCCGGCCGTCCTGATCGCGCGCGCTGGCGACCTTCTCCGGCTTGAGCACTTCCTCGAGTCCGCGGGTTCCGGCGAGCTCCTCCAGCACCGCGCCGATGAAATCCTCATCGGCGCGTTGGAGAATCACCGGCGCACCGAGCTTGCCGCTCACCTGAGGACCGCGCAGCACGATGCCGTGACTCGCTACCATATGTTCCCGAGCCCCGGCGCGTACACGCTGGAGACGACTGTGGTCGATTGCGCCAGAATGGACTTCACGACGCCGCTGAAATCGGAAATCGCGGCGTTGACCGTGACTTGACCGGCGGTGCATTGCCACTGACTCGACTGCATCCGTACGCGGTTGCCGGTCTGGCACGAGAAGCCTTGGGTGTCGAGCGTAACGGTGCAGCCGCCGGCCTGCAGCTCGATCTTTCCGCCGTTCGCCTCCGTCATTGTGATACTGACGTTGCCCGGGGTGGACAGCTTGATGGTTGCCTGCCCCGTTTGCTCCTCGATGATCGCGATGCGAGTTCCGCGCTTCCCGACGAGCGTCCAGCGGTCCACGCGCTCGCCCGACCCGCCGAGTGTTTCTGGCGCGACGGCGTTGCCGTTCCACAGCGAACCCACGACGATTGGAAAGCGCGAGTCACCGTTCACGAAGGAGACGAGCACCTCGTCGCCGACACCGGGCAGCATGAACGCGCCATAGCCGGCGCCCGCAAAGGGCGTTGCCACGCGCGCCCAGATCGGCCCATCCTGGTCGGCAACGCCGTCACAGTTGTACAGGCGCACCTGCACGCGCCGGTCGCGGTCTTTGACCGACACGACTTCGGCCAGGTACATCGCGGACAACATTCCCGGCACGGAGGTCTCGAGACAGTCGTGCTCGCCCGGCATCAGACCCCCCAGTACGCGCATTCGGCGCGGAAATCGGTGACGTAGCCGGGCGATGGCACGGCGTAGCGATGCCGTGCCTCGATTACGTAGTAGGTGTTGTCGAAACGGTCGCCGAGCCCGGTGATGGTGACGTGCGTGCCGACGCGTATTTGCGCGTTGCCTGGCCCCGTCGCCTCGAGACAGACGAAGCGCCGCGCTCGGCGATCCCCGATTGCGGTGGCAAGCGCGCGGGCCTCTGCATCGTCGCGTGCGGCGCACTGACTCACGTGATGGGAGCGGCGACCGAGCTGCGTGTTGCCGAGCACCGTCGCGCCGGTCGATCCGCTGCCCGGGCCCGTCGCTGCGGTCTGGTTCGTCACGGTGATGCGCCGTCCCTGCCCCGCATCCCAACCTGTAACCGTCACCTCGTTCACCTGATGGGCCAGGTCGGCGAGCGCGCGCGCGCGCCGCAAGTCTTCGTGCATCTCGAGAGTCACGGTGCCGCGTTGCACGGCGCTGCGCGCGGATACCTGCATGTCGTCACCCACGACTTGCAGGTCGCCGCCATAGCGGGCCAACAGGCGCCGCAGGAACGCGAGGTCGCTCTCGTTCAGTTGCACCTGCGGACCGATCGGATCCGTGAACCCGTCGATCTTTGGAGTCAGGGAGCAGGCGCGGGCCACGTCCTGGGCCAGCTGTTGGATCGTGAGGGTCGTATGCGTCTTCGTACGCCGCGCCAGCCGCGCGCGCTGAAAGGCATCTTCCGCGTGCACCACGAGCTCCGGCGGTTTTTCGCTGTACTCCCCCTCGATGCCCGTGATCAGCCCACGGAAAACTTCTTGCGGGTTCAATTCCCGGCCGGCGTAAACGACGATTGCGGCACCTAACTTCAGAACCTGATTGTCCTCGAACGCGTATGTCGCACTGCCGCGCTGGCGGCTCTTGAAATTCGTCAGGCGTAGTTGGAGCCTGGACAAGCCGCCTTCGGACTCCAGCATGTCCATGCCGGTGAGCAACTCGTTAACGGTCGCGTACTCTTGGCCATCCACGCGAACCGTGGGCCGAGCAACGAAGGTGGCAGTCGCGGGAGCCATCGATTGCTCTCAGTCCGCCCGTACGCGTGCGGCGAGCTGTGCTTCTCGCTCGAGGAAGGCGCGCACGGCTTCCTCGGGGAGGGGCGGCGGCTCGCTCGCGCGACCGTTGCCGGCACGAGGCGCGGACGCGTGCCCGCTCTCTGGTGCCCGCTGAACCGTGCCGACGACTTCGTGAATGTGAACGCCCATACTCTCCCGCCAGTCTTAGTCGAAGGACACGCCACCGCGCGCGAACGAACGCCCGTTCGCAGCGGCGGTGAAGCCCGCTCCGGCCGTCGCGCGCGCGCGGCCGGACAGGTCGAAGGCTGCATGTGCGTCAGCGGCGAGGGCGGCTGTAGGCCGGCGCGGCAATAGTAGGCTGGGATCGAGCACGGGCCGCGGCCGCGGCAACGGCACCCGTAGTCCGGCGAATGCACCCAGGCTCGCCGGCACGCCCGCGGAGGCGCGGCCACCGAAGATTGGCGCTTCACCAGGAGCGACGATCGCCGCGCCGAAAACCGTCGTTGCCGAGCCGAAAGCACCTGCGCCGACAACAGCCCCGGCGGTGACGAATGCACCAGCGCCCGCGACGGCACCGGCACCCGCAAAAGCACTGGCGCCCGCAAACGCGGCCGCGCCAAAGCCAGCTCGTGCGCTCGCCCCGATTCCCGCAGATGCGCTACCCGCGGTTCCGAGGCCGGCGAACCCGGCGCCGATCCCCGCACTGAGTCCCGCCCCGAACGCCGCGCCGGC
>Ga0066710_100002791_pt1 | contig 14375 bp, 13 predicted proteins | sample GraSoiAngelo_159_FD_79666 | JGI IMG/M metagenome (GOLD analysis project Ga0066710, IMG submission 79666) | Grasslands soil microbial communities from the Angelo Coastal Reserve, California, USA - 14_1009_16_40cm | ecosystem: Environmental > Terrestrial > Soil > Grasslands | place: USA...
CGCCGAGATCAAGGACCTCGTCGTCGCGCATCCGTTCCGTGAACGCCTTCACGGCCAGCTGATGCTGGCGCTGTACCGTTCCGGCCGTCAGGCCGACGCCCTCACCGCGTTCCAAGCGGCGCGTACCGCGCTGGTCGAGGACTTGGGGATCGAGCCCGGTCCGCCCTTGCGCGACCTCGAGACGGCGATTCTGAGACAGGACTCAGCACTTGACTCGCCCATGCCGCCCTCGCAGCCGGTCCCCCCAGAGCGGACGGACGAAGAACACTGGCTGCCTCGCGAGCGCAGGGTCGTGACGGTCCTGTACGCCGATCTCGCTCCCACCCTGGAGACCGATCCCGAAGCTCGGCGAGCCGCAGTGGCGCGTTCCCTCGAGGTTGCGCCCGGCGTGGTCCACCGCCACGGGGGTCGGTTCGAACACGTCATGGGCGACCTGCTCGTGGGGTTTTTCGGCTTCCCGGTCGCTCACGAGGACGATGCCCTACGCGCGGTGCGTGCCGCGGTCGAGCTCCAGGCCGCCGTGCCATCCCCGTGCAGGATCGGGGTGGAGACCGGCGAGCTCGTCGTCGGGCCTGGTGGGTCGTTGGCTGCTGAAGCATCCGGACCGGCAATGACCCTGGCTGCGCGACTTCAACATGCTGCCTCCGAGGGCGAGGTGCTCGTCGGAGCCTCGCTGCAGCGGCTCGTCCGCGGCGCCGCGGTCCTCAAACCCGCCGACGCTGCGGGGGCGTGGCGGGTGCTCGAGGTCGTGGCCGGCGGGCAGCCCTTCGATGCCCGCCTCGACGTGCCGATGGTCGGGAGGACGGCGGAGCTCACGCGCGCGCGAGCGGCCTACTCGTCGGCCGCGCGAACGAACACACCTCGCTTGCTGACACTCCTCGGGGAAGCCGGGATCGGGAAGTCGCGGCTCTCCCGTGCCTTCGTCGAATCGATCGGACCCGCCGCGCGCGTCATCACCGGCCGCTGTCCGTCCTACGGGGAGGGAATCACCTTCCTGCCGCTGCGCGAGGCGGTGCTCGGCGCCCGCGGCCCGGGTGGGTGGCCCGCGTTGGCCGAGCGACTGGCCGAGGTGGAGAACGGCGCGGCGGTCGCGACACAGATCGCGGGCGCGATCGGTCTGACCCCGCACGTGGACAGGCCCGACCAGCTCTTCCCGGCGGTCCGGCAGCTCTTCGAGTTCCTGGCGACCGATCGTCCCCTCATCGCGGTCTTCGAGGACGTCCACTGGGCGGACTCGACCTTCCTCGATCTGCTGGAGTACATCCCCGAGCGAGCCCGAGGCCGGATCTTCCTGCTCTGCGTGGCTCGTCCGGAGCTCCTCGACGCTCGACCGGCGTGGGGCGAGGGGGCGCTCACCCTGGAACCCCTCAAGGTCGCCGATACCGAGCAGTTGATCGCCGACCGCGCCATCCGGCCACCCCCGCGAGAGACGCTCGAACGCATCGTTGAAGCCGCGCAGGGCAATCCCCTGTTCGCCGAACAGCTCCTCGCCACGTTCGAGGAAGGCGGCCTCGAGACGATCCCCGCATCGCTTCGGAGCCTGCTCGCGATGAGACTCGACCGACTGGGGCCCGGCGAACGGGACCTCCTCCGAAGCGCGGCGGTCGTAGGGCCGGACTTCGCGGAGGAGGCGCTCGCGGCGCTCGTCCCGGAAGCGGCCAGCCCATTCATCGATCGGCATCTGCAAGCACTCGAGGCCAAGCAGCTCATCGCCCATGGCGACGAAGGCCTTCGGTTCCGCCACACGCTGATCTTGCAGGCCGCGTACCAGAGCATGACGCGCTGGGACCGAGCGCGCCTGCACGAGCGGTTCGCCGACTGGCTGGACAACGAAGCGTCCGAGCCGCCACCCGAGCTGGACGAGATTGCCGGCTACCACCTGGAGCAGGCCGTCGAAGAGCGCCGGGCGATCGGGATGGAGGATGAAGCGCTGGCCGTGCGGGCGGGGAATCGGCTTGCGAGCGCGGCCGAGCGCGCCTTGGGCCGGCTCGACCTCCCCGCCGCCGAGCGCTTCCTGTCGAGCGCGAGATCGATGCTCCCTCTCGATCATCCTCGGCGACCCCAGGTCACCCAACACCTGGCCGAGATCTGTCTGCCCCTCGGATATCACGATCGATCGCAGGAGTTGCTTGGCGAGATCATCGAAGCCGCCCGAGCCGCCGGCGACCGATCGGCCGAGTTGCTCGCCCGGCTCGAGCGCGGACGCGTCCAGATTCTGGTCGGGCCCGATCCAGTTCCCATGGATGCCTTCCGCCAGGAGGCGGAGGAAGCATTCGTCTACTTCACGCAGACCGGCGACGACAGTGGCCTGGGCCAGGCCACCTTCCTTACCGCGTTCGTCGAAGAGCGCGCCGGGAGGATAACGGCGATGGAGGATCGCTATCGAGCGAGCCTCGCGTACGCAGACCGGTCCGGGCTGATGCGCGAGAAGCTCGCCTCACGCTGGATGCTGTCCCATGCGCTTGTCCTCGGACCGGTGCCGGTGCCGGAGTGCATCGAACGGTGCCAGGAGTTGGTGACGGTCCACGGGTTCGATATCGCCGGCGTGCAGATGGCCCTGGGCCTCCTCTCCGCGATGATCGGGCAGTTCGACGAGGCGCGAGAGGTGCACGACCACGTCCGGCGGAACATCGAGGAGCAGATGCGGGTGCGACGTCTCCTGAAGTTCGTTGCAGTGTCCCGGGCAGCGATCGAGGTTCTCGCGGGCGACCTGGCCGCCGCGGAACGAGAGCTTCGCGCCTCGATCGAGGTCGATCGGGCGATCGGAATCGAACGCGACGACTTCGCCCAGACGGCCGCCAGACTCGCGTTCGTGCTCTGTCGGGAAGGTCGAGATGAGGAAGCGGCTGGCATGGCGGCGCTCAGTGCGAACGCGGCACCGTCCGAGAGCCCGGCCGCACAGGCGCTTTCAACTGCAGCCCGTGCGCGAACCACGGGTGACGCCGAGCTAGCCCGGCGGGCCGTCGAGTTGGCGCCAGAGGAGATGTTGAACCTCCGAGCGGATGTGGTCGTCGAGCTCGCCGCGGTCCTCCGGGGAGTCGGGGACGACCAAGGGGCAAAGATGGCGCACGAGGAAGCGGCCGCGCTCTACGAACGCAAGGGCAACCTCGCGGCGATCGCGCTGCTCCGCGCCGGTTCGCCGCATCGTCAGGCCTGACCGCCGGCGCCCTCAAGAAGCCGTTTCAAGTTGGCCAGGAACTTGTCGTTGTCTCTTCCGATCTTTCTCGCGATGAGCGGGCTCATGAGTCGCATGAACCCTGGTGTTTCCAGCTCGACGCGACGCCTGACCCGGGTCCCTTCACCTTCGGATTCACACCTATTGGTGACTCTGGGAGCCATCTTCCCCATCCGACCGTCGAATTCGATCAGCCTTCCGGGCTCGAATCGCACAACGGTCATGGTGCCCTCGGACACGCCCATGGACGGCTTGACCTTGACGTTGAAGACCGTGCCGAGGGCGACGGCGTCGGTTGAGGAGCTCACTTCCAGGACGTCCGTGTGCCACGCGGGATCATTCCGAAGATCGGCAATGTAGCTGAAGACCTCCGCGGGTGGCCGCGCGATCGAGGCGCTTCGTTCGACCTTCATTCGCCACTCCTCCTTCCCATGCCGACCGGGCGAAGCCTACCTCGGCACTTCAGCTCGTGGCCGGACGACGTTCACGGCTCGCGGCTCGAATCAGGCGGTGGGATGATCCCGGAGACATGGAGGAGTCAGAGTGGTGTTCCTCGTGGTTCCCCTATGGTTTGCGGTGACCGGCGTAGTGCTGGCCTGGCGATCCACGAGCGCCAAGCGGACGACGGTGGCTGCAGCCTAGCGTGACGCAGTCCAGCAGCGCCACATCCCTACACCGACGTGCTCGACGGGCCAGCCGCGGTCTTCCGCAGATCCTTCACGCGACGCGCTCGCTGGAAGCAGACGTCCCCCGCCAGAATGAAGATGCCGGAACCTGGGACCAGGTGCGCTGGAACGACAAGAGTCACGACAATGGCGGCGATGGCGGGTCCCAGCCGAATGACCCTTCGCAGCAGCAGCACGACGGTGAGCAGGATCACCGCCGCCAGGGTGACCCGCTCGCCGAGCTCAACGAGCGAGTGACCCGAGGCGAAACCTAGGCGGGCGGGCCCCAGAATGTTCGCCTGCTCATCAGTCCAAGCATCACCGGCAATGGCGTGGATGACACGCAGGTTGCCGAGGAGCACGAGAAAGGCAGCCACACCGAGGCTCGCAGCCGCCACCCAAACGTCGACGTGTCGTCGAGCCTTGGGCGCGACCCACGCGATGAGTACGATGAAGAAGGCCAGCGCGAATGGCGCGGTTGCGGACCGGAGATGATCCTGCGCGTGCTGTCCATTCGCTTCAACGTTGCTAGTGAACACCGATTGGGTGGCAATGGCGATCGCAGCGTAGACGAGGACCGGCCACCAGTTTCGGATGGCCGATTGAACCTTCATGCGGTGACGATAGATGTCGGCCCGATGACGTTGCAAACTTCCACGCCATCGTGGGCGGCCTCAAACCCCCCAGTTGGCGAACTCGACGTCACCGCCGACGCCCGGGACGGTGATCGAGACTTGGCCCGTCCCGTCAGGCCGGATGACGTTCAGGCCGGGGGAGAACACGACGTACAGGCCGTCGGGCGACCAAGACGAGAACTGGCCGAATGACGAGGACAGCCGGTGCTGATCCGATCCGTCGGCGTTCATGATCCAGAGCTCGTCGAACGGTCCGATATCGCCGGTAGACCGGCAGTCCGGACCGTGGGCGTTCCGGCAATCCGATCGCGTCGTGGAGAAGGTGATCCGCGTCCCGTCGGGCGACCAGGCCGGCCACCCGTCCTCGCCCAGCGCGTCGGTCAGGCGTTGCACGTCCGACCCGTCGGCGTTCATGACGAAGATGTCGTAGTTCGGATCACTCCCACTTGCTCCCGGCTCCTGCCCCATGAACGCGATCTTCGTCCCGTCGGGCGCCCAGGCCGGGTACTCCACCCACGTGCCCTCCGGGTGGATGACCTTCAGTCGGGTTCCGCCGGCGCTCGTCACGCAGGCCTCGAAGCCGACGTCCAGGTCCCGCTGGCAGTTCCACACGACCCTTCCGTCCGGGGACCAGTTCGGCCCCCAATCGGCTCCTGCCTGATGCGACACGTTGTGCGCACCGGACGCGTCGTCGCCAACCACCCACACCTCGGTGCTGGAGTCGTCTTGATCCTGGTGCCGGTAGGCGATGTGGTTCCCATCAGGAGACAGGGCGGGGTCGAAGTCGGCGTGAGGATCTCGGGTGAGCCGGTGGAGCCCCGAGCCGTCGGCGTTCACGATGTAGACGTCCTCCGATTGCCCGGGTCCGCCCGAGAACACGATCCGTCCTGTCAGTGAGGACACGTCGATCGCCGAGGCGTTCGCCGGCGACGAACGCGCGCCGGACGGGGCTGGCTTCTGCGCCAGTGGTGAACCGCCGCAGGCGGCCGCGATGATCAGCGCGAGTGCAATGCTTGAGCCCTTGGCGAGTGCGACGGTGTTCGACATCGTCATCTCCCTTCGACGCTGCGATCCGTCTACGCTGCAACGGTCGGCCGGGTTCCCCCCAACGTTCTGCTCGTGATGAACGACAGCTCTTCGGTGCCGATAGTCTGTCGCTGGAGTGACGCGATGCGACGCCCACTGAACGAGCTTCGCCTGCTCGCCATGGTCGTCACCGGTTTGACGATGCTGGCAGCGTGCGGGCGCGCAATCGCTCCCCGCCCGACGATCCGCGAAGCTCGCCCCGAGCTCCGTGGCTACATCGAGGACGTCACGCATGCCACCGCGAGCAGGTATGGGCTCGTCGACGATCGGGGCCACGAGATGGACACGGTGAAGGTCATCGCCCTTCCGGAGTCCGGCGGTTTCGGCGGTCTGTATCACAGCTACCGAGCCGACACCGGGCAGTATGCCGTCCACCTGGCGACCTCGGCCGACCTCATGAACTGGACGTGGCGACGCATCCTTGCCGAGGACGCTTCCATGCCGACCATCAAACCCGCGTCCGACGTCGGCTACGTGGTCGCATGGGAGCAGGAGCCGCCGAACCACATCAGGCTTACGTACTACCGGAGCGGGAGCGAGCTGCTCGCCGGAGTAGGTTCGAAGACCTTCGACGCACCACTCCGGCTGTCCTCGTGCGCGGAAGGCACGCCCAACCTCTACGCTGCGAGCAGCACCTCGGTCGATGTCGGCTTCCACTTCTACCGTGGCTGCCAGGTCGATCGCCAGGCGCGGGGCACGACCGATTGGCTTACTTGGACCTCCGCCGCTCGTCCGACGCTCGATGCCGCGCTGGAAGCGCGTGGCGTCATGGGCGGCATCGGCGACCGTGACGTCATCCGGTTCCGAGGGTTCGACCTGACCCTCATCGAAGGACAGTTCGTGAACGAAGACCCGCGCACATGGCGCGTGTTCCTCTACGACGACCAGACGGAAGAGGCAGAACCCCTTGCCTTCCGGACCGCGGCCGGCAGCATTGCCTTCTCAAATCCAACGATCGCGGCCATCGAGATCGAAGGACAGACGGCCATCCTGGTCACGCTCTTCATCCCCGGCGAGGGGGCCCGCGGCGAAGAGGCCGGCGAGCTTATCTACTACCAGATTTACGGACCCGCTCGGACGACGCGATAGAGCGGGATCGGGTCGGGGAATCCCTGGAGCCGCGCGTCCTGGATCCGTTCGAACCCGAAGATCACTTTGCCGGCTGCCTCGACGACCGCTTCGCTCGCGAGGACCTCGCCGGGCCCCGCCACGTCCGCGATGCGCGACGCCAGGTTCACCGTCTGCCCGAAGACGTCGAGATCGCGTTCGATCACTGGACCGGAGTGGACGCCGGCATGCGGCGAGGGTGCGCCCTCACTGCTCATCGTCGACACGAGATCGAACGCAGCTTCGACGCCAACGGCGGCATCGGCGAGTCGAAGCATCGCCCCGTCGCCGAGGAGCTTCACGAGACGCCCGCCGAGGCGGGTAGCGACCGCGTCGGCGTGACGCTGGAGCGACGTCGCCGCGACGACCGCGGACTCGTCGCCACGCTCGCGCGTGAGCCGCGTGAATCCCGAGAGATCAACGAAGACGATCGCAGGCGGACTCGGCGGCTCGGGGATCGGCGCGAGCCCACGGGTGGCGAGGTACCGCTCGAAGCCCTCGACGATCCCGCTGACGCTGCGCTGTTCCAGGTATCGAGCGCTCAACCACAGGAACATGTCTGGCGCCAGCCGCGTCACCTTGGTGAACCCGACGCGCACGTCGTCGGGGAATTCCTCTAGCTCGCCTCGGAGCAAGCGCTCACGTGCCGGTTCCGCGACCTGCTCGTCCTGGAGGTCCATCCACCCGCCCGTCGCGGCGCGGGTTCCAGCGGCCATCAGCCGAGCCGCTCGGATCAACGCGTCCTCGTCGGGCGCCATTGCCCACGCCTCGAGGAAGCGTTCGAACAAAGCCTCCTCGTCAGCGTGGATGGGCGCGTTGGGGTCGGGCTTGGGCAGCCCGAGCACCTCGAAAATGGCGGGTAGGAGCCGGGCCCGCGGACCCGCGCTCGCTTGGAACTCGGCGAAGGTCCGGCTCGACAGCGGACCGGGCTGGTACGGGAGGTACTCGTCGGTCCGCTGGAACTTCAGGAGACCTTCGGCAGCCGCTCGTTCGATCGACTCAGCCGGGACACTCGTCGCGAGCAGCGCGATCGCCATCTTGACGGAGAGCACTGCGCCGAATGTGAACCGGCCGTTCTCGTCGGGTGTGAGCAACCCGATGGACGTCATCCAGTGGACGCGTTCCTCCGGACACGTAGCCTCGTCGGCGACCTCCGCTGCGGTATAGGTCCTCGCCAAGGGCCCATCGTAGCCGCCAAGGTCGGGGCCTATTCTTGCCGCGGGTTGTCCTCGTGGGGCGATCCCGTTCGTCAGCAGGGTGAGAGCGGGAACGGCCCGCGCCGATGGGAGGAGTCCACCATGGGTCAATACCTGTTGTCCACCTACGCCGTGGAGGGTCAGGGCGCCGGAGCGCCCTCAACCCCCGAGGACATGAAGACCTTCATGGAGCGGGTCGTGGCCTTGGAAGACGAGATGGAGGCGACCGGCACGTTCGTCTTCGGCGGCGCGCTCTATGGTCCGGACGCCGCGACCGTCCTGCGAGCGAGCGATAGCGGTCCGGTCATGACCGACGGACCGTTCGTCGAGGCGAAAGAGCACATCGCCGGGTTCTACATCATCAACGCGGACGACCTGGATGCGGCGCTGGTGTGGGCCCGGAAGGTCGTGGATGCCATCAGCCATCCGATCGAGGTCCGCCCGTTCCGAGCGACCGGGCGTCTCCGCGCGTGACCGCCCCCGTCGCCGCGACTGGCGATGCGATCGGTGTCGACCGCGTCTTCCGCGAGGCGTATGGACAAGCCGTCGCGACGCTGATCCGGATCTTCGGCGACATCACGCTCGCCGAAGACGCGGTCCAAGAGGCATTCGTCGTGGCCAGCGACCGCTGGCCGAGGAGCGGCATCCCACCCAACCCGGCGGGATGGATCGTGACCACCGCTCGGAACCGGGCCATCGACGACCTTCGCCGGTCGGCCCGGGGCAGGCAGCTGCACGAAGAGCTCGGTGCGGTGGTGGACCCGTCTCGCGAGGCCCGCATCGAGCGTCGGGAAGTCGAGGGACCCGTGAAGGACGACCAGCTCCGCCTGATCTTCACCTGCTGTCACCCGGCGTTGCGGACCGAGCACAACGTGGCGCTCACGCTCCGGCTGCTCGGCGGCCTCAGCGTCGACGAGGTGGCCCGCTCCTTCCTGGTGAGCGAACCGGCGATGGCGAAGCGGCTGGTCAGGGCCAAATACAAGATCAAGGCCGCCGGGATCCCGTACCGCGTGCCCGAGGATGCGGACCTTCCGGAGCGACTCCGGTCGGTCCTCTCGGTGCTGTATCTCATCTACAACACCGGGCTCGAGGGTCCGGAGCGAGCCTCGCTACGGACCGAGGCGATCCGGCTTGCTCGCGCGCTCGTCGAGTTGATGCCCGACGAGCCTGAGGCGGCGGGATTGCTGGCGTTGATGCTGCTGAGCGAGTCGCGGGCAACCGCCCGCACGAGCGATGGCAGCCTGGTCCTGCTGCGTGATCAGGACCGGACGCGGTGGAACCGCACGATGATCCAAGAAGGGCACGCGATCGTCCGCGCCTGCATCCGTCGCGGCCGGCCGGGTCCCTTCCAACTCCAGGCGGCGATCCAAGCGGTGCACTGCTCAGCAGATTCGCTCGAGGCAACCGACTGGGCCCAGATCGTCGCACTCTACGACCATCTCTTCTCGGTCATGCCGACGCCGGTGGTGGCGCTCAACCGGGCCATCGCCGCCGCCGAGATCGAGGGTCCCGGCGCCGCACTCACCGCGATCGATGCCATCGCCGCGGAGCTCGACAACTATCACCCGATGCACGCGGCCCGCGGCACGATGTTGCGTCGGCTCGGGAGAGGAGACGCGGCGCGCGCCGCCTACGAGCGCGCCGCGTCACTCGCGGTGACGGAGGCGGATCAGCAGTTCCTCGCGCACCTGCTCGATGCATTGGACGAAGGCGGAACCGAGAGCTGAGGTCGCATCACACGACCTCGGTCACGCGAATGACGGACTTGCCGGTCCCGTGTCCTCGCTCCAGCTCCCGTAGGGCATCGGGGGCCTCGACCAGGGAATACGTCTTCCCGACGATCGGCGTGACGGTGCCGGCCTCGATCAGCTCGGCCAGAGCCAGGAGGTCCTCCCGTGTCGTCTTCGTATTCAGCGCTTGAAGCTTCTGTCCCCCGAACAGGGACACGAATGGCGCCCGGAGCAACCCTCGGAAGAACCCTCCGGTCCAGCGTCCCCCGCCGTCCCCGCCGACGATCACCAGCGTCCCCTTCGCCGTCAGGGCTCGGCGCAGCATCGACAACGGGCGGCGTCCCGCGGTGTCGATGACAACGTCCCAACGCCGCGATCCGTCGGCGAAGTCCCGCCGCGTGTAGTCGATCACGTCATCCGCACCGATGGACCGAACGAGATCCACCTTCGACGTACTGCACACGCCGGTCACCGTCGCCCCCAGCGCCTTCGCGATCTGGACGGTGAACGTTCCCACACCCCCGCCCGCGCCGATGACGAGCACGGTCTGCCCGGCTCGCAACTTCCCCTTGTCGCGAAGAGCCTGCAGCGCGGTCACCCCGGAGATGGGAGCGGCCGCGGCCTGCTCGAAGCTGAGGCCGGCCGGCTTCGCGACCAACTTGTCGGGTCGGGCGAGCGTGAGCTCGGCGAAGGAGCCCCGGCCCAGCCCCATCACCTGGTCGCCTGGCCGGAATCCCTCGACCGAGGAGCCGACCGCCTCGACGGTCCCCGCGACGTCCCAGCCGGGGACCCGTCCCTTCGGCTTGCGGAGCCCGATCATGGGCCGTGCCATGTACGGCATCCCGGTCATGAGATGCCACACATCTGGCCCGCAGCCGGCCGCGTGCACGCGTACGAGCACGCCGTTCTCGCCGACCACCGGGGCGTCGATGTCGCTGAACTCCAGAACGTCCGCGGTGCCGTATCGGTCCTGCACGATCGCCTTCATCTCGTCCCCCCACGGTCTCCGGCGCCACCCTGTTGGTGTACGCTGTACACTCCGAGACGCACCATACGGTGTACGGCGTACACCTGTCAACTTCGGAACTCGCTGGGAGAAGAGGAATGGCGACGGAGCTGCAAGCGAGACCGATGGCGCGCGAGCCGCTCAGCAAGGACCGCGTGCTCCGCGCCGCCGTCGCCCTCGCCGACGGCGGGAGCATCGAATCGCTCAGCATGCGCAAGCTCGCTCACGAGCTCGGCGTCGTGCCGATGGCGATCTACAAGCACATGGCCAACAAGGACGAGCTGCTCGACGGCATGGTCGATGTGGTGATCGGCGAGATCGATCCCCCGCTCACCGGGAGCGACTGGAAGAGCGCGGTCCGGCACCGGATCCTCTCGGCACGGCGTGCGCTCCTTCGACACCCCTGGGCGTCCGGGGTGATCGAGTCACGGAGGACCCCAACCCCAGTCGTGGTCGAGTACATGGACTCGATGCTCGGGATGTTCCGCTCGGGTGGGTTCTCGGTCGACCTCACGCATCACGTGATGCACACCATGGGGAGCCGCGTGTTCGGGTTCACCCAGGAGCTGTTCAACGACCCACCGGACGGCGATCCAAAGACGCAGGCGACCATGGTTCGCGAAATGGCGGCGACCTACCCCCACATTACGGAACTGCTCCTGGCGATCTCGCACGATCGGGGATCGGTCGTGGGCCCGGGCTGCGACGATCAGTTCGAGTTCGAGTTCGCGCTGGATCTTCTGTTGGACGGGATCGAACGACTGCGTCAGCAGGGAGGCGTGCAGGCATAGGAGCATCGACTCCGGCTACGATCGCCCTCCCGTGGTGGAGTACTCGCGCCAAGAGCTGGTCTGGAGGGCGGGGGTCGACCGCGACTACGTCGACCGGTTGGTCGAGCTCGGGATCCTCACGCCGAGGCCGGGAGACTCGTTCTCCCAGGGTGACGTTCGCCGGGCGCGATGGGTACAGAGCTTCGAGCGAGCCGGCGTGCCACTCGAAGGCATGGCCGACGCTATCCGCGATGGAGCTCTCTCCTTCTCCTACCTGGACGCGACGGCGTTCGATCGGTTCGCGGGATTGAGCAACACGACGTTCCGCGAACTGAGCGAGCGTAGAGGCATAGCCCCGGAGTTGTTGAACGTGGTCCGCGAGGCCTTCGGCTTCGCCGAGCCGCTGCCCGAAGACCACGTCCGCGAGGACGAGATGGCAGTCATCCCCCTCATCGACGCGCTGCTTTCGTGTGGGGTCCGGCCGGTCATGATCGAGCGGTTGCTGCGGATCTACGGCGACAGCCTGCGAAGGATCGTCGAGACCGAAACGGACTGGTACAGAACCGAGGTCGAGCTGCCCCTCCTCGAAGGAGGCATGACGGAGGTCGAGATGCTGGAGGCTCAGGCCGACCTGGGTTCGCGCATCACGCCCCTCATGGAGCCAGCGCTCCTCGCGATCTACCGCGGGCTGCAGGAACACTCCTGGAGCAAGAGCGCCGTGGAGGATGTGGAGTCCGTACTGGAGAAGGCCGGTCTGTACCGTGCGGTGCACCGTCCGCCAGCGGTGTCCTTCCTCGATATCACCGGGTACACACGCCTGACCGAAGAGCAGGGAGACGAGGCCGCCGCAGACTTGGCGGCGAAGCTCGCCGCCTTGGTCCGGCGATCCGCGCAGGACCATGGGGGGCAGCCGGTGAAATGGCTTGGGGATGGCGTGATGTTCTACTTCCCCGACCCCGGCCGATGCGTCGTGGCGGCCCTGGACATGGTGAAGGGTGTCGCCGCCAATGGCCTTCCGCCCGCCCGCGTCGGGATCCACGCCGGGCCGGTGGTCTTCCAGGAGGGCGACTACTTCGGCCGGACGGTGAACATTGCGGCCAGGATCGTGGAGAACGCCAGACCCGGCGAGGTGCTCGTGAGCCGGGATGTCGTGGAGGCGGCCCGCGACACGCCGGTCGCGTTCACCGAGATCGGGCCCGTGGAGTTGAAGGGCGTTTCAGGCAGCCTCCGCCTTTTCGCGGCCAACCAGGGCATATGAGGGATGATCGAGCCGATGCTCCCATTGGAGATGACATGACGACAACGCACATGCTGGAAACCGCCGACGCCGACATCGCCTACGACGTGCGGGGCCCGTTGCCTACCGCAGACGGCCGCCCCCCGCTGTTCATGATCGCCCAGCCGATGGACGCCAGTGGCTTCGACACCTTGGCATCCCATTTCCCCGACCGAACTGTGGTCACCTACGACCCGCGCGGCCTCGGGCGCAGCACCCGCAAAGACGGCAGGGTCGACCAGACGCCCTCGGTCCAAGCGGGTGACGTGCACGCGGTCATTGAGGTGCTGGGCGTCGGTCCCGTCGAGATGTTCGCCAGCAGTGGCGGCGCGGTGACCGCGCTCGCGCTCGTCGCGGCCCACCCCAACGACGTGACCACCCTGGTCGCCCACGAACCGCCCATCATCTCGGTGCTCCCCGACGCCCCTGCTGCCGCGCGGGCACAGGCCGGCGTTCGAGACGTGTACGAGGCCAAGGGGTCGAACGCCGGCATGGCCGCGTTCATCGCGATGACGTCCTGGCGAGGCGAATTCACCGACGACTACTTCAATCAGCCCGCACCCGAACCGGGCATGTTCGGGATGCCGAGCGACGACGACGGCTCCCGTGACGACCCGCTGCTGTCCAATCGATCCTGGGCGATCACGAGCTATCGCCCCGATGTCGAAGCGCTCGGCGCCGCGGCGACACGCATCGTGATCGCTGTGGGAGAGGAATCACTGGATACCATCACCGGCCGTGCGGCGGTTGCCACCGCAGCAATGCTGGGTCAGGAGGCGACCGTGTTCCCCAGCCACCACGGCGGGTTCATGGGTGGCGAGTCCGGATACCCCGGCAAACCCGAGGCCTTCGCCCGCAAGCTTCGCGACGTCCTCGACAACGATCACTGAGGCCCGGGATCCGTTTCGTCGAGCACACGCACCGCGTCGCCGACGACACAGGCGGACACCCAGGCGGCCGTGGCTACGACGTCGCGGCGTCGAGCTCTTGCAGCAGGCGGTAGGCGGCTCGCTCAACCTCTTTGTGTCGCCACTCGGCTGCTCGGTAAATGCAAGCGATCAAGCCGCTTCGATGAAGACGGCGGAGATCACCATAGACGAACGCGTATCGCGCCTTGGCCTCTTCGGGGGCGCCTTCGGTCAGCCCAAGGAACCAACCCGAGTAATCGTGCCACGAGTGCTCCTTGAGGAAGGCGTTCTCGGATTCTGCCTTGGGCTGAACGTCACCCCAGTTGCTGTTCAGGACGTATTGCTTCGCCTTGATGAGCTTTCGAGCCTGGGCCACTCCGCGTCTGTTCACGGTGTAGGAAGCCATACCTGATTCATACCCCTTTCGAAGGCCAGGAGCTCTCGTTCGTCGTCCGGGTACTTCGTCAAGCGGCATGATTCGATATGGATCGCATAAGGACGCATCGTGTGCGAGCACGCTCGATGGCCAGCTTGTCGGCCTTCTTCTGATCGGCTGCCAGGGTCGCGGCGTTCTTGCCTGAGCCGCATGCGGTGAGCCCTACGACGACCAGGACCAGGGCGATCGCCCGTGTGACCATCAGTTCCCCCCCTCTGCCAGGCCCCCGCCGCTTGGCGTGCAGCCGCGGGGCCAATCTTCGGCCGTCCAGGTGGGGCTGTCCAGGGTCCGGCTCGGACAAGCGTCCAGCCCCAGGATTCGGGAGCGGCGTATGCGTTTCGCGCGCGACCCGCGTTCATGATGGGACATGATCGACGCTGCTCCC
>Ga0066710_100002793_pt1 | contig 14372 bp, 10 predicted proteins | sample GraSoiAngelo_159_FD_79666 | JGI IMG/M metagenome (GOLD analysis project Ga0066710, IMG submission 79666) | Grasslands soil microbial communities from the Angelo Coastal Reserve, California, USA - 14_1009_16_40cm | ecosystem: Environmental > Terrestrial > Soil > Grasslands | place: USA...
CGATGTGGCGGACATAGAACTGAGGTTGTGAGAACTCGTACGAGTACTTGACTGGCTCGGGATCTCGCGTGCTTTGCAGCGGAGGATTCGGCGGAGATGAGTCCTCGGGGCGAGAATTGCGCTTCACGCCGGTAGGAGTCTTCAAATCACTTCCCTGCGCTGCGGGATCCCCAGCGCGGCAAAGCGGGGTCCCCGGCCGAGCATCTCGGCTGGGGTGCCATACGCGCTGGGGTGCTGTTGTTCGCTGCATCTGACTTTGCGCAGTAAAAATCGCCGCGCCCAAAACCACAAGCGCGGCGGCCAAAAATTGCTGAACTAGGTTTGGCAAACCTTTCACTCGAATTTCACAGAGACAAGCTTTGAGACGCCGACCTCCTCCATGGTCACGCCATAGAGCGCGCGGGCCATCTCCATTGTCCTCTTGTTATGCGTGATGACAATGAACTGCGTGTTAACAGACATCTGCGCGACCTTATCAGTAAAGCGCCCCACGTTTGCTTCGTCAAGTGGCGCATCGACCTCATCAAGCAGACAAAACGGTGACGGCCGATAATGAAAGATTCCCAGCACCAGGGCGAGCGCCGCCATCGCCTTTTCACCACCGGACAGCAAGAGAATGTTCTGTAATCGCTTACCCGGCGGCTGAGCGATGACATCGATACCAGACTCGAGAACGTCGTCCGCCTCGATCAAACTCATCTCGCCACGACCGCCGCCAAACAACTCCTGGAAGAGTTCTCCGAAATTCTTATTTATCTGTTCGAAGGCGTGCCGAAAACGCTCGCGAGACCGCCGCTTGATCTCCCGTAACGCCTCTTCCGTCGAAGAGATGCCTTCCACGATATCCTGGCGTTGCGCCGTTAGGAACAACAGTCTCTCCTCGGCTTCAGACAACTCTTCAAGCGCCATCATGTTGACGGCGCCAAAACTTTCAATCCGCGAGCGCAACTCTTCAACGCGTGCATGTCCGGCCTCGAGATCAAATTCTTCCTCTAGCGGCTGTTCGCGCGCTAATTCCTCGAGCGACTGGTTAAGTTCGGCAGTGCAGTTTTCGCGCACAAAAGTGAGCCGAGCCTGCGCTTCTGCCCGTTGCACTTCAAGCGCGGCACGGGAATCACGTATATCGGCAGCGCGGCGATTTAGGTCGGAGAGTTCTGCGGAGAGAGCGTCAGCTCGCAGTCGTGCCTGCTCAAGTCGGGCCACGAGGACTGTAAGCTCCTCCTCTTCTCGTGCTCGCTCGTCTTCAGTCGTCGCCGCCCTTTGTTCGAGATAAGAGATTGATTGGCGAAGTGGCTCGATACGGGCAGTCATCTCAACCACATCAAGTCTGTGTCGCTCAACTCTGGCCGCGAGATCTGCGTACTCAGATTCCATGCGCCGCATTTCCGTTGCAGTAGCGCGCCTTCTCTCCGCTGTCGCGGCCGCTGTCGCACGCTGTGCTCCGAGTCTTTCGCTTTCCGACTCGGCTTCTCGTCGTGCCTCGGCCAGCAAAGCTGAAGTTTTGGTTACGGCCTCCGTTGCTGCAGTGCGGGCAGCCTCCGAGGCCCCAGCATCGGTCAGAGCCGTAGAGCGGCGTCGCTCCAGTTCGAGTCGTTCCTCTTCAACGCGGGCAACGTCAGCGACCACGACCCGCAGGTGCCGCTCGGCACGTTCAATCTCCTGTGCCATTCCGGTCGCAGTCAACTCACGAGCCATCGCCTCTCGTTCTTCGCGACCGATGGCCTCGTTCAGAAGCACTACCGCGTCTTCGAGCCCAACCAGTCGAGCGCGAGCCTCTTTTGCGGATTCTTCAGCTGCTTGTAACTCCACGCGCAGAATGCCAGCTCGGGCTTCGAGTTCGCGCAACTCTCGTTTGAACGCAAGCAGGCCAGCTCCTTCCTCAAGCGCGCGTGCATCGCCGGCGCTGACGGCCTGCCCACTTGCCACCCAGTCGCCATTCAACGTGACATAAATCTCGCCAGTGGCGAGCGACTTTGTCATCGCATCGTCAAGATTGGCCGCGACGCGCGCGTTCATTTTTTGTGGGAGTGTACGCTTCAGGACTGAAACCAACTCGCGTGGTGCTCCCAGCAGGTCACTGATTCGAAGATCATCGAGACCTTCGCTCGCATAAGAGAGAGATAGCGCAGGACGCTCTTCGATCTTGCAGACCAGCGTATCCCATTCATCGCTAGCCCCTTGCATGCCAGCTACGAGAAAACTTGCGCGGCCTGCGTTGTTTTCTCTTAACCAATGAGCCGCGCACACTGCATCATCGGGTGTGGGAACAACAATCGATTGCAAAAACGAGCCCAGCACACCCTCAACCGCGCGTTCCCATTTGGCCTCGACATTGAGTGCGTCGGCCAGTGTGCCGATAAAATGGAAATCGCGTGGAGCATCGTTTTGCGAAAAGATGAGTTGCACGGCAGAAGAATAATACGCCCGTCTGTCATCCAGCTCTTTCAAACTCTCTAGCCGGTGCCTTGTGCGTGAATAATCATCGCGCACCCGAGTCAGTTCCGCATCCGTATCACTGACGGCTTCATGTCCGAGAACGACAGCATCAACCGCACCCTCGCGCTCGGTGCTTAGTCTTGCAATATGCTCCCGCGCGACCTGGATCTCCTGGCTAAATGTGTCGGCTGCTGCTCTCCGCTCGACATGTTGAGCACTTGCGCGTTCGCCTTCACGCTCCAAGCCTTCGGCCTGCACAGCAAGGCGCTCGAGCGTGCCCTCGAGCTGTCGAGCAATCTCTCGTAATCGTTCAGCTACAGCTGTATGCTTCAGCAGTTCTGCTCGAGCGTTCTCGATTTCCATTTCGGCTCTGGAAGCCGTGCCGAGCTTCTCAGCGTATGCTTCCTCTGCTGTTCTTAGCGACAGGGCGCTCTCATCCGTCTCCGCCCTGAGTCTGGCATCATCCTCCTGGAGCTGTTTGCATTCGGCATCCACGAGCAGGAGGCGCGCAGAAAGCGCCCCGATTTCGGCCCCCACCTCACTCTTCCGTTTCTCCAGTGAGATGACCTGCTCCTTCTGGTAAGCCCGCTCGCGCGTTTGCCGGTCGCGACGCAACACGGCTTCGGCGGCGGCCGCCCGTGCTGCCGCTAACTCAGCCTCGACGTTTCGCGCTTTCTGAGTTGCTTTGCGGGCGTCTTCCTCGCGTTGGGCCAACTCGTCCGCGACGTTGCGTTCCCAAGCGCCAACTTCCTGCAACTTCGCTTCGGTCTCGTCAAGAAGATTGGCGAGGTTTCGATCCTCAGCGAGAAACACGTGACGCAAGAGTTCGCGTAGTTCTTCACGATGTACACGATATCGCCGTGCCTTGGCCGCTTGCCGACGCAGACTATTTACTTGCCGGTCTATTTCGGAAATGATGTCGCAGATGCGAGAGAGATTTGACCGCGCGGATTCGAGTCGCGCTTCAGCCGCGCGTTGGCGCACGCGAAACTTTGTGATGCCCGCGGCCTCTTCGATGATTGTCCGCCGGTCCATCGGTTTGGCGGAAAGTATTTGACCGATGCGACCCTGCTCGATGATGGCGTAGTGGCCGCCAGACAGTCCGGTTCCCGAAAAGAGATCCTGGATATCGCGTAACCGGCAAGGGTGATCGTTCAAAAGATACTCGCTCTCCGCTGATCGATAGAGTCGGCGCGTTACGGCAACGGATTCGCCAGGCGCAGACTCCAAAGCAAGATTTCTTCTTCGCCAATGACGCTTGGGCTGAGTTCCATGCGCCGACGAAGATTCAGCCGCAGGGCCTTCCACTGAGCTTCCAGTGACGGAACCTTCTGTCGGTCCGCTCGTCTCTTCCTGTTCTACTCCCTGAGTCTCTGCCGCGGCTTCTTCTGGAGGCAGCGCCTCAAGGCGCACTACGCGTGCATCGATCTGTGCGAGCGTTGAATCAATGTCTTCGATGTCCGGCTCATGCTCTGGCAACTCGTCCCGCAGCATATGCATGACGACCTCGGCCATACCGCTAGGCGGACGATTTCGCGAACCCTGAAAGATGACGTCTTTCATCTCAGCGCCGCGCAGATGCTTGACGCGTTGTTCACCCAAAACCCAAGCGATCGCGTCAGCGACATTGCTCTTACCGCAGCCGTTGGGTCCAACAATGGCGGTGATGCCATCCCCAGTAAAGAGTATTTCTGTGTAGTCCGCGAAGGATTTGAAGCCGGTGATCTCTAGCCGTTGGAGTTTGAACATGCGAGCAATAGTCTTTATCGGCTAGCCCCCAACCCCAAAGGCAGGGTGCTACCGGAGGCAATGAGCCAATATAAGTGGGAGTTGCTTAGAATGTCAACTAAAACTTGAACTTAGCCATCTTTAATGAAGTGACAAGCAAAGTTAACAGCTTTGCTTAATTGGCCCGGAGACAAGGACGGATGGAATTCGGGTCTTGCGGAAACGACGAGTCTAGAGGCTGACTTGAGAGGCTGTTTCGAGCGGTCTTATGGCGCACTCTTGCGCGAGCATGAGTTCGGAACCTCCGTGCGGTTGCCGCCCAGAGGGGCGACTCCGTCCGCAACTGTCGCATCGGGCCTTCCAGGAGAACCAAATTAAAGTCCCGCCAAACCGCGTCGCACGTAAAGAATAAGATTCACCCCCGGACGAAGGGCATAGCTTCCCGCGGGATTGAGACCAGAACCAACTTGCTGATAACGATCTCCGAACTTAGACTGAACCTCAGCTCCCTGACTCTCCGAAGCAATTATTACGGGCTCGTTTGAATCTACCATATGTCCGTAGTAGCCGACGCGGCTGTAATCGCGAAGATACCACGGCAGCGGCCAGTAGTCGGTTGAAACGATTGTTATCCCGATAAGACTCCCTTCCTTGCTCCGTTCTGCGATGCGGTTTATTTCTTCAACGAGCTTCAGTGTTTCTCTACGCGTGTGAGCGTAGACATAAACATAGTATGAATCGTCGTTGTCATAATTCGCGAAGTTGAGATCGATAGTCTGATATCCGTTGATGCCAATAGCAATCACCCCGATTACGCCAAGCAGGCGCAACTGCGCCAGTCCTTGATCATAGAACACTTGCAACACGTGCCCACTGACAAGCGCCAATGGCACAACGAAATTCAGCGTAAGCCACGGTGTTTTGTAGGCGATCAGTGAATACGCCGCGATAAGTCCAAAGGCCCATAGCCCGGAAAACAAGGCGAACGAGTTGGCGGGTCGCCAAACCACAAGTGCTGCGCCAATGGTACCCAGAAATAAAAGCGGCGACTCTTGCCAAAAGAGCCACTGAATATACGTGGCGAACGGGTGAACGTGAGCTTCCTTACCGGTTTTCGTCCAAAACTCAAACATCTTCAGCGCATCGTGGATGCCCTGCGGATAATTACTGAAAAAAGACGAGTAGAAGAGAACGTTCACAGCAATAAAGACCGCAATCGCGGCGACCACACAGATTGCCAGCGCAGTTGAACCGCCAATTCTATCGATGAAGTCGTGAGGCTGTTCCCGGCCTTCTGTACCTTTCGATCGTTTCTGCTGTCTTTGTTGACTTGTGTTTGCGGTTTTGTCTCTCAGCCACCGGTACAGGTGTGTTGATATCAAGGCGATTACAAGTACTACCGCGGAGATCAGCGCGGTCTCCTTTGTGGCAAAAAGAAGAGCCGCTGAGACCGCCGCCAGAATCAGGTACACAGGATGGCCATGCTCCCAATACTTCAGCCCGGCGATGACCACTCCGAGGGTGAAGAAAACAAAGAGCGTTTCGTGAATGAAGTAGCGAGACAGATAGACTGCGCCTGGTGAGACGGCGAGCAAGGCAGCAGCGCAAAGCGTACCGACAGTACCAAGCCGCCGACGAAGAAGAAGCACAAGCCAGATTGTCGCGACGCCAAATAACGCCGGTACCAGCCGAATGGTAATTGTGTTTAGTCCATAAGCATTTTGCGCGGACGAGCCAAAAAGGAATCTGAGGATCCACGGTATGATTGCTGAAAAATAGTAGAGGGTTGGTCCATGATAATTCGAGGGGTCATAATGATAAAAGCCGTCGCGGACCAAGCGAACGAGAAAGTTTCCGTTGACTCCCTCGTCATGATGAAGAGGGACGAGCTTGAGATCATAAAGGCGTAGAAACGAACCAACTAACAGGATCGCAACGCTCGCTATGAACCAGCTACGTTCTGAGACATCACTGCTAGCAGCCTCCACGGTAATTGGCTCTGTTGCCTTGGTCTTAGGCGAAGCTGTCTCGGAAGCGCGTTTCTTCTTACGGCGCCGCGATTTTGTAGAGGCGGTACTCACCTACTTCTCCAACCTTCTGAAACGATGAAAAGAACCGATCATTTACAGTCATTACGGTGCGTTCGAGCGGACTAACCACGGCATATTGAATTCCGTACTCTTGAATCAATCTCCCGGCGTCAGGGCCGCCTGCGTAGATGCTTTTGATCTCACCTTCGCGCTGCACAAAGTCCAGCCCGTGTGTCCAGATGTGGCCGGGGTAGCCCATTAGTGATCGCCTACCCGTAAGGAACACCGGATGATTATGTACCGGGGCGTGAATGACAAGAGACCGCGGCTGAGTTTGTTGTTTGACTATTTCTGCAAACTCTATCCCGTCACGATCAAACACCTGGTACTTTGTGGAGCGAAGTGCGATGGCCGCAACGTCTAAACCTCCAGCAAGTGTCACACAGACAAAAAGAGCGACCGCAAGCACCCGCCGCACTTTGCCCTGATGCCACAAACGCGCAAGCAATAAAGCCACCAGTGGCGCCGAGGCAAGCCACCAGTAAAACAACACCTTGATATTGTCCCAAACCCACGGTGCCATTCTTACCACGTTCGGAACTATGAAGCAGAGCGTAAATGGCAAATAAAATAGCAGGAGCCGGCGAGGGACCAGGTAGTCTCTACTTCGCCATAGTATCGCAACAACGATTAACGGAATACACAACCCGGTGTTTTTAAACCAAAACCATACTGGATTGTCTTTGCCCCTATCCCACCCAAACTGCCACTCAAAGAATTTTGAAGCGTTGACAGCGCTGGCGTGTGTTGACCACCACAACTGTGGAACGGCAATAGCTGAAGCAACGACAAAGAATACGGCCCAGTCGCGCCATCGCCTTTGGAGCAGGGCAATGCACCCCCCCATCGCCATCACAACAACGAAACTGTGAGCATGCACGAGCGGCAAGAGTCCGGCAACGACGCCCGCCGCGATCATGCGGTGGACTGAAGAGACACGGGGACGCGGGGACGCGGGGACGCGGCGACTTCCGGTGTTCTTTTGAATGTTCTTCCTCTTCCTGGTGGGCTTCGCCGAGTTCTCTTGTCGTCCTTCACTCGCCGCATCTCCGTGTCCCCGCATCTCCCCGTCCTGCTTCGGTTTCCCTGTTTCCCCGTTCCCCCGTTTCCCCGTTTTCTCGTCGGCCATCCACCACTGCGTGAACACAATCACGGCGAGTGGAAGCCCCAGTAGCATGCCGCGCTGAGGAATCAGGAGCGCGGACAACGCATTGCCCCAGCGCCAGGTCGTTTCCGGAATCACCGTAAAGGATGGGGGAAGGCTCTTTAGCATCCCAAACAAGCCCTGCTCGTTTTGGTTTGCTTGTTTCCACAAAAGAACCCAACCGAGGCCTCCGTTCAGGAGCACCAACAGCGGCGTAATTACGGCCGCGAGCCGATCTCGCACCATCTCAAGCGCCCAGCGGTGAAGCAGGCCCACAAATGAGAGGGCCAGAATGAAATTCTCGATAAACATTGACTCGCGGAGGTCTGCCCCGCAGCGAACAAAGATGGCCGAGACAAAATCGGAGAGAAACGGATAAGTAAAGGGCACGCCCGCGAAGGTTGGATCCTCTGGCGGAAAGTTGTGGCCCTCGGCGAAACTGGTGATCACGCTCAGATGAAATGGAAGATCGCCAAAATTATTTAGCACACCTGTGTAGAGACCTTCAGTCGTTTCGATCACCGCGCGATTGAAGACCTGCCAAAGGATCGCGGAGACCACGACGTAGAAAATGAAGTAACCCAGCGATTCGCGACTGGGACGAAGCAGGGCCCGCTGACTTGTTTGTGAGGTTCGCTTCAGGTCATGCCAAATGACACCCCTTCGAACCGGGTCTCTCAAGGCAATTACGGGAACTATCAAGACTGCAACCGCTGTGAGCGCGATTACTATGGGGGTCAGTCCCAGGAATGAAGCAAACACAAAGCCAATCAGGCCGAGCGCAGCCAGTCCCATACAGGCACCGGCGCAAAGACGGGCGGCAAAAGACGCGCTTTCATCGTAGAGGTAAGTGGCTAGCATGCCACTGACCGTTACCAGTAAAGTCAGCGCAAGCGAAATAATCATGCAATGGAAGACGGCAAAGTCCCTGGGTTTGGTGCTTGCTCTTTCCGCCTGGTCCTTATTCGTGTTCTTTCTTCTGCCGCAAGTGCTAGAACGATCTTGCTGGTGCGGATTATACCTGAAGCCGGTGAATACCGGCAGTGAAGGCTTATTCCAATCCTTAGCAGTTTGATTGCTACAGAACAGCAGAAGTAGTCCTCACGCGCGAGCGGCGCGTTGCGTCACTGAATATTATCGGTTAGTTTCAAAATGGAGAGGTCAATCTATGTTACGAGCAGGTATCGTTGGTTTGCCCAACGTGGGCAAGTCGACGCTTTTCAATGCGCTTACCGCACAGACGGCGGCGCTCGCCGCAAATTATCCATTTGCCACTATAGAACCGAACGTAGGCGTCGTTCCGGTGCCCGATGAACGGCTCGACCCGCTGGCAAAGCTGGTCAAGACGAATGTGATCGTTCCGGCTACGGTGGAGTTCCTGGATATCGCGGGTCTGGTGCGGGGCGCGTCAAAAGGAGAAGGGCTCGGCAATCAGTTTCTCGCAAACATACGCGAGACCGATACGGTCGTTCAAGTTGTCCGTTGTTTTGAAGATGAAAGCGTGGTCCACGTCGAGGGTTCAGTTGATCCACTACGCGACATCGAAACGATTCAGATTGAACTTGCTCTGGCTGACCTGGCCACGACGGAACGCCGGCGTGACAAAGCACAAAGGACCGCCAAAGGCGGAGACAAAACAGCGCGTGCGGAATTAGAAGTTCTCGATAAGCTGCAACCAGTTCTCGAGCAAGGCAAGTCTGCGCGAACGGTCTCCCTCACGAACGACGAACGAGCAGTCGCTCGGGGCTTTTTTCTCCTGACCATGAAGCCCACGATCTATGCGGCAAATGTCGACGAAGCTACGCTTGGAAGCCCGAACAACAACCAAGGCGTGCGCGCCATTGGCGAGATAGCCCGGCAGGAGGCGGCTGAATGCCTGTTTATTTGCGCCCAGCTCGAAGCTGAGCTGGTTGTGCTACCGCTCGGTGAGCGCCTGGATTACTTAAAGAGTCTCAGCGTTTCCAGCAGTGGGGTTGACCGCTTAATCAAGAGCGCTTATCACCTGCTCGGGTTGATGTCATTCTTGACTGCGGGAGAAAAAGAGGTGCGCGCCTGGACTATTCCGCAAGGGACTCGCGCACAACAAGCGGCCGGAGTTATTCATTCAGACATCGAACGGGGCTTCATTCGCGCGGAGGTGGTTGGCTACGACGAGCTGATTCGTGCAGGCTCATATACGGCCGCACGTGAGCAGGGCTTACTGAGATTGGAAGGCAAGGACTACCGTATGCAGGAAGGTGATGTGGTCCATTTCCGTTTCAATGTATAGCGTTAATTGGGAATGTCGGCAGTGCTTTCAGCCCGATTCAAACGTGCGAGGCTGGTGGTCTGCGCTTGTTAGTCTTTGACATCCGCATCCGCTGCTGGCTCCAGCTTAGGACTTATAAGAAGCAGGCGCTGTTCAAGGGGCCGCTAAACCGCCGTCGCAGGGAATGGATGCGGTTCACTGCTATTCAGCGCAGTAAGGCCCGAATGCCGACGAGAATTAGATAGACTACGGCAATGCCGACGGCGAGCTTAATAAGCAACACTGCCAAACCAAAAACGAAGCCGGCGATACCTAGCGTCACGCCAATTGCCGCCATCAGCAAATGACCACCGACAACGATCACGAACAGACTCAAGAATATCACCCCGACGATCCTCAAAACATCTTTTGCTTCTTTCATTGTTGCACTCTCCTGATTACCTTTCTTCCGCTCAAGCCGCTGCCGATTTGCTGGCTTTCGTGCGTTCGTTTGGGGTATACGAAGATCACGCGACGGGCGTTCCCTTGAAGATTTCGGCCTTAAAGCTAACCAAAAGCTATGCCGAAACTGTGTTAAGCTCAATTGAAACGGTCGGTTCCAGGTTCCCCAAAGTTTGTTAACAGTCGCCTGTACAGTTAGTTTCGGCGATAATTATACATAGCTTTTCATCCATGGCTCGTCCAACTACGGGAAATCTTTTCGGCGAATCGTCGCCCCAGTCCGGCGTCGAAAGCCCGGCGCCGCTGGCTGAGCGAATGCGCCCGCGCTCACTTGATGAATTTGTCGGACAAAACCATCTGGTGGGCGAAGCCCGGATTCTGCGCCGTCTGATCGAAGGCGCGGGAAACCTGCCGTCACTGATTCTTTGGGGCGCGCCGGGTACAGGAAAGACCACGCTGGCACGCCTCCTTGCGGAGAAAACCAGGGCCCGCTTCATAGCGCTCTCGGCCGTCTTTTCAGGTGTTAAAGATTTGCGGGAGGCAATCACAGATGCGCGGCACGAACGCAGATTTGCAGGGCGAACCGTTCTGTTCATCGATGAGATACATCGCTTCAATAAAGGCCAACAGGATGCATTGCTGCACGCAGTTGAAGACGGTACAGTCACTTTGATCGGCGCTACTACTGAAAATCCGTCCTTCGAGGTGACTGGAGCGCTGTTGTCTCGCTGTCGTGTTCTCGTGCTTAATCCGCTTACGCAGGAAGAGATAAAAACAATTCTTCAACGCGCGCTCGCGGATGATGAGCGAGGACTGGCTCATCTCAAGCCCGAGATTCCAGAACAACTGATTGAGAGAGTCGCCTACTCCTCTGGTGGAGACGCACGGGTTGGTCTTGCCGCACTTGAAGCCGCCGTCGAAGCTACAATACCTGACCAGAATGGTGGGCGACAGATTACCAATGAAATCGTGATTGAAGCGCTCGGCCGCGCACACTACGCCTACGACAAAGGCGGCGAAGAGCATTACAACCTCGCCTCAGCGTTGATCAAATCGGTGCGTAATTCTGATGTTGATGCTTCGCTCTACTGGCTTGCGCGCTTGATTGAAGGCGGGGCCGATCCAGTGTTCATTGCGCGCCGGCTTTGCATTCTTGCTTCGGAAGACATCGGACTTGCAGATCCACTGGCCATGGTCCAGGCGGCGGCCGCGGCGGACATCGTACAGCTTATCGGATTGCCGGAGGCTTTATTCCCGCTTTCGCAGGCGACCATCTATCTTGCTCGCGCCCCAAAATCAAACGCGGTCATGCGCGCGTACCAGGCGGCAGTTTCAGATGCCGCAGAAACTGCGCGTGAGCCGGTGCCTCTTCATCTCCGCAACGCCGTAACGCCATTGATGAGGCAGGTGGGCTATGGCGAAGGCTATCGTTACGTGCACGGTGACGCTCAAGCGAAAGAAGAGATGGCGTGTCTGCCGGAGCGGTTGCGGGGGAAACACTATTTTGATGAAGGCAAGTAGGACAACAATCCCTGTGTCGATCTTGCGAGTCGCGCACATGATCGGCATTTTAGTCAGTCACTTATACGTCTTGTAGGTGTTGATGTATCTTACGCAAGGCATTATCGCGGCTGCGGCAAAATGATCACAAACAAATTAGACAAGAAGTTGGTTTTCTTATATGACCTTTTCGTCGCCCCGGATTGGGGCGAAAGGTTTGCCGAGTTGGCCGACGAGCACATTGTGCTGCCAGAGGAAGGCCAGGCGCTTTATTTGGTATCCGGCACTGGTGGCCATGCCATTGCACTTCGAGAACGCGCAGGCGAGAACTTGAAGTTTATCAGCATCGATGAGAACGAAGAATGTCTTGAACTGGCGCGCGCCAAAGCCTCGGCGGTGAAGGATCCGACTGAGTTCCGTCAGGGAAGAATCGACTCGCTTGACCTTGGAGATGACCAATTTGATTTTGCCTTTGGCGATGCTTCGCTGATCGATCCCGGGCGCGTGCCGAAGATGCTCGCGGAGATGGTCAGAGTGGTAAAACCGGGCGGAACAGTGGCGCTCAGTCTCGCGACCGCCTCGAGTTTCGCTGAGTTTTTCTCAATCTACTGGGAGGCACTGTATAACTGTGATCTGATGGATCACGAGTCTGAGCTTGAAAGTCTCATTTACGAACGCCTCACCGTCTCGGAGACTGAGAGCCTGGCTGAGCGTGAAGGTCTTGAAGAGGTAAGGTCCTGGACTCGTATCGAGGAATTCGAATACGACTCGGGTGAACAGTTTCTCAATGCACCACTTATTTCCGATTTCTTGATGAAGGATTGGCTGGAGTTTATTCCTGAAGACTCAAGGGCACATGTTTCTCAAGAAATCGCGCAAATCATAAATGAGGAGAGGCACAACGCGGAATTTGCGCTTTCAGTGAAGGCGACTCTGATCGTGGGCCGAAAGTCTCGCAGCAATTGAGGTACAAAGTCAGAGCCCGGGTACGGGAAGTCAAAATCCTGAAGGCTGGTTACTTGTCCTTATTGTCCTTAACCTCTTTTGGCGGCTCCTTTTCTCCCTCGTCCAAACCTTCTTTGAAGGCGCGCTTGCTTTGGCCCAGGGCCTTGGCAAGTTGGGGAAGCCTGGTGGCTCCAAAAAGAAGAAAGATCACGACCGCAATCACGAGAAGTTCCGGAGTTCCAAGCCCACCAATTGCCAATATTGTCTCACTCATAACTGCCTCTTTCATGATTCAAGTAAGCCGGCTTTATTCAGCCGTTACTCACCATTGTTGGACTCGTAGAAGAGATACTTCCTCCACGTTTGATCCGCCCGCCCAAGATAGCGCATGATCTGCCGATTTACGTGCAGGGAAAAGCCGCGCGGTCGGCGCAACAAATGCATTCCCGATTCCTCCGGCGTTCGGTTTCCCTTTCTATGATTGCACCGCTTGCAGCACGCGACCAAATTATCCCACGTCGATTCACCGCCACGCGACCGCGGCAGTATATGGTCCAGTGTCAACTCGGATGGCGGGTACTGCCTGCCGCAGTACTGACAGGCTGAATGATCGCGCAGCAAAATGTTTTTCCGTGAGAGCGACCGTCTTTCAAACGGAATGTGGATGTACTCCGTCAGCCGGATGACGGCAGGCGCGTGGATCGACAGCTTTGCGGAATGGAGCATATGTCCGTTATGCTCTTCAACGCGAGCCACGCCTTTAAAGATCATCACTACGGCGCGCCGTTCGGTGCACACGTTGATGGGCTCAAAGGATGCGTTAAGCACTAGGACACGGCCGTTCATAGTAGGGCCTGATATTACGCGAGCGCCTCAGATGGTGTCAAAAACAAATGCCCGGGGCTCGGGCTTAGATGCGGGAGACCGGGTCACTGATAGCTCGCTTTCCCGGGTAAATCGGAGTTTTCTGTGCCCACATATGGGCGTTACCGTGCCAGTTCACTGATCGTAGGGGGAACTCTTAGGGAACCGCTCGAAAGCGGTCCGTGGCATCAATCAGAGCTCTCACAATGCCGGGCTCGGTGGCCGAATGCCCGGCATCGCGGATGATCTCAAGCTCCGCTTCGGGCCAGGCTTGATGCAGCTCCCAGGCGCTCATCATCGGACACACGACGTCATACCGACCCTGGACGATTACCGCCGGAATGTGACGAATTTTACCGATATTTTCAACCAAATAGTTGTCACTCTCAAAGAACGCATTGTTGACGAAGTAGTGACACTCAATAAGCGCCAGCGCCAGGGCGAAGTGTGTCTCACCGGCATGATCTATCAGTTGCTGGTCAGGAAAGAGCTTTGAGGTGCTGCCTTCCCAAATAGACCATGCTTTTGCGGCTTCCAGGCGCACTGCCTGGTCATCGCTCATCAACCGCCGATGATACGCGCTCAGCATATCGCCTCGCTCAGCGTGTGGAATAATGCGAACGTACTCCTCCCAGAGATCTGGAAAAATCGCGCTCGCCCCTTCGCCCTCCTGATAGAACCAGCGGATCTCATTTGGACGACAAAGAAAGATCCCACGCAGCACCAAAGCACTGACTCGGTCAGGATGCGTTTGGGCGTAAGCCAGCGACAGCGTGCTGCCCCACGACCCGCCGAAGACCAGCCAGCGCTCGATGCCGAGATGCTTGCGCAGGCATTCGATGTCTTCAACGAGATGCCACGTGGTGTTCTCTTCAAGACTGGCGTGTGGGGTGCTCTGCCCGGCGCCGCGTTAATCGAAGAGCACGACTCGGTAGGTAGTTGGATCGAAGAACTGGCGGTATTCAGGAATGAGTCC
>Ga0066710_100002796_pt1 | contig 14368 bp, 11 predicted proteins | sample GraSoiAngelo_159_FD_79666 | JGI IMG/M metagenome (GOLD analysis project Ga0066710, IMG submission 79666) | Grasslands soil microbial communities from the Angelo Coastal Reserve, California, USA - 14_1009_16_40cm | ecosystem: Environmental > Terrestrial > Soil > Grasslands | place: USA...
GTTCTTTCTAAGCCGCATGACCTACGCGGTGCGCACAGCCGCAAATCCGACGAGCGTGGCGTCGGCAATGCGCGGTGTGCTTCGAGAGGTCGACAAGAACCAGCCAGTGCAATCGATCACCACCATGGAGGATATGATCGCCGCCAAAACAGCCGAGCCGCGGTTCCAAGCCCGGTTGCTGGGGGCGTTCTCGATCCTGGCGCTGGTGCTGTCGGCGATCGGTATTTACGGGGTGCTGGCCTACTCTGTCACGGAGCGGACGCACGAGATCGGGATTCGTATGGCATTGGGTGCTGAGGCCCGCGACGTGGTGGGTATGGTGCTCCGCCGCACGTTGGTCCTGGTGGGCGTGGGCATTGCCCTCGGCACTGCAGGCGCGCTGGCTGTCACCGGTGTGCTGGAGAAGTTCCTCTTTGAGGTAAAGCCTACCGATCCAGCCACCTTTATGGCGGTGGCTGCACTGCTGGTGGCCGTAGCCGTTCTCGCAGGCTTACTGCCCGCGCGTCGAGCGGCCAAAGTAGATCCACTCGTCTCTTTGCGCTACGAATAAGCAGAATAGCCCGTAAGACGCGTTTCCCGACGCAAGAAAGCGTGACGCGGGCGATGGATCATGTTGAGGGGCAGCCACGATTGAAGACTGCTTTTGGGCTTCAATCGTGGTCTTGGGTAGAGCCGTGGAAAGCGTGTCAATCGTGGTAGGATACTTCCATGTCCAACGTTCACCGGCTCAAGACCTCGGAGAAGATTTTTTTTATCACCACCAATCTGAACCAGGGTGAGCCGTCCTTTCACGAGCCGGAGTACCAGATTATTGCTAAAACGATCGTGACCGAACGGCGGCGGCTGGACTTCCTGCTCTTTGGTTATGTGTTGATGCCTGATCACTGGCACGCACTTATTTGGCCCCGATCACCCGTCACGATATCGGATGTCCTGCAAAATGTGAAAAGGGTATCATCGTTCAAGGTCAACCGTCTGCGGCAGACGCGCGGATCACGCTGGCAGCACCAGTTCTGGGATCGGTTTGTCCGCCATGCCAAGGAATTCAGAGAGCGGCTGGAGTACATGCACATGAACCCGGTCCGGAAGGGTTTGGTCGAGAAGCCCGCAAAGTGGCGGTGGTCCAGTTACAACAACTTTTCCCTCGACCCATCCGTTGTGGCCGCTTGCCCAATCAAAATCGACTACGTTCACCTCCCCGACAATTATCACGCTTGAACACAGGTAGACAGGTAGCCACGATTGAACGGCGCTTTGCCGGCCAATCGTGGTCGCGGGTTGCCTCCATGGGCTCGCGTCCATAATGAACCGACGATACAAGCCCACGATTACCGCAGAAAGCGCGTCAATCGTGGCTACCAGCTGACGCGCGGACTTGAGCCATGGCGTGTTCGGTAGCCCGACCGTGAGGGAGGCAGGGACTTTTAACTGGGATCCTGGCCAGTAGCCAGTCTGCTGAATGTCACCAGCCGGAGATTTTTCATGACCGAGATGCCCCACTCCCGTCTGCGCAGACACAGAAGTAGAACCCCTGAGTCTTCGGTCTGACTCAGGAGTTTTCAGCGGGAAGGTCGGGCTGAGCCCCGGCGCTCGAGTCGACCTTGAGCCAGTACCCATTGCCTCAGGACATAATTAAGCGTCTCGGCATCAGCCTGGTCGGCATCCTTCATATCGAGAGAGGCTGTTAGTCCTGCGAGTGTCTGCAAGCTGGGATTGTTACGAATCTTACCCGTAGCCTCCTCGAAGATAAGACCGCTGTCGAGGTTGGTGGTATCTGCCGTGTAAGGTCCGTGCCAATGTGCGGGGTCACTTTCCAGCTCGGTGAAGAGCAGCGGGGCAGTGGCTGTCATTAGATTGTTGGAAGGAAGACCTAACAATGATTCGATTGTCCGGACGGCGCTGGCTGTCGTCAAGAACCGGGAATCTATATGGGGGGCTTGCCTGGAACCTGTATTGTACTTACTAATGAAGAAGGCGATACTCCGGTGCGAGTCCACGTGGTCACATCCCGCCTGGGCATCATCCTCCAAGACGACAAGGGCTGTATTGCTCCAGTAATAAGAGTTGTGGGAAAGGGTCTCCACCAGCCAGCCGAAGGCCAGGTCATTGTCGGCCACGCTGGCGTCGGGCGTGGGTCCGCCAGGGGCCACTCCGCGAGTGTGGTCATTGCCCAAGCGCACAATGCTCAAGGCCGGCAAGGTGTCTTCGCCGGTCTGCTCCTGCAGTCTGGCTATCCGGTCAAAATCTCGCTTCCAGATCAGAAAGCGGAGGACATCGGGAAAGAGGAGATCGAAGTCTGGATAAAGCGGCTGGAAAGCGCCTTTGAAAACCATCTTGGTTGGAACGCTGCCGCCTTTCACCTTTTCATTGGAATCCAGTTCGGCAAAGAGCGGCACCTTCCAGGCAAAGCGACTGCGGGCGCCAATCTGAGGATGGACCAGGTGAGCGGGCAATGGATCTCCCCGGCTGAGTTGCCTTAGTGGCTTAAGAGGGTTGGGGCAGAACTCTCCATAGATACCAATCTTCCGGCCAGCGGCCGCTGCCGTATCCCAAATATAACCTCCCTGCGGCGAATCGACATCCGATTGATTATGAAGAATGGGTAACGACTCGTTATTTCGGCCTTCCGAGTCATAGGTGAAATTCTTAGTCGAATAATTGATCTGCCATTGTTGTTCGTTCCAGCCGCTGTTGATTCCTGCCGTGCTCCAGGTATGCCCATTAAAGCTGACCTCGGCGCTGTCGAAGAAATTATCCAGGATTCCGAATTCGCGAGCCAATTGGTGGTGGTTGGGAGTAAATGATTCGCCGAAATAGAGACAAGTCTCATCCGCATTCGTTCCCTTTAAATCGCCGAAAATCTGGTCATAGGTCCGGTTTTCCTTGATGATGTAAATTAGGTGGCGGATGGGATTAAAGGTGAGAGCCTTTTCGGCGGCTTTCAGAGATTCCTCATCGAGCTGGTTGTTGCGTTTCGCCGCCAGCGTGAAAGTATCCAAACGATCTCGAACATCAGTCAAGCGGATCTGGTGTAGCGACCCTTTCAACAACGTCGGCCCGTAAGCTCCGGGCCGCTGTCCCGGCGGGAAAGGCAGGTTAGGCTTATTGGGTCCGGTTCCTATGCCTTTGCCGCTGGTGAGATAGAGCGTTTTTCCATCCTGGCTGACCTCGGTCGTATGGGGGTACCAGAGCGTAGGCAGATAGCCCTTCACCCCGGCTTCAGCGGGCAAGCCATCTGGCCCTAGACCGACCACAGCCACAGCATTGAGCAAGCCCATTGACACAAAGAGCGTCTGGCCGTCCGGAGTGAAAGTCAGGTGGTTCGGCCCCGCACCCCAAAGTTTCTGGCGACGCATTTCCTCGGGTCGAATATCCAAGTTGAGCAGCACACTGCGGTACTTGGGGGAAGCGGGATCGTTGTCGATGACACTAACCAAATCGCTATTTTCTATCGCGGCGTAAACGGTCTTGCCAGAAGGGTGGAGGGCTAGATGGCTCGGATGACTGCTCGGAGAAGAAGGAGCGGCTTGCTGCTGCCCAACCGGCAGAGGTGTCGTCTTGCCAGTAATCAGGTCCACCACGGCCACGGCCGATCCGTTGTAGAGACTTACGTAAAGAGTTTTTCCGTCCGGCGAAACCACTGGTGCATAGGGGTATTCAGAAGGTACCGTCGGGTGACTGGGATTGACGTGAAGATTAAAGACGCGCTTAGCTTTGCGGGTCTTTGTGCTTAATTCCACGGCGGCATCGTTCAGGGTCAGCGCTGCGTAGATCAGATCCTCACCGGGATTTTCTGGATCGGGCCGGACACAGATTCCCGAAGGGGTAGGAGCGGGATGGTTGAACTTCAGGCCTTTGGGCAGAGTAATCTGCGCTGGTAAGATTTGAACCACGCCATCCGGATCAAGCCCCTGGTCGTGGACCCTGTAAATGCGGATCCCATTTTGAGTGCGGTCTCCCAGTTTCTGATCTTGCTTGGTTGAGGCAATCGACAGATATAGCCTCTCTCCGTTGGAACTGAAAGCAATTCCGTAAAAGGGTGTAGTAATATCGACGGGTCCATTGAAGTAGAGTCCAGTGCCCGGTTCGGTGAAGTCAGATACTCGGTTGGTCACTCGGTCGTAGATGGCCACTGATTTCCGAAAGCCCGAGGTCGCATGACCATAACCGTTATTCAGAAAGGCCACATAGCGCCCATCGGGACTGATGCTCGAATTGATGGGGAAGGCGTTGAGATCCGAGATGAATGTTCCAGCCGGCGGTTCCAGAAGAATCTTGCCCGAAGGCAAGGCCACCGGCTGCCATAGGCTCGGCTGGTTCGGGGCTGCGGCCTGAAACACACTTAGGAGGACACTGGAACAAAAGAGACGGATTATGAGTCGAGCTTGCATTATGGAGGCTCCTCGTTTGACCCACTGATTCCCACGTACGGCCGGCAATTAAGCCTTTACCTTCTCGATCACCTTCCCTCGAACGCCGGTGAGTCGCTGGTTCAGCCCCTGGTAAAAAAAGGTGAGTCGGGTATGGTCGAGGCCCATCAGGTCAAGAATCGTGGCGTGGAGATCGGAGATGTGGCAAGGGTCCTCGACGGCTCGAAAGCCGAGTTCATCCGTCGCGCCGATGGCCTGGCCCCCCTTGACTCCGGCCCCAGACAACCAAATGCTGAAGCCGTAAGGGTTGTGATCGCGCCCAGGTTTGCCGACGCCTTCACTGGTCGGAGTGCGGCCGAACTCTCCGCCCCAGATGAGGAGTGTCTCGTCCCACAATCCAGTTCGTTTGAGGTCCGTCATTAAGGCAGCAATCGGTTGATCGGTTTCGCCCGCGTGAAGTTTGTGGTTGTTGATGCAGTCAGTGTGCCCGTCCCAGGTGTCTTCGATGTGGCCGCCTCCGGAGTAGAGCTGGATGAAACGGACCCCCTTTTCGAGCAGTCTTCGGGTGATCAAGCATTTGCGGCCAAAGTCGGCCGTCAGCTTATTGTTGAGTCCATAGAGCTCCTTCGTTTTTTCATCTTCCTTGTCCACCTCGACCACTTCAGCGGCGGTAGTCTGCATCCGGTACGCCAGTTCGTAAGAGTTGATCCGCGCAACCAATTCCGAGTCTCCGGGGTGGGACTCGAGATGCTGACGGTTGAGGCGGTCGAGAAGATCGAGAGAATGGCGCTGAGTGCGGTCGCTTGTGCCGGCAGGCGTTGCCAAATCAAGCAAGGGGACTCCCGCGCTCCGAAACAGAGTTCCCTGGTAGGAGGCAGGCATGTATCCGGCCGTCCAGTTGGAAGCACTGCCAATTGGGCCTCCGCGCGGATCTGTCATGACCACGAACGAGGGCAAATTCGCTTGTTGGCTGCCCAGGCCATAGCTCAGCCATGCCCCCAGACTGGGTTTTCCAACAAGCACGCTGCCCGTGTTCAACTGCAGACACCCCGAGGCATGGGCCGCGGTGTCGGTGTGCATCGAGCGAATGACACAAAGATCATCCGCAAACCTGGCCGTATGCGGAAAAAGACTGCTGATCTCCAGCCCGCTACGCCCGTGTTTTTGGAACTCGAACGGCGACTGCATCAGATGACCGACGGGTCTGCCGTTTGAGCCGACTTGTTCAACATCGCCCTTATAAGGCGTTCCGTGGAAACGACTCAAAGCTGGTTTAGGGTCAAACGTATCGACCTGGCTGGGTGCTCCGTTCATGAACAAGAACACCGCTCGCTTTGCCTTGGCAGCAAAATGCGGCTGGCGCGGGCTCAAGGGGTTCGACAAGTCGACTGTTGCCTTCGCGGAAGGAGCCGCTTGCAGGGCGCTGTCGAAAAATCCATCTCGGGACAGCAAATCAATCAACGCCAGTCCCGCAAACCCCCCACCCACTTCCCAAAGGAATTCCCGGCGCGTGCGACCGCAAGGAGTTGGATTGGGTGAAAATCTCGTATGTTCAAACCACATGGTTTCTCCTCCTGAAAATCCCCCTATCAAGGGGGGCGTAGAGGGGTGTCCTGCGGCTTTCCAGTTGCATCTTGACCATAGGACATCATCCTGCACCCCCTGAACGTGTGAAGAAATTCCCGGCGTCCCCTCACCCGCCCTTGTGAACGCTTCTCAAGCGTTCACCCCTCTCCCCGTTGGGGCGAGGGAGTTAAGTCTAACGATTACTTTCCCCTCTCCCCGTTGAGGGAGAGGGGCCAGGGGTGAGGGGCAAGTGCAATCCTCTCGATAGCTGATTTTTTCACAGCTCCCCTTCAAAGGGGGAATCACTGAAATTCGTTCATTTCAGCGGCACCGCGTGTTGCTTCAGGTATTCATCGAGCGGTGACGGTGACTCCTCGATGTGATGAAACTCCTCTGCATAATCGAGTCCATACTTGCGCCCGACCTCGCGATCGCGCTTGAGCACAAACTCTCTGATGTACTCGCGGTCAGCCGTCAGGTCGTCGTCTCCAAGAAAAGGCAGGCGCAGCTTGCGTGCGGCGAGCTCGGCCCTGAGCTGTGATCCATGATGGCCGGCCGGGCCTTTTCCTTTGTTGGCGCGGTTGGCTTCGATTTTGCTTTCAAAGGTGTGTGTGATATCCACCACCCGGTTGATTGACAGGGTTGTCAGGTCGCGCCCATGGTAGTACTTCTCCCGGACACTATGGGGCTCCATTCCGGCGGCAAAGTGCTCGGGGTAATCGTGCTCTCGGCCGGCCATCCAGCAGGCTGCTTCGACGCAATGGGCCGTCACGTAATGGTCCGGGTTTTCCTCGTAGTGGCTCCAGGGATCGTAACAAACAACCGTGTCCACTTTCAGGAGTCGAAACAGGAAAATAAACCGTTCCTGCAATTCGGGCTGGGAGATGCCACTCATGCGGTGGTTGCTATAATTCAAGTCGAAAACTCGCTTGAGTCCCAGAGCCCGAGCGACTTCCTCATTATCTCTTTCGTTGCGGAGCACGTTCTGGCCGATGCTTCCCCTCTCGCCGAGGCCGAGTTGATCCCCCATATCATCATTGGTGACCCGGATCAAATAGCCTGTATACCCTTCCCGGATCAGCTTGGCAACCGTGCCACCGGCATAGAGCGGGATGTCATCGGAATGGGGCTGGATGGCGGCCAGGACTTTGCCTGAGTGAGGTGTGCCCGGCTGTGGACGCTCGATAACAACGCCGCCAGCCGCGACTTCCTCAGCCACCGCATCCATCCCGGTTAGCAAAACCCCACTCGCGGTTATGAATTTTGCTATAAATTCGCGTCGGTTCATGTCTCTCCTCACGAAACGGAACGGATCGTCGATGCCTGCTTCAGTCTGCGTAGGCAAACTCATTCAGATTCAAAATCACCCGGCACATCTGTTCCAGCGCTCCATGTCGCGCTCTCTCGTGATCGGCGGCCGTCGCCTGCCCGGAGACGTCCTGGAGCCGTTGTGCTTCTTCGGTCCTCAGAAACTCCAGCATCTCTGCCTTCTCACGCACACTGGCTGGCCGGCAGAGGGCCAGCAGGTAGGCTCGCTCGATCTGCTTTTCAGCATTGGGTCCGGCCTCGGTCTCCAGCCGATTGGCAAAGTGGCGGGCCTGGCGGTTCACAAAGTCGCCGTTGAAGAGGCTCAACGCCTGCGGCGCGACACTGGTGACTTGCCGGCTGGCGGCGCTTCTAGCCGTGTCGCAAAAATCGAGCACTTCAAGCAATGGAACCAGCATGGATCGCTTGATAAAGGCATAAATGGCCCGTCGCGAGGCGTCGTTTTCATCAAATGGCTTCCAGATCTTGTCCGGATCGCTGTGGCCCTGCAAAGCGGCTTCAGGAACGAACGGATACATGCTGGCGCCGAACATCCGGGAATTCAACTGACCGCTCACGGCCAGCGTGGAATCCCAAAGGGCTTCGACCTCCAAACGCCGCGGTGAAACCCGCCACAGCCAGCGATTCTCGGGATCTTCGGCTCCGCATTGCGGGTTCCAGCTCTTGCTCATTCGATACGTATTGCTAGTCAGGATCAACTGGTGCAGCTTCTTGATGGACCAGCCTTCTCTCACGAACCAACTCGCGAGCCAATCGAGCAATTCAGGGTGAGTCGGTTTCTCCCCCATCCGCCCAAAGTCACTCGGAGTGCGAACCAGCCCCTCCCCAAAATGGTGCTGCCAGATTCGGTTCACAATCACTCGAGCCGTCAAAGGGTTCTCAGGGCTGACAATCCACTGGGCCAGGGTCAGACGCCGCAAGCTGGTGCGCTGGGGAGCAGGAAAGAGAGGCTGTTGGCTGAGCAGCACTGCCGGCATACCCGGTGCGACTTCTTGTCCCAGATTGTCGGCCTTCCCTCGAATCAGTACATGAGTCGCGGAAGGAACAGCTTCGGGCTCCACCATGTAGTAGCCACGAGGCAAATCGGCGGTCAGATTTCGTGCCTGTTCAATCTTTTTCTTTAGCGAGTCGATCTTTGGCCTCTCATCTGGCGGAGCTGTAGCGTCAATCGCTTCATCGAGTGAAGCCGAATATTTCTCGACCAATTTTTGTTGAGTCTCATCTCGTTTCTTCGGATCGATAAGAAAAGCTGCGATCGCTTCTGGTGGAAGAACAGAAGGCTTTGAATTGAGCACTTCCTTCCAGTGCGACCCTCGAAGCTCAGTCAACTGCTGCTGGAAGGCTTGAATCAAGCGGTCGCGAGAGAGTTCTGCATCCACCTCGAAAGGTCTCCCGACCGGCAGGTCCAACTCAGTCCTCCCCTTTCGAGGCCGCTGGAGCCCGTTGAAGATCGCTATCATGCGGTAATAGTCCGTTTGCGTCAGAGGTTCGAACTTGTGATCGTGGCAACGGGCACAACCGAGGGTGAGGCCCAAAAATACCTGAGAAGTCGTGCTGACAACATCGTCAAGTTGATCGTAGCGGTCTGCCTTCGGATCGGCAGGTTCGTCATCCCAAGGTCCCAGCCGATAAAAACCGGTGGCAACCAGGGTTTCCGCATTGGCGTCCGGCAACTCATCCCCCGCCAGTTGCTCCAGGACGAATCGGTCAAACGGCTTGTCCTCATTCAGGGAGCGAATGACGTAATCCCGATATCGCCAGACGTGAGGCTTGGTGGCGTCGCGCTCATACCCGTTGGTTTCCGCATAGCGCACGAGGTCAAGCCAATGTCGCGCCCAGCGCTCGCCATAGCCGGGGCGGCAGAGTAAATCGGTGACCACGCGGTCCAAGGCCTCTGGCGTGGCTGATTGAAGAAACGCCCCCTGTTCTGCCGGCGACGGCGGCATGCCGATCACATCGAGATAGGTTCTGCGCAGCAATGTACGTGGCCCGGCAGTTGGAGAAGGGGCCCAGCCTTTGCTTTCGAGCTTGGCCAGGACAAAGTTGTCGATCGGATTTCGCAGCCAGGTGGACTCTTTGACCGCGGGCACGCTGGGTGTTTGAATGGGCTTGAACGCCCAATGATCCAGGACCTGGCTGCCCTGCTGCTTGGGGCTGCCCATCTCCTCAGGCCAGGTCGCTCCCTCATCAATCCATTGGCTCAGCAAATGGATCTCGTCGGATCGGAGCCTCTCTCCGGTAGGAGGCATGATCACCTTCGGATCGACTCCAGAAACATAACGGATCAGCAGACTCTCCGAGCTTCTTCCTGGAACAATCGCCGGTCTGCCCGATTTTCCGCCTTTAAGAGCACTCATCCGATTATCCAAACGCAGCCCGCTCATCTGCACGTCATTCCCATGACACGAGGCACAGCGGGATTGGAAGATCGGCTGCACGTCCCGCGCGAAGTCAACCAGAGCTCTCGAGGGGGCGGAAAGCTTTTTAGCTTCCTGAGCGTTGGCTTGCCCACAAGCAGCTAACCAGGTTACCAGGAATGCCCCCAGACAAAGACTACCGGGCAAACGGGAGCAACAGCCTTGCATAGCGCTCACCGGGGCCTTTGAATCCAAATGGGAACTTCGGGAACAAACCTCGAGTCTCATAGAGAAATCGAATCTGCCTGGCCTCTGCGTGGAACCACAGATCATCGAGTCCTTCCTCATCGGAGTGCGACGACTATTTTCGATCTGGCGTCAAACTCGAAGTATACGGTTGCCCCTCTCAGACTGCAAATACTTTGTTCTTATAGGGTGTGCGACAAATTTGTGGGTTATTTTCCTGGAATGCAGGCCTGTGCCCCTTGAGGCAAAGCGAGCCTCGTAGAGGCGGCATCTTTGTAGAAAGATGCCTACCCCTTGAAGCTCCAAGCCCCAGCGGGGCGTCATGACGCTCCTACGGAGCTCTGTCCACTTTTTTGGCCTCTGAACTATAAAGATTTCACCTCTACGAGGCTCAGTGCTTCTGTCATTGCCCACAAATTTGTCGCTCACGCGTTCTTATATCCAGGGTTTAGGCCACGCCCGAAATGGGTCGGCATGTGGGGGTATTCAAAGGTAATGCTCAAGCTCTTAAGTATCGAAAAGACTAAAACAAGCTAATAAATGGGGAAGTCACACCGGCCCCAACCTCTACAAGGAGAATGAGATGATAAGAAAGCTTCTTTCTAGTATCTTGCTTTTGGTCAGTACCACCAGCCTTCTCAGGGCGCAAACCACAGCCCTCATACAGAAGGCCGATTTAGCCATACCGTTTGGAACCGTTTCCGGAAAAATCATCGTGGCAGGTGAGCATCTTGTTTTTATTGACGAACAAAAACCTGAGCTCTCATTTGTCATTGCCAAGAACGAAGTCGAGAATGTCACCATCCAGGACAGGACCGCCAGTCTCGAACTGAGCCGATCCATCCAAGACCGGTCGGGAGAGAGATCCCGACTTAATTTTCGTCTCCCCAACGGCGACACAACCGCACTGACGCGCTGGTTTGGCGCGGCTGTAACCGCTCCCGTGGCTGCCGCACCTGGCCTATCCGTCCGAAACAAGGCGCAAAGCAACCCGGCTAAACAGAGTTTAGTCGTGCCCGCAGATACCATAGTTCAGTTGAAACTCAATCAAGGACTCAGCTCGCGTACCGCTCAAAGGGGGGATACGTTCACCGCCCAGGTGACAGCTCCCGTGGTGGTGCGCAACAGCGTTGTGATTCCTGAAGGGAGCACCATTTACGGGCGTGTGACCGAAGTGACCGAGGCGGAGCGAAGGCGAAATGGGACCATTGCTATCGCCTTTTATCAGATGGAACTCCCAACCAAAGAGCAATTCGAAATCCACGGATCGCTGGCCAGGCTGGAAGATGAACGGGGTGAGAAACGGGAAGTGGGAGAAGAAGGCGAAGTTGAAGGTAAATCTACCACCAAGCGTAACGTGGTCTTCATCGGCGGTGGTGCCGGAGCTGGGGCTTTGATCGGCGCCGTGGCGGGTGGAGGAAAAGGAGCCGGGATCGGCGCGGCCGTGGGTGCTGGCCTTGGAACTCTGGGTGCGCTGGTATCAAAAGGCAACGACGTTGAGGTCTCGTCAGGCACGGAAGTTGCCATGTCACTGGACAGAGAAGTCACCATTCCTGTCTCGCGCTGATCGAAGTTTTCTTCCACCAGCTGGAGGTGTGCGACAAATTTCTGGGTTATTTCCTGAAATGCCAGCCTGTGCCGCTGGAAGCGAATGGAGCCTCGTAGAAGCGGCATCTTTGTAGAAAGACGCCTACCCTCCGGACGCTCCAAGCCCCAGCGGGGGCGTCATGACGCTCCTACGGAGCTCGGTCCATTTTTTGGGCCCCCTTGACCTATAAAGATTTCGCCTCTACGAGGCTCATTGCTTCTGTCGTTACTCACAAATTTGTTGACACCCGCAAGCTGCCGCCATTTGACATACCAAATCCCGATATGTTAAAGAATTTAATTGAGCGCAGCCTGCGCCTTTAGAGAAAGGGATGGCATTAATGCCGCCCTTCCAAGTGGAGAAAAAGATTCGCTCCTAGAGCGAATACTCACAAACAAAACTAACCTTCCTTTTCTGTTTCCCGTTTTCGTAACGGGAAACCCTAAACCCTTAGGAAGTACGAGTCCCTCCTTAATAACCCAGGCTGCGCATTTTTACACCGTCATGTGCGACGTGACGAGAGAATTTTGTTCGCGGGTGGTAGAGGTCTGAAAGCCCGAAGCGCGAGCGAGGGTCAGCCGCGATTACCCTTGCTGGCGCTTCGGGCTCTCAACGGTCGTGCCCGAGAGCGTTGAGAAACCGCCGCTGGAGCTAGATAAGGCTAGATTAGCCGGTAGAAGGTCGAGCAGAAGTAAGTACAAATAGAAACGAAATACATCACGCTATTTGAAGCGGCGGACTCAGTATGAGAAGAGATCGCTCGGTAGGTGGGGAGTCAGGTTGCGATGCAGGAGCAAGAAACAAGAATCGGTCCCGCCGGCTGGTCCTACGAGGACTGGAAGGGGACTGTTTATCCGGAGGGCAGTTCGAAATTCGATCCTCTGGCTTATTTAGCTGACTACTTCGACACCATCGAGATTAACAGCAGCTTCTATCGACCCCCGTCGGCTTCAACCGCGAAATCCTGGGTTCGTCGAGTGACCCACAATCCCAGGTTCAAGTTCACTGCGAAGCTTCATCGCACCTTTACGCATGAGCGGCCCACAGACACCCAAAAGGACGAAGTGGAATTCCGCAACGGGGTCGATCCACTCCATGAGGCTAACCGGCTTGGGGCCTTGCTGCTGCAATTTCCCTGGTCGTTTAAGAACATCCAGCAGAATCGAGAGCACCTGGCGGACCTGATCGGACGATTCAGAGTGTACCTCTTAGTGGTTGAGGTACGTCATTCATCGTGGAACAAGCCCGAAGTTCTGGAGTGGTTCGAGGAAAAGGGGGTGGGTTTCTGCAACATTGACCAGCCCCTGTTTCGTCACTCCATCAAGCCGTCTGGTTTGGCCACTTCCCGGGTAGGGTATGTGCGCTTGCATGGGAGGAACTACGAAAACTGGTTCAGTGAGAACGAGCGACCCTCGGACCGATACGACTACCTTTATTCGCTGGATGAGCTTGAGCCATGGGTTGACCGAATCAAGACAGTGGCCAGCCAGGCGCGTGAGACTTACGTCATCACGAACAACCACTATCGGGGAAAGGCTGTAGTGAACGCACTGGATCTTAAGGCGCTTCTGAAAGGTGAGAAAGTTCGCGGCCCGGCAACTCTGGCCGAGAAATACCCACACTTGAAAGAAATCGCTGTTCCTGAATAAGTAGAGCAGCGACTAAAGAAGCAACAATCCAGAATGAGAAGATCTGTGAAAAGGCAGGCTATGGGACTGTGGGGAAAGACGGTTCCCTGCCAGTGGCTCTGATGAGTAAAAAAAATGAGCCAATTCAAGCCAGCCTGAATCCTAACTGAGGTATTTCAATGAGTAACGTGATTTTCCTGCATCCGGATACACCCCGGGGGTTGACATACTGCTATTACTGCACGAGGCGTGTCAGATTGGAGGAAGCATTCATGGTCAGTGATGGAAAGAGATCCTTCTGTCCAAACTGCCTGGATGCCTTTCTTGATTATGTCTTTCAGACTATCGTGCTTTCAACCCCCGATTCGCTGCGAGGAAAGCCAGCGACTGCGGCATGATTCTAAAGTGTCGCCCTTTCTTTCCTGGTTTTATCTCAAAGCGAGTCGAGGCAAAGGCCAGCAGTCATGAACAATGAAAGCATTCCTCTCCGGCAGCTACTGAGGGTTAACGTACGGCAGTTCCAGCGTTGTTTGGGAGAAGAGAAACAGAGAAAACCCTCCGGAGAGGAGAGAAGGCGTAGCCTTCGGGTTGGGTCCTTCCGATTCCGAACAATCCACCCTGGCCTTCAAAATTCGCGACCCGATTATCGGAGTCTGCTGCACTAAACCCTCCTCGCAACCACCCGCGAGGAGGTCAGTAGGATCGGCTTGGACTTTGCTATTTACTGAAGATGATTTCGGCGAGGTGAAATGCAACTAGCGTGTTCTAAACAAGGAACCCCTACGGTCTATTTTGACGGTCAGGGAATTCGTCCGTCGATCACAAATCACTCCCCGTTCAATGAGTACCCTCACTACATGCTCGTACCTGTCATCCAGGATTCGAACGATATCCTTTATGGGTAGCCGATAATTAGAAAAAAGATTACAGATGGTGACTCTTCTTTTGGCGACCGGGTCCAGTATCGTAGTATCTGGCAGATCCTTAAAGACCCTTTTGGTAATTTGGAAGCCATCTCTTTCCAGGACTTCGGGCATAACGACCATCCTTCTGGCGGAAATGGTACCATTACATAATCGCAAAAATAGAAAAATTGGGGGAGGTCCGGCACCAGTGCGAGCCGGCAAGCATCGAAAGCACATCAAAAACCAAAAAACCACACTAAGTGTGGGTTTCGGAGGCTGTAAAGGATTTCTATTTTTGCTTATTCTTGACTGGAAACTTGTTTTCCTTCACCCATTGGCACTTTACCTCCAAGAGGGCGTGGCGTCAAGAGAAATGTGGAGA
>Ga0066710_100002797_pt1 | contig 14362 bp, 7 predicted proteins | sample GraSoiAngelo_159_FD_79666 | JGI IMG/M metagenome (GOLD analysis project Ga0066710, IMG submission 79666) | Grasslands soil microbial communities from the Angelo Coastal Reserve, California, USA - 14_1009_16_40cm | ecosystem: Environmental > Terrestrial > Soil > Grasslands | place: USA...
AGCCGGCCTGAAGAAACTTGACCACGCCGTCCACTTCGACGCGCGCCCCTATGGCGTCGCGATTCGACTTCGTGCCGACCAGCCGGATGGCGAGCGACTGGCGGCCGCCTGCACTGTCGTTCCGGAACGCTTTCACCTGCGGCCCGAGGCGGCTCTTCAGCAGCAGGTCAAGGTTTCCGTCGCCGTCAAGATCGGTAACGGCAAAGGCGCGGCTGTCGAGGGCGCAGTTCAGCCCGCTTACGCCGGAGAAATCATAATAGCGGCCATTCCGGCGGACGTAGAAGACGTTCGGCTCGCGGCCGTTCCAGCTATAATCTTCGCGGATGAACTGGTTGATCGCGTTCCAACCGTTCTCGTACTCCTCCGACCGTTCGGCGACGGTGGGCGACTTGGATACCACCTGGCGCCAAAAGAAACTCATTACGTCGGATTCCTTGGGACCCGTCAACATCCCGCAGGTCACGTAGATCTCCGGCGCGCCATCGTTGTCGAAGTCATGAGCGTCCGCAGACCAGGCCCAGCGGCCCATCTCAACTCCTTGCCTGGACCCGGTCTCTTCAAACGTCCCGTCACCGCGGTTGCGGTAGAGCGAATTGCCCTTGGCATGGCGGCGATAGGCCTCGCGCAATTGCTCGTCGCGCGCCGGGCGAAAGGCCGGCTGCCGCACTACGCGTTGCCCGGCATCGCTCCACATGTTCGACACGTACAAATCCGGCCGGCCGTCGCCGTCGTAATCGAACCAGGAGACGCTCATCCCGGGGCCGATGTCCTCGACGCCCGCTGCCCGCGCGACGTCTCGAAAGCTGCCTTCGCTGTTCTTATAGAGGTTGTGGCGGCCGAAGTCGTTGGCGACGTAGAGGTCGGGCCAGCCGTCGCCATCGTAGTCGCACCAGCCCGCGGCGAAGGTGAAGCGGTTGTTGTTCTCGTTAAGCCCGGTTGACGCAGTAACATCCTGGAAGGTTCCGGATCCGTCCGCCTCGATCTGGTTGCGAAAAAGGTAATTGGCCGGGCCGTTTTGCGCGTCGTGATACGGAACGGGATAGCGATACTGGTCCTCGGTCTGGAAGTAATTGTAGGTGCAGAGGTACAGGTCGACGCGGCCATCGCGATCATAGTCGGCGGCCGACATTCCGGTAAATGTGCCTTCGGGCGGCGTGTGAAAGTGGAAGGCGTCAGGCCTTAGCGCGAAGGTTCCGCCGCCCTGGTTGAGGAACAACAGCGGCCCTGCTCCACGCAAGACGACCAGGTCCTGGCGGCCACTGTTCCTGATATCGAGAAACAGGGCGCACGAAGTGTCATCGAGGATGCCGACACCGGCCTGCTCCGTAATGTCGAGCATCCGGCCGTCGTGGAGTTTATAGAGCCGGTTCGGCAGGCCACCGGGCTGGCAGACGTACACTTCGTCCCAACCGTCGCCATCGATGTCACCAACAGCGATTCCGTTGTTCCCGTAGACATCGATGCCCGAGGTGGAATCGATGCGCGCCCGCCAGTAAGGGATTCCGCGCAGCATCTGCTCGCGGAACTGATCGTCAGCGCCGAACAGCTCCGCGGTGATGTCACCGAAGAGCGGCCGGCGGGTCTTGACCAGCGTCTCCTGAATCGGGTGGAACTCTACGAGGCGGCGATCTTTCCAGGTTTGCTTCCACAACCCCACCCGATACTCGAGGCTCTCCGGCCGGGCGCTTTCGATTTCGTAGCGGACGATGTCGTCAGGCAGCACGAAATAGCGGGCGCTTCGAATTGTGCCGAGCGAAGCGAGCCACTTCCGCAAGCCCTCTTCGAATGACCCGGCGAGGGGAGAGAATTCGGCCTCGAACACCTCAGCGGCCACTGGCCGGTAGCGGACCGGCAGGGGCGATCCGCCGCGGAAGTCCGCTGATATCGGCAAGGCTCGCGTCTCGTGAAGCCGATCGAGCACGGAGGTAATTTCCGCCGCCGTTTTCTCTACACCAAAGTCGTCGTTTCTCGGCAGGATGTACGGAGCCAGCGCCTCGTAAGGGCTGAGTTTGCGGAATCGAACCGGAAAGGGAGCGGCCGCACAGTGCTTGGGCCGCAGGAGGGCCGTTGCTGCGAACGTGCCGATAAACTGGCGGCGATTCATAGTGCAAGTCCGGTTGCTAGTGTCGCGGTAAGGTCCGCTCCCTCTGGCCGCGGCGGCCGGTGAGTAGGTCAGGAGCAGATGGAGGCGCGGTAACGGGACTAAACTCCAAGCCAGTCTCTCAAACCCTGGAACACCGTCGGTAGTTTCAGGGGGTCCGCGGCCGACAACAGCGGAAAGTCAGGCGGTGCGATGACCAGAATTTCGTCCATACCCTCTCCCGAGAAGAGGTAGGCGGTGTTCTTTCGATATTCCGCATACTTTTCGAATTCCTGCCAGACGTATTTATAGAACACCTCCAGGTCCACATAGGAGCCGAGCGTATCCATTTGCGACGGAATTGGGGTTGCCGCCTCCTGGTCGGCGTAGATGAGCAGACTGCTGAAGGGTTTGATCTTGTTGCGGACGCCGAATCCAATCACGGCCACGGACGGCCGCGCGCGCCGGACCGCCTGTATGGTGGCCCACTCAACGAAGGTATTGTTGATGAGCAGCGTGCCGTTACCGCTCAGCAGAATGGCGCGGGCGAACTCGGCCAGAATCGGGTCCCGCGCCACGTGGCCCTCGGAGGCGAGGATCTTCATCTGTTTAAGGCGCGCGCTGAGCTGCCGCGGTCCGGGAACCTCCTGCGCATTCACCACATTCTGGACTTCCTGCATCAGCCGTTTGCGGTATTGGGCGAGCGACTCGTAGCTGTATTTTGCTACCAGATTCGAAGCGGATCCAAGCTGGGAGAGCATCCCGCCGGCTTCGATGATCCAGGAAGTGTAGGGTCCTCCTTTCTTGCCGGCGGCGAATAACTGCGCGATCGTGGGTGCTCCGCGGGCTCGATCCTCCCCGGTCAGGAGCACTGGCGCGAACTCCTCCTCACGCTCGGGCGGCTGGACCCTGATTCGCGTTCCGCGGCCCTGGAACCGCGTCCACATCCGGTCTGGACCGACGGGCAGTTGGGCGGGCGCGATCACGATGACCAGGCGTGCGTGACCGCTCGCTACCATCTCGGCATCTAGCAGCGGATCGAGCTGGGCGAAGACCTGAGAAACAGCGGCCCGCCACTCCGGATAATGCGGATTACGGTTGAGAAAATCCACCTGCTCGAGCGTGAACTGGCCTTTGGGCCAGGTTCTGTCGTTCACGCCCATGAGGCGCTCTATCAGACGGACGGGGTTGAACAGCCGTTCCACGGCCTCCGGACTGGAGCGGTCTAGCAGTCCGAACAGCCGCTCGTAGTAGCTCCGCTCGGCGGGAAACAAAAGCTCCCATTCCTTCACCTGGTCGACGCAGAATGAGGAGAAAGAAGCGGGCAGCGCATCGAGCAGGCCCTTGTCGATCAGGGCCTGCAGCTTGGGAGATACTTTGGCCGCGTTCGCGGGCATTACTACAACAACTCCCGCATCGGCGTGCCGGCGAACCCGCGGGTCTTGATGCCGAGCAACTCCGCGGCCGTTGCCGCCACATCAATGTGGTGTATCGGCCGGTCCGTTTCGCCATGGGGGACGCCCATGGCGAGTAGCCACATGTTCCGGCATGATGGATCGCCGCTGCGGTGGTTGAGGAACCCGTTTGCCGTGTTGGCGTCGCCGTCACGGCCGAGTTCAGGCAGCACGAGCATTGTCGTCTTGTCTTTATAGCTGGGGTTGGTCTGGACCTCATCCCACAGCATGCCGGTCAGGCGGTCCGTTCGGGTGATCGCGTTGAGATACAGCGAGTACGAGCCCCAGTGAGCTACATCCATGTCCCAGAAATTAACCAGAATCAAGCGCGGGGCGAATTCGCGCATGACCTCGCGCGCGATGAAAAAGGTCAGCTCATCGCCCGAGGTGGGAGCCTCCGGCCCGTTGATATACTCGACGAGGCCGCGTACCAACGTCTCGCGCACGTGCCGGTCCAGGTTCCTGCCGGCCTTGAAGATGGTCCAGCCGACACCCTCGTAGCCCTCGTTCAGAATGCCCTCCAGGTGCCGCAGGACGTTTTCGCGGTTAGCGACGCCCTCATTGGCGCCTTTTTTCACCACCTCCTGCACGGCCTCGAGCAGGAGCTGCTTGGGCAGGACCACGTTTGCTCCGTAGGGCCGGCCGAACGCCTGGTCGGCGCTCCAGCCCATGGACGAGAAGCTTTTGTTGGTGGCTACGGCCCATGCATCCAGCGGACCAGCGCCGGTTTGTTTGCGATAGAACTCGAACAGCGTCGGCCCGGCGGGAGGCTCAAAACCGAAGTCATCGACACGCTGCCAGTTGCCGGTAAGGATACTGGCGGTGGAGTTAAAATGCGAAAGAACGCCGGAGTTGATGCAACTCTTGAAGAAGTAACCCTCAGGACGCAGTCCCACCAGGCGGGGAATATTCCGCAGCCCCTCCGGCGCAAACGTTTCGGAATAGCGCACGCCGCCGCCGAACGTGACTATAATCACCTTGTTGGAATTTCGACCGGGAGCCGGCTCTTGCGCACGGAGCCAGCCCGGCAGGATACGGTTGGCAATGGAAAGCCCAGCGATCTGAACAAAGCGCCGCTTCGACAGGCCCGGCATCGTCAGTACTCGGTGATCTCGCCACCACCGATTTTGCGCCGAACGTTCGGGCCAAGATCGAGCGGATGATCGTAGCCGGCCTTGATCTCGCCGGTCGGCGAATAATACGGACCGATATCGCAGGCCATGCTCCCTTTGCCTTGCGCAACGAATTCGATTGACGTGATCAGTTTTGCCGACTTGTAGCCGTAACGTGCAGGATCAACCAGCCGCAATGGCGCGCCATGGCGGTCTGCCAGCGGTTGGCCGTTCATATCCATCGCGAGCAGAACACGCGGCGAGAGCAACTCCTGAGTCGCAAAATACTCATACCACTTGTCCGCGCATTCGACGCGCACGGCCTTCGCCGTCTTTTTCGGCTTGACAGCTTCGAGCAGATGGCCAAACCGGAACCCGCCCCAATCCGCGCGAGCAGACCAGCACTGCACGCACTTCAGCCGGGTGTTTTGCGACTCGTGCGGAAACCGCCGCAGGTCCGCAACCGATAGGCTCAGGGGATTTTCGACGAGACCCTTGACCTCAAGCCGGTACGATTTCTGATCGACCGGCGGAACCGGGCTGTACCACATTAGCCGAAAGTGATACTCATCCGGCGTGTCGCTGGGGAGGAGAAGCTTGGTATCGGCGCCACGCAACGTGGCCGCCACTGCCGACGCCATGAACATACGCCGGTTCATACTAGGCACTTCCACGTCATTTTACTCCTGTCGACGCCGTCAGGTGTTCATGAATCGTGCGGTGCTCCGCATCCTTGTCAGGCTGGCCCAAGCGATCATAGACGCGCGCGAGGTGGTAGTGAACCTCGGCTTGATTGGGATTGATCACAACGCTGCGTTCCAGCTCGGCGGCGGCTTCCGGGAACTTGCGCTGTTTCTCGAGGAGGACACCGAGCTCGTAGTGGCTCTCCCACTGACTGTTTTTCAGTCCAATCGAACTCCGCAGGAGTTTTTCAGCCTTGGCCTGGTCGCCACCGCTCATGAGAAGCCCCTTGGCGTAAACGAATTGCGCCTGCGGGTCGTTCGGATTTGCGGCGGCCCAGGCCGCAAACCGGGGCAGGATCTCGGGAAGACGCCCGGCGGCCTGGTCCAGCATCTTGCTGAGGAACACGTATGGTTGTTGGACCTCGGGAGCGAGATCGATGGTCCGAAGAAACGCGTCGACTGCGTCGGCAAACCGGCGCTGGCCATAATAAGCGACGCCGAGTGCCAGCTCCAGTTGCGCGCTCTTGTCAAATACCTTGCATCCGCGCTCCAGGATCTTGACAGCCGGGTCGAACTGCTGGCGCAGAAGGTACACATGCGCGGCTTCAAAATAGTAGGACTCTTCGTAGGGACTGAGCTGAATAGCTTGTTCGTATTCAGCGGCCGCTTTTTCGAGTTCGCCCTTGGCTTCGTAGGCCTTGCCGAGGCGCTCGTGGGCGCTTGCGGTCTGGGCTGGAGGCGCAAACAACAACAGGAGCGGAGCCAGCAACATCCAACTAATTCTACGACGCAGCGAGTTGGAACGGAGCGGCTCCGCGGAGCCGCTCCCCAAACAGGAAAACGTCAGAACAGCAGGCGCAGCGCAAACTGCATGTGCCGCTCGCTGCCGGCCTGAGTGCTGGTGATGCGGCCGAAGTTCGCGTTCTGCCGGTTATTGTCAGGCAGATTGAACTGCGGCGTGTTCGCGATATTAAAGGCCTCTCCGCGGAACTGCAGGCTCCATCGCTCCGTGAAGCGGAAGTTCTTGGCCAACGAAAAGTCCACGGAGCGGGTGGGCGGTCCATAGTTCGTCTGAAGTCCGATGTTGCCCTGCGTCAATGCCGCCGGCGCCGCTACGTTCGAAATGTCGAACCATTGATCGGGTCTGCGGCCGCCTTGAGGCGCAGCGTTCGGATCTTTTCCAGGCACAACATCGGGGAAGCAGTTTGCCCAGACACCCTGGCAGCCGCTCGACCGAAGCGTGAACGGCTGACCCGTGTGAAACGTCAGGATGCCGTTGGCCTGCCAGCCGCCGACCACGAAATCGAGCGCCCTGTTAATATTGGCGGCGTACGACTTACCCCGGCCGAACGGGACGTCATAGACGAAGCCGGTGGTGAAGTTGTGGCGGATGTCCCAGGCGGCGCTGCCGTAGGACGCCGAAATATTCCGGTTGTCCTTATAGCCGAATCCGCTGGATCCACTCAGTGTCGTGCCGCTGTTAGCCAGGGCGTGCCCCCAGGTGTAGGAACTGATGAACTGGACATTGTGCGATAAGCGCTTTTCCAGCTTGGCAGTCATAGCGTCGTAGTTCCCATAGCCGAAGGTCGCAGTACCCGAAATGCTGCCGAGTTCCTTGACCGGCCGGAGGTCGGCGCTGTTGATACTGGAAGTGGTTGCAAAGTTGCGAAAGGCATTGAAGTCGGGCTGCAGAAGCTGATGCGAAGAGTGGTTGCCCTGATAGCCGAGTTCGAGGGCCATTTGGCCTGGCAACTGCTGCTGCACCACGAGGCTCCACTTTTGGACCATGGGATTGCGGAAATCCTGCGAAACCGAACGGAACTGCAATGACGACACAGGCTGGGTTGTAAACACGTTAACCGGGAAGCCCACGGAGACTCCGCCAATCGGCTGTCCATTGGCAAAAAACGGATTGGCGTCGAAGCCGTTGACGCCGGTCGGCCGGTTCAGTTGGGGCGACTCGTTGAACGGCGCGGATTCACCCCGATTCGGATTGCCGCCCTGCTGCTCCTCGCCCCCATAGAAGATGCCGAACGCGGCGCGAACGACGGTTTTTTCGCGAATGTTCCAGGCGATGCCGACGCGCGGGCCGATATCGTACCTATCCCACGGGATCAGGTATTGATCCACCGTGCCCCGGGCGACCTTGACCGACGGAAACAACGCCGGGTAGGTGATGCCGCCGAACGTGTACGGAGTGTTGAAATTCGGCGGCAGCGCGGCGTCCTGATTACGGCCCTTGGGGATCTCGAGTGTCAGGGTGTCGTAATTAAAATTGGATTGCCGGCCGAACTGCTCGCCGATCGGCGACCACAGCTCATAGCGCACGCCGAGCTGCAGGGTGATCTTGCGGGTCAGCTTCCAGTCGTCCTGAGCATAGAATGCCCAAGCCTGGCGGGTCGAAGAAATGAAGTTGGTTGTTGAGATCTGGCCGCCGTTCAGGGAACCGAGGATGAACGACGCGAACTCGTCGCCCGTGTCGGCACTGAAGCTCTTGTTCTTGCCGCCAACGTCGCTGGCGTTGGACGGAAACGCCGTCTCGTTCCGCGAGAAATTCATCTCGCCGTGGGGGTAGGGCACTTGGAAGAACGGGAACTTGATAGGCCGGTATTCGCCTCCGAACTTGAGGGCGTGGCTTCCCTTCGTGATCGAAACGTTCTGGATGAAATCCCACACATTGCTGAACTCCTTGGTGGGCAGCCAATCGTTGGCTCCGATCTGGCTGTAGCGTCCCATCCCGAACTGCGGCAGGCCGCCGTTAAGGGTCGTAGTCGGATCGTAACCTCCGATGCCGATCGCCTTGAACTCGTCAGTATCGGCATTGCCCTGAGTGCGGGCCGTGACCAGGCGGCTGTAGCCGATTCGTGTTTCCGAAATGAGGGAGGCGTTCCAAATGCGCGTGTAGCTCAACTGCGCATTGCGGCCCAGGTCGATTTCGCTGGCGCCATAGAAGTTAGCCCCGTCCAGTGCACCTTGGAAGGGCGCCGTATTTGTCTTGGACGTGTCAGACCAACTGATGCTGCCGAAGATACTGTCCTTATCGTCAATCCTGTAATCAACGCGGCCGTCTCCCTGGTCCGTCGTCAGAGTGCCGGGCGTGAGCACCGCGTAATCTTGTTGTGGATAATCGTTCAGCACAATGGGCTGATTCGGGTTTGGATAAAGACTGGCAATCTTGACGGCTGCCGGATCGAGCATGGTCTTCGGGATTTTGTTGCCCGCGAACGGAAGCCGGGTGTAGACGGCGCTGCTGGTGCCGCAAGCACTGAGACACTTGGTGGTCGTCGGATCAAAAACCTGGTTTTGAAGAATGCTTTGCCCCGATGGTTCGGTGCCGATCGCAGACCCCAGGATGCCGGAGAAGTCCCCGCCGATCATAGCCGGCGTTGGAATCGTATAGAGTCCGCCGAAGCCCAGGTTCTGGACAACGCCGCCTGCGGTCTTGATCCGGGTGCCCTGGTAGTCGCCGAAGATGAACAACTTATTCTTGATGATGGGTCCCCCGGCAGCGCCGCCGAACTGGTTCTGCTTCACGGGAGGGCGCGGCAGCTTCGAGAAGTTGTTTTCCCACCGGTTGGCATCGAGGTTCGTGTTTTGGAGATTCTCGAACAGAACGCCGTGTACCTGATTGGTGCCTGATTTGAGCGTGGCATCGAGCACGCCACCCGCGGCGCGGCCGTACTCGGCGTTATACCCATTGGTAAGGATTCTTAGCTCGCCGATGGCTTCCACCGACGGACCGATGACAAAGGATGTCTGGTTGATGAAGTCGATGACGTTGACGTTGTTGTCCACGCCGTTCAGCAGGAAGTTGTTTTCGCCCGTGGATCGAACGCCGTTCGCGGAGAATCCCCCGCCTTGTGCATCCCGCGCTCCTTGCTCAGCCGGGAGAACGCCGGGAGACATGCGGGCGAGGAACGTGAATGTACGCTGGCCGCCCAATGGCAATTGAGTTACCGCGTGCATGTTGATGTTGGCACCCTGAGCGGCGCTCTCCGTTTGCAGCAACGGCGCGACGGCCTGGACCTCCACCGTTTGGTTGAGATCGCCGACCTGCAGCCCCAGGTTAACGCCGATGCGGTCGCCGGCAGTTACAATGATGCCTTTCTGTTCCGCCTTTCGAAATCCGGCAGCCTCCACGGTGATAGAGTAAGTCCCCGGTTTGAGTAGAGGACGCACAAACTCGCCGGTGTCTGTGGTCTGTACCGTGTAGGACAGACCGGTTGCGTCCTCCACGATGGTTACTTTGGCCCTTGGCACACCCGCTCCCTGCGGGTCGGTAATGGTGCCGGTGATGGTGCCCAGGTCACGTTGCGCGAATGCGCAGACACTTGCGAGCAGCAGTGAAAATGTTAAAGAAAGAACAACTCGGTTCATGCCCCCATACCCCTTTCGCAGCTTCGCCGGTTTGGCGACTCTTATTCTGGAAAACGAGGTGAAAACGTTTTCACTGTCACGTAGAATAAACCCGGTCAAGTCGAACGTCAAGAAGTTTTGCGCTTACAGCCCTCGGAGCCGCCGGTTGTGTTGACAACGTGTATGGTCTACTCTGTTCACTGGCTGTCCAGTGCGCCGAGTTTTGCACCCACGTTGCGGTGGGTCAATGCCACGACCCTATGAGCATTCGTGAGTTCGCCCAACGCGCCATTGTGTCAAGGAGACGCCAATGACAGCCCGCTCCAGGGTTTGCGTTCTTCTATTCGGCGCGATGGCCCTTGGCGGAACCGCGGTTTCTATCCGGCTGGTCGACATCGCCGCGACGTCCGGGCTTGTGCTCACGAACACCTTCGGCGGTCACGAGAAGAAGACGTACATTCTCGAAACCACGGGAAATGGCGCCGCGATTTTCGACTACGACGGTGACGGCGCCAACGACATTCTAATCGCCAACGGGACGACGCTGGAGGGTCCTGGCAAGGGTCCGCCGCGCACCGTGCAGCTTTATCACAACAACGGCGCCGGGAAGTTTACCGACGTTTCCCGTGAGGCCGGATTCACCGCGGAAGGTTGGGCTCAGGGCGTCTGTGTCGGGGACTATAACAACGATGGCAAGCCCGATCTATTGGTAACCTATTACGGCTATAACCGCCTTTACAAAAACCTTGGCGATGGCAAGTTCGGCGACGTCACTGCTGAGGCGCGCCTGCCGGTGACTGGAGTCCGTTACGGCGCCGGCTGCACGTTCTTTGATTATGATCGCGACGGCTGGCTGGATCTGTTCGTATCCAATTATGTTGCCCTCGATCTGGCCAACACTCCCAAGCCCGGCGAGAATCCGTTCTGCGAATGGAAAGGGCTTTCGGTGATGTGCGGGCCGCGCGGCTTGCCGCTCGGCTATAACATCCTCTATCACAACAACAGGGACGGCACATTCAGCGACGTCTCAGAACGCGCGGGCATCCTCAAGCCGGGGGGGCGGTATGGGCTCGGCGTCGTGGCGGCCGATTTCGACAACGACGGCTGGCCGGACATTTATGTCGCCTGCGACCAGACCCCGAGCCTGCTCTATCACAACCAGCACGACGGCACGTTCGTGGAGCGCGGTGTAGAGGCGGGCGTGGCTTACAACTTCGACGGACAGCTCCAGGCGGGCATGGGCGTGGGGGTGGCCGACCACGATGGCGATGGCCTGCTCGACATCGCGAAGACCAACTTTTCCGGTGACCTCCCGTCGCTCTTCAAGAATGAAGACGGCAAGTTTTTCACCGACGTCTCCCAGCAGGCGGGCCTCTCGGCGAACCTTCTGCTCGGTTGGGGTGTCGCCTTCATCGACCTGGACGATGACGGGTGGAAGGACCTGGTCATGGCCAACGGACATGTCTATCCGGAGGTGGACCGCGCGAACGTGGGAGACCGCTACCGGCAGAAGACGCTGGTTTATCGCAATCTCGGCAACGGGAAGTTTGCGGACATTACCGCGCAGGCCGGACCGGCGCTCGAAACGCCGCGTCCGGCGCGGGGCCTCGCGGTGGGTGACGTGGATGGAGACGGCCGGCCCGAAATTGTCATCGTCAACATGAACACGACGCCCAGCCTGTTAAAGAACCGGGGGCCCCGGCAGAATTTCCTCTCGGTGACGCTCGAAGGGACGAAGTCCAACCGTAGCGCCATCGGCGCGCGGGTCACAGTGCAGGCGGCCGCCCGCCGCCAGATTGACGAGGTGATGAGCGGCGGCAGCTTCTATTCTCAAAACGACATGACCCTCTATTTCGGATTGGGCCGGGCGTCGTCAGTGAACCGGTTGGAGGTCCGCTGGACCAGCGGCGCGGTTCAGGAATGGAAGGAAATCCCGACAAACCAAAGGCTCCTTATCACTGAAGGTTCATCGAAGCTTGGCCAGCCTCAAGGGAGACGCTGAGAAGCTTAGGGCTGGACGAAGATCACAAACCTGTCCACGACGGCCCTGTCAGAGAACGCGCTGTACAGCGCAAGGCGTTTTGGGTCGCCGGCGCAGTCGAAACAGACGATAGCGCATGGGTTGGCATCAACAGGCTGTGGATAGCGCGTTGAGGCGTTCTGAACCCCTGTGTGGACGAACAGGATGTGAGGCCGGCGCTCACGCAGCAGTGCTTGAAGCGGGTATTCAAGCTGGAGGTTCGTAATGTCGATTCCCACCGTGCCGCAGGCCCGAGCAGCAAGGAAACCGGCCGCCCGTTTATAAGTAGCGCCATTAGTCAACTGGCTTATGTCGGCAAAGTATTGTTCATCGCGCGGAACGCGCAGGACGCTTCTGACTCCTTTGAGCGGCCGCACCCAGTTTTCGAATACAGCAGGTTTGGCATTGTTCAGCAGAAACAGACAGAGGGTGCCGTGAACGAACGGGCGCAGAAACGGGGAGACCATGCCCAGACCTACTTCCGCGGCAGCGCCCGCGACTGGCGCGCCGGCCACGAACAGCGGAAGCAGCAGGCGTGACAGGAACGGCTGCCACTTCAGGTAGGCGCAGAATGCCACGAAGCCACACACGGGCGCCAGGGCATACAAGACCTGCTCATAACTCCGCTCGACTAGGCTGCGCCATGCCAACCCACAAAAGGCGATGAACAGGATCAAGAGGTGCCACCGATTGGGAGCGTTGGCCTCATGGTTGGCGTTCCGGGGCGGTTCGAAGCTGGTCCAGCGCCAGGTGGTTGCCGGATCGTTCACATCTATTCCAAGGCGGGCGTGCGCGCGCAAAACGAAGCGGTAAACACCCTGGTTCCATCCATTGCTGCGTGCGCCGAGCTGTTCCGAAAGATTGCGAAGAATGTTCGATGTGGTCTGTTTCCAACCAAAAGTCTCATTGCGCCAGCGGAAAAAACCATCGCCTTGCGCGGAATCAAAGCCCAGAATGGAGCCGCTCAGGTTGTAGTTCCGAACGTAATGCGGCGTATCCAGCCCGGCTGCGCAAAGAGCGGCGAACAACGCGCCAGCGATCATCCGCTTCGAGCGGCCCTTGGCGCGAGCGACGAAAACGGCTGCTAAAAGCCACGGAGCAAAGAGGTAGGCTGTCGCCTTCGTGAGCAGCGCGAGTCCGAGCGCAGCGCCGAGCAGCAGTGCATCGGTTAACAGATACGTTGCGGTGAAGCGCAGTCCAAAATAGACGGCCGCGATGAGCCACATCGCCATGAAGTAATCGTTCTTCGCTCCCGTGCTGGCGAGGATGCCGCTGGGCAGCGTGGCGCAGAACAGCGCAGCCGTTGCCTGGCCGCGCGCTTTCGCGCCAAGCATCCGCGCGACGGACGAAACACCAATGATGCTTGCGACGGATGCGATCCACTGCGCAAAATTGATCAGACGGTCCCCGCCCGACAGCACATAGGTATGAAGCATAAGGTACTCGGCCAGCGGCTGTAGCATGATCTGGTTGAGATACGCTGTCGGGAAAAAGCGAACGCCGGCCTGCTCGGCCCAGTAGACAACGCGCGGCATATGGTACGCCATCGCATCGGCACTGTTCGGAGGACTGAAAGCGGCGGTAACGGCTGTAAGCGTCACGATAGCGGCGATCCCTGCTGCGCAGATGAGTATGATCGGATCGCGGATGGAGGGGCTTATCTTGAAATAGAGTGCCTGCTTTCTCGCGGCGAGGGAGGCGAGGGCCAGCAGGGTCACAGCCGTCCAGCACAAGAGCAACGGAACACGCTCAACCGCGTGGATCGAGCTCAGCAATTCCGTAATCGCCAGAAGGGCTACACCGAAGACAACCAGCCCGCGCAGGAACCGATCGCGGAAACCGTTCTGCGCTGGAACAGCGAGGGTCACTGCTGCGAGCGCGGCAATCAGGACTGCAGGTGTCATTTCACGGCCGAGAGCGCAAACGTCCGGCAAAAGCTCGAGACTCTTTCACCGTTGGCGGGACGGATCACCGGTTGGAGGCGGCGCGTGGTCCTCTTTGCCGGGAGGGCCCAGCAGTTCGGTGAAGAGGGGCTTCAGCGCATCCGCCCACACCTGGTAACCCTTCACGGTGGGATGCAGTTTGTCGCCCATCATGCCATCGAGCAGCCGCCCATCGCGACCTGCGAACTGATCGTTAATGTTCAGATATCGAATCCGCCTGCCATCGGCAAGCCTGGAGAGATGCCTGTTGATCTCATCGATAGTGGGCTTTAAAGACACATTGTCATTTCGAGGGAGAATGCCCGTCAGGATAATGGTTGCACCCGGCGCCTTCGTCTGAATAACCCGCAGGATTGCCGCGATGCCCCGCGCGATGTCGGTCACCCTGGCGTCATCGCCACCAGGGACAGCGGCGTTGTCAAGATTGTTGGTGCCGGCCAGCAGAACAACGATTTTCGGATTCACGTTGTCCAATTCCCCATTTTCGAGACGCCAAAGTATGTTCTGAGTTCGATCCGCGCCCCAACCGAAATTGGCCGCATTCCAGCCGAAAAAGTTGATCTTCCAATTGGCAAGGAGCTCAGGGTAATCGATGGCTCCCCACCGCCGGGTGATGGAGTCGCCCTCAAAATAGATGTCGATTCCGCCTTTTCTGGCTTTATCCAGTAACTGGGCGTGAGCGAGCAGAGAGTTCTGATCAGTTCGCGGAGCCGG
>Ga0066710_100002799_pt1 | contig 14361 bp, 11 predicted proteins | sample GraSoiAngelo_159_FD_79666 | JGI IMG/M metagenome (GOLD analysis project Ga0066710, IMG submission 79666) | Grasslands soil microbial communities from the Angelo Coastal Reserve, California, USA - 14_1009_16_40cm | ecosystem: Environmental > Terrestrial > Soil > Grasslands | place: USA...
TGCTGATGCCTTTCCGCATCATCTCTCGGGAGGCATGGCCCAGCGCGTTGCGCTCGCGCGGGCGATGATTAACCATCCCAAAGTGCTCCTGCTCGACGAACCACTCGGCGCGCTCGATGCCTTCACCCGCATGCTTATGCAGGATGAAGTACTGCGCCTCTGGCGCGCCCACCGCACTACCATGCTGCTCGTTACCCATGACATCGACGAAGCCATCTACATGAGCGACCGCATCGTTATCATGACTCCGCGTCCCGGCAGGATCGAGCAGATCATTCCAGTAAAGATGGACCGGCCACGCGACCGCAGCAGCCCGGATTTCCTGCGCCTCCGCGGTGACATTCTGGAAACGATGCACTTCGCTGGTCGGTCGCTGGCGGAAATGGCGTCTGAGTCGAGCTGATCGTATCTGCGTCTGACCTGCCGCTTCATGTGCAAACAGCTCGTTGCTTCTAGCTGTTCGAATTCATGAAACCGATTCTAACTCTCGGCCCTATGCTGGCCGCGACGCTGTTACTGAAAACTGCTCCCGCTGACGAAACGGCTGCGGTCAATTCCACGCAATCAAAGCCAATGGCGGGAATGATGGAAATGATGTCGCCCCAGCCTGGCTCTAGATTCTACGGTTGGATTGAAAACGGCATTACCGGCAACTTCGCCTCCCCGGTCGACAACCAAAACTTCGGTCGCCTCCTCGACGATCGCGCAAATGAACCGCTCCTGAATCAATTCGTCCTCACTGCCGAACGCGGGCTCGACCCGAGGATGGCTGATCGATTCGATTGGGCGTTCAGGATCCAGTTTCTCTACGGCAGCGACGCGCGCTATCTGAAATCTATCGGCCTGTTGGACCTAATTACTGACGACACGGTGCAGCCGGACATCCCGGAGTTATGGTTCCTAGCGCACTTCCCCATCTCGGGCAACGCGGGAGGATTGGATCTTAAGCTCGGCGAGTTCATGACTTGCTTCGGCGCGGACATGAGTGACCCGCGCCGCAACGTCTTCTACTCGCGTGACTACATCTTTAATTTCGGCTGTCCGTTTCACGGAACCGGCGCGCTATTGACTCTGCATGTAGCGCCCGATCTCGACGTTTACGCCGGTATCGATCGGGGAGTGAACGTGGCATTGGAGGATAATAATGACGCTCCGTCATTCTATGGAGGCGCCATGATGAATTGCTGCAAGGGAAAAGTATGCTGTGCGGCGATGACTCATGCCGGACCTGAGAACCCCCGTGACAATCACGGCTACCGCTATCTCAGCGATGTTCTCACGACCTGGAAGGTTACCGATAGGATCACTTCGATCACCGACCTGAATTACGCCTACGCTATCCTTTTTGACCTTCGGGGCTAGGGGCCCGAAATGCAGGCTTATCCCGGCTGAGATAGTCGGAGCAATCGATCTTCGTCAAAAAGACTGATCTGCAAGCTTGCCTGTGGATTGCGCGACCATCCATTCTTCGGTCGTTGAAATAGGCGAATTAGGTTCCCACAAAGCGGCGCGCTCGGGATGAAAGCGTGAACCGATAGGCATGGAATAATCATCTTCGTGGTCGTAGTCACGCGTCCGTTTGAGTAATTTGCGGCATTTTTGAATGGCCGGTGAGGGCTGCCGCTCGGTCTCATAAACGCGCCCGGCGAAGGCATCAATGAGCTCGTCGCGATAACGATGGTACAGGAAAGTCGCGAACACGAACGGCTGTTCCCAGAACAAATCGACCATGTCCTCGAGATTATCGATCCCCTTTTCGCAGAAGACCTGATGTTCGGCGAAGGGATTGGATTTGTCGCGTCCCTCGCCTTCGAGATACTTGCGTACCAGCGGCGCAGCGAATTCCGCTTCGCGCATCGTGGCTGAAAGACCGAAGGAAAATATTGGATCGATGAAGCGGTGTGCATCTCCAATACAGATGAAACCTTTTCCGCAAAAGCGGCGGACCTGGTAGGAGTAGTTTGGGATTACGTGTACTTTCTCGACCAATTTCATATCGGCAAGCCGCCGTCGAAGGTTGGGATTAATCTCCAGGATTGTAGTGCGGAAAAATTCTTCTGGAGTTTGTTTTGTTTCTAGAAAGTTCGCCCTCGGTAAAACCAGTCCAAGACTGACGACCTCTTTATCAATCGGAATGAACCAAGCCCAGTGGAACTTCTTTTGGTAAAAAATGAGCGTGTTGTCTTTTGCCTTTTCCCCAGAAGCGCCGTCGTTGCGAACTGCGCCGGTCACATGCGCGAAAAAAGCAATCTGCTTATCGTAACTACCGACGTATTTTGGGCCAGTAACGCGTTGATTGGCGAGAAAGGTTGCCATGCCCGAACAATCGAGGACTACCTCGGCTTCGATGTCCTCGCTCTTACCGTCTGGCCAGCGCACGGTCACACCGCGCACGGCGCCGTCGTTGGCCCGGAGTGCCTTGGTTGCCGTGCCCCGAAGCAGGGTAGCGCCGCGCTTCTCGGCCTCCTTAAGCATCATCACATCGAACTCGCTGCGACGGACCTGCCAGGTAGTGCCAGCACTGAGCCGCCAATCTGCGTCTCGTGCCGAGACTGGGACAAACCAGCTATTGACGCCGCCCGTTCCGAAAACCTTGACACCATGTTTGACCGGATGCTGCTTTTTCAGCATCAGCTTCTCCAACCCGAGTCGCCGAAGCAGTTGGCCAGCCTCGCCGGTCATCGATTCGCCGATATGGAAGCGCGGGAACGCTTCTTGTTCGAGGATGATCGGCTTAATGCCTTCGCGGATCAGACACATAGCCGCTGTCGAGCCGCCTGGTCCGCCACCAACAATAAGGACGTCGGTTTTCACTAAGAATTAGGAAATTACGCTAATCACGCCATTTTTCATCCTTTGTTACAAGAAGAATTTTGACGCCACGGCGGTCGTCGTTTGCGAGCGATAAACAATTGGGCTTCTTCCAGAAAAAACGTTCAATTGCTAGGCCCGACCATCTCCCGCTGGAGACGTTGCCGATCGATTTTCCCGCTGAGGTTGGAAAAGACATGGCAAAATAGTGAACCGTTCCTCAAGGCTGACGCTAATTTTTCGGTTCTCGGGTTGACATTGGAAAGCCAAATAGCCATAATAACCGGCATTTCTACGCAGGCGCGCGACTATTGCAAGCAGCGCGAGACTCCTTCAAAGACTATGGAACAAAAAACTTCGCACGACGTTATCGTTATTGGAGGTGGACCGGCCGGGTCGACCGCTGCGACTTTGCTCGCGCGCCAAAATCACCGCGTTTTGTTGCTCGAACGGGAAAAATTTCCGCGGGAGCACGTTGGTGAATCGCTTTTGCCGTTTTGCTATTGTCTCTTGGAAGATCTCGGGGTGGTCGATCAATTGAAAAGGAACTTCGTTCGCAAACCGGGCGTGCGTTTCATCGACCGCGATGGCAACATCTCGACCACCTGGTGTTTTGAGCACGTCATCAACGACGAGACATATCTTTCATTCCAGGTGATCCGCGGCGAATTCGACCACATCCTGTTGAAAAATGCCGCAAAAAACGGGGCCGAAGTCTATGAGGAAACATCGGTTATCGAAGCGGACATCACCGCTGCGAGCGATAGCGTGACGGTAACGAGTCTGGATTCGGCTGGTCAGAAGAAAGTCCATCGCGCGCGATTCCTCGTGGACGCGAGTGGGCGCGATGCCTTTATCGGTGCAAAGAACAACTGGCGCAAGGCGCGCGAGGAACTTGACCGGACCGCGATCTGGTCGCACTGGGGCAACGTTAAACTTAGCGGCGGACTCGAAGAAGGACTCTCAATCATTATTTACATGGGCTTAGAACAGAAGGGCTGGGTCTGGGTATTTCCGCTCGGAGAAAGCCGCATCACCGCCGGTTTCGTCGCCCAGAATTCATACATTCGCGATGAACAGCGGAAACTGAGGCAGAGCGGGTCGACCGATTGGAAGTACGACCTTTGCATGCAGGAGCTTCTGCGCTCGAAGTTCTGCCGCGAGCTGCTGGAGGGCAGCACAATGCTCCTCCCGATATTAATCAACGGGAACTATTCCTACGAAGTCAAGAACCACTACGGTTCCAACTACGCCATGGTCGGAGACGCGCGTGGGTTCATCGACCCAATTTTCTCGAGCGGCGTATTTCTCTCGATCAAAAGCTCCTATCTTGTCGCCGCGGCCGTCCACAAGCAGCTCACCGAAGGGCTCAAGGGCAAGAACGAGATGATGGCTACCGCTTACAAGCAGATCACGGGCGCCTATAACTTCGTGCATCGAATGATCCGTCTCTTCTACAACCCGCACGCTGTAACATGGGCCCAGGCCGGCGCAGACGGATTGGCGCACAAGGCGCATGAGAGTGCAATGGCGGCAGGCCATTACATGCTCTCGGGAGACTTCTTCGAGAACTATCAGAAGTTCGAAGGGTTTTTCCAAATTCTCGAAGATCCAAAGCAATTTCAGCGATATAAGAGGCTTGTCATCGAGCGTAAAGAATTCGTGCATCCCAGTTGCAACAGCCGTTGGGAGGATGTTTTCCGCGATATGGTCGAGCGAGATGCCGAGCGCAACGCGGCGTTCTCGCTTGGCTCCTAGCGCTGAGGTTCTGGCACGTGAGAGAAACGCCCGCAAACGATGTAGCCCCGATGGCCGCCTAGCAAAGAAAGCGCATGAAGAAGCGACCAGTCATCATCATCGGAGGAGGTCCGGCGGGTTCTGCAACGGCCCTCCACCTTCTTCGATCAGGCGTTCAACCGCTGATTATCGAACGAGAATCTTTTCCTCGCTTTCACATAGGCGAATCATTAAGCGGCGAATGCGGCGCCGACCTACGTGGATTAGGCTTGGAAGAGGAACTACTTCGCCAGAAGTATCCAATTAAGCACGGTGTGAAAGTGTTCAACCCACACGGTGTACCCTTTTGGGTGGAAGTGAAAAAGCGTTGCCCGGAGACTAACGCGTTGATCCCGACGTGGACCTGGTCAGTCGTCCGGAGCAGCTTTGATCGGATATTGCTCGACGCGGCACGCAACCGCGGCGTGGAATACATGGAATGCGACGCCGTGGCGCCGATCAAAGAGGACGACCGGATCACCGGCGTTCAAATCCGGACCGCCAAAGGCGCGCTGGAAGACCATCGCTGTGAGGTTCTGGTAGATTGCTCCGGACAGGCGACGTTTCTAGCCAATCGAGGGATCACCGGCAAGAAGATCAAGGGCAGTTATGTGAGCCAGGTGGCTGTCTTTTCCCAGCTCACTGATATGGTTCTCGACCCCGGCTCCGACACCGATACGTCACTAGCACCAGGTAACTCGCTAATTTTTTACAAACAAAAGGACCATTGGGCGTGGATGATTCCGTTGAGCGATACCATTACCAGTATAGGGGTTGTCGTGCCGGCGCCATATTTCAAAGAGCGGAAGCTCGATAAGGTAGACTTTCTGCGCGACGAAATTCTAACCTTAAACCCGGATCTTACGCGGCGCGTGACCAACACTTCGTTTGTGGAGGAGGTCCGAACCATCTCGAGCTATTCCTATACGGTGCCCAATTTCACCGGCAAAGGATTCGTCTGCGTGGGAGACGCCCATCACTTTACCGATCCGATCTTTTCTTTCGGAGTTTTTCTCTCGATGAAGGAGGCAGAGTTTGCGGTTGAGGCAATTCTTAAGCACTTAGGAGCGGAAAAAGAAGTGAACGAAAAGTCCTTTGCCGCCTATGAAGCATTAGCTACCCAAGGACAAGACGCGGTCCGAGACTTGATTGATTGTTTCTGGGAGTATCCGCTCGTCTTTACACGAATGGCCGGTGGAAAGGCGCAGGACGATATTACCGATCTTTTCGCCGGCAGACTTTACGGAGAGTCAGTCGAGAACAATGCATCGCGCGCCGCGATGCGCCGTCTGATTGAAACTCGTCGTGCCGAGAAACAAAACGCTACAGAATTGGCCGTAAGCCTCTCCTAACTCGAGTAACTCGCATTAATCGCGGACATTTGCGCATAGCTTTTCACCGGCGCATATTCCGTAACACTCGACCTCTAGATGGATCACGAGGCGCTCATTTTCGTTCACATTCCCAAGACGGCCGCACGACTCTAAATCAGATCATCGAATGGCAGTATAGCCCTCTTTCGATTTTCACGATCGATCCCCACGGGGATTCGTGCCACACCCGAACGCTTTAAGACGCTCTCCGAGCAACGACGGCGCCAGTTACGGGTCGTGCTCCGTGACCCAGTAGCCAGATTGCTATCGGCTTACTCCTTTATTTTGCGGTGCCCGCTTCAGACACATGGCCGCTGTCGAGCCGCCTGGTCCGCCACCAATTATGAGCACATCGGTTTTGAGGTTCATCAGCCTGTTAACCCATAACAACAAAAACCCTAGCAACGGAGACAGTCGATCACCTAGCGCGCTGCTGTGCTCATTTCTGCGCTGAAAGCAGACAGCAGTCCTTCTTCTCGGACAATATCGCTTCCGCAAGCGTCCTGATGTCCTGACCCGGCGGCGCCTGGCCTCCGGCCACCTTCTCCACTTCCAGGGTCTTAATCCATTCGTCCGTCACGCCGGGAAGATGCATGAAGGCACGTTTGGCGAGCGCTTCGGTATCGGTCTCCGGAGAAAGCATCTTCGCGACTTTCATCTCCCGCCCGGCAGTGTGAACGGATTCCTCAGCCAGGTGGACACTTGGTACGTAGCGCAAACCCGCGAGGGCGGTAGTGTTCAGTTCGACTGTCGAGGCGAGATATTTTTTTTCCACCGCCAGGGCTGCGGCAGCTTTCGGATTGGTTTCGACCCATTTGGCGCCTTTTAACAGAGCACGCGTTGCTCTCGCTGCCGTGTCAGGATTGGCGTCCACCCATTTGCCGTTTGCGATAACCTCGCAACAATATTCGTCTTTGTAAGGTGCGTCCGTCATCTGGTCGGCAATGTTTCTCACCTTGCCCTGCGCGAGGAGCAAGCTGCCGATTGGTTCGGCGTTGCAGACCGCATCTACCTCGCCTTTGTCGATCGCCAGCCCCAGTTCGCCGGCGGGAAACACTTTCCAGGTGATGTCCTTTGCGGGATCAATCCCGTGGGTCCCGAAGACACGATTCGCGAAAACGAATGGCGGCGTGCCCATTCCGGGAACTCCGATGCGCTTGCCTTTTAGATCCTGAATTGTGTGGATATTCGTCTTCACGCCCGCCTGCACTCGCAGACAGCCGCGATGGATTCCGGCCAGGAATCTTACGTCCAACCCCTGCTCGATTGGCTTCAGGAAATACATCACCAGATGATGAGTGATGTCGTAGCCCCCCAACGCCAGCGTGTCTTTATAATTCGCCCAGGCACATTTCAACAGCTCCGGCTCGAGTCCCTCCTCCTTGAAGAAACCCTTCTCGTATGCGGTGAAGATCGGAGCTTCGCACGTGAGGCCAATGTAGCCGATGCGAACGTGTTTGGAGTTAACGATGGCGGCGGTGGATTTCTTACTGGATCCGCTTAGAAACAGAGTGCAGAAGCCGAGTGCAACGATAAATTTTGCTGGTTTCATATTTTGCGAGTGAAGGTTTTAACAATAAAACAATAATTAATGATTTGGGAAGAAAAATTTCCGCACAATCGATCTGCTTCTCGTCGCGAAGCAGTGAACGGCTTCAAAAACTGATGATCGCCTGGACATAACCAAAGTCGGCGTCGTCGCTCGGGCCGGTATCTGCGAGATAAGCGCCGGCAAAGAAATGGCTGTAGCCGGCAAGGAAAGTGAGAAATTTTACCGGCTGATACGTGGCTACCAAGTCAATTTCGGAACCCACGTAGCTACTGGCAGAAGGCGTGATCGGCCGGACCCTCGTGGTGCCGTTAGCACGATACCAGGCATCATTCGTATCCGCGAGCCAGAAGGCGTGAGCGTCGAGCTCAAAGGTGAGCGGTTTGATTGGCTTCACGCGGAGACTGAGCTCGGGATTATGCATGTTCTGCCAGGAGAACAGGTCCATGAAGCCATATTTGGGATGGTTCGATGGAAAGAGATTTTGAAAAGTCTCGATATTACCGTCGGTCGAATCGTGGTCGCCGCTGGCGTAGTTGTATTCGGCAAAGAGGCGCGGACTCCAGGGACATTTGAAATTGTAACCTCCTCCGATATGCGCCGCGAAAGCGGTAAGATCGAGATCGCTCACCTGGCCCGTCTGAAAGGCAAACTCTCCCTCGTATTCCCAGCCATTGAGCTTTTTCGGATCAGCTTTCAACCGCGTGCCGAGGGTCGCGAAATCGGTTCGCGTGCCAGGAGTTGAAAGGCTCGTCCCGGGGTAGGTGATTCCTGGTACAATCATGGTGGGATTGCGCTCGTCGAGGATCAAAACATACAAATCGATCGTTAGGGGATCGACCGCCGTCGTGCTCCCGTATATCCCGCTGAAAACCTGATCACGGTGCGTCTCGGCCCCGTTAAACAAATCCGAGTAGTCAAACGAATCACGGAGTATATAAACGACAGTTGAGGAAAAGACATCGACAGAAAATTTGCCCTGCTCATAGTGCAGTTTCGCGGCGTCAAAGGTGCGGGAGAAGTTATTCCACTCAGAGATCCCGATGAGCCGCTCGTCGCCGTAGGCCAGCGTTTGGCGGCCGATCGTCGCGTTCACCGACTTCGGCCCGAGCTGGAGATAGGCCTGGCGTAGATCAAACTGGTCGTCGCCCTCCGCGCCCATGGCGCCCGGAATCTTCGGGCGATCGGAGAACCACTCCCGTGAGTCTTGCCCCTGAGCGTAAATCTTCAACCAATCGACCGGCTTGATTGCCACGCCGATGCGAAACCGATTCAATAACCAACTATCATCAGTTAACGAATCAACGTCGCTGTTAAAGTCAAAGTTATTGTTCCGGCCTTCGAAGCGAAGGCGATCCTGGATATCGAAGCAAAGCTTTCCATCGAGGAAACAAAACGGGTTCGCCTCCTTCTTCTCGAGTGGTGGTGGCGGAGGGGTCGATTTTGCGTCGAGTTCGGGTTGGCCACCAAAGCCTGGCCGGGCGCAAAGACAAGCGACGACCAGGAGCAAGCCTTGAATTATTCGAGTAATTTTCTGGCTGATTTTTATGGTGATCTTCATCAAGGAATTGAAAATAGACCAATAGGTAAAGGCTATGGAAGCTTTTTTTAAAAAAAATTTAGGGGATTTGCGTCCACAGGTTGAACGGGGCGATATTCAAGCGGAATGACGCACGATCCGCTGGAAATCCGCCAGCTACGCTATTTCTTGGCGGTAGCCGAAGCGGGCAGTTTCAGCCGCGCAGCTAATCGCCTGGGCCTCTCGCAGCCGAGCGTCTCGCAGCAGATGCGCGACCTCGAGGCGGGCTTACGGCTGACGCTTTTCCAGCGCCGCGGAAAACGAATTTTGCTCACGCCGGCGGGAATGGTTTTTGAGGAGCATGCGCGCGCGATGCTACGTCAGTTGGAAAATTGCCTGGAGGAACTAAGTCGCGAGCCAACGCAGCTCCGCGGAGCGCTGCATGTCGGTATCGTGCCTTTCCTTGATGTCGCATTGCTCCCGAAATTGCTTGGAGCGTTTGTCGCCGCCCACCCGGGGATCAGACTCACAGTGCAGGAATTCTCCTCGCCCGATATCGAGACGGCGCTGGAAGAAGGCCGGGTGCACGTTGGCCTTGGTTTCCTCACCCGCCACTCGCCAAACCTGCGTTACGATCCTCTTTGGCGTGACGAAATCAGTTTGATTATTCCGGCGTCGCATCCGTGGGCGAAGCGATCTTTCGTGAACTTCCACGAGATACACGAACAGCGACTTTTGCAACTGCCCGATACGTTCGTGATCCGGCGAATGACTGACGATATCTGCCGCCTATACCTGGTGCGGCCGCAAACCGTGGCTGAGATCAGCTCGATCGAAGCATTGCTCCGCTCACTCGCGACGGTGAACGCCGCCGCGCTGCTTCCGGAGATTGCGCTCCATGGTATCACGGGACTAAAAGCCGTTCGCTTGCGCGGCAAAAACCTCTCGGTTGAAATCGGATTGCTGCGGCTGAGCGACTCGGACAAGAATAGCGCCGTTGCCGTATTCACCAGGCTCGCACGTGAACTCGTTCCGAAAATAATCGGAAAATAACGGCATCGGTCCGCCGCTTTGCAGCTTCACGGTAGCGCGCACGACGTGATCAAAATGAGCCAGAACACCGAGGACGAGGCCGATAGCCCCGCCAAGCAATCGCAACCAAAGCGGACACTTATCCAGTCGACCGAGCCATCCCAAGGCGAAAATGCAACTCAACCATCCCGGAACAAACCAAAGAAGCGATGCTGGCGTGATAACAGGTGGAGACATCCGCAGGTCATCGTCAACGGAGTCCTCGCCCTTGCCGCTATTGCTGGCTTGCTGTTTTATTACTGTCAACTCCGGCAGCAGATCGAATCGACTCATGCCGCTGCCTATGCCATAAAGCTGGCTAGGGATAGCTCGCATCTCGATCAACGCGCATGGGTCGCCGGTTCCCATATTTCCGGAAAGCCAGAATTGGACAAGCCCTTTGTGATTACCGTAACGATCAAGAATACCGGGAAAACTTTCGCCAAGCACCTCGTTGGGCTTGTAGCCACGAAGGGTAAACAACTTTCCGATCCCGATCCCGACTTTGAGGGCTTGCTGGTAGGGGGCAAAGGCGTCATCAGTGTTGGTCTCGTTCCTCCAAATGGCGAATTGATACAACAGGCGAGTATCAACGGCGGGAAGAAAATGACGCAGGCAGATTTGGATGCCCTCAGCAATCCCGTCCTTGTGATACTGCTTTTCGGGAAGCTTACTTACTTTGATATTTTTGGATGCGAACATTGGACAACATATTGCTGGCGTGTCCGCGCGGACGGTTTCTTCGACACAATATACCGACTATAACGATGCTGATGAAAATTGCTTGCCTGAAGCGACACGACCTTAAACCATGAAAAAGACTGAGACGCGGGAAGAAACGCTTGCGCGACTGGCGCACGATGCCCGCAATGGGGCTAGCGCTGCGAAGCGCTTTGAAACGCTCGTAAAGCGTGTGGCTAAAACGCCAAGCCCTGCGGCCAAAGCGAAGGACGAGGAACTTGCGGAAGCGTAAAGCCCTTCCGTGACTGTCACGGCGGAGGCCATATAATAGACCGCTAACGCGGTCAGACAAGTATATTATTACCTATGAAACGCACAGCCCAGTTGTATTTGGTCATTGTCAGTATTGTTGGGTTTGGCATATTCTTTATCCTGCATCTGGGGAGCCATCTGCCTCCGCCCCCTTCTCCAATCCCAACTAAGTCGGTAGCAGAAACTAGCGCGTACGTAACTGACGTTAGTGACTCTTCATTTTTCGCCGCAGTGAAGTCCAGCTTAGGGCAGAATGCGACCAGTCCATTAAGCCGGCTTTTCCTGCAGCTCTTTATTATCATTGGCGCTTCTGGTGTGGTTGGTTGGATCTTTAGCCGTTGTGGACAACCCGCGGTCATAGGGGAAATGGTGGCAGGCATCCTTCTAGGTCCCTCGCTCTTCGGCCTGCTGGCACCCAACGCATTTCACTTCGTTTTCGCTGCATCATCCCTGGATGCACTGAGGCTCTTCAGTCAGATAGGAGTCTGCCTGTTTCTGTTCGCCGTGGGCATGGAGCTAGACGTCTCGCAGTTACGCCACAAGGCGCAGACCGCGATTGTCGTCAGCCATTCGAGCATCGTCATCCCCTATTTTTTAGGTGTAACGCTGGCGTTGTTCTTATACAGCCATCTCGCGCAACCGGGGGCGTCATTTCTTGCCTTCGCCCTGTTTATGGGGATCTCCATGAGCATCACCGCCTTCCCTGTGCTGGTTCGTATCTTGCAAGACCGCGGTATTTTCAAAACGTCGCTAGGAAGCACCGCCACCGCGTGCGCGGCGGTGGATGATGTGACTGCATGGAGCATGCTGGCCTTCGTGGTGGCTATCGCGCGAGCAACCAGTGTAGGTGGAGCAGCCTTCAATCTCGGTCTCGTACTGGTCTTTATTGCGCTCATGCTCTTCGTCATCAAACCAAAGCTGCCAAGTTGGCTTGGGCAGTCGGCGCTAGAGCGTCCTGACCCGAGTAAAGCGATGCTAGCTGTTGTTCTTGGGGTGGTGCTTGTTTCTGCGCTGAGCACGGAACTGATCGGGATTCATGCGCTTTTCGGCGCCTTTCTGGCAGGAATAGTCATGCCTGCAGCAGGTGGTTTTCGCGACAAGTTGGTTGTACGGGTTGAGAACTTAAGCGCCGTCCTGCTCTTACCCGTCTTCTTCGCATTCACCGGTCTGCGCACCCAAATCACCCTCCTCAACAGTGCTCAGGATTGGCTTATCTGCTTGGTCATTATCGGGGTAGCCACTGCAGGGAAACTCGGTGGAAGCGCCTTGGCTGCCCGTCTTACCGGGATGAAATGGCGCGAGTCGCTTCAACTCGGCGCCTTGATGAACACCCGTGGTCTCATGGAACTCATCGCCCTCAATATCGGTTACGACATGGGCATTCTCTCACAGCACATCTTTACCATGCTTGTGATCATGGCTCTCGTCACTACCGTCATGACGGGACCACTGCTCACTTTCTTTGGAAAGAGGCGAACGATACCTTCAAGCGTAAGTCCCGCTGTTCTTCTAGACTCTTAGCCTGGACGGAGTCGTAACCGGGTCCGCCGAAAATGGAAGGAGATCTGTAACAGACGGGGAAAATCAACGTTGCTTTACCTGTTAGAGTCTCTTATTATTTATGGTCAACAGGCTGATGAACATGAAAACCGATGTGCTCATAATTGGTGGCGGACCCGGGGGGGCGGCGGCAGCAATGTTCCTGATTCGGGAAGGAATCAAGCCGATCGTGCTCGAACAGGAAACGTTTCCCCGCTTCCATATCGGCGAATCGATGACCGGCGAAGCTGGCCAGTTGCTCCGACGACTCGGCTTGGAGGAGAAAATGTTGAGCGCCAACTATCCGGTGAAACATGGCGTGAAAGTTTATGGATCGAAGGGGGCGAACACCTGGTTCATTCCCGTCTCCGCGCGCACTCCGAACTGGAAGCTGATCCCTGGGACAACATGGCAGGTTCGTCGCAGTCATTTCGATGGCATGATGCTCGAGGAGGCCGAGGCGCGGGGCGCCAAGGTTGTTCGAGGCAAAGCGGTGAAGCCGCTCCTTGGCGAGGACGGCGGCATGCGCGGCGTGACAATGCGCCGGCCCGATGGCAGCCATGAGGACATTGAAGCGGAAGTGACGCTCGATTGCTCCGGCTTGGCCACGTTTCTTGCCAATCAGCGCGTGACAGGGCCGAAATATGTCGGCAATTACGACAAACAGGTCGCCTTTTTCTCTCACGCTACCGGCGCGATCCGCGACAGCGGCTCGTCTGGCGAACACGCGAAAAATAACACGCTCATCTTTTACTTGAAGAAGTTCCACTGGGCTTGGTTTATTCCGATTGATGACGAGGTGGTAAGCCTCGGAGTGGTGGTACCAACCGCCACCTTTCAGGAATCAAGGCAAACTACCGATGAGTTCTTCCGCAGCGCTCTTCCCGGGATCAATCCCGATCTCGCGCGCCGCATTTCCGACATACGGCTGGTCGAAAAAGTACATGTCATCCCCAACTACTCCTATCAAGTCCGCCGTTTCTGCGGGAAAGGTTATATTTGCGTCGGCGACGCGCATCGTTTCATCGATCCGATCTTTTCCTTTGGCATTTCGGCCGCCCTGCGGGAAGCGGAGTTTGCCGTGCCTCATGTGCTGGCATATCTCGAGGGCAAAGGACGCCACCTTGCCAATCCATTCGCCGAGCACATGCTCTTTTGCGAGAAGGGAATCGATAACCTCGAGGACATGGTTGACCTCTTTTGGGAACAACCTTTTGCCTTTGCGACTTTTGTCCATCACCGCTATCGCGAGGAGTTGATCGATGCCTTCGCGGGACGGGTCTATGAGAGCGAGCACCAGCCTTCGCCTGCTATTTTCACATTCCGTAAGATGCTCCAGCGGACGCGGGAGTATGAGCACGAAGACGATTATTCCATTCCGGTCGGTTCGCGCTTTCACCCTGAGCGCGCCGCTATATGGGAACCTAACTCCCCGCTCTCGAATACCGAGGAATGGATGTTAGCGCACTCGTCCTGACTCGAGTGAGCGCGAATCGCTAGCCTCTTAATTTCAATTCGAACGAAGGTAAGAGACGACCCCGGAATGCTTGCTTCGGCTTTCTTTGCTGTTATCTCTACGCCGCCTGTTTTTCAAGTTGTATCGCCAAGGACCTCCGGCGATACGGGGGCGGACGAATCGTGAGAAGCAGCGCTGACCCGCGAGGCGAGCAGCGTCTGGGCCCGCTTGAAGTCGTCCGGTATTCCGATGTCGATGAAGAGTCCCGTGCAAA
>Ga0066710_100002800_pt1 | contig 14360 bp, 11 predicted proteins | sample GraSoiAngelo_159_FD_79666 | JGI IMG/M metagenome (GOLD analysis project Ga0066710, IMG submission 79666) | Grasslands soil microbial communities from the Angelo Coastal Reserve, California, USA - 14_1009_16_40cm | ecosystem: Environmental > Terrestrial > Soil > Grasslands | place: USA...
CGCGTCCCGCGCAAACGAATCGACCTCCACGCCGTTGTATACGACGCGGGTGCGCGCGGCGAGCCCCGCGTCCCAGCGCTCCATCGCGGCGCGGATCGCCTCGCTGGCGGCAGCGATCCCGTCGCACCACCGCAGGCTCTTGCGATCCAGGAAGCGCAGCGGATGCCAGGCGCGCTCCTGCCAGTCGGTGAGGTTGTGGAGCGTCGTCACGAGATGGGGCACGCCGTGGCGCCGGGCGCAGCCGCGCCCCACGACGCCGGCAACGGCCATGTGGGTGTGGACGACGTCCGGCCGGATCCCGCGGACCAGCGCCTCCAGGCGCGCCGCCGCCAGCAGCTCCGGCTCGCCCCGCCCGCGCAGCAGATGCGTGGGGACTCCGAGCCGCCTGCACTCCGGGATCATGGCGCCGGCGGGCAAGCGCTCGAGGCTCGCGACATGGACGTCGTAGCCATCAGCCGCGAGCCACGCCGCCTGCGACACCGCCACGCGCTGCGCCCCGCCGGTCGCGAGATCGTTGAGCACGATCAGCACCCGCTCGAGTCCCGGGCCGCGTGCCGCATCGATCGCCCGGTGCTCCGGGAGCTCCGATCGCCTACGCCGCGACATCGGCTTCACCGGGGATCGGGGCGGGCGGCGGACCCGATGCCCGCGCGCGCATGGCGAGCGCGGCGGGAGCCCGCACGCGGCGCCGCAGTTGCTCGAACCCGACGGTCCACCCCGCGCCGAGCACGACGGCGAGCGCCATTCCCGCAACCGGATGTTCGAGGTACAGCCAAGCACACAGCGCGAACGACGCCGACACCACCCACAGCACCGCCACGGCCCGCCGGATGGAAAGCCCCGCGAGGAGCAGGGTGTGGTGCATGTGAGAGCGATCCGCCGTGAACATGCGCGAGAACACGTTGCGCAGGAAATCCACCGGCGACCGCGACGCGCGGATGGTGCGCAGCGAACGGCGCACGATCGCGCCGACCGTGTCGAGGATCGGCAGCGCCACCAGCAACGCGGGGACGACCGGGAACGCGCTGTGCTGCGCGTGGCCGATGCGGAGCGTGATCGCGGACAGCACGAATCCCACGAACAAGCTGCCGGAATCCCCCATGAAGATCAGCGCCGGATTGAAATTGAACCACAGGAACCCGAGCAGCGCGCCGGCCAGCGCCACCGACGCGATGCGTCCGAACGCATACTGCGGGCCCAGGATCAGGCACATCGCGAGCGCGCCGATCAGCGCCACCCCGCACGCCAGGCCGTCCAGACCGTCGATCAGGTTGAACGCGTTCGTCACGAACACGATCCAGCCCACCGTGAGCGGCAGGCTCAGGCTTGCCAGCGGCCAGCGGCCCACCCCGGGCAGGTCCACGGCTTCGATGCGCCATCCGCAGCACCACAACGTGACCGCCGCCGCCACCTGGACCGTGAGCTTCGCGCCCGCCCCCAGGCCGCGCACGTCGTCGACCAGTCCCAGGATCAGCACGGCGCCCGCCCCGGCCAAGAGCCCGAGCATGCGCAGCTCGGCCCCGGCGATCAGGTGCTTCCAGCCGGGATCGCCGTACACCATCAACAACAGCGCGCCGGCGAATCCCCAGAAGATGCCCAGGCCCCCGAGGCGGGCGGTCGGCCGGCGGTGAACGCGCCGCCCGCCGGGGCGATCCACGGCGGATAGCTTGAGCGCGGTGACGCGCACGAACTGAGTCGCACTGAGCGTCGCGGCCAGCGCGACCGCGAAGCTCACGAACCATGCATTCAACGTCTCGTCCTCCGCCACCGCGGATCGCTCGATCCGCCACGCCCGAGCGTTCGCCTCCCGCACCCCGGCCGGCCCCGCCGGCTCGCGCACCGGGAAGGCCGCGCTACGCCGTGCGCTTCTGCGTCAGCTCCTGGTACATGCGGTCCAGGCGGTCGATCATGGTCTCCACCGTCCACTCCGAGCTCACACGCCGGGGCCCCGCGGCCCCCAGCGCGCGCGCCCACTCGCGATCCGCCAGCAGCTGATCCAGCTTTCTCGTCAGAGCATCGACGTCCCGCGTCGGGACGATGAGCCCGTTCTCTCCGTCCCGTACCACTTCCCAGGCCCCCTCCACGTCGAACGTCAGGATCGGCCTGCCCGCCGCGGCGGACTGCACGAGCACTCGTGGCAGGCCCTCCCACAGCGACGTGAGCACCGACAGGTCCGCGGCGCTGAGCAGCCGCGCCAGATCGGTGCGGTGCCCGAAGAAGCGGACGATGTCGTCGATCCCGAGCTCGCCGGTGCGCCGCTCCAGGTACGAGCGGAGCGGGCCGTCGCCCAGAATGACCACCCGCAGCTCGGGGTGGAGCGCCCGCACGCGCGCGACGGCCTCGAACAGATAGACGTGGCCCTTGCACGCCTCGAGCCGGGCCGCCATCACCGCGAGCTGATGCTCGGGCCCGTAGCCCAGCGATGCCCGCAGCTCGTCGCGCTCCTCGGCCGTCATGCGTCCGGCTTCGAGGAACTCCTCCAGCGGCATCCCCGAGTAGATGGTCTCGTAGGCGCGGGGGTCGCCGATCCCAGCCCGGATGTACGAGGCGCGCATGTCCTCGCCCACGGCCACGAACTGGTGCGTGAAGCGGCCGGCAATGCGCTCGAGCAGCACGTAGAACGCGCGCAGCGGCGCCGGAACAAGACGCGAGAACGTGATCCCATGCAGGGTGTGCACGATGATCGGCGTGCCGACCAGCGCCGCGGCGAGCCGGCCGAGGAACCCGGCTTTCGCGGTGTGGGTGTGCACGATCTGGTACTCGCCGCGCCGGATCAGCCGCGCGAGCCGGATCAGCGCCATGACGTCCTTGATCGGGTGCGGGTCGCGCGTGAGCTCCGGCAGGTAATGCACGCGCGCCGGGTCGTGGGCGCGGAGCAGCTCGTGATCGGAGCCCTCGCCCACCGCGAGGTCGACCAGATACCGGCGCGGGTCGAGGCCCCTGACGGTATACAGCGTGTTCTCGTCCGCGCCGGCGCGGATGAGGCGCGTGATGACGTGCAGCATGCGGACCGGCGGATGCATGCCGGTGCGGCGGTCGGCGCCGGGAGCGGGCGGGCAGGAGCCGGAAGCCATGTTCGTCGCGGTCATGGGGCGGCGCTCGCGCGGGCCAGCGCCGACCAGTAGTCGGACGGCGAGCCGAGGAGCGTGTAGGGGCCGGTCAGCTTCTGCGGATCGAGCCACAGGCTGTAGGTCGTGAAGATGAACCAGCCATCCGCGCCCGCCTCGACCGCGCGCATCGCGGGGACGAGGGCCGTGGGAGTGAACCGCTTGAGCCACAGGCCACCCACGAGCGGGGCGCTGCCGAGGCCGATCGCGCGCAGGCGCTGGCGCGCCGCCGGCAACGTCGCGGCGCCGGCGGTGTAGGAACGCTCCGTGTAGTCGGTCGTGGGAATGCCGGTGCGTGCCAGCGCGCGCCCCAGGGCGCGGTGCACGAACGAGTCGAGATCGAGATCGAGCACCTCGAGGCGCACGCCGGGGTGGCGGCGTGCAAATGCCTCCAGCATGGGACGCAGGATTCCGGCGACGCGGGCTTCCTCGTAGCCCAGCAGCCCGGAAAGCCGCGAGGGATCCCGCCCTTCCAGGCCCGGCGTCCCCGCCGCGTACTCCTTGAGGCAGAACGCGCACCGGCACGGCCCGGCATCGTAGTGAGGCCTGCCGCCGTGGTAGAGCTCGAGATCCACGGCCACCCGCTTCAGCGACGGCGCGGCGCTCAGAAATTCCTCCGCGCGGTCGATGAGCGCGCTCTGCCAGTAAGCCGAATCGAGCGGACACGGCGCTTCGGACTCCACGACGTTGCGTCCCCAGGTGTAGCGGCGGCCGCCGGGACGCGCCGCCAGGCGCGGCGGGGACTGGAACAGCCAGTCCGGCGCGAGCTCCATGCCGAGTACCGCTGCGCGGCGCCCGAGCCGGGCGAACTCCGCACGCCCGCGGGCGTCGAGCGAATCCGCATTGAACTTCACGATCGCCCGTGAGATCCCATGGGCGGCGAGCGAGTCGACGTGGCTCGTGTCCATGTAGGAGTAGAAGTACGCCGCGCGCACCGGAGGCGCGGCACCGGCCAGCGTCGGTCGCGCCCGGAACGGCAGCAGCGCGAGGGTCGCTCCCACGAGCAGCGCGGCCACGCGCGCCGCGACGCCGAGCCACGCCGTCCCGCCGCCCGCGACAGGCGGCCTGCGGTCGCCCGCGCCGCTCCCGCCCGCGGACACCTGGTGCAGCGGATCTCGCCTCATGTTGGCTGCCCCTGCGGTGGCTCCCATACGGCCCGCATGCCAAGCGCGTACACCTGGGCCCGCTTGAATCCGCCTCGCAGTACAGTCACCACCCATTTCGCGATCAAGCTCACGATCAGCACCGCCCGCGCGCCCTCGGCCGCCCACCGCCCCTGGTGCTTGCGAAAGTAGTAGACCCGCTACCGCAGGTTGTGAAGGTAGGTCCGCGTCGGAACCTGGGACGACGAGCGCTGGCCGTAATGCACGAACCTGGCCTCGGGCACGTAGCGCACGGCGTAGCCGCACGCGACCGCGCGCCGGCACCATTCGACTTCCTCCATGTACATGAAGATGTTCCGGTCCAGCTCCCCGACCTTGTCCCAGGCCGACCGGCGGATCAGCAGCGCCGCCCCCGAAGCCCAGTCGACGTCGCGCAGGGATTCCATCGGGCGCTCGCCGTACTTGTAGCTTCCGAACAGCGCGGAATTCGGCAGCAGGCGCGCGGGGCCCAGATGGTCGCAGACCAGGCTCCACAACGTCGGGAACCTGCCGCACGAGCGCGCCACACGGCCCGTGTCATCGAGCAGGGCCGGGGCGACGGCCGCGAGCCGGGAATCCGCCTCCAGCGCCCCGACCAGCCGCTCGAGACTGTGGCCAGGCACGACGCAATCGGGATTGAGCACGAGCAGCACCGAGCCCGTGGCATGCTCGACTCCGCGGTCGACACCGCACGCGTAGCCCTCGTTCTCGGCGTTCTCGATCACGTGCACCCAGGGATGCTGCGCCCGGATCCACGGCACGGTGTCGTCGCCCGACGCATTGTCGACCACGATCACTTCGAGCGCGACCTGCTCGCGGCACGCGGCGAGCGACGGCAGGCACTGGGCGAGCGCCTCGCGCGACCGGTAGCTCACGATCACCGCCGAAACCCGCGGCCTCACGCCGGCTCCTCGAGCCCCGCCTCCGCTGGCGCCGGCTCCGCATGAGCACTCGCTTCGTCCGCGATGTCAGAAGCGCTGCCGCACCGCTTGCGGTCGAGCGCGGTCACGACCGCGCCCACCGAGGCCACGGCGAGCAGCAGCACCGGCGTCGCGGCGAACGAGACCGCGGGGGCATCCGAGACGGCGAGACTGCCGAAGCCCAGCGCGAGCCCGATCCAGCTCCAGCGCTCCCGCGAGCGCAGCACGGCCACCCACACGGATCCCGCCATGGCCGATGCCAGCAGCACGTACGACACCGCGAGCCGCGAGGCCTCGAGCGTCGAGCCCACCGCGGGCCCGATCGAGAACGCTCCCTCGCTCAATATCCGCTCCGCGGCGAGCGCCAGGATCCCGAGCGTCATCAGCCCCCAGCGCTCGCTCCGGCGTTCGCGATCGAGCGAAAATCCCATCGTCACCGGCGCCGCGAACAGCAGCGTGTGCGCCAGGGCGCGCGGCGCTTCCCAGCCGCGGTCCGCCGCGGCGCCAAAGCTCGCCAGCGCCGGCAAGCCGCCCACCGCCAGGACCGACGCCGCGCTTGCGGCGATCCCGCCGCTCATCACCGCGGCCGCGCTCCACAGCCGCGAGGCGCGCTGCGGCCTGCCGAAGATCGTGACGCCCACCACGAACGCCGTGAGCCCGCGCGTGACCGCGCGCAGCTCCATCCACACGCCGCCCGCGGTGGAGGCGAGCGCCACCACCACGACCACCGCCGCGATCAAGAGCCGCAGCGTGGGCCGCCGCAGCAGGATCGGGATCCGGGACGGACCGCCGGTGAGGACGCGCGCGACCGCCAGCGTGAGCACCGCGAGCACGACGAGATCGAGGTGCGCGAGCGCCGGCACGCGCGGCCGGCCGAACGCCATCGCCACCGGCTCGACGAGCAGCGCCACGGCGAGCACCACCGGGAACCAGTACAGGGTGAGCAGGCGCCGACCGCTCGCGGCGAGCACCAGGCCGCCCGCCAGCGCCGCGGGCATCAGCTCCGCGAGCTCGAGGCGCGCCACGACGCCGCACACCACGATCCACAGCACCCCGGCCAGCCACAGCGCCGTGGCGTCGTCCACGCGGCTCACGACCGGATCCGCGGCGCTCGGCCGCAGCAGAGAACGCGCCCGCGAGATCACGCCGCTTCGAGCCCCTTGCCTTCCGCTTTGCGGGGCGGCCCGGACCGGGCAGGTTCCGGGATCTCGGCGGCCGGGATCACGGTCGCTTCCCGGCGCTCGCGCCAGAGCAGGTAGTAGAGCGAAGCCGCAAGCGAGACCGCGGTCGACAGCGCCACGGTCAGGGCGCGCGCCGGCCGCGAGTGGCGCTCGGGAAGCTCCGCCTGGTCCAGAACCGAGAACGAGGGGACGGGATTCGCCTCCTCCACGCGCGCCTGCTCGTAGTAGCGCCGCAGCATGTCACTCACCGCGGCGAGGCTTGTCTGCTCGCGGGTCAGCCGGAGGTATTCCTGCTTGAGCGCCGGCAGCGCTTCGCCGCCGGGCAGCAGGGCGTCGCCGCCCTGCTCGAGCCGCTGGATCTGGCGCCTGAGCTCCCCGGACCGGTCGCGCAGCGCCTGCACCTGCGGCGCGCTGTCGGTGAAGTAGCGGCGGGCCGCGGCGAGCTCGGTCTCAATCAGCGCGACCTGAGCCTGCAACGCGCCATCGGCGTGGAGCGTGGCCCGCGCCTGGTCCGGCAGGCTCACGGCGCGATGCAGCTCCTCGAATCCCCGCACGTTCTCCGCGGCCAGCGCCAGCTCCTGATCCAGCTCGCGCAGCCGCACCTCCAGATAGATCCGGCGCTGCGCCGCGAGGCTGCTCTTGAGTCGCACGGTCTCGAGGCCGGCGTACCGGACGTAGGCCGCGGCCAGGTCCCGGGCGAGCTCGCGCGTGCGCGCCTCCACCTGCACCTCCACCTGCCCCTCTTTCGGGGTCGTGATCGACGTGCAGTCGGCCAGCTTCTCGCGGGCCCGCGTCATCTGCTTCAGCTTCCAGCGCTCGCGCAAGTGAAACGCCTGGATCAGCGAGTCGGCCACCGCCCGGCTATCGACCACCATGCGCAGCTGGTCCTGCGGCGAAGGCTGCGACCCCAGCGACAGCGACATCGCCCCCAGGCCGGCGCCGGTGCCGCTCAGGTCGAGCATCATCTCGTCGCGGGGCGCGGGCACCAGCGTGACGCTCGACGCGTACCAGACCGGCAGCACGAACACGACGCCCACCGCCAGCGCCGCCACCGCCGCATTCACCTTGAGCAGCCATACCCAGCGGTGCAGCACGAGCCGCACCACGCCACCGAGGTCGATGCTCCATGCCGGCGAGCGGCTACCGGTCATCGCCGGGCCGCCGTGAGGATCAGCGCGAGGGCCACCGACACGTCGGCCACCCACCGCGCGCCGTTGCCGGCATAGCGGGCAACGTTGGACTCGCCAACCGCCTTGGGCGTGATGATGAGCGCATCCCCCGGCTCGACCCGGAGCCCAGCCTCGTAGCGGACTGCAGTGCCGTTGGCTCGCAGCACGTAGCTGCGCCTCAAGTCCGCGTCACGCGCCGCGCCCCCCGACAGCCGCATGTAGTCACCCGACGAGGCTCCGCGGCGGGCGAGCATCGTGCCCGGGTTCTTGACGCTGCCGACCACCGCCACCGTCGTCGACCGCTCGGGCACATTCAGCCGATCGCCGTCCTCGAGCTGCGGATCGCGCGCGGTTCCTTCCCAGCGACCGCCCTCGTCGAGGTCGAGCGCCACGCGGCCCGGGCGCGTGCTGCGCTCCAGGGCCCGCACCAGGGACGCCTGCGCATCGGCCAGTGCCACCGAATTGGCGGAGTCCCCGTGCGCCGCCACGTTCACGCGCTGGCGGGCGATCTCCACCTGCTCGCGCATCATGAAATCGCCCTCGGCCTGGCGTTCCGTCGCGGCGGCGCGGGCCCGCGTGAACACCGCCGAGTGTAGAGAGCCGCGCGGGGTGAGGCCCCCGGCGCGCTTCAGCACCGACGACAGGTGCTCGCCCGGGACGAGCGTGTAGCTGCCGGGCCGCATCACCTCGCCCTCCAGCACCACGATCTTGGGCATGCGCGCGCTGGAGAACACGGTGACCGCGTCCAGGGGCTCCAGACGCATGTCGGTGCGGCCCTCGAGCACATCCGCCGGCGAGAACGCGCGGACCTCGACTGCGAACGTGACCGGATTCACGCGACGGAGCTCGGCGCGGTCGAGCGCCGCTTCTGGCAGCAGCCGGTCGCGGGTCACGAGCGCCGACAAGGTCAGCGTGGAGTCGAGCGCGTACGAGCCGGGATGCCGCACGTAGCCGTCGAGCGTCACGAAGTTGCGCAGGCGCTCGTTGAGCGGCAGCACGGTCAACAGATCGTAGTCCGAGAGCATGAGCGAGTCGGGATCGATGCCGCGACCGTGATCGAGGGGCAAGTCTTGAAGCCGGAAGCCGCCGTTCGCGTCGACGCGTTCGATCTGGATGCGCGCCAGGTCGGCGAACGGCGTCGTGCCGCCGGCGAGCGCGAGCAGCCGGCGCAGCGACATGGGCGCGTCCATCTCGTAGACGCCGGGGCGGGTGACCGCGCCCTGGATACCGACCCGCGGTCTGCTGGGTCCCACGAACACCACGTCGCCCGACTCGAGGCGCACGTCGCTCGAGCGATCGCCCTGCATCAGGAACGGATACAGATCGAAGCGCCCCACCTGCCGGTTGGCGCGCAGCACGCGCACGTCGCGCAGGCTGCCGAGCGCGGTGGGACCGCCGCCGGCCACGAGCGCGTGGAACGCCGTCGCGAGGCCGGTCAGCATGTGCTTGCCGGGCGACCGCACGTCGCCGAGCACGAACACGTCGATCGCGCGCATCCGGCCCATCGACACCTGCACCCTGGAGTTCCGGAGCACGGTTCCGATCCGGCCCTTGATGAGCTGCTCGGCGTTCGAGAACGACAACCCCCACAGGAAGGTGCTGCCCACGTGCGGCAGGAACACCTTGCCCTCGCGATCGAGCGCCAGGGCGTAACTCGTGTCGGAGTATCCCGACACGAACACGCGCAGCTCGTCGCCGGGGCCCAGCACGTAGTCGGGATCGACCGGGCCCGACTCGGGGGGAGTGAACGCCGCCGATCCGGGCTGAAACAGGTCACGGCCGAACTGCGGGAGGTCGCCCCACCGTCCTTCGGCCGAAGGAGCCGTGAGGCTCCGCCGCAGGCTCTTTTCGAACGCGTCGCCCGGCCGGTCCTCGGGCTTCCCGGTGCGAGCAAAGAACGGCGTCGTGTCTTGCGCCGCGAGGGGGCTGGTCAGAAACAGGCCCAGCGATGCAACCCCTAGCCACGCCAGGCGATGCACACCACGGAAACGTCCAAGAATGCAGGATCGGTGCATGGATATCTTTCGAGGGCTAGGGAGAAAGGGAATCCGTGCGGCTCACCCACCCAGCCCGGGGGAGCGGCGCCGACGGCAGGGGTATCGGCGACGACTGGACGCGGGTGAAGCGAATTTTGTCCCTCCCACGGGGCTGGGAGCGGGTTTGCCAAGCACCATTCATTCCGAATGGTCGGCGTCTACTCCGATTGCGCGTGCCGGCTCCCGGCGTGCCGTGACGCAGGTCACGCCGGTCATCCGGCAGCGATCGCGGACCTCGGCAAAGCTGCGGCGGCGGCGATCCGCGATGCCGAGCAGCAGCGTGTCGCGAACCTGCGGTTTCCCGCGCCGCACCCGGCCCCTCTCGCGCGCCTCGGCGGCACGCATTGCGGAAAGCAATGGGCGAACGTTCATAACGCCCGCGCGGCGGGTGCAGCCCGTACGTTCAAAGCTGGAGCGGCCCAGTCTTGACGACGGGCTCGCGGCGGGAAGGGTCTCCATGGGGATCGGTGGGATGGCTATGACGATTCAGGGCTAATGGTCGCCCACCTTCGCGCCGAGAACCCGTACCGGAAAGAGTGGAATTTGCACGACGCTTTCGTCGCCGCCGATTCCCGACCTCCCCAGCTCGCGAGTCACACATGACCACCGCCACGTCGCCTTCGTCATTGCCGAGCACCGGACCGGCCCGCGAGCTCGACTCGCTTCCCGGCTCGCGCCGCAGCGGGCACGAGTTCCTGGTCTTGGAGCCCCCCGGCCGAAGGCTCAAGAAGTATGTGTTCATCCAGGACGACGGCACCTACCTCCCCAAGGTGCTCGACAAGTTCCTGCGGGAGTTCGCGGATTCCACCGCAGGCATCAACATCCAGGCCAGCACGCAGGGCAAGCGTACGCTCGTGCAGACCCTGTTCGACCTCTACAAGGTCTACGGCTTCCGGTACTGGCAGTGGAAAGTCAGGCAGATCGCCTTGAGCAAGGCGCGGGGCAAAGTTGTCAATGGCCTGCTCGGCTCCACGCGCCGCTGCCACACCGTCGCGGCCGTGGCGAAGAAGTACGGCGTCGCCGTGCACTACACCCGCGACGTCAACAGCGAGGCGTTCCGCGCGATGCTCCGCGGATTGGGGGTCGAGTTCATCGTCTCGATCTCCGGCACTCAGCTCTACAGGAAGGAACTCCGCCGGCAGACCCCGTTCGGGATCGTCAACTGCCACGGCGCCCTGCTCCCCAAGTACCGCGGCCTGATGCCGAGCTTCTGGACCCTGGCCAACGGGGAGGTCTGGGGCGGGTCCACCGTCCATTACGTGGACCGGAAGCTGGACAACGGGCCCATCGTCGTCCAGCGGAAGTACCGCATCTGGCGGCACGACACGCTCGAGGACGTCATGGCCCGGAGCAAGGACCTGGCGGCGGAGGCGATCATCGAGGCGGTCCGCCTGATCGAGGCGGGCGACCCACCGCTCCTGCCCAACCCGGAGGCGGAGATGACGCACTTCGCGATGCCGACGGCCGCCGACGCCGCTCGGTTCAAGAGACACGGGCACCGGTTCTACTGAGGGTCATGACTGCCGACTCTGCATCCCTCACTCACGCCCTCTCTTTCGACATCGAGGACTGGTTCCACATCGTCGAGGTCAAGGCGGTCGAGGACCCGGGCCTGTGGCCACGGCTCTCGGCCGAGTCGAGTCTGGTCGAGCGCTATACCGATCTCATCCTGAGGATCTGTGACGAGCACCGCGCCCGCGCGACTTTCTTTGTTCTCGGGTGGATCGCTGAACGCCACCCCGCGCTCATCAAGCGCATCGCCGAGGCCGGGCACGAGGTCGGCACGCACTCGTTCTGGCACCGCAAGGTCTACGAACTCTCGCCGGAGGAGTTCGGCCGCGACATCGCCGATTCACTCGGCGCGATCCGCGCGGCCACGTCGTCCGATCTGCCGATCCACGGCTTTCGCGCCCCATCCTTCAGCATCACCCCGGGCACGGATTGGGCCTTCGACACCCTGCTGGACCTGGGCATCACCTACGACGCGAGCCTGTTCCCGGGGCCGCGCGGACACGGGGGCTACGCCTGCGTCCTGGGGCCGCACGCGCTCACAACGCCCAAGGGCCGGCGCATCCCCGAGTTGCCGATGTCGATTGCCACCGTCGGCTTGGGACCCTTCCGCAAGCGAATGTGCTACTGCGGCGGGGGCTACCTGCGTCTGCTCCCCACGTCGCTCATCGAGCAAGGCGTCGCGGCGGAGGGCGCCGCGGGTCGACCAACGGTCGTCTACCTCCACCCTCGCGACTTCGCCCCCGACTGCCCGCGGGTGGCCATGGCGCCCCACCGCCGGTTCAAGTGCTACGTGGGGCTCGGAACGACCGAAGCGAAGTTGCGAGCGCTGCTGCGGACTTACCGCTGGGAAACGTGCGCGGGCGTGCTACGCGATGCGGCGATCTGAGGGACCGCATTCAAGGTGCATCGCCCAGGATCTCCGCAACGACCGCCAAGAGCTCGCCGCTCGCGCTCTGGTCGTCGACCAGCACCTCGCGGGCCTGCCCGCAGTGCTCGATGTGGATCCGGTACTGGATGACGTCGGGAAGCCGGCTCGTCATTCGCGCCGGCAGGTCGAACAACCCCAGCGCCTCGATCTTGCGTTCCAGCTCGTCGCGCGCGCCGGGAGGCAGCGCGCCCGTGTCAACCACGGACTCCCTTGAGAGCCCCGCCACGCCGCCGCTCTGGATGACCCTGATGCGCAAGCCGAAGCTCCTCGCCGCGGGCCGCAGGCTCAACCCGCGGCTCCACGCCCACCGATCGCCAGGCCCGGCGGACCGTCTCCGCCACGTCCGGGCCGAACTGCGCCTCCGCTAACGCCGCGGTCTCGATCGCGGCGTCGGCGAACTCCGAGTCGCGCCTCAAGAGCCGCGTGAGCGCGCCGTACCAGATCGCCCCCGCGCGCTGCCAGGCGTATCCGCCCAGATCGCGGGCGACGAGGTAGAACGCACGGTTCGGGATGCCGGAGTTGATGTGCACCCCGCCGTTGTCATCCTGCGTCTCGACATAGTCCTGCATGTGCGCGGGCTGCGGGTCCTTGCCGATGCGGGGGTCATCGTACGCCGTGCCCGGCTCCTTCATCGAGCGCAGCGCGCGGCCGTTCACTCCTTCCGCGAACAGCCCCGCTCCGATCAGCCAGTCGGCCTCGGCGGCGGTCTGCTTCGCGTGGAACTGCTTGACCAGCGACCCGAACACGTCGGAGATGTGCTCGTTGAGCGCGCCGGACTGGCCAAAGTAGTCGAGATCCGCCTCGTATTGCGTCACGCCGTGGGTCAGCTCGTGTCCGATCACGTCCAGCGAGCGCGTGAAGCTCTGGAAGATCACGCCGTCGCCGTCGCCGAACACCATTTGGCGGCCGTTCCAGAACGCGTTGTTGAACATCGAGCGGTAATGGACGGTGGCGTCCAGGCGCATCCCGCGATCGTCGATCGAATTGCGCCGGTAGACGTCGAAATAGAGCTCGTACGTCGCTCCCAGGCCGTCGAACGCCTCGTTCACCGAGCCGTCTGCCACCGGCGGGTCCGCTTCGGAGCGCGCGATCGCTCCAGGAAGCCGCCCGTGATGAAGCGCGTCGTAGATGGTGCGGCGCTCGACCCCCGCCGGCGTGACGGCGAGCGCGGCGATGCCGCCGATCGCGTCGCGCTCGCCCCGCAGGCGCTCCGAGATCAGCAATGTTCGCTGCGCCGCCTCGGCGATCTTCCGAAGCGCGGGATCGGTCTGGCGCGCGAGATGCGCCAGCAGGTGCGGAGGGACGATGCACGGCAGAGGACGGCGCGTGGTGCAATGGGCCAGGAACATGAGTCACCTCCCGAGGATGTTCACCGACGAGGCAGCAGAGCCGGCCGGCGCTCATGACAGGCATACGTAAGCCCGCGCGCCAGGGTTCCCACGCCCTTACGTCTTCGGCGTGTTCATTGGCAGGAGCCTGCGAGCGCGCCTCCGCCTCGACGACGCGGGCACCTGCTTCCTGTTCCGCCTGCCGCGCACGCACGTGCGCCCTCGCCTGCGCCGCTGCTCGCGTGCGCGCTGCCGCCGCCGTGCGCCGAGCCTCCTCCCGCTTCGCGCTCATGAACCCGGCTCCAAACGTGCGCTCGGCCTCAAGCTGGTTATGGCCTCGACAGCGAAGACGCAGGCCCTGCACCGTGGCCTGACCTCCGCGCGCCACCGGGTCCACATGGTCGTACTCCAAGAACTTGCGCGACTCGCAGCGCCGCCCCGTGTCGCCGACGAACGTGCATTGCCCCCGATCCCGCTCCCACACCGCGCGCTTCACGTGCGCCGGGATGTGGCGCGGGTTGCAGGCCGACCGGCGCGTGCGGACCCGCGGCCGCGCGGTCGCCGCGAACTTCTGCCGCTCGAGTTGGGCGATCAGCACGTCGAGCGCGCGGTCGACCACCTGCGCGATGTCCCCGGAGGGGAACTGGTGACTCAGCAACGCCTGGGCGTACCGCAGCTTCTCGTGCGTGGCCTTCTCGATCGTGACCTGGAGCGCGAAGCGCTCCGCCGAAAGCGGCGCCACCCTGCCTCGCGCCATAGGTGCCGCCACTTGCGCCGGCGCAAGTCCGTCGATCGCTGTCCCCGGGGACAGTTGCTCCGTGGCGGAGCCGAGCAACGGTGGCGGCGCAATGGCTTCGAGCCGAGTCGGGACGTCCGGCTTCGGGAACCGCCGCGCCAGCAGCTGCTGGACCTCCGCCTTGGTCTGGTACGCGGCGGCGGCCACGAGCTCGGCCGCGTTGGCCGAGGTCAGGTGGGCAGTCAGCAGCACCACCGCGCTGAGATGCAGCCGGCCGTCGGCGACCGCGCTGAAGATCACG
>Ga0066710_100002801_pt1 | contig 14359 bp, 10 predicted proteins | sample GraSoiAngelo_159_FD_79666 | JGI IMG/M metagenome (GOLD analysis project Ga0066710, IMG submission 79666) | Grasslands soil microbial communities from the Angelo Coastal Reserve, California, USA - 14_1009_16_40cm | ecosystem: Environmental > Terrestrial > Soil > Grasslands | place: USA...
CTGCAGCAAGAAAGTCACCTCAAGACTTATTCTGCTATATCTGCTGGTATGTTCCAGCCAGCCTCTCTATCCCAGAGAGAATGGGCTGGAGTCAGCCATCAACGGCTTGCAAAGAAAATACGCTCAGGTGCGCGACCTCCAAATGGATTTCATCCAGAACTACCGTAGTCCGAGACGCAGCACAAGAACGGAAACCGGCATCTTATTCTTGCGACGTCACGGAATGATGCGCTGGGAATACAAATCTCCAGGTGAAAAACTGTTTGTCTCCAACGGGAAAATGATTTACTTCTATTTGCCGGAAGAGCGACAGGTTCGAAAGATGCCTGTCAAAGAAAGTCGTGACCAGAGGGTCCCCTTTCTATTCTTGCTGGGCAAGGGTAATCTTAAGAAGGACTTCTCAAAAATCGAATGGGCTGCGGACGACAAGCCATTTTTCCAGGGAAACAAGGTCCTTTACGCTTACCCAAAGAAAAATATCGACGAATTTGCGAAAATCCTTATGGAATTTGATCCTCATGTCCTTCAATTGCAGAGGATTACCATATTTGACATTGACGGCTCAAAGAGCGAGTTTGTCTTTACCAACATCCAAGAAAACGTCGGTGTGAACGCTCAGCTCTTCAATTTCAAAATCCCGGCTAATGTGGAAATCGTAGGAAGTGAAATAGAAGTCGTCCACGAAAAATAGGTCGTGCTGCCATGGCTGAATTTCGCTGTCGATTAGTCAACAGTACCGGCGAAATCATTAATACGATCTTCAATTCTTCATCAGAGGGGGAACTGCGCCATCGTTTATCCGAGCAAGGGTACTATATATATTCCATCCGGGAAAAAGGTAAAGGTCTTTCCCTCGGTCTGCCCTTTCCGGGACGCCGCAAAAGGATCAGGTCTTCGGATTTCATTATTTTCAATCAGCAATTCGTGGCTCTAATTCATGCTGGCTTGCCCATTCTAAAGGCACTCGATCTATTGATTCAAAGGGTCAAGAACGTTCAATTCCGGGATGTTCTGAGTGATATTGCTAAGCGCGTGAAATCCGGGGCTCTTTTGTCGGAGGCTTTTGAAGTGCAAGGGGTCTTCCCCAGGGTTTACACTGCTTCGCTTTATGCTGGCGAAAAAAGCGGAAACCTGGAGGAGGTCATCCGCCGTTTCATGGAATATCAGAAAGTTATCAACACGACCAGAAGCAAAATCAAAGGAGCCTTGACTTACCCATTGATCCTGACCGGGTTGTTGATAACACTGGTAACCTACTTACTGACGAATATAGTTCCCCAATTTGCGCAATTTTATTCAAGCCTGGGGGCGCAACTCCCGATGACGACTCAAATATTGATTGCGATTTCCTCAAGCCTACGTAGCCAGCTTTTGACTGGTTTTCTTATAATCCTCGGTGTCATTATAGGATTGAGCATTTGGGCCAAGAGCCCTCAAGGCGGTATGTATCTCGATGGTCTTAAGTTGAAACTACCCTTCGTAGGAGAAGTCTGGAATAAGTTCTCGTTCTCCCAGCTGTGTCGCACGCTCTCAACTCTGTTGTCGGGAGGAATTCCCATGGTCAATTCTCTGGAAATTGTGGCCGACTCTTCAGGCAATCGAGTGATCACGCACGCTGTCAAATCGGCAATTGTTTCCGTACGGGAGGGTCAATCGCTTTCTCGCAGTCTTGAATCCACTCCGGTGGTTCCCGAGCTGGCCATTGAGATGGTGCAGGTCGGAGAGTCAACCGGGGCTTTGAGCGAAATGCTAAGGCATGTGGCCGATTTTTATGACGAAGAGGTAAACACGAGGCTGAGCCAGTTAATGACCTATATCGAGCCTATTCTGTTGGTAATTCTTGCGGTAATTGTGGCTTTCGTGCTCATTGCGCTCTACCTTCCCATTTTCAATCTGAGTACGACGATGCGAATGTGAATCCTTTTGAGGATGTCATGAATCAAAAAATAACGCTATCGGCGGATACAAAATTACAGCCGAAGTTGGACAAGAAGGCCAACCTCCAGGAAGAAGAAAAAGAAGCCCGCCGTTTGGCAGAACGCTACCGCTGCGACTTCGTGGATCTCAAGAATTTCCCCATCGATCCCGAATTGTTTCGAACCATCCCGGCAGACCTGATGTTTCGCTACAACTTTGTTCCACTCAAGCACATAAATGGTTCATTACTGATTGCCATCTCGGACCCCAGTGAATTGTTGCTGACGGACGAACTGGGTGTGTTGTTAGGTCGGAAGTTGGTTGTGAAGGTGGCCACTCGATCCCAGATTGGCGACATTCTGAAGAAAAGTGAATCTTCCCAAAGAGTTTTAGAAGAGGCGACTGAAGGGTTCACCCTGGACCTGATTAAAGAAGACGAATCCGGGGAAGAAACCATTTCCATAGAGAGGCTCACCAGTGAGACCGAGAGTCCTATTATTCGTTTGGTGGATTCGACCATCTTCAATGCCCTCGAGCGTAGAGCCAGTGACATCCACATTGAGACGGGAGATAACGAAGTTATTATTAAATATAGAATCGATGGTGTCCTCCTGCAAGCGATGCAGCCCATTGCCAAAGACCACCATTCGACAATTATCTCCCGCATTAAGGTGATGTCGGAATTGGACATCTCTGAGCGCAGAGTTCCGCAGGACGGGCGATTCCGAGTACGTTACAAGTCCCGCCTAATTGACTTTCGAGTGTCGATCATGCCCTCTATTCACGGTGAGGATGCGGTTCTCCGGGTGTTGGATAAAGAAGCCATGAGTGAAAAATTTAGTCAATTGAGCCTGGATGTGGTGGGCTTCTCTGACACCGATCTTAAGAAGTTTCGACGCTACATTCATGAACCCTATGGAATGGTCCTGGTTACCGGCCCAACCGGCAGCGGGAAGACCACGACCCTCTACGCAGCGATCTCGGAAATCAAAAGCGATGAAGACAAAATTATTACGATTGAAGACCCGGTTGAATATCAAATTAAAGGAATCACGCAAATCCCGGTCAACGAGAAGAAAGGGTTGACCTTTGCCAGAGGGCTCAGGTCGATTCTGCGCCATGATCCGGACAAGGTGATGGTGGGGGAAATTCGAGATCCGGAAACAGCCCAGATCGCCATCCAGTCGGCTTTGACGGGACACCTAGTCTTCACCACGGTCCACGCCAACAACGTGGTCGATGTCCTGGGCCGCTTTCTTAATATGGGTGTCGAGCCCTACAATTTTGTGTCTGCATTGAACTGTATTCTGGCCCAGCGTCTGGTTCGTATTATCTGCGAACACTGCAAGCGACCGATAAAGGCAGCGCCCCAGCTGCTAGAGGAATCCGGACTGGATCCCAAGGTCTATGCGGATTTCACCTTCTATGAAGGAACCGGTTGTCTGGACTGTGCTGGAACCGGCTATCGCGGTCGGACTGCTATTCACGAACTCCTCGACCTTTCTGACCGCATTCGTGAAATGATCCTGGAACGAAAGCCGGCCTCAGAAATCAAAAGGCTGGCGCATGAAGAGGGGATGACGTTCTTAAGAGAGTCGGCTTTACAGAACGTCTTTTCCGGTGTGACAACCCTGAAGGAAATTAATAAGGTGACTTTTATTGAAGGATGAAGATGTGATACGTGAAGCGTGATTCGTGATATGTGAAGGTATCTGGCACTTGTCACGTGTCACGCTTCACGTATCACGCTTTACGTTCTTTCTCCGGGTGGGCCAAAGTAGACTTTAGGCCCATTTTTGTAGGGTCAAAGCAGTAGACGAACTTGTATGGCTTTAGCGGGAGTAAAACAAAAACTTCAAAATTTCTTTCAGCCCAGACTGCCAGGGTTGGCTTGTGAAATCACGCGCCAATTCTTGTCGGTCGTTCGACTGAATACCAAGAACCCTCCTGAGATCGATCGGTTCGCGGTCGAGCCCATTCCACCTGGCTTGGTGAATCCTTCGCTGACCCGGCCGATAGTTGCATCCACTTCGGATTTCATAAATGTCCTTAGATCAACATTCGCCAAAGCCGAAATCAGGGCAAGCAAGATCTCACTGGCTATTCCAGACACTTGCGCCAAAGTGACCATGCACCACTTTGACACCTTGCCCGGCAACGAAAGCGAAAAGATCCAGCTATTGAAATGGAAATTAAAAAAAACCGTTCCATTTAATGTGGAGGATTCGCACCTGTCCTATCTGCAGCAAAAGACGGCTGACGGGAAGTATGCGGTTGTTACAGCTAACATTTACAAAGAGGTTTTGGCCCAATTGGAAGGACTCTTTGATTCCCTGGGAATTCAAGTTGGCTATATCACCCTGGCTTCTTTTGCGGCGTTTGAATTATTAGCCCGTTTGGACGTCGAAGTTCTCCAAAAATCAGTGTTGTTTTTGCGAATAAGACCTTCAGACGTATCATCCCTAATCGTACAGCAGGGTGCCGTGGTTTTTTTTCGGCATGTCGATTACGAAAGTGATGAAGATCCCACGCCGGCACAGGACTTGGCAAGGACTACAAAAAGTGGGTTTACCGAAATCTACGATGAAATTCATCCCTGTTTGATGTACTATCAGGACAAGCTGGGTGCAGCCAGAATTGAAAAAATCTATATTGCCTCCTTTGACGCCCTGGATCCCGCTCTGCTCTCCTCAATCTCAGAAAAATCCAAGACCCCAGTTTTTGGTTTGGATCCATTACGTCTCTTCCAGTCGCGACAGTCCGGATCTTTAGCCCGGTTCAAGAATATCTTGGCCCCGACGCTGGGGTTGGCACTGGGGAAATTCTGAGATGATCAAGATTGACGTCAATCTGTCTTCCAGGCCGTTTGTTAATAATCGAAAATTTTTTCTGATTACGCTTTCGTTGCTCATCCTTCTGAGCTGCGTGTCTTATTGGAATGTTTTTAGATACAGGAGTGTTCATTCTCGCCGTGGACAGGTCAAACGCTTGCTGACTCAAAATCAGGCGCAGATTGAAAGGCTGGAGAAGGAGCAACAAGAGATCATGGCTCGTCTGCAAAAACCAGAGACTGGGGAATTCTTGGATCTGGTTGATTATATTAATCGGCTTATCCAGCAGAGGACGTTTTCCTGGACACGGTTGCTCAATGACTTGGAGACATTAACTCCAGCCAACCTGCAAATTGTCTCGATTCGCCCGCAGCTCGTTGGCCAGGAAATCGGTATCGAAATCATTGCCAATGGCAGAAGTACTCACGATTACATTGAGTTCATCTCGCATTTGGAGTCGTCGGGGAAATTTTACAACGTCAACCCGATATACGAAGATATCTCCAAGTCACCCGGTCTTGTGGGAAGACTCATCAACGTTAGCGTCAGGTATAAAGGCCAGACTTGAAAACATGAATCTCGGGTTCAAAACACAGCGAACGATCTACTTCATTTTAATCGGGCTAATCCTGCTTAATCTCCCCATCCACTTTTTCTTGGTACGCCCTGAGGTCGAAGCGGACGCAAGCGAAAAGTCCAGGATCGAAGCGGTAGGCCTGGAGGTGAAAAGGCGGGCTTCTGACCTGAACGCCTTAAGAGCGATTGAGAACAGAATAATAGACTCCCGCAAGGCCTACAATGAATTTACCCAACACTACTTGTTTTCAAAGGAGACCGGGAGTTCAGAGCTGCTGAATGAACTGGACCAGCTCTGCCTACAAGCGGGCTTGACGAGAAATCGGAGCACCTTCAAGCATGAGGATGAATCCCAGTTCGGCATGCGAAGAGTTACTCTGAATCTGCCCATTGAAGGCAGTTACGCGAATATTAGAAAGTTCTTAAACACCTTGGAAGGCCATCCTAGGTTTATCATAGTCGAATCGATGACACTGGATTCAGAGAGAGAAGGAACGGGACTGATTCGAATGGAAGTGAAGTTATTGACTCTTTTTGGTGGACACCCGTGAAAGATCCAAAGCAGAAAAAACAGCTGATTCTACTTTCCGTTTTGGCATTGCTGCTGGTGTTTGTGCTCTACTATGCGTTTACTGCGGGGTTCGTTTCTAATCAGTCCGGATCTCTTGCCAAGAAATCATCGGAAAACGCTTCGATAGCGCCGCTGAAAGATTTAGTCATTCCTAGGAACCCTCGTCGCACCGGAGGCAAGAAAGAAGTGCCGCTTCACGACATTGACCCGACGATCCATCTCGAGAGATTAACTGAATTCGACCCGGGAACTCCTCTCAGCGCTCGAAACATGTTCTCCCTGGAAGCCCCGCCCCCGCCACCAATGACTAAAGGGCGTTCTTCCAGTCGGTCGGGCAGCGGAACTCCTGACGGCAACGTGACCTCATCCGAGAACAGACCCCCGGCTCCCCCTCCCGTGGTAATCAGCCTGAAGTTCTTTGGCTTCAAGTTAGATCTGATGCAGAAGAAACGTCAGGGCTTCTTCGCCGATGGAGACGAAGTCTATCTTGCTTTTGAAGGTGACTTGGTTGCCAATCGTTACCGTGTCGTCCGCATAGGAGATTCGACGGCTGAAATTGAAGAAGTCAGTTCAAAAACCAAGCGGCAGATTAATCTGGTCACCCAGTAAAAGCATTGAACTATCAGGGAGCTAAATATTGAAGGTTAAGGCCCAGGCCGTTGGAGAAGATTGGCCCTGGCTCTGTCCTTTTCACTGACCTCTTATGACTGATCGGAATATTCTAAGGAACGAAGGAGGCTATGCGTTGGCGGTGGTAGTTGTTTTCACGACCGTTTTGTTAGTCACCATTTCGGGGGCAATGATTAATTGGCAGAAGGCGATGCAACGGGAAAGGGAAGAAGAGCTGATTTTTCGAGGCAAGCAGTTTATTCGTGCCATTGAGTTGTGGCAGCGAAAATTTCCCGGAACCTTTCCCACCACGATTGATGCCTTGCTCAATACGAACAACGTTCGCTTTCTTCGCAAAAAGTGGAAAGATCCCATTACAAATTCCGATGAATGGCGCTTAATCAAACTTAACCCAGACGGATCCATTTCTGGGTTAACTATTATTCCGAGTGGGGGACTCCCCGAAGCAACCATTCCGGGGGCGCCCGGCCAAAGGCAAGGTCGAGCTTCCGGTTCTGCCACTTCCGAACGAAGTGGTTTTCCTCCCAGTGGCACGCCCATCGGATCTCAAAGCAGCGCTCCAAGTACTGGCTCTCCTCAAGCGGGACAAGCTCAAAGAAGTAGAAGTCAAGCCGCATCGACTCCAGTTTTGGGTGGGATTATCGGTGTGGCTAGCACAAGTGAAAAGCAAACTCTTAAGACCTACAACGGCCGTAATAAGTACAATGAGTGGGAATTTTATTATGTCCCGCGACAGCAGCTTCAGCCGACGACTGCTCCGGGACAGCAACCCGCTGGACAGAGACCTGGCATCGGATCGAGCACGGGAATTCAATCTCAGCCCTCACCCTCACCATTTTCTCAGCAGCAACCTCCAGCCCCTTCGCGCTAAGAATATTCTGCAGTCTCTTCAAATAACCGTCCCGTCAGAAAGTATGGCTCCTTTGGGAACGACGACAATCTTGTCACGCACACAGAAGTTGGGATCATCATGATCGGTCAAATTCCCGGAATTGCTGATAACGACATTGTTTCCAATCCGAGCGTTCTTGTCGATGATGGCATTGACAATTGTGGCATGATTGCCAATTCCAATATTAGGAATGCCATTCCGAGTGTTTTCCTCGATTTCGTCAAGCGACTCATAGAAGTCAGCTCCCATGACATAGGAATTGCTGATAGTAGTTCCATAACCTACCCGACTCCGAATGCCAACAATCGAGTGTTCGATAACAGAGCCGCTGAGGATGCTGCCTTCGGAGATGACACACTTATGCAGGTTACATTTGTCCATCTTTGATCCCGGCAAGAGACGGGCCCGAGTGTAAATTGGGCTGGACGCGTTGTAAAAGTTGAACTTCGGCAGGTTCGCCGTCAAATCCAAGTTGGCCTCGTAAAAGGACCGGATAGTTCCGATGTCGGTCCAATAGTCAAAGAAGGGATAGCCCATGACCCGGTATTGGTTGATCGAATCCGGAATAATGTTCTTCCCAAAGTCATGTTCGCTCGTCGAGGCTAGAATTTTTATCAAAAGCTTTTTACTAAAAACATAGATGCCCATCGAAGCCAGGTAGGCTTTGCCATCAGGAAATTGCTCGGCAAATTCTCCAGTTAATTTGCTTTCCAGATTTCTCAGTTCTTCAGGCGCAGGCTTTTCGTTAAAAAGTTGAATCTGATTGTTCTCATCCACTTTCATGATTCCAAAGGCAGAAGCCTGCTCGGCTGGAGCCGGAATAGTCGATACGGTAATGTCAGCCTTGCTGTCCAAATGAAATCTTATAATCTTCCGGTAATCCATGAGGTAAAGCTGATCCCCAGATAAAATCAAGATTAGAGAAACATCAATGTCTGCGAAGTGACGGATACTCTGTCTGACAGCGTCCGCCGTACCTTGGAACCAGTGGGGATTTTCGGGAGTCTGTTCGGCAGCGAGAATGTTGACAAATCCACCGGAGAATCTGTCAAAACGATAAGTTTGTGCAATATGTCGGTTGAGCGAAGCAGAGTTGAACTGAGTTAAGACAAACACCTTGCGAATGTCGGAATTGATACAGTTGCTGAGGGGGATATCGACAATGCGATATTTCCCGGCAAGCGGGACAGCCGGTTTAGAGCGAAACTTAGTTAACGGGAACAACCGTTCCCCTCTGCCGCCCCCCAGAACGATCGCTAAGACTTCAGCCGGATTTGCACCCATAGCGGAACCGCGTCACCGTGTGGTCTTATGCTACTTGGAAGTAAATTATAGAGAGTCAATTCCAAAAAGGAAAGTTGAAAAGGGTCCGTTCCTGGCTTGATCACTTAACTATTGGGCAATTGCTCTTGTCAGCGATGGGGTCTCTCATTATGACCATGAATTAGGAGACGATTGACGGGACGGATCAGTATGATCCGAGACCCTGCCGGCGGCCCACAAGAGGCCTTCACCGTTGTGGGTGAACTGGCGAATGGCAAATCGAAATTGCAAACCCAAAGCTTTTAGTCTACGGCCATTCTTTCCAGGGTGTTGGCGGTTACTCCTTTCCGCCTTTTCAGACCACGCGTCGCGCGATTATTGGCGCTGCTTCAGTTTTTGCAGTCTTCGTCCGGCCTCCTCCAGCGTTTCATCTTTCTTGCAGAAGCAGAAGCGGAGCTGCTGCTCTCCGTCTTTGGGATTGCAGTAGAAACTGCTGCCAGGGACGGCGGCAACGCCAATTTCTTTAATCAAGTATTGGGTAAATTCAACATCGTTGGAGAAACCGAAATCGCGAATGTCGGTCATAATGTAGTAGGCCCCCCGGGGCTTGTAACAACGAAAGCCGGACTCCGTCAGCATCTTTAACAGCAGGTCTCGACGTTTAGCATACTGGGCACTCAGTGTCCGGTAGTACTCATCCGAAAGTCTTAACGCCAAAGCGCCTGCCTCCTGCAATGGAGCAGCCGCACCCACCGTTAGAAAGTCGTGAACCTTGCGGATTGCATTAGTCAGTTCAGGAGACGCGATGACGTATCCTACCCGCCAGCCTGTAACGCTAAACGTCTTGGAAAGACTATTGATCGTAATTGTTCGATCCCGCATGCCTTCCAGGGTCATGATCCGCACGTGCTCGGTGCCATCGTAGAGGATGTGGTCGTATATTTCATCAGTAATCGCCAAGCAGTTCCAGCGCTGACAGAGGTTGGCAATCAGCTCCAATTCATCGCGTTGAAAGACCTTGCCCGTGGGGTTGTTTGGTGTATTGATGATGATGGCTTTGGTGTTTCTGTTAAACGCCCGCTCCAGCTCCTTGTGATCAAAGCTCCAGCCGGGTGGTCGGAGCTTGACGTAGCGACGTCCGGCTCCTGACAGAATTGCGTCCGGACCATAATTTTCGTAATAAGGTTCGAAGACGATCACTTCATCGTCTGGATTAATGGTGGCCAGTAGTGAGGCAATCATCGATTCGGTGGATCCGCAACAAACAGTCACCTCTTTTTCGGGATCAATGTCGAAGCCGGTCAGAAGTTTTGCTTTCTCTGCAATGGCGTTTCTTAGGTTTTTCGATCCCCAGGTGATCTCGTACTGATTTCTTTCATCGTTGATGGCTTGTATGGCCGCCTGCTTGACTTCCCAGGGGGCTGGAAAATCCGGAAAACCTTGAGAGAGATTTACCGCATCATGCCGCAGAGCCAATCGGGTCATCTCGCGAATCACCGACTCAGTGAATTGCAGGGGCTTGGAAGAAATCATTTGCTTTATTTGCATATCGGCCACCGAACCACCATCAGGACTACAAGAAACAAAAGAAACGGAGGCGCACAAATCGTCTTCGTCGGATTGAACCTGCCAGCGCAACAGAGGGCCACGAAGAAACGGGGGATCAGACTGGACCCTATCCAAAGGGCTTCTAGGCCTTCTTTCTTTGTCCGTAAAGGGTCTTGTAAAACCAATAGTTGCGATAGATGATCTTGACATAATTCCTGGTTTCGCTGAGAGGAATAGTCTCCACGAACTCAGCACTATCCACAAATCCTCCCTCGCTTATCCAGGATTCCACGCGGTCCTCACCGGCATTATAGCTCGCCAGGGCCTTGTCCGCCTGCCCGTGAAATTTTCGCACCAGGTCGGCAAAGTATTTGGTACCCAGGCGAATGTTGACGGCCGGGTCCGTTAGACGGGCCACCGTCGGCCTGCGCAGTTTCATGCTTCTTGCGACGACTTGCGCGGTCGAGGGCAAGAGTTGCATCAGACCGTGAGCATTGGCTGTCGAGAGCGCTTGTGGATTAAAGGCGGATTCCTGCCGGATCAAAGCGAGCAACCAGTAAGGATCCACCTCTTGTCTTTTGCATTCTCTGAATACGACTGAGGTGAAATTTGCCGGGTAAAACATCTCCCAGACCTGTTTGGGGACAGAGTCAAACGGCACTTCCAGATGGTTAGGAAATACTCTCCCCAAGCTTGCAATCCCCGGCATAAAATTCTTGCCGCGATAGAATAGTTGGGCTATTTGAAAATAGATGGCCGGTGAATCCCCATAAACTTGGGATCGTGACAATTCCTTGGCGGCCAAATCAAAAAGCTGAATGAGGGTAAAGGCTTTCACTCTCGGCCAGGCTTCCCAGGACACATTTTGCAGTTGGGATAGGTCAATTTTGTTTGCCCGCCCGGTGGAATCTTCCAGACCCTGGATAATCTTTTCCACCTGGAGATCGAGTTCCTGGCTGATTTTGATACCACTCAGGGAAGAAATCTGCTTTTCAGCCAACTGACCGTAATAGTTGTTATGGAACCTTCGACGAACGGCCTGATAGATTCGGAGAGCGTCTGCAGGTTGTCCCAGGTGCTCTTTACATCGTGCAGCCCAATACAGAGCCGCAGCCCGATGCTCTGAATCCTGAAAACGGTTGAGATGATCTATAAACGAGTCAAAGGCGCGTTGGTAATTCTTAAGACGATAGTATTGCCATGAAACGCGCCAATGACAATCCATAACATGAGGGCTGCTAGGGAACAGATCCACAATTTTTTGGTAAAAAGACATTGATTCTTCTAAATGCCGGTTCACGAGGTTGTAATTACCGATGCTGAATAGGGCCTTTTCGAACCAGGTCGACTCGGGAAACCTTTGCTCGAGAGTTTCAATGCTTTGTTTAAAGAGAGGATAATCGTCAAGCTTGCGGTAGCATTCAGCTACGTAAAACCAGGCTTGCGCATTCATTGCCCGGTCGGGCGAATCAACTCCTTTCAGAGTCTGGAGGGCATCTGTGTATTTACCAGAGCCAAACTGGGAGATACCTAACCAGAGCTGAAACTGTGGCACTGTGGCCAACGACGAGTCGCTTTGGAAAAGGAATTCTAAATCCTTCATTGCTTCGCGATAATGTTTCCCCGAAAACAGCTTTTCAACTCGAGTAATTTTCCATTCCTTTGGGACGTCGAATTCGAGCTCAGGATTGCTTTCCAAAAGAATGGAAATTCTCTGAGAAACAATAGAGTTCTTGCTGTACAGCGGGAAAACATAATAGAGCCGCTGGTAGTCTCGAAGCGCCTCGCCAAGGTGTCCCAGGGATTCAGTAGCCTGTGCAAAGTAGAACAATACCTCTGGATTTTCCGCCGCCTCGCCTAAGGACTTTATCGAATTCAGAATGGCTTGAGGGTCATTGAGCGCCAGCGAGGTTTCCCAGTACAGCGAAAGAGCTTTGTCTTTCAGCGGACTATCCAGGAACTTGGTTTGAAAATACGCAAGTTTTTTTTGAGCGCTGGCATATTCATGAAGTTTGAAAAGAGACTCTCCCCAGTAGTAGTAGAGGTAGTCATCAATAGGCGTCGCATTCGATGCCGCCTTCTCGAAAGACTTGGTAGCCAGCTCGGGCTTTTCGTCTTGAAGTTCCTTATAACCAATTAAAAAGTATCCCAGAGCGGCAAGCTGACTCTTCTTATTGTTTTCACAAAAAATTATCAATGCCTTTTTGGTGCGGGTTGATTGCAGATAGTTTTGAGAAAGCTTTTCCAGCGCAGCTTCCTTACCCGCTTTTGGCTTTCGTTGGGCGAGGCTGGAGTGTCGTGGGCCGGCTGGCCGGAGGCCGTCTCCCGCATTGGACTGAGGCAAAGCCTGGCTGAATGTGTGAGTGAATAATAGGGAGAAAAGGATCAAAATCCAGAGAAGTGAGATTCGGGAGAATCCGATGAAATAGGTTTCACCGAAACGCCGGAAATCCTGCTCCCGAGGTAGCATCCTTGCCCTCGCTCCAGAGAGCCCAAGCCGATTCAGGAGCACCAAGGGGAACGCAAAAACTGGTCGATTGGGAATTGAAAGTCGGAAGCAGGGCTGCAAAACGGGTAAGCCGAAATTGAAATTTGCTCTTCAGATCCTGCCAGGGGTCTTATCCAGCAAGAACTGGTCCGGGACAATCTTTTCCTAAAGCCTCAGCCTGATTATCAGCCAGGCTTCTTACCATTTCATCATAGAAATAATCGGCTTTGCCTGCAACACTGGGGGAGATTCTCTTCTCATACATCGCTCGGCTCTTCTCGATATCGTCTCGGAGCAGGTCGTAGAGGTTGTTATCCCGGCGGCCCGCTTGAACCTTTTGCTCATTGTAAAGTTTGATCTCAGAAACAAGCAGTCGAGCGAAGCGACGCGCATCATTATGCAACTTCTGCTCTGTTTCATCAATATTTCCGATGACCGGCGGAGAGTAAGGAAGAGGCGATGGTTGAGCAATTGGCTTGGAAGGCCGGTAATGCTCTGAAGCAGGAGCTGGAGATAAAGGACTTGCCGGAGCTTCGAAACTTTGCGTCAGCTCCGGTGCATGAACTTCTTCATGCATCTCTTGCACAGGCCGCGCTACTCTCTCTTGGACGGTCGATGGAGCTTGTGAAACCGCCGGCACGGGCCTTTCTGAGGAGAAACGAAGTTCTGTTTCTTTCTCTGCCCGACGGGGCTCCCTGGATGATTCAGCTTTGGCCGAAACTTCAGCTGCCTCTGAGGGCTTAATGCCGAGTTTTGCTCTGGCGCTACTGACTTCCACCGCCAGGCTGACCACAGTGGTGATGATTTCTAAAATAGAGGTATCTAAAGGATAATTTGGGATCAAGCCCGAGTCAGCATATAGAATGGCAACGGTCTTATCTCTTATCACCAGTGGAATGGCGCAAATTGAATCAGGAGCCAAGTGCCCAAACCTTGCAACAATTTCCTGGATAGCGGGGTTGGAGGCTGTGTTTCCCTTAAAGACCACCTTAGAATCGTAAACTTGGCGCAAGAGATTGTCGCTTCCAGGCGAAAAAATTAATGACTTGATCGAATCGTTATTGAAATCACCCTCAAACCCTCGGGCCTGCCAGCCAACAATGCTGCCCGACTTGATCACAAAGAAAGCAACGCGCGGGGCAAAGAGGGCTGCCTTGTCAAGAAAGCAAGTCAAAATATCAACTTGAGTCAATTTTTGACTGATTTCTTTTAAGGCTTCATCTAAAGTCCCTAATTTAGATCGTAACTTTTCTTCCGCGATAACAGCGCCTTCCTGTCTTGCCGCCGTGATTCGATTCTCCTGCTCGCTTTCGCCTTTCTGAGCCACTTTCTGAGCGATTTCTGTCTCCAGCTGTCCTCGCAACTCAGGTTCAAGCCTGCCTCTAATCCCGGCTTCAAATTCCGAGAGTTCCCTGCGAAAATCTTGCAAGACTTCATCCTCGACGGAATTCAAAATCACACTGACATTGTCAATGATCGTTTGCGCAGACTGTTGAAAGTTTGAACGAAACTCGATGAGTTCCTTTCCCACACTGGAAATCTTGGCAGTGATGTTCTTGCTCAGAATATTGCGAAATTTGTTGTCATTAAAGCTTTCATTTTCCATCAGACGCCCATCTCCCTTGCTAAACACTGTAAACAAA
>Ga0066710_100002803_pt1 | contig 14347 bp, 15 predicted proteins | sample GraSoiAngelo_159_FD_79666 | JGI IMG/M metagenome (GOLD analysis project Ga0066710, IMG submission 79666) | Grasslands soil microbial communities from the Angelo Coastal Reserve, California, USA - 14_1009_16_40cm | ecosystem: Environmental > Terrestrial > Soil > Grasslands | place: USA...
ACGCGTCCCGGACGATCGACGACGACCGCGACCGACCCGAGACCGGCGAGGACGGCAACGAGACCCAGGAGCGGGCCGGCGAGGAACCCGGCGAGCCCGCCGATGACCAGCGCCAGAGCGGTGAGGAGCTCCGGCGGCGCGTACGGGGACGCCGTGAAGGGAAGTACGACCGCAGCGGCGAGCGCCGCGCAGGCGATACCTAAGAGCCAGGGCTGGGCAAAGCGTCTAGTCGACATCAAAAGCGATTCGAACTGGGTGAACCGGCGATTCTAAGGTGAAAGGCCCATTGTGTAAATGACCGGGTCCTCCTCCTATCGAGGCGGCGAAGGACTCCCATCGGCGGCCTCTCTCGCTCAAGGACTTAGCTTGGCCAGCGCCTCGCGGGCGGCTTCCTGCTCGGCGGCTTTCTTCGACGGCCCCTTCCCAACGCCGGCCTGCTTGCCGTCGATCGTCGCCGCGCAAGTGAACGTACGGTCGTGGGGCGGCCCCTGGACGTCGAGGACCGAGTAGCTCACAGACTGGCCGATCCGGGCGAGGGCTTCCTGGAGCTCCGTCTTGTGGTCGACGTAGGTCGTCAGCGCGTACTCGATCCGGTCGGCAAAGCCGGCGACGACGGCGTCCTCGATCTTCTCGAAGCCATACTCGAGGAAGAGCGCGCCGAGCGCAGCCTCGAGTAGCGCGGCGAGCACGTTGCGATTGCGCGAGAGCCGCTCGAGCTCCTCGACCGGCACACCGACGGCCTGTTCGGCCATCTGCGCGCCGAGGCCGAGCCTGCGTGCCACGACCGCGCAGCTCGCTCGCGAGACGACGTGCGAGCGGATCTTGGCGAGCTGCCCCTCCGTGAAGTCCGGGTAGCGCTCGAAGAGCTCGCGGGCGACGGCGAGCTCGAGGACGCTGTCACCGAGGAACTCGAGGCGCTCGTACGACGAGGCGCGATCGGACGCCCAGGAGGTGTGCGTCAAGACGTGCTCCAGGTGCTCCGCGGGGAGCCCGTCGATCAGCCCCTCGAGGTCGGTCCCGGCCGATGCCTTGCTACTGGTGCGAGGTGACGTAGTCGACGGCCTGACCGACGGTCTGGATCTTCTGGGCGTCTTCGTCCGAGATCTTGATCCCGAACTGGTCTTCGAGCTCCATGATCAGCTCGACGAGGTCGAGCGAGTCCGCCTCGAGATCCTGCTGGAACGATGCCTCTTCGGTGATCGCGTCTTCTTCCACCCCGAGCTGCTCGCTCAGGACTTCCTTCACGCGCTCGAAAACTTCCTCACGTGATGCGGCCATCTCACCTCGCTTGGGGGCTCGGGGTCTCGGGGCGCGCGGATGCTAACACGGTGGAACCGAGCCGCTCTGCGAGCCGGTCTACGAGCTGGTGGTCGACCCCGCGGGCGGCGAGCCTGATCGCATTCGCGATCGCCCGCCGCGAGGAATTCCCGTGAGCGATCACGGCGAGCCCGCGCAGGCCGAGCAGGTAGGCGCCGCCGTACGTGTCGGGATCGAGATGCTCGCGGAGATGGCGGGCGGCGGGGCGGATCAGGAGCCCGCCGATCTTGCCTCGGGCCGACGAGCGGATCTCGTCGCGGATCCCTTCCATGACCGTCTTGATCGTCCCTTCCAGGAGCTTCAGGCAGACGTTGCCGGTGAAGCCGTCGCAGACGACGACATCGGCGGCGTGACGCAGCAGATGGCGGCTTTCCACGTTGCCCGCGAAGCGAAGATCGCTCTCGGCGAGCAGCGCGTGCGCCTCGAGCGTGAGCTGATTTCCCTTCTCGGGCTCCTCGCCGATCGAGAGCAGGCGCACCTCGGGGCTCGAGATCTCCAGCAGTTCTTGCGCGAAGATCGCACCCATCTGGGCGAACTGGAGCAGGTGCTCGGAACGCGCATCTGCGTTCGCGCCCGCGTCGACGAGCACCGAGGGGCCGTTCCGCGCTGGGATGACGACGGCGATCGCCGGCCGGTCCACCGCCGGCAGCCGGCGGACGTGGAAGAGGCAGGCTGCGAGGACCGCGCCCGTGTTCCCGGCCGAGACGACCGCCTGGGCTTCGCCGTCGCCGACCGCGCGGCACGCGGCGACGAGCGAGCTGTCCGGTTTCGCCCGCACGGCCTCGACCGGCTTCTCGTGCATCTCGATCGTGTCGGCCGCTTCCACGAGCTCGAGGCCCTGGGTGTCGAGGCCGCGAGGCCCGTAGAGGACCGGGACGACCGCCGGGGACGCGGCTTCGAGGGCGCCGGCGACGATTTCGTCGGGACCCAGGTCTCCGCCCATGGCGTCGACGGCGACGCGAGCAGGCCGGCTCAATGTCTTACGGCGCCGGTGCTCGGAGCGGCTCGACTTCGCGGCCGCGGTACGTCTTGCAGTTCGGGCAGACGCGGTGCGGCTGCTTCGGCTGGTGGCAGACCGGGCACTCGTTGACGCGAGGCGCCTTCAGGCGATGCGTGGCCCGCCGCTTGTCGCGGCGCGACTTGGACTGTCTGCGCTTCGGGACGGCCATGACCGGCCGCGCAGTATAGCCAGCAGCCGTTTCAGCCAAGCCTCAGGGAAGCCCCTCGGACACGACCGTTTCGCCCCTGTCGAGGGCCTGGCCCTGGACAGGGCCCCCTAGAGCCTGTCCTTGAGCTCCGACAGGGCGGCCCAGCGGGAGTCGAGCTCCTCGTCCTCGTGAGCGTGTGGATCGACGTTCAGATCGCGGCCGCAAACCGGGCAGAGACCCGCGCAGTCGGGACGGCAGAGGATCTTGTCCGGGAGCTCGAGGGCGAGCGCGTCTCGCGCCCAGGCGGTGAGATCGAGTTGGTCCTTCGCGAGATAGGGCGTCCGCAGCTCGTCGGAGTCAGGGCTCGTCGCCTGGTACTCACGCGCTGCGATCTCGGCGTCGACGACCGCGTCGGCGAGACACCGGTAGCACGGCCCGTGCAGCCTCGTGCGGTAGCGGAGCTCGAACACGGTCCCACCCGAGACCCGGCTGACGACGAGCTCGGCGTGCACCTTCTCGGGAACGGGCAGGTAGCGCTGCCCTCCGAGTTGGAGCGGCTCGAGCTCGACTTCTTTCTCGTCGCGGTACTCCTCGCCGGGCCTCAGCCGGATTGAGCGCAGGCTGAAGCTGGTCATACGAGTCAGGTTAGCGGGCGCGGCCTACTACTAGTACGACGGCTGGTCGTTGTCGGAGCCGGGGGCGCCGACGCCGGCGACCACGGTTTCCTGCGAGCGCTCGTGCAGACGCTCGCGGCCACGCTTGACCGCGCCGAGGAACTTGTCCAGGTTGACCTCGAGGGTCGAGAGGATCGAGTCGGCCCAGTCCTCCATCTCGAGCCTCGTCTCGCGGGCCTGGCGCCTCGCGTCCTCGAGAATGTCCTGGGCCTGGCGCTCAGCGAGCTTGACGATCTCGGTCTGCGAAGCCTCCCGCGCCGCCTGCTCGCGTGCTTCTCCGAGCAGCCGGTCGCACTCGCGCTTCGCCTCGGCGAGCATCTCCTGGCGTTCCTTGACGATCCAGCGCGCCTGCTTGATCTCTTCGGGGATCGTGGCGCGCATCTGGTCGAGGATCTCGTAGATCTCCTCACGATCGATGCGGACCTGGTCGGTCAAAGGGACGGCCTTCGCGTTGTGGACCAGGTCGTCGAGCTTGTCGATGAGCACTAGGACGTCCATAGGCTCCTCAGTCTAATCGGTAAGAGCGAGAAGACCTCATTTCTTGCTGACAGACCGGCTCGTGACCCAGAGCAAGCGCCGCGTCTCGGGGAACTGCGGGCCCACGAGCTTCGGCGTCCCACCGTAGGCCGAGACGAGGAACGCGTGCTCGGTGCACACCGGCTTCGTGCAGCGATCCTCTCGCATGAACGCGATCAGTCGCCCGTCACGCGACCACGCGGGCGAATGGGCATCGTGGGCGACCAGGCGCAGGTCGCCGCCGCTCGTCGCGATCGTCCAGACGCTGTTGTCACGCACGAAAGCCAGTCGGCTGCCGTCGGGTGCCCAGGCGGGCGCGTCGCCACGCCCCAGGGCTCGCTCGCCGCTCCCGCTCGGACGGGCGAGCACGATGTCGCCCTCGAGCGTCTCCGGCGACCAGCCCTTCACATAAGCGATCCAGTCCCCGGCCGGCGACCACGCGACGCTCGACACGTCGCGCAAGGCGGTCAGCTGCTCCGCGTTCTCGAGCGTGGTCGAGCCCGTCCAGATGTCGTAACGGCCGTCGTCGCGGGGCGAGTGCAGGAATGCGAGCGTTCGGCCGTCGGGCGAAAGGCTCGGCTCGGTGTTCGTCCCGGTGGGAAGCAACGCGTCGTGGGAGCTCGTCGTATCGGCATTCGCCACAACGATGCTGGTTTTGGTGTCCCAGGCGATTGTCTTGCCGTCGCCGGAGACACTCACCGCCGCGTAGATGCCCTGCAGGCATGTGAAGCGCCAGTGGCTGTCGTCGGAGCGAATGGTGAGGATGCCGCAGGTGTCGATCACCGCCAGGTACCCAGGCCCTTCGCTGCCTCCCCGCCAAGCGCCGAGGTAGATGGCGATCGCAAGGAGCGCGGCCACGAGTAGCCCGAGGAGCGCCGCCGTGATGTTCCGAGGGGGCATGCTTACTCCTGCGGAGAAACGGGCGCGCCGGGCTTCCCCAGGGGAAACATCTCGGCGAAGCGGCGGGCCACCGTCTCGGGGACGAGCTCGTCCACGTTCCCTCCGAAGGACGCGACTTCCTTCACCCCACTCGACGAGACGAAGCTGTACTGCGGGTTCGACATCAGGTAGACGGTCTCGACGTCGGGCGCGAGCGTGCGGTTCAAGTGGTGCATCTGGAACTCCCACTCGAAGTCGGAGATCACGCGCAACCCTTTGACCATCGTCCTGGCGCCCCAGCGCTTGGCGAACTCGACCACGAGCTCGGCGAAGACGTCGACCTCGACGTTGTCCTCTTGGCGGAGCGCTTCCTCGAGGAACCCCACCCGTTCCTCGACCGAGAACATCGTCTGCTTGTGGCTCGGCTCGCGGACGACCCCGACGACGACCCGGTCGAAGATCTCGGCCGCGCGCTTGATGATGTCGAGGTGGCCGAGCGTGACAGGGTCGTAGCTGCCCGGGCAGATCGCGGTGCGTAGGTCGTTGGCGCTCATGCTGCCTCGAACACGGTGAGGCGAACGGAGCCGTAGGTCCGGCTCGTCCGCTCGGCGAGCGGGAGCTCCGGATGCTCGCGGGCCGGTGTCTCGAGGATGACGATCCCGTCTTCGGCGAGCAAGGCCGGCAGGTAGGTGGACAAGATGGGCAGGAGGGAGTCGAGCATCCGGTAGGGCGGGTCGACGAGGACAAGATCGTATCGCCTGCCCGCGGCGGTCTCGGCGGCGAGAGCTCTGCGGGCATCTTGCTTGAGGATCGTGGCGCCCTTCAGGTCGAGCTTCTCGAGGTTGCGCTCGATCGTCTTCTGCGCGTCGCGATCGGACTCGACGAGCACTGCTGACCTCGCCCCTCGGGACAGCGCCTCGAAGCCCATTGCGCCCGAGCCTGCGAAGAGGTCGAGCACAGCCATCTCGTCGACCGGCCCGATCAGGTTGAACGCCGCCTCGCGCACGCGGTCGCCCGTCGGCCGCGTCGCGCCCTTCGGCGAGAAGATCCGCGCTCCCTTACGGCTGCCCGCGATGATCCGCACCGCTCACGCCTGAAGGTCGCGGCCGGAGAAGATCCGTTCGACTTCGTCATTCAGCGGGCCTTCGAGGTCCACGAGGTCTTCAGCCGATTCGCGCGCCTGCTCGAGGAGCTTCCGATCGCTGCGCAGGCGGGTGAAGCGGAGATCGGAGAGGCCGGCCTGGCGCGTTCCGAGCAGCTGGCCCTCACCGCGGATCTCGAGGTCCTTCTCCGCGAGCTCGAAGCCGTCGTTCGAGGCGACGAGCGCTTCCAGCCGCGGGTGCGCCGAGTCGGTGAGCTCCTCCTTCGCCCGAGAGACCAGAAGGCAGTAAGACTGCTCGGCCCCCCGCCCCACCCGGCCTCGCAGCTGGTGGAGCTGGGCGAGGCCGAAGCGGTCTGCCTCCTGGACGATCATGATCGTCGCGTTCGGGACGTCGACGCCGACTTCGATCACCGTCGTCGCGACGAGCACGTCGAGCTCCCGCGCCTTGAACCGCGCCATCAGGTCGCGCCGGTCGGCGGGACGCAGCCTCCCGTGGAGCAGGCCAACGCGATACCCCTTCAGCTCGCCCCTGCGCAGCCGCTCGGCCTCGCGCTCGGCCGCGCGCGCCAGGCTCGTCTCCGACTCCTCGATCAGCGGGCAGACAACGTATGCCTGCCGGCCCGCGTCGAGATGCTTACGCAGGCGCTTGTACGCCTCGCTCGAGCGCTCCTCGGTCACCCACGCGGTCTTGACCGGCTTGCGATTCGCGGGCGGCTTCGCGATCTCGCTCACCGACAGGTCGCCGTAGACGGTCAGCGCGAGCGTGCGCGGGATCGGCGTTGCGGTCATGTGCAGGACATGCGGTGAGTGGCCGCCGGTGATCGCGCGCCGCTGCTCGACGCCCGAGCCGCTGCTTGCGGCGGCGTTTGAGAGGCCCGCGGGCTTCGCCTGCGGGCCGTTTACCCAGCTCTGCGAAGGCGCTGCGGCAAGAGCCCTTCGCTGCGAAACGCCAAACCGATGCTGCTCGTCGACGACCGCGACGGCGACCGCGCTCAGGTCGACCCCCTCCTGGATGAGCGCATGGGTCCCGACGAGGATCTGCGCCGAGGCAAGCTCGGTCTTGACCGACCCGGTCAGGAGCGCAACCTGGACGCCGAGCTCGCGACACGGTTCCTCGAGCGTGAAGAAGTGCTGCTCGGCGAGCGTCTCGGTCGGCGCCATCAGCACCCCCTGCTTCCCGCTCTCGACGGCGCGCAGCAGCGCGTACAGCGCGACGACGGTCTTGCCCGAGCCGACCTCGCCTTGAAGGAGCCTTTCCATCGGAGTCGGCTTCGCGAGATCGGCGTCGATCTCACGAATGGCGCCCTGCTGATGCGGAGTCAGCTCGAACGGAAGCCACTTGCGATAGCGCGCCGCGAGCTCGCCCGGCTCGCCGAGAGCGGGCGCCTGATCCGCTTCCCGGCCGCGCCTCCGCCGGGCCAGCCCGATCTGAAGGACGAGGAGCTCGTCGAACGCCAGCCGCCGCCTGCCGCGTTCGGCCTGGTCCTCACCGGCAGGGCGATGGAGCGCGACGAGCGCGTCGGCCCGCTGTGGCAGGCGCGCCTCGGCCTTCACAGCGGCGGGCAGGTTGTCCACGTAGTCGCGGGCGTGGGTGAGCGCCTTTCCGACCAGCTCGCGGAGCTTCTTGACGGTCACCTCTTCGCTCGCCGGGTACACGGGCGCGAAGTCGGCCGTCGCCGAGGCGCCGTTCAGGTCGTAGGAGCGGACGGTGAACTCGTTGCGGCGGAGCTGGCCCCGCAGGCGGACGCGTGTGCCCGGCTGCAGCTTCTCGGCCAGCCAGACCTGATTGAACCAGACCGCCGTGATCTCTCCGCTCTCGTCCGCCACGCGAGCCTGGACGATTGCGAGGCGCCGTCGCGGCCGGCGCACAGAAGTCCGGCGCACTTCTCCAGCAATCGCGACTTCCTCCTCTCCGGCGAGGAGGTCTGCGATCCGCACCTCCGGCACTGCGGGCTCGTAGCGGAAGGGTCGGTACTCGAGCAGGTCGCGCAACGTGCGCAGTCCGAGCTTTGCGAGCTTCTTCGCGAGCGCGGGGCCGACCCCGGGCAAGGTCTCGATGCTTCTCGCCAGGGCCTCAGGCCGCGGGAAGCCGCGCGGCCGGGGCCACTCCGGGGGAGCGGCCTGCTCGGCAAAGGCTGTCGGAAGCTGGCTCGGCAGGGTCGTGTCGAGTATAGGACCGGGCCTCGATGTTTAGTTTTCGGCCGCGGCCTCGTCGGCCCGGGGTCTCTCCATGAACGTGACCGCGAGCTTGAGGATCCGCGACCCCTCGGTCTCGGCGACATCGAAGCGCATCCCGTCGAAGTCGATCGAGTCGCCGGGCTCCGGTGCCCGGCCGAGCAGGCCGAAGACGAAGCCGCCGATCGTGTGGTAGTCCTCGATCGGCAGGTGCGCCCCGAACTGCTCGTTGAAGTCGTCGATCGGGAACGTGCCGTCGATCCGGATCGTGTCCTCGTCGACGCGCTCGACCGACTCGTCCGGCAGGTCGAACTCGTCCTCGATCTCGCCGACGATCTCCTCGAGCAGGTCCTCGAGCGTGACGATGCCCTCCATCGCGCCGTACTCGTCGACGACGATCGCCATGTGCTGATTCGTGCGCCGGAACTCGGTCAGCATCGCGGCCAGGTCCTTCGTCTCGGGGACGATGTACGCGTCGCGGACGATGCCCTCGACCTGGACGTTCTCGATGCCGCGATCGACGAGCGCCGAAAAGAGGTCGCGAACGTGGAGGATGCCGACGACGTTGTCGAGCGACTCGCGGTAGACGGGGTAGCGCGTGTAAGGCGAGTCGATTACGGCGGCGAGGCATTCCTCGGGCGGAAGATCGATAGAGAGCGCCACCACCTCGGGCCGCGGCACCATCACTGCCGAGACCTCCTTGTCTGCGAAGTCGAAGACCTTGTAGAGCATCTCCTGCTCCTGCAGCTCGATCTCGCCCTCCTGGGTCGAGCGCGAGAGCAGCATCTTCAGCTCGGCCTCGGAATGGACGCCTCGCTCCGCCCCCGGGGGCTCGAGCCCGAGCACGCGCAGCGCTCCGTCCGAGGAGTGCTCGAGCACCCAGATCAGGGGCTTGAAGACGAAGAAGAACGCGCGCACGGGCGTCGAGACCGCGAGCGCGGCCGTCTCCGGGTGGCCGAGGGCGATGCCCTTCGGTATCAGCTCGCCGACGACGACGTGGAGGTAGGTGATGATGAGGAAGGCGAGGCCGAAGGAGACGATCGTCGCGGGAATCGGGTCGAAAATGTTTGCGAAGACGGGCTCGCCCAGGGCGCCGATGCCCAGGCTCGTGATCGTGACGCCGAGCTGCATCGCGGCGATGAACCGCCCCGGGTTTCTCGTGATGCGGAGGACCGCGCGGGCGCGCCGGTTGCCCTGGTCGCGCAGCTCGGTGATGCGCGTGCGGCGCGCCGTGACGAGCCCGTATTCAGCCGCGACGAAGAATGCGTTCAGCAGCAGCAGGGCTGCGACGGCGATGAGCTCCAGGAGAAGTGTCACGCCCCGCTCGCCGGGGCGCGGGTACTAGGCGGGTGGTCTTCGTCCAACTGCGATCGCTCCTGAGTATAGGGGAGGCATCGGCGCAGACATCCCCACCCCGGGTGGGGATCAGATCCTCCCGCCACCCGCGGTGAGCGTAGCGGCGGAAAACGCTCTTGGCTGCGTCAAAAGTGCGTCGGATCTCCGCACTCGGGCGAACATATGTTCTAGTATTGAGCCGTGGGCATCGAATACCGCGAGGAGCCGTGCCGCAGCGCTCTCAACCGCGTCCGCGGGATGCGGTTCAAGTGGTCGCTGAACCCCTACATGGGTTGCGTCCACCGCTGCACGTTCTGCTACGTCCGCGCTTTCGAGCGCCGCGCCGACCGGCCCGCCGACGACCGCTACGGCACCTCGATCCGGGTCAAGCTCAACGTCGCAGACGTCCTCCGTCGCGAGCTCGCCCGCGCCTCCTGGGAGCACGAGTGTGTCGCGATCGGCGCCGCAACCGATCCCTACCAGCCGGCCGAAGGCCGCTACAAGCTGACCCGCGCCTGCATCGAGGCGCTCGCCGAGGCAGCGAACCCGTTCAGCATCATCACCCGCGGCCCGATGATCGTCCGCGACCTCGACGTCCTCGCCGAAGCCGCGCGCCGCGCCGGCGTCTCGGTCACCTTCTCGATCCCCACCCTCGACGAGGAGGTCTGGCGAAAGACCGAGCCGTCGACCGCTCACCCCCGCCAGCGCCTGAAGGCCGTCTCCAAGCTCGTCGCGACCGGCATAAAGACCGGTGTCGGCATGGCGCCGATCCTGCCCGGGATCTCCGATCGGGCCGAGCAGCTCGAGGAGGTCGTGCGCGCGGCCCGCGAGGCCGGCGCCTGCGGTGTCTGGGCAAATCTCCTTTTCCTGCGGCCGGGCACGCGCGAGCACTTCCTCGAGGCGCTCGCCCGCGACTACCCGGAACAGCTCGACCAGTACGAGCGGCTGTACGCGAACGGACGCGCCTATCTCGCGAAGGCGGAGACGGGGCCGGTGCGTGGCGAGGTCGCGCGCTTCGCGCGGGAGCACGGCATTCGCGACCGGCGCCGGCTGCGGCTCGACCCCGAGCCGCCCGTGGTCGCGGAGCAACTGGCGCTGGCTCTGTAGTCAGGTCCAACGAGCTGGAGAACCTGCTCGTGCTCCAGCAGGACCCGACGTCTCCGCGAACGAGTGGCCCCGACCGAACGCGCCTCGAACGAGGCAGCCTGCGGCCTCGAGCTTCAGGCCGCTGCGTCCGCGACGGCGTAGAGGCGCCACTCGCCTGGTACGCCTTTCAGCTCAGCAGCCCCGCGCTCCTCGAACCCGAGCCCTGATCCCGCGACGAGATCCTTCACCGTCTGCGAGACGAGCACCTCGCCAGGAGCAGCCTGCGCGGCTACGCGGGCGCCGATGCTCACCGCGATCCCTGCGACCTTGCCGTCGACGACCTCGCACTCGCCTGTGTGGAGGCCTGCCCGCAGCTCGAGCCCGAATTGCCGCACCGACTCGTTGATGGCGCAGGCGCAGCGGATCGCGCGCGCCGGGCCGTCGAAAGACGCGAAGAACCCGTCGCCGGCCGTGTCGAGCTCATTCCCGCGGAAGCGCGACAACTCGCGGCGGATCGCCGCGTGGTGCCGCTCGAGCAGCTCGCGCCAGCCGCGATCGCCGAGCTGGACCGCCTTCGCCGTCGAGCCGACGATGTCCGTGAACAGAACGGTGGCCAGAACGGTTTCGGCCTCCGCGTCCTCCCAACCACCCGCATCATGAACTCCAAGGAGGAAGCGCTCGACCTCGTCGCAGAAGCGCTCGAGATCTTCGCCGGTCGGCACGTGCCGTGCCCCGGCCAACTCGACCAGCCGTGCACCCGGAATTCGTTCGGCGGTGTAGCGAGCGCCTTCGATCGGAACGTGGTCGTTCTCGCCGTGTACGAGTAGCGTCGGGACGCGAATCGTCGGCAATACCCCGCGCACGTCGATCTCGGCGTTCATTCGACTGAGCGCCGTCACCATGGCTGGGCTCGCGCTCTGCCGATAGTAATCGACAAGCCGCGCTGGCCCCTCGCCAAAGAGATCCGAGAAGGATCGGATCGCAGCGTCACGAGGTCCGAACAGCTTCAGGTCGGCTTCGTGCTCCTGACGGTAACGTTCCTCCGTCCAACCCCATGGGTAGTCGGCCGCCCACATCGCTCGTGGGAAACCGCCCAGGAGGACGAGTGCCGCCGTCCGTTTCGGGTACGTCGCGGCAAACAGCAGGCTCATCGGAGCCCCCTCCTCGAGCCCGACGATCGCGGCACGCTTCGAAGAGGCGGCGTCCATCACGGCGCGAAGGTCGTCCATGCGCGTCTCGAGCGGCGGTACGCCTGCAACGGGATCAGACATCCCGGTGCCGCGCTTGTCGAAGAGGATCAGGCGGGCGAATGAAGCGAGGCGCCGGCGGAACTCGCCGTGGAACGGAACCGTCCAAGCGAGCTCGAGATGCGAGACGAATCCCGGTACGACGATGACATCGAACGGGCCCTCACCGGCGACCTGAAACGCAATCGACACATCGCCACTACGGGCGTAGCACGTCTCGGGAACCTCCACTGGCTAAGTCTCGCATGGCGGCGGAATGCTCTCGGAGTGGTCTAGGAGTCAATCCTCCCCGGTATCTCCGACCGGCCCGAACAGCTCCGCGAGGTCGTCAAGGCGCCACGCAAGGCGGGCGCGACCGGCGTCTGGACGAACCTCCTCTTCCTGCGGCCCGGCACGCGCGAGCACTTCCTCGAGCACCTCGCCGAAGACTGGCCCGAGCTCGTCCCCTACTACCAGGAGCTGTATCGCGGTCGCGCGTATCTCGGTTCGAAGGAGTCGAAGCCGGTGCGGCAGCTGGTGTCCGCGCTTGCCCGGGAGCACGGCGTCGCCGACCGCCGCGTGCGCCCGCTCGCGCGGACCGCACCCCCGAGCAGCTAGTTCTCGCGGTCTGACTTCCCGCATACAATCCCTTGGCCTTGGCCGACGAGACCGCCACAGACGGGAAGCCCGAGATCACCTGCCTGATCGTGGACGACCACGAGGTCGTCCGCGAAGGCCTGCGCCTGTCGCTCTCGCGTGCGCCTCACATTCGCGTCATCGGCGAGGCGGCGGACGGCGCCAGTGCGGTGGCGCTCGCGGAGCGCCGTAAGCCGGACGTCGTAATCATGGATGTGCGCATGCCCGGCATGGACGGCCTCGAGGCGACGAAGCTGCTGACCGAGAAGGCGCCCGAGGTCGCAGTCCTCATCTTCACGGCGTACAGCGAGCGCAGCCTGCTGGGACGAGGCCTCGAGTCGGGCGCGAAGGGCTACATCCTCAAGGAGGCGCCGCACCAGACCTTGCTGCGGGCGATCGAGAAGGTCGTCGCGGGCGAGGGCTATGTCGACCCGGCGCTGATGCCGGCGTTCCTGCCGGGCAAGGGCGAGGACATGCTCACCGGCCGCGAGCGGGAGATCCTCCAGCTGCTCGCCGACGGCATGTCGAACGCGGACGTGGCCGGAAAGCTGTTCATCAGCCAGGAGACCGTCAAGAGCCACGTCCGCCACATCCTCACCAAGCTCGAGGCGGACACCCGCACGCACGCGGTAGCGATTGCGCTTCGCGAAGCGATCATCGATTAGGCGCCGCTTGCGGTGCCGATATCAGACTGCACGGCTCTGCCGCGCATTCGTTTGAAATGACCGGTCGACCCACTCGAAGACGGACCAGAGCCGCATCAAAGAGCGGTGCCCTCGCGGGGGTGGTGACGGGGGCTGTCGTCGGCGTGCTCGGCCTCGCACTGAGCGCCGAGTGGCTGGCGCTCATCGGGCTGCTCGTCGCCGTCACGGCCGCGGGCGCCCTGGCCGCGTCGTTGCTGGTCACCGAGCGCGAGCATGACGAGCGAATCGAAGAGGAGATCGAACGTCTTTCGGCCGAGCACGCGCGGCTCTCCGACCAGCTGATCACCGCCGAGCAGGAGGAACGGAGACGCCTGGCCCTCTTCCTCCACGACGGTCCCGTCCAGTCGATGTCGGGGATCGCGCTGATGCTCGACGCAGTGATCGCGGCGGTGGAAGGCGGTCGCGAGGAGGAGGCGGCTCGCGTGCTCAGCACCGCGCTCGAGAAGCAGCGTGAGACGATCCGCTCGCTGCGTGACCTTTCGTTCCAGCTCGAGCCCGTCGTTCTTCGCGACCAGGGGTTCGGCCCGGCCGTGCGCGCGCTCGCTGAGCAGCTCGGCATGAGGAACCGCATTCAGATCGAGCTCGACGTCGAGGGTGCCGACGCGCTCGCCGAGCACGCTCAGGTCGCGATCTACCAGATCATCCGCGAGTCGCTCCATCAGGCGATCCGCCGCGGGCCGCCGACGCGGGTGTCCGTTCGCGTTGGCGAGGCTCCCGGGGGCGGCGTCGAGACGGTGATCTCGGACGACGCGCCGGGCGAGCGGCGCCGGGCGAGCTTCGACGAGATCGCCGAGCGAGCCCGCTCGCTGAGCGGCCGCATGACCGTCGAGGATCCCGGTGCGGACGGGGGCACCGCGGTCCGCGTCGTCTTTCCCTCGTACAGAGTGCGTCGCTAGACTCGCGCCGCGATGGCCGACGGACATGTCCTTTTCGTTTCCAAGCCGACGGGCTACGAGCTCGTCGAGCGTGACGGCGAGCCGCCTCAGGTCGGTAGCGTCGTCGACCTCGACGGCCAGGGCCGTTGGTTCGTCTCCCGCATCGGACCGTCGCCACTGCCGCAAGACCGGCGGCCCTGCGCGTACCTTCAGCCGACACCCGGCTAGCCGAGCGCCTCGCCGGCCGCGATTCGGCCGAAGACGAGCGCTGCTGCGAGCCCGCTCGAGTAGCCGCCTGTCGAGATGCCGCCGGCATCCGCCCCCGCGGCGTAGAGACCCTCGATCGGAGCTCCATTCTCGTCGAGGACACGTGCGCGCTCGTCGATCCGCACGCCGCCGAGCGTCTGTGTGACGCTGGCCTGGACGAGCACCGAGATGTAGGGCGGGTCCTCCCTGACGACCGCTCCGGCCGCCCGCGCGGCCTCGATCATTCCGCCGACGGTTCGCTCGCGGACCCGCTCGTTCAGCTTGTCCTTATGCACGCGGTACCATGCGCGGCCGCCGGGCCAGCGCGCGATCGCCTGGACAAGGTCGGTCTCCGACCAACTGGGCTCGCGGTCGAAGCGCTCCTCCCCGCTCTCGGCGGCGACCTCCGCGAAGCGCCCGTAGAGCTG
>Ga0066710_100002804_pt1 | contig 14347 bp, 8 predicted proteins | sample GraSoiAngelo_159_FD_79666 | JGI IMG/M metagenome (GOLD analysis project Ga0066710, IMG submission 79666) | Grasslands soil microbial communities from the Angelo Coastal Reserve, California, USA - 14_1009_16_40cm | ecosystem: Environmental > Terrestrial > Soil > Grasslands | place: USA...
CCTCAGCCTGCTGGTCCTCGGGGTTGTGACCAGTCCAGTGGTCCAGGCTCAAGTCTTGTATGGCTCCCTTGTGGGGCATGTCGAGGATTCCAGCGGCGCGTCAGTGCCCGGCGCCACGGTAACCATCAGCAATAAGGCCACCAACCAGTCCCGCGAAACCATTACGGATGAGGTCGGCAATTACAACTTCCCGACGGTGCAGACCGGGACCTACACCATCAAGGTGTCGCTCACGGGGTTCAAGGAGTCTCAGCAGACGGACATCGCGGTCACGCTGAACACCACGACCCGCATCGATGTGACGCTGCAGGTCGGGCAGATGGCCGAGACGGTCACAGTTTCTGCGCAGGCCGCCGTCCTGCAAACCGACCGGGCCGAGGTGAGGGCGGAGTTGGGATCGAAGGTACTGCAGGATCTGCCGGTGCCGCTCGGGCGGAACTATCAGCAGCTGTTCAAGACGCTCCCCGGCTTCAGTCTCCCGGAAAACGCCCATTCGATCCCCTCGAACCCGTCGCGCGCTCTAACGTTCAACGTCAATGGCGCAAGCAGAAGCTCCAATAACACGCGCATCGACGGTGTGACGGGGACGAACGTCTGGCTCCCGCACATGACGTCGTACATTCCGGCGCTCGAGTCAATCGAGACCGTGAACGTCGTCACCAACAGCTTCGACGCCGAGCAGGGGCTTGCCGGCGGGGCCGCGGTCAACGTGCTGATCAAGAGCGGGACAAACCAGCTGCACGGCTCCGCGTTCGAGTACCACAACGATAACGCGCTCAAGGCCAGGCCCTACTTCACGCCGGTCAACCAGAGGAATCCGAAGCAGGTCTACAACCAGTTCGGCGGCACCGTGGGCGGACCGATCAAGAGGGACAAGCTGTTCTACTTCGTGAGCTACGAAGGGACGATGGACCATCAGTTCGCAGCACGTACCCAGAGCGTCCCGACGCTGGCGATGAAGGCGGGGGACTTCAGCGCATCGGCAAACCCGATCTACGATCCGGCCACCGGAGACCCTGATGGCAAGAATCGGACGGCGTTTCCGGGCAACATCATCCCGGCCAGCCGGATCGATCCGATCGCGGCCAAGATCAACGCGCTCTGGCCCGATCCGAACATTCCCGGGCTGGCCCTCGGCAAGATCAGCGACAACTACTACGCGACCGCCGGCTTCTTCCTCAACCGCCACACGGTGGACACGAAGCTCAATTACAACGTGAATTCGAAGCTCGCCGTGAACGGCCGCTTCTCAGTCCTGAAGTACACGATGCGCAACCCCGAGGTCTTCGGCGACAAGCTGGGCGGCATCTACGTGGCCAACTACGGCGGCAATGCGGGCGAAGGATGGGGAGGCACGTACTCGACGACGATTGGCGCCAACTACGTGGCCACACCGAAATTCATCGTCGACGCGAACTTCGGCTGGACCCGGATGGACACCAACATCGAGCAGTGCTGCCTTGACCAGAAGATCGGGTCTGATGTCCTCGGCATCCCGGGCACGAACGGGCCGCGCCGGTTCGAGGGAGGGTGGCCCAGTTTCCGGATCTCGAGTTTCTCGGTCGTCGGTGTGAACGACAACTTCATGCCGTACTACCGCTCCGACCCGCAGTGGCAGTACACGGCCAACGCGAACTGGATCAAGTCGAAGCACAACATCAGGTTCGGCCTCGACATCTCGCACCAGAACCTGAACCACACTCAGCCCGAGTTGTCCTCCGGCAACTGCGACGGGTGCGGCGCACAGGGGGGCTTCACGTTCGGCAGCGGCCCGACGCAGATCAATGCGGCCGGCGCCCCATCCGGGAGCGCCTATAACAGCTATGCGACCTTCCTGCTCGGGCTGCCGACGCAGATGGGCCGCATCTACATGGTGCCGGACGTCTTCACGACGCGCACCTGGGCGCACAGCCTCTACGTCCGCGACTCGTGGCAGGTCCACCGCAAGCTGACCCTCGCGATCGGGACGCGCTGGGAATACTTCCCGATCCCGACGCGCGGGGACCGCGGCCTTGAGCGGTACGACATGGTCAACAACAAGATGCTAGTCTGCGGCATCGGCTCGGTCCCGACGGACTGCGGCGTAAATATGTCGAAGACGATGTTCGCGCCGCGCTTCGGCCTGGCGTGGCGCGTGACCGAGGACTTCGTGGTCCGGGCCGGCTACGGGATCACCAACGACCCGTACAACCTCGCGCGTCCCCTCAGGACCAATCACCCGCTGCTCCTCGGCCTGATTGTGCCGGCGCCGAACTCGTACCGTGAAGCGGGTGAGCTCAGCGCCGGTATACCCGCGATCGCGACCCCGAGCCTCGGCAACGGGATCATCGACGTGCCGGGTAACATAGTCGTCCAGACGCTGGCGCCGGATCAGTTCCAGCGCGGCTACATCCAGTCGTGGAACCTGATGGTGCAGCACAAGCTCCCCTGGGGCTTCGTGGGGCAGGCCGGCTACGTCGCCACCCGCCAGGTCCGCGCGCTCGGTGTCATGGACCTGAACGCGCAGCGGGTCGGCGGCGGCCTCGCGAGCGCTCCGTTCAACAAGCTCTTTGGCCGCACGGCACCAACGGTGCTCGTCGGCCCGATCGGAGGCAGCCACTACGACTCGCTGCAGGTTACGATGGACCGGCGCTTCGCCCATGGGTTCCAGACGAACGTTGCCTACACCTACTCGAAGGCGATTTCTAATTCCGGGACCAACAACAGCGACGACACGCCGCGGGTCCAGATCCCGGAGTTCTACTACCTGAACCGGTCCTTGATGGGTATCGACCGCCCTCACAACTTCCACTGGTCGACGGTGGCCGAGCTGCCCTTTGGCAGGGGCCGCCAGTACCTTAACAGCGGCGGCGTAGGTTCGTTGTTCGCCGGCGGCTGGCAGATCAACGCGATCTTCACCCGCCAGTCGGGCATTCCGTTCTCGGTCACCGGGTCGAGCTCTTCGCTCAATGCGTCGGGAAACACGCAACGGGCGGACCAGATCAAGCCCGAGGTGCAATACCCTGGAGGCATCGGGCCTGGGCAGTCGTGGTTTGACCCATTCGCGTTCGCGTCCGTCCCAGCGGACGAACACCGCTTCGGTACCGTCGGGTACAACACGCTGCGCGGGCCGCGCTACAGCAACCTTGATCTCGGGATCTTCCGCGAATTCAAGGTCTCGGAGCGGTTCCGCGTACAGTTCCGGGCCGAGGCGTTCAACTTCACCAACACGCCGCATTTCAGCGCGCCCGGATCGACCGGGGTAAACCGTGCGAACATGACCATCGATAAAAACGGGACGGTCCACCTCAACGGCTATAGCGAGATCTCTACCACCCGCGGCACCGGCCGGGAGGGAATCGACGAGCGCCAGTTCCGCTTCGGTCTTCGCTTCTCGTTCTGACGGTGCGTCCATTCACGGCACCTCTGGGGGTCGTGCCGGAGCACGACCCCCAGTCAGGTTTCGACCGGCGCATCGCCTTCTGATTTCCTCCAATGACGGAAAACGCTTCGTGATTCTCCGCGTCCTCGTGTCTTCGCGGTGGATTGGGCGGAGCCTTTACCGCCAACACGCAAAGACGTCACCAGGTTTGGTGCCGCTATGGCGCGCTGTGAAAATCAATTGAAGCCGCGCAAGCCCCTGTCCGATACTAAATCCAATGGATTGCCTGACTGGGGGGACCGTGTGAAAAGTGTGGACAATTTTGTGGAAGTACTCGCCAGTATCCAGGAGAAGGATTTCACCGTGCCCCGGGTGGCGGAATACGTGAGGGACAACCCCGTGGACCCCGATTCGCTCTCCCCCTACCTCTTCTACTCGCCAACGCACTACACGCGCAACCTGATTTACAAGTGCGATCTGTTCGAGCTTATCGCGATCTGCTGGGACGTGGGACACCGTTCGGCGATTCACAATCACCAGAATCAAAACTGCTGGATGGCGGTGCCGATAGGGCGCCTCGCGGTCCAGAATTACGAGCTGCTGCGCGCCAGCGACCAAACAAATTTCTGCGAGCTCAGGGAAGCCGACCGGATCGTCATGGATCCCGAAAACCCGTCCTTCGTGGACCCGAAGACGCCTATACACGCCGTCCTGAACCTGCCCGAATACGGAGAGCGCGCCACGAGCCTGCATATCTACTCGCGGCCATACGATCACTGCCTTGTCTATGCGCTGGAAAGCAAGTGCTACTGGGATGTCCCCCTGTTGTACGATACCGAGTACGGCCGTCCGGCGCCTCCGGAAAAAACCTCTCGCGGACATTGATGCCGCATACGCCACGATTCTGGCCAATATCTCCTACCGGAATGGGGTGCATCCCGCGGTAGAAACTGACTCCCACTTCTAATTGCGCCCTCGCCGGATTGACGAATGAGGCCCGGAATAAATCGTCAATCCTACAATCGGCAAACCGCGGGGAAAGAATTCACGACAGAAAGATTTGCCACGAATTACATGAATTTTCTTAATCACAGACGGTGTCTAACCGTTAGCAATCGTGATGCAAAAGCTCGGCAGGCTGTTTTCGTATAATTCGTGGCCAGCTCTTCCGTGTGTCGCGTGGCCAACGATTTTTCTTAATCCGTCAGAACGGAAGGAGGCAAACCAGCCAGGCTAAAAAAGAAGAGAGCCCCGAGTGACCTCGCTCGCATCTCGCCTCAGTGAACCGAAAAACTATTTTGCGGTGTGACTAATCCATTTTTGCATTTGCCGGTCGAGAGGCGCCGAAACTTTCGCCAGGCGCCGGAAATGTCACCCCAGGGCAATGTCATCCGCCAGACGTCAGCCTGTTTCAGTCTCGCCCCTCAATTCGCATCTATCCACTTAAGCCGGCGAAACTTGTGGATCACGGTACAGTTTCGCTGTTGTGACCTTTCGAATTGGACCCGGTTCTTGCAGAGCCCGGAGTGGTCTGTTGATACAGGGCGGAGGAGGCCATGTAATGATGAAGCCGGTTTCCGAACATGTGCGAGAGCATCGAAGCGCGCTCGCCGGGTTGGAAAAAAGAATCCTCATCTGGCTTGCCGTGCGGCTCCCGAGGTGGGCAACGCCGGACCATTTGACGTTGCTCGGGCTTGGAGCGATGCTGGCAGCCGGCCTGGCGTACTGGGCAGCCCGTTGGAAGCCAGGTGCGTTGATGCTTGCCGTAGTCGCGCTCGCCCTGAACTGGTTCGGGGACAGCCTGGATGGCACTCTGGCCCGGGTCCGAAACCAGGAGCGCCCGCGCTACGGCTACTATGTCGATCATGTCCTCGACATGGTGGGACTTGTTTTCATGCTCGGAGGTCTGGCCATGTCGGGATACATGAGCCCGCTTATAGCTCTCGGCCTTCTTGTGGCGTATCTGATCGTCGCGGCGGAGGTCTTTCTGGCGACCTGTGTCCACGGAGTGTTCCGCCTGTCCAGCCTGGGCGTTGGGCCTACGGAAATGCGCATCATCCTGGCGATCGGCACGCTCCGCCTCCTGTACGGTCCTGGGATTCGCCTGGGCAAGCTGGGGGCCTTCCTGCTTTTCGACGTTGGAGGCATTGTTGCCATCGCGGGTCTTGGTCTCGCGCTCGTCATCTCCATCGTGCGCAATGCCCGGGCTCTCTACCATGCAGAGCCGCCCGCGCGATGATCACGACCGTCGAGCCGTCGCCGGGTGAACTGCACAAAATGGAACCACCGATGAACACAGATCCGTACTGCTCCTGTCTTCATTACAAAGACACAAAGAAGACAAAGATGCACCACGTTCTTGCCCGTGTGAATCTTCGTGGCTTCGTGTCTTTGTGGTGAGATTTTTTTGGTTGCGGCTGGGCTGCTCCGTGTTTATCTGTGTTCATCTGTCGTTCCGTTCATACTTTTGATTGCGGCTCCCCTGATCTGCGAATCTCCGCGTCCTCCGTCGTCAAAGCAGCTCCTGCTTGTTTGCGCTCTTCCAGGCGCGACCGATTGCGTCCGCGGCGAGGATGGCATCAGCCACGGCGGCCGGCCGGACTTCAAACGGTTCGTTGTGGATGGTTTCTCCCTCCGCCGTTGCGCGGGCCGTGATGCGCTCGAGCAGTTCGACGGGCAACTCTGCGAGTCCTACTTGAGAGAGCGTGATCGGGAGGCCGACCTCGCTGGAAAAACCCAGGATCTCCTCTACGACGCCCCTCGGCTTCCCTTCCAGCACAAGCTGGACCAGCGTGCCGAAGGCCACCTTTTCGCCGTGGAAGTAGGCGTGAGTTCCCGGGGCCGCGGTCAGCCCGTTGTGGACGGCATGCGCGGCAGCCAATCCTGAAGACTCGAAGCCGAGACCCGAGAGCAGCGTGTTCGCTTCAACCAACCGCTCGAGGGCGGAAGTAACCGTCCGGGTCTCCACGGCGCGGCGCGCGTCAGCCCCGTCGTTCAAGAGGGTCCGGTAGCAGAGCTCTGCCAGCGCCAGCGCGCTCTGAGTTGAACCGCCTCCCCGCATGTTTTTGACGTGTCCTTCCACGCAGGTTCGCGCCTCGAACATCGTGGCCAGGGCATCCCCCATGCCCGCCACAAGCAGGCGCACGGGGCTGCGAGCTATGACGGCGGTGTCGACCAGCACCAGATCGGGATTCTTGCGATAAATCCGGTACTGCTGGAAGACGCCGTCCTCGGTGTAAATAACGGACAGGGCGCTGCAGGGGGCGTCGCTCGAGGCGATCGTCGGGCAGTTCACGACGGGCAGATCCAGATCGGCCGCGGTGGCGCGACCCGTGTCCAACGCTTTGCCTCCTCCGGCAGCAACGATCACACGCGCCTTGCAGGCCTTCGCGGCGGCTTTGACGCGCTCGATCTCAGCGAGGGAGCACTCGCCGCCAAACGGATGGATCCCATAGGAAATGCCCGCCCCTCCCAGGGTCCTGCGCCAGGCCTCGGCGAGCATGCTGCGCGCGCTTCTGCCTGCAAGAATCAAGGCCGGACCCTGCAGCCCCAGCCCTGTCATTTCCTGTCCGAGGAATTCGGTAGCATTCCTTCCCTGAGTGTAACGACTCGGGCACGAAAATACAGAGAGCATGAAACACCCCCTCAACGACATGTTCGAATGACCAATGACCAATGACCATATGTTATTTTGGGGACAGTCGCCAAATTCCTTTTTTTCGAGTGCTAATATAAGACTCCGAATGCTCGCCATTTCCTTCAGCTGCCTATTGACTCTCGTTCTGTTTCTCCCCGGTGAACCACAGTCTGCCGCCGCGCAGGAGACGCGATCCTTGCTTGTTGAGGGAACCAGGCTCCTCGAGGCCAATCAGGCCGAAGCGGCGCAGATCAAATTCGAAACAGCGCTGAAACTCGATCCCGCCTCGGCCGAAGCCTATTACTTGCTCGGCGTGGCTCATGAACAGAAGAGGGATCTCTCCTCCGCTATCGCTGCCTATCGGAACGCGCTGCAGTACGCTCCCAAGATGGCAGAGGCGCATGATCGGCTCGGTTTCGCGCTCGGGCAGCAAGGGAAGATCGAGGAGGCGCTTCGAGAGTTCCGGTTGGCGGCGGAGCACAAGCCGGGCTTCTTCGACGCACACTATCATCTGGGAGCCACGCTGTGGTGGGTGAAGAATTTCGATGAAGCGCTCCCCGCGCTGCGGAAGGCCGTGACGCTCCAGCCCGGGCATGCCGAAGCGCGCTACTACCTGGCGCTGACTCTGAAGCAGAAGGGGAACCTGAATGCGAGCCTGGAGCATCTGCGCGAGCTCGTCAAGCTGAACCCGTCGTTCGCGCTTGGGCACACACAACTGGGCGTTGTTCTTCAGGAACTCGGAGAGACAGACGAAGCGATCCGTAATCTGCGGAAGGCCCACGAGCTGGACCCCGCGCTTACGGACGCCGCGAACTCGCTGGGACTCGCATTGATACAAAAGGGCGCCGGGGAGGAGGCGGCGCAGATATTTCGGTCGCTGATCGAGAACCATCCGGAGAACATGGTCGCCCGGCACAACCTGGGCAGCGCTCTGTTGCAAAAAGGAGATCTGGAGGGAGCCGTAAAAGTATATCGCGAGCTGACGCGCCTGTCCCCGAACAGCGCGGAGGCGTTCTATAACCTCGGGTTGGCTCTGAAGCAGAAGGATGATTTTCAGGCGGCCGAGGTCGAATTGCGCAAAGCAACAGCGCTGGATCCCGCTCTTCCGGAGGCGCATTTCACATTGGGGGTCGTGCTCTGGCAGACGGGACGGCCGGAAGAGGCGCTCGAGTCGTTCAAAGCGGCAATCGCGCCCAAACAGGACTACGCCGAGGCGCGCTACATGATGGGCGTAATTCTGAAGCAGCAGAAGAAGCTGGATGAGGCCGTGGTCGAATTCCGGCAGGCCGTTGAGCTTCAGCCGGACTACGCCGAGGCGTACCTGAGCCTGTCCCAGGCGCTGCGCGAGAAAAACGATACCGCGGGCGCCGAGGCCGCGCTGGCCGAAGCCCAGCGCATAAACAAGAAGAAGGCCGACACGCAGGCCGCAAAGTTCGCCCTCGGCGTGGGGCAGGAGAAACTCAAGAAGAAGGATCTCGCAGGAGCGGCCGCAAAATTCCGCGAAGCTGTGCGCCTGGCCCCGGAGCTGGCCCAGGCGCATTTGCAGCTTGCCCGGGTCCTTCAGACCCTCGGCAGGCGCCAGGAAGCCCGCAAGCATTTTGCCGAGGCCTATCGTCTGGCGCCATATCTCGAGCAGGCGCAAAACGGAAAGTGAGGAGCATCTTCTTCACCACGGAGACCACGGAGGCGTCTGGAAGCAGCAGGTTTCTCCGTATTTCGTCGTGCCATCCGCGGTGTATTCCTTTGCGGACTTGGCGCCTGCGCGGTCAAACTGAGCCCGAATTAACCGCGAAGACGCGAAGGGCGCGAAAAGGGCTCGCCAGGAATACGGCCTGTAGAAGAACAGGAGAATTCAGTTTTGTGTTGATTATCACTTTCCTCTTCTTGGGAAGAAAGATAAGCTGAGCTGCACGTGGAGGCCAGCGTGTTCTGCGCCCGTCAAGTCCTTACGGCATCTGTGATCTTTTTGTCCTGGATCCTGCTGCCCTCTCGACTGGGAAGCCGTGAAAAAATCACGTTCGGCTCGCTCGGATCTCCGGCTTTGGCTGGCAGCCTGAAGGCTGGACTCCAAACACTGAGCCCCTCCTCAAGTTCCGGAACCCGATTGGACCAACTGATTCACGAGATCCGTTCCGAAGTCAAACCTCAACAGGCAATGGAGTACATGCGGCGGATCTACGCTACGGATCGCTGGTTCACTTTTCCGAAGTTCCAGGAAACGGCGCAATACCTGCGCGACAGAATGAAGGAGATCGGATTGAGCGGCGTCGAAGTCATCGACGCCCCCGCCGACGGCATAAGCCAGTTCGGACATTGGACGATGCCGCTGGCCTGGGACGTGAAACATGCGCGATTGGAAATCATGGACCCCGCAGTTCCGGAGGAATTCAGAGTGCTGGCGGATTACGAAAAAGTACCCGCATCGCTGGGCATGTGGAGCGGCGCCACACCACCCGAAGGCGTTACAGCGGAGGTAGTTGAGCTCAAAGAATCGTCGCCCGAGGCAACCGAAAAGCTGAATTTGAAAGACAAGCTCGTGGTCACACACCAAAACCCAAGCAACATCAAGTGGCTCTTGGCCAGGAAGGGCGCCCTGGGCGCGATCAACGCTTTCACCGAGAACGCCGATCTGCAGGACGGCCGTCAGTGGATCAATGCTTGGGGTGATAACGGGTGGGCATTCACAAAGGGGAGCTCCCCCCTTCTCTGCTTCTCGATCACTCCACGCCAGTCCGCGTTCTTGCGGAAGCTGCTGGTCGAGAAGAGCCCGGTTCGCGTCAAGGCAACCGTGGACAGCCGTTACTATTCCGGCGCGTATCCCTACGTAACCGGCCTCATCCCGGGAGCCCAACCGGGAGAAGAAACGCTGACACTCGGCCACACTTCCGAACAGGGCGCGCAAGATAACGCCACGGGAGTTGCTGCCATGCTGGAAGCCCTCGCCACTCTCCATCGCCTGATTGCGTCGGGACAATTGCCGAGACCCGCGCGGGCCATTCGAATTCTGGCCATGGGAGAAATGTACGGATCGATGCACTACATCGCTACAAACCCTGACCGGATTCGCCGCACCGTGGCGGCGATCTGTCTGGATACCCCCGCGGCGTCTTATCAGCTCGCCGGAACGGAGTACACTTTCTACTTGAATCCCCACGTTGCGAAATCCTATGTGGACGCCCTCATCCTCCGGGTGGCCGGCTCCTACTTCTCGAACCTCTCTCAGCCTCGGCCATGGCATTGGCGAGAATACATGACCGGAACCGACACCTATCTCGGCGAGCCAGCCATCGGCATCCCAACCGTGTGGCCCTACAGTGGCAGCGGGATTCACACGCATCACAACAGCGCGGACACGCCCGCCGATGTCGATCCGCGCTCCCTGCGCGACCTGGCCGCAATCACCGCTGCCTATCTGTATTTCGTGGCATCGGGGGGAGAATTCGATGCGCTGTGGCTCGCGGAGCTCGCGCTGAATCGTGGCTTCGATCAGATTCTTGACGCGAACGCCAAAAATCTCGACCGGGTCTTTTCCACCAACCGTGCAGAGGATCTGGGACAGATCCTGGCCCAGGCGCGCGAAAAGATCGCTTACCTGGCAGAGCGCGAGAGCCAATCAGTCCTCTCGGTGCTGCGTCTGGTTCCGGAGGCGCGGCGGGAGCCGGCGCGCTCGCTTCTGGATCCCCTTCTCGCAAGCCTGCGCACCTTCGGTCAGGAGCAGTCGGAAAGGCTCGAGAGAGCCGTGCAGCAGAGAGCAGCGCAGCTTGGCATCCGGGCCCCTATCCGGCCGCTGCCTGCACCCGATCCACAACTTGCTTCAGCTTCGGAGATTGTCGTCAAGCGCAAGAAGTTCGGGACAATTCCACTCGACGAGATTCCTCCAGACCGGCGAAAGGGCTATCCTTCCGGCGCCTGGGATCCGGTCCCGATCGCAGCGCTGTACTGGTGCGACGGCGAGCGGAATCTCGCAGAAGTGATGCGCCTCACGCAGCTGGAGCTCGGTCCTTCCAGCTTCGATTTCGTAGGTTACTTCCGGTTTCTCGAAGAGCACGGATACGTCGAATTCTTAAAAAGGTAGGTCCGATTTACACGGCGCGGCCCAGCCCCAGCCAAAAACTTCGCGTTGGCGTCTTTGTGGTAAAGGCTGCGCCCAATCCACCACGAAGACGCGAAGAATTCAGGTTTCGCGGATCTCGATGGTCTGGATACGGATGCCTGGCTCGCGCGCCCGGCCCGGGTCGCGCGGCGGTATCGACAACAGCACGTCCAGGCCCGAGGTCACTTTGCCAAAGACCGAATGCTTCTTGTCCAGCCAGGGTGTCGCAACATGAGTAATAAAGAATTGGGAGCCATTCGTGTTCGGCCCGCCATTAGCCATGCTCAATACTCCAGGGCCGTCGTGCCGCAGCTCCGGATGAAATTCGTCGGCAAACCGGTACCCGGGTCCGCCCGTGCCCGTCCCCGTGGGGTCTCCGCCCTGAGCCATGAAGTCGGCGATAACCCTGTGAAAGGTCACACCGTCATAGAATCCCTGCCGGGAGAGGAAGACAAAATTGTTCACTGTTCGCGGAACTTTATCCGTGTAGAGACGAACAACAATATCTCCGACATCGGTCTTCAGGGTTGCTGTGTACGTTTTCTTGGGATCGATCGACATCGGAGGTTCCTGCTTCCATTGCTTGGCCACGCTAGACTCCTTTCCGCCCCATTCGATGCTAAATGAAACCACGGATGAACACAGCGGATGTTATCATGGGTTTTTTTCAAGAGTCGAGGACACATTGATTACAAACGTGCTTAGAACCTTGGGAACAACGGGTCTTGCTTGTTACCCCGTGGGATTTGGCTGCTACCGCATTAACCATGGGAATGAGCAGCACGAGGCTGCGTTGCGTTCCTATCTGGACCGCGGGGGAAATCTGATCGATACTTCCGCCAACTACACGGACGGCCTCTCTGAAACCCTGGCCGGTTATGTTCTAAAGGATTATCCGCGAGAAAGGACGATCGTGGTCACCAAGGGAGGCTACATCCAGGGGCAGAACATGGCCCTGGCGCAAAAGCACGACTTCCCCGAGGTCGTCCGTTATCAAGAAGGTCTGTGGCACTGCATCCATCCCAAGTTCCTACAGACTCAGATCCAGCTGTCCCTGGATCGGATGCAGCTGAAGAAAATCGATGTGTACCTTCTTCATAATCCGGAGTATTTCCTCACTGAAAAGGAGCACCACGCCGGCCCTGCTCCTGCCGATCATGAGGAGTTCTATCGCAGGGTTCGTGAGGCTTTCCGATTCCTGGAAACCCAGGTGGATGCAGGCATCATCGGCTGGTACGGGGTCAGCTCCAATAACTTCGGGATGCCGTCTTCGGAGCCGGCGATGACTTCTGTCAGCCGCTGTATCGAGGAAGCGCGCGGCCTGCAGAGCGGGCATCATTTTCGCGTGGTCCAGCTTCCGATGAACCTTTTTGAATCCGGAGGGGCTCTGGAGAAGAACAACGCGGGCCGCACGGCGCTCGAGTTTTGTGACCGCGAAGGTATCGGCGTCCTGGTCAACAGGCCCTTGAATGCATTCTACAATCACCGGCTGATTCGTCTTGCCGACTTCGTCAAGCCAGGACAGCAACCTCCCGGCGTCGAGGCTTTGAAGGAGATTCTGAAACCTCTGCACGATATCGAGCAGCGCCTGCACACAGAGTTGCAGGCGCCCCTGGCTGCGGGCGGAAACAAGGGGCTCGCCGCCACGCTGGAAGAGATCGTCCCGGAGCTTCAGTCTGCGTCCCACTGGGAATCCGTCGCGGGTCAACACGTGATCCGCCCCCTGCATTCCTGGCTTGCGCAGTGCCAGCAGCGCTATGGCCGGGACATGCGGTGGCAGGCGTGGCGGCAGGATTTCATAAAGATGGTCAATCCGCTCTTCGAGGATATTACCCGCCATCTAACTTCCGGGGAGCAGCGAACGTCGGATGAAGTACGCGCCCGGCTGTTCGAGGCCGGCTACCCGAGATGCAATGAAAGCCTCAGCCGTATGGCAATGAATGTTCTCGTCCACCTTCCCGGCTTAAACTGCGTGCTGAATGGCATGCGCCGCCTCAAGTACGTCGCAGATGCGGTGGGCGCGCCCGAGTTGCCTCCGGTTGACGCGCTCACAATATTGCAAAACTTCCGAAGGAGCCTGGAAACCTCGTGCTTCGTAACCGGCTAGTCTCGGGATGAACCCGGGGGAAAGAATTGACTGCAGAAAAAACTTGCCACGAATTACACGAATTTTTTCCGCTTACGGACAGTCTGGGCTGTTAGTGAGCGTGAGGGCAAGAAACGATGCGAGAAGCTGGTTAAGCGCATCATCCGCCAGCGTTTCATGAAATTCGTGTGATTCGTGGCAGGTTTTCTGTCGGTGCGATTATGCGCGCGCTAAAACCCGATCTGGCACGATCTATTCTCGCCGTATCGCAGTCCCGCATCCGGGAGCTGGCCGATATCGCCATGGCCATGGACGGAGTGTTGCGCCTCTATTTCGGCGAATCAAATCAGCCGACCGCGCAATATATCAAGGATGCCGCCATTGGCGCTCTGAAGGAAGGTTATACCTTTTACACCGAGAACGCCGGATTGCCCAGCCTGCGCGCTGCGATTGCCCGCAAGTACGAAGAGATTCACGGCGTCGTTTTGGACCCGGCGCAGCGTATCGTGGTAACCGCCTCGGGAGTGCAGGCCTTGCATCTGTCGATCCGTTGCGTGCTCGATCCTGGGGATGAGGCCATCGTCCTCACGCCCGCGTGGCCTAACGGATCGGCCATTGTGGGAATGTGCTCAGCCCACGCCATTCACATTTCCCACCCCCTGCGTGGCGATCGCTACCAGATAGACTTCGACGCCCTCGAGTCCGCCATCGGGAACAGAACGCGCCTCATCATCTGCACCTCGCCGTCCAACCCGCTCGGCTGGGTGGCGACGGAAAGCGACCAGGAGCGCCTGCTGGACATCTGCCGCAGAGAGGGGTTGTGGCTGCTTGCGGATGAAGTGTATGAGAGGCTCTTCTACGAGGGACCGGTCGCCCCATCGATATTGCGCAAGTGCAAGCCGGGAGAATCCGTGATCGCCGTCAATTCGTTCTCGAAGAGTTACTGCATGACCGGGTGGCGGCTGGGATGGCTGGTATCGCGCCCCGACTTGATTCGGAAGGCGACGCAGCTCAATGAGTTCGTCGTTTCGCATGCCCCATCCATGACCCAGAAGGCCGGGGAGATTGCGCTGCGCGATGGCGAAGCGGAACTGAAAACCATGGTGGAACGGCTGAAGAAAAACCGGGATTTTGTGCGCGAGGCGCTCCGGCAAATGCCGGGCGTGACCG
>Ga0066710_100002805_pt1 | contig 14347 bp, 9 predicted proteins | sample GraSoiAngelo_159_FD_79666 | JGI IMG/M metagenome (GOLD analysis project Ga0066710, IMG submission 79666) | Grasslands soil microbial communities from the Angelo Coastal Reserve, California, USA - 14_1009_16_40cm | ecosystem: Environmental > Terrestrial > Soil > Grasslands | place: USA...
CGCGGATCGCCGACCGAGCGCATCATCTTCAGCATCGTCGGCACGAGGAACGTGTTGCGGACCCGGTGTCGCGCGAGCACGTCAAAGGCGCGCTCGGCGTCGAACTTCTTCGGGCGATGGGCGACGACCGGCACGCCGTAGTGCCAGCTCGGCAGCAGCACGTCGAGCAGCCCGCCGGCCCACGCCCAGTCCGCGGGACTCCAGTGACGGTCGCCCGGCTTCGGAAAGTACTCGTGATAGAACTCGATCGCGGGCAGATGCCCGAGGAGCACGCGATGCGCGTGCAGCGCGCCCTTCGGCGGCCCGGTCGTTCCCGAGGTGTAGATGAGGATCGCCGGATCCTCCGCCGCCGTGGCGACGGGCTCGAGCGAATCGGGCATGCGTGCGATGGCCGCGCCATACTCGATCACGCCGTCGGCGTCGGCACGATCGACCGAGATCACCCGCGCAAGCGCCGGAAGGCCCTTGGCGACGGCCAGCACACGCTCGAGATTCTCGCCGTCCGTCACGATGATCTTCGCGCCGGCGTCACGCAGCCGGTATTCGAGCGCTTCCGGGCCGAAGAGCGTCGACAACGGCAGGGCGACGGCGCCGAGCTTGTACGCGGCCAGGTGGGCGACTGCGGTCTCGGGCCGCTGCGGCAGCACGATTCCGACGCGATCGCCCCGCTCGATTCCCAGGCTCGTGAAGACCCGCGCGAGCTGGTTCGAGCGAGCGCGAAACTCGGCGAACGTGTGCTCGCTCACCGAGCCCGCGTCGTCCTCGTACACGAGCGCGACGCGCGAGCGGTCGTGGGCGTGGCGGTCGCAGACGTCGATCGCGATGTTGTAGATCGGCGGGATCGTCCAGCGGAAGCGTCCGTAGACGTCTTCGTAGCTCTCCCCGCGCGGCAGGAGCGTGTCGACCATGTGCCAGTAGCCTACCACCCTTGACGAAGCCGTAAGGGCAGCCACGAGCGAGCGGGCGAGCGCGCCATGACAACGATGATAAGCTCCTGCGCATGCCGCGCCGCCGCGTGACGTTGCGCGCCGTCACCGCGCTGTTCCTCGAGCGCCAGCACCTCGCCCAGCCGCGCGCGACCACGCTGACCGCACCCCGCCTGCGCCGCTTCGTCGAGGACGTGGGCGGGATCCAGCTCGACTCGATCAATGTCCTCGACCGCGCCCACTACCTGACCGTGTGGAGTCGATTCGGTCCGTACGACCGGGGGTGGCTCGACCGTCAGGTCTACCGCCGCCGGCTCCTCTTCGAGTACTGGGCCCACGCCGCCTGTCTCGTGCCGGCCTCGGACCTGCCCTGGTGGCGCCGCGCGATGCTCGACTATCGGAGCCGCCACACCGGATGGTCGGGCTGGTTGCGGCGGAATGGGAAGATGCTGCGCACGGTTCAGGAAGCCGTCCAGGCCAACGGGCCGATGGGCAACGGCGATTTCGAGGGGCGGCGAGCGGCGGGCGGAGGCGGCTGGTGGTCGTGGCGTCCGGTGCAGCACGCGCTTCACCATCTGTGGATGACCGGCGCGCTCACGATCCACTCGCGCCAGCACTTCCAGAAGCGCTACGACTTGCTCGAGCGCGCGATGCCCGGCGCGCTCGGTGTCGAGCCGGTCACGGCCGTGCAGTTCCAGCGCTGGCACCTCGAGCGGTCGCTGCGCGCCATGGGCGCGGCGACCGAGCTCGATCTGGCGCGCTATCTCACCTTCCCTCGCTTCCGGCCGGGCGTCCGGCGCGCGGCGCTGCGTGAGATGCTCGAGCGCGGCGAGGTCACCGAGATCGAGCTCGAGGGTTCGGCGGGTCGATGGCTCGCGCTCACGAGTGACCTGCCGGCGCTGGCCCGCGCCGGGCGGGCGCCCGGATCGCACGGGACGACGCTTCTCTCGCCATTCGACTCGCTGATGTGGCACCGCGACCGGGTCGCGCGGCTCTTCGGGTTCGACTACCGGATCGAGGTCTACACGCCCGGGCCCAAACGCGTGCACGGCTACTACACGCTTCCCATCCTCCATCACGGCCATCTCATCGGCCGGGTCGACGCCAAGTCGCACCGCGCCGAGCGGAGACTCGAGGTCCGCCACGTTCACTTCGAGCCCTGGTTCGCCTCGGCTGGAACACCGCCGCGAGGGCCAGATCGTCTGGATCTGGACGAGGCGATCGCCGGTGTCGCGAGCGCGCTGAGCTCGCTCGCGACCTTCGTGGGCGGGGACGACGTGGAGCTCAGGCGCGTGACGCCGCGGCGGCTGCGGCCGGCGCTCGCACGGCGCCTCCTCGCCACGAGTCAGCCGCCTGACGCGGGTGACACGCCGGCCGCGGAAGTGGTGAGCCGCTCCATCTGACGGTCCTGGAGCTGCGCGAGCGTCAGGCGCGTGGCGCCGGCGCCGAGCCGCGTCCCTCTCCCTTCTGCAACCGCCACTGCCGTCGGCACGAGGGGGCACCCACGATCGATTCCTGCTACCATCCAGGCAATCGAGAGTGGTCCGCGCTGCAAGCCGTCGCCGGGCCGTTGTGCGAGCTGCAGGGCCAGCCGGGGGCTAGGGCCCCCGGGCCCGAGGCGAGCGAGACGACAGGCCCCGCCGGCCGGGGCGTGATCGTAACTTCGAGGGGTAGCCGATCATGGACAAGGAAGGCAGCCAGCTCATCCGGGGGCTCGAGGGCGTCGTCGCCGCCGAGACCAAGCTCTGTGATCTCGACGGCAAGAACGGCCGGCTGGCCTACGGCGGCTACGACATCGAAGATCTGGCGCGCCGGGCGAGCTTCGAGGACGTGTGTCACCTGCTCTGGTACGGCGATCTGCCGAACGCGTCGCAGCTCGACAAGACCACCCTGGCGCTCATCGCGGCGCGCGAGATTCCGGCCGATCTCGTCCAGGCCTTCAGGCTGATGCCGAAGGCGACGGATCCGATGCGCGTGCTCCAGGCCGCCGTCGCGATCCTCGGCATGAGCGACGGGGACACCACCGACAGCTCGCACGCCGCGAATATCCGGAAGGCGATCCGGCTCACGAGCCAGATGGCGACGGCGATCTGCGCTCACCATCGGGTGCGGCGCGGCGAAGAGCCGATCCGTCCGGCCTCCGATCTCTCGCACGCCGCCAACTTCCTCTACATGCTGACGGGCAAGCGACCCAGCGGCGTCGTCGCGAAGGCGTTCGACGCGAGCCTGACGCTCTACGCCGAGCACGAGCTCAACGCGTCGACCTTCACGACCCGTTGCATCGTCTCGACCCAGTCCGACATGCACTCGGCGGTGGCCGGGGGCGTCGGCGCGCTGAAGGGGCCGCTCCACGGCGGCGCCGGCGAGGCGGTCATGCGGACGTTGATGGAGATCGGCGAGGTCGCCAACGTGGACGCCTTCACCCAGAAGGCGCTGGTGGACAAGCGGCGATTCATGGGGATGGGGCACCGCGTCTACAAGGCGGGCGACCCGCGCGCCGCGATCCTCAAGGGGATGGCCGAAGAGGCCTGCCGCCAGTGCGGCCAGTTCAAGTGGTACGAGATGGCCGTCAAGCTCCACGCGCGCATCAACGAGGCCAAGAAGCTCATCCCCAACGTCGACTTCTACTCGGCGCCGCTCTTCTACTCGCTCGGCATCCCCGTGGATCTCTTCACGCCGGTGATCGCGGCCGGCCGCATCGCGGGCTGGACCGCGAACATCATCGAGCAGTGCGACGACAACCGCCTGATCCGTCCCCGAGGCGACTACATCGGCCCCTCTCGCCGCGCCTTCACGTCGCTGGACAAGCGCTGAAACACACAACCAAGCGATGACGAGACCACCTGCGAACCGGCCGCTCAAAAGTATTGAGCGGCGCCAAGCCCCAATGACGTCATCGCCGACACCGACATCGCCGCCAACCGGGTTCGAAACGATGGGGGGGTCTGGGGGAGGAGCGGCGCTCGCTCCCCCCCAGTCCAACTAAATGCCCAAGAACCTCACGCAAAAGCTCATCACCAGCCATCTCGTCGCCGGCAAAGCAGTCGCCGGCGAAGAGATCGGCATCTCGGTCGATCAAGTCCTCCTCACCGACACCAACGGTACGATGTCCTGGCTCCAGTTCGAGGCGATGGGCTTCCCGCGCGCCGTGCCCGCCCGCATCGTGAGCTACGCCGACCACAACGTCTACCAGGTCGACTCGCGGAACTCCGACGACCATCGTTACATGCAGGCCGTCTCGCGCAAGTACGGGGCCGTCTTCTCCAAGCCTGGCAACGGCATCTGCCATCAGGTGCACATGGAGAGCTTTTCCATCCCGGGCCAGACCCTGCTCGGCACCGACAGCCACACGCCGCTCTGCGGCGCGGCGGGCATGCTCGCGATCGGCGCCGGTGGGCTCGACGTCGCGGTCGCGCTCGGCGGCGGGCCGTACTTCTTCCAGATGCCGCAGGTCGTCCGCATTCACCTCACGGGCGCGCTCCAGCCGTGGGTGACCGCGAAGGACGTGATCCTCGAGCTGCTGCGCCGGCTCACCGTCAGGGGCGGCACGGGCAAGATCTTCGAGTATGGCGGGCCCGGGCTTCGCAGCCTGCTGGCCACCCAGCGCATGACGATCGCCAACATGGGAGCCGAGCTCGGATTGACGACCAGCGTCTTTCCCAGCGATGACGTCACGCGCTCGTTCATGACGCGGCTGGGCCGCGGCGACGACTGGCGGCCGGCCGCGCCCGACGCCGACGCAACGTACGACGACGAGATCCAGCTCGACCTCGCGGCGCTCACGCCGCTCGTGGCGCTGCCGGGCTCGCCCGACCGCGTCGTGCCCGTCGAAGAGGTCGCGGGGACCGCGATCGAGCAGGTGATGGTCGGCTCGTGCACCAACGGCTCGTGGCACGACATGGCGTCGGTCGCCGACATCGTGCGCGGCCGACGCGTGCATTCGTCGGTGTCCTTCGTGCTGTTCCCGGGCAGCCACAAGATTCTCGAGACGATGGCGCGCGAAGGCGTGCTCACCGACCTCATCGCCGCGGGCGCCACGGTCTCCGAGTCGAGCTGCGGGGCCTGCGCCGGTATCGGCCACGTTCCGGCCGCCGGCGCCAAGAGCCTCCGCGCCTTCAACCGCAACTTCCCCGGGCGGAGCGGCGTGAAGGACGACTCCGTCTATCTCTGCTCGTCGACCGTCGCGGCGGCCTCGGCGCTCACCGGCGTCATCACCGATCCGCGCACCCTGGGCGCGCCGGCGCCGGTCACCTTGCCGGCACGCTTCGCGACCTCGACGGTGGGATTCGTCGAGCCCGACGGCACCGGCGAGATTCCGCGTGGGCCGAACATCAAGCCGGTGCCGCTCGGCGAGCCGGTGGCGGAGGCGCTCGAGGCGCCGGTGGTGATCAAGCTCGGCGACAAGGTGTCGACCGACGACATCTCCCCGGCCGGCTCCGCGGTGCTGGTCTTCCGCTCGAACATCCCGGCGATCTCGGAGTTCTGCTTCAAATACGTCGACCCCGATTTCGTGGCGCGCGCCAAGGCCGCCGGGCGCGGCATCATCGTCGGGGGTGAGACCTATGGTCAGGGATCGTCGCGCGAGGCGGCCGCGACCGGACCGATGTACCTCGGCATCCGCGCCGTCATCGTGAAGTCGTTCGCGCGGATCCACCGGACGAACCTGATCAACTGGGGCGTGGTGCCGCTGGCTTTCGACAATCCCGATGATTTCGGCGGCATCGAGCGAGACGACCGCCTGCGCCTGCCGGGTCTCCGCGCCGCGCTGGAGGCCGGCGAGGGGGTGCGCGTGGAGAATGCCCGGACGGGCGCCGTGTTCACCGCCTCGTGCGTGCTGACGGCGCGCGAGCGCGAGATTCTCCTGGCCGGCGGCATCCTGGCGCACACGAAGGCCGGGCGAGCGTAACGGACGTGCGCGCTGCCGGACGTCGCGGGGCTGGGGCCCCGCCGGCCGGGGCACGCCTCGGGAGTGTGGAGGAGCCATGAGCCAGAAGAAGATCCGGGCGGTCTACATGCGGGGCGGCACGAGCCGCTGTCTCGTCTTCCACCACGCGGATCTTCCACCGGCCGGCGCCGCGCGCGATCGGGTCCTGCTCGCGGCGCTCGGAAGCCCCGACCCCTACGGCCGCCAGCTCGACGGCATGGGCGGCGGGATCTCGTCGCTGTCGAAGGCGTGCATCATCGGCGCCCCTTCGCACCCGGACGCCGACGTCGACTACACGTTCGCGCAGGTCGAGGTGGCGAAGGCGATCGTGGACTACAAGGGCAACTGTGGCAATTGTTCGTCGTCCGTTGGACCCTTCGCGATCGACGAAGGCCTGGTGAAGGCGGTCGAGGGCGAGACGGTCGTCCGTATCCACAACACCAACACGAAGAAGCTCATCGTCGCCCACGTGCCCGTCCACGACGGTGAGGCGGCGGTCGACGGCGACTTCGAGCTGGCCGGCGTGGCCGGTCGCGGCGCGCGCATCGCGCTCGACTTCTTGGATCCCGGCGGCGCCGGCACCGGACGTCTGCTGCCGACGGGCGCGGCGCGCGAGACGATCGACGGCATCGACGCCTCGCTCGTGGACGCGACGAATCCGGTCGTCTTCGTCCGCGCGAAGGACGTGGGCCTCGCCGGCACCGAGACGCCGCAGGCGATCGACGCCGACCGCGCGCTCTCGGCGCGGCTCGAGTCGATCCGCGTCGAGGCGGCACGGCGGATGGGCATCCAGGGCAGCGCCGCGGTGCCGAAGATCGCGATGGTCGCGCCGGCGACCGCGTTCACGGCGCTCGACGGCGTCCGGCATCCTGCCGGCGGCGTCGATCTGGTGACGCGCGTGATCTCGATGGGCAACTGCCACCGCGCGGTCGCGCTCACCGTGGCGATGTGCCTCGGGGTGGCGGCGCGAGTGGACGGTACGGTCGTGCGCGAGTGCGTCGGCGACGGTGCGCACGATATCCGGCTGGGCCACCCGTCCGGGGTGCTGCCGATCGACGCCGCGGTGCGCCGGCGCGACGGCGCCGCGTGGGCCGAGCGCGTCACCGTGTATCGGACGGCGCGCCGGCTGATGGAAGGCTTCGCGCGCATTCCGTGAGCGCGAGCGTCGACACCGGCGCGCGGCGCGACACGATGGACGGCTTCTATCGCGCCGTGCGCGCCGTCGGGCGCTTCTGGCTCTGGTTCTTCTTCCGATCGGTCGACATCCGACATCCGGAGCGCGTGCCGGCCGGCGGGCCGGTGCTCCTCTGCATCAACCATCCCAACAACTTCATCGACTCGCTGCTGGTCGGCGGCGCGATTCCGCGAAAGGTCCACTACCTCGCGACCGCCGCCCTGTTCAGGAATCGCGTCGTCGCGCGCTTCCTTCGCGCGTGCGGCGCGATCCCCGTCTACAGGAAACAAGATGATCCCGACAAAATGGAGCGCAACGCCGGCACGTTCGAGGCGTGCTTCAAGGCCTTCGGCGAAGGCCGGCTCGTCGCGATCTACCCCGAGGGCACGACGCACGCCGAGGTGCGCGTGCAGCGCATCAAGACCGGCGCCGCGCGGCTGGCGCTCGGCTACGAGGCCGAGCGGCCGGGAGCCCTCCGGGTGGTCCCGGTCGGGCTCAACTTCGACGCGCGGAAATCCTTCCGCGGCCGCGTCCTCGTTTCCTTCGGCCCGCTGATCCCGGTCACGCCCTATCTGGAGGCGTATCGGAGAGATCCGGTCAAGACGGTCGAGGCCCTCACCGACGCGATCCAGTGGGGCATCGAAGCCGAGGTGGTGCACGTCGAGCGCATCGACGAGAGTCGGCTCGTGACCGCCGTCCAGGAGCTCTACCGCGACCAGCTGGTGCGTGAGCTCCGCGAGGAGCGCGGGCTCGCGGAGCGGCAGATCGACCTGGTCCGTCTGTCGCGGGCGATCGTGGACTCGACCAATTACTTCAAGCGGCACGATCCCGAGCGGGTCGAGCGGATCTGGCAAAGCATCCAGAGCTACCGGGCGCTGCTGGCCGAGTACCGCGTGAAGGACGAGGCCGTACGCGCGCGGCTCGAGCGGCGGCGACCGCGCCAGCGTATCCGCCGCGGCTGGGAGGCGATCGTCGGGTTTCCGTTGTTCCTGTACGGCGCGACGGTGAACTTCCTGCCCTACTGGATCCCGCGCTGGGTGGCGCGACGCATGTCGCACAAGGAGACCGACTACGCGACGTGGCGGTTCCTCACCGCGATACTCGCGACTCCGCTCTTCTGGGCGCTCGAGACCTGGATCGTCGCGCGGCTCGCCGGCCCCGCCGCCGCGCTGGTCTTCGCGCTCTCGTTGCCGCTCGCTGGCGTGCTCGCGTACCGCTACTGGGTCGGCGCTGGACGGCTCCGGAGCCGGCTGCGCTTCGGCGCGCTCGCGCTGACCCGCGAGTATGCGGTCCGCCGCCTGACGACCGAGCGCCAGGCGCTGATCGCCGAGCTCGAGCGGGCCAAGAACGACTACCTGACCGCGACGAAAGGGAGCTCGTTTTGAGCGTGCGCCGGTTCGAGGAAATGTCGACCCCGGCGCTCGGCGCGCTCGACCGCGCGCGCACCGTCGTCGTCCTGACGGTGAGCCCCCTCGAGGAGCACGGGCCGCACTTGCCGGTCGGCGTCGACGCGATCGCCGCGCGCCACTTCGCCGAGGCCCTCGCCGAGCGCCTCACCGCCGCGCGGCCCGGCTGGACCGCCCTGCTGGCCCCGACGCTCCCGCTCGGCTCGTTCACGTTCGACGCCGTCGGCACCGTGAGCGTCCGTCAGCGCGTCGTGCGCGACGCGGTGGTCGACTACGGCCGCTCGCTGGCGCGGGCCGGCTTCCGCTACATCCTCGTCGCCAACGGTCACGGCGGGCCGGGGCACCTCACGGCGCTCGAAGAAGCCTCCGCGATCGTCTCGCGCCGACACCGCGTGATGATGGCTTCGGTCTCGGGTCATCTCGCCTGGCAGTTCCTGCGCGGCCGCTACGTCGACAAGATCGCGACCGCGCTCGGACGCCCGCTCTCGGATGACGAGCGTCGGGCGTTCTCCGAGGACGCGCATGGAGGCTGGTGGGAGACGTCGCTCATGCTGATGATCCGGCCCGATCTGGTCGATCCGTCCTATCGCTCGCTTCCGCCGGCGCGCTATTCCCTCCCCGAGCGCGCCGTGCCGAATTTTCCGCTCCGCAACGGCGGTCAGGGCTACGTCGGCCACCCGGCGCTGGCCGACCCGGCGTTCGCCAAGGCGGTCTCCGAGGTCCTGATGGCCGAGACGATGGACCTCGTCGAGGGCCTCCTCGACGGTCGCGTGGCTCCGCGCGCCGGCCGCTCGCCGTTCTTCGTCCTTCCGTTCTTCAGGACGGACTTCTGGCCCATGACCGCCACCGCGGCGGCGGGCATCGCGCTCGGCGTGGCGGCGTGTCTGACCCTCACCGCTCTCGGCCGGACCCGGACGGATGGCGGAAGTCCCGATCGTCGAGCTTGACGCGCAAGACGGCGTCGCCTGGCTTCGGCTCAATCGCCCGGATGCCCTCAACGCGCTCAATCGCCGACTGACGATCGCGCTCGAGGATGCGCTCGAGCGCGTGGCCGCGATGGACGATGTCCGCGTGCTCGTGGTGGCCGGGCGCGGCCGCGCCTTCTGCGCCGGCAACGACATCAAAGAGATGGAGACGGTCACGCCCGACGAGGCCGAGACCCTCGCCCGCCGCCACGCGGCGATCATGAGCCGCTTCACGACCTTGCCGCAGGTGACGATCGCCGCGGTGGACGGCTTCGCCCTGGGCGGCGGGCTGATGCTCGCGATCGCCCAGGATCTGCGCGTCGCGTCAGACCGAGCGCGCTTCGGGCTCCCGGAGGTCACGCTCGGCTTTCCGCCGGCCTACGGGATCGCGCGCTTGCTGGACGTCGTCGCCGGCGGCCACGCCCGCGATCTGCTCCTCACCGGCCGGACTATTCACGCGACGGAGGCGCTCCGCATCGGTCTCGTCAACCGGGTGGTCGCTCCGCCCACCCTCGACGCGAGCGTCGCGACGCTCGCCGTGGAGATCGCCCGCTCGCCCCGCGGCGGACTCGAGGCCACGAAGAACATCGTCGCGGCGATCCGCGCGGGCGGATCGGGTCGGGAGGCCGAGGGCTACGCTGCCGCGCTGAGGACGAGCCCGGCGGCGCGGGAGAGAATCCGCGAGTTCGCGAGCCGGAAGAAGCGGTAGCCTTACCGCTTGCGGCGCAGCATGTCCTGATCGGCCTCGCGCAGGAGATCGTCCGCGCTCTCCGGGGGCGCCAGCGCGTAGGCGATGCCGAAGTTGCAGGTGATCGGGACGGGGATGCCGCGCTTACCCGAGAGGCCCTTGATCGTCTCGTTGACCCTCGCGATGACGGTGTCGATGTCACCCACCCCCGCGTCCGGGAAGAACACGACGAACTCGTCGCCGCCGTGGCGAACGATCAGATCCGTGGTCCGCGTGGCCTCGACGAGCGCGTCGGCCACGGTCCTCAGCACGTCGTCGCCCACGCCATAGCCGAAGCGGTCGTTGATCGACCTGAGCTTCAGGACGTCGACGACGAGCAGGAGCGCGCCCGTCTTGCGCCGGCGCGCGACGGCGGCGAGCCGACGATATTGCTCGTGGAAGGCCCGGCGGCCCGCCAGGCCCGTGACGGGATCGGGCGCGAACCGAGACAGACGGCGGTCGGTCTCGTAGAGGCGGCCGGCGAGCATCCGCAGCAGGGAGACCGACAGCTCCGCTGAGCTCTGCAGCACCTTCAGGAACTCGGTTTGGGGGATGACCAGGCAGTGCGTCCGCTCGATCGCGACGACCGTCGCCGACCGCGGCTGGTTTCGCAGCACGCTCAGCTCGCCGAGGATCTCGCCCACGCCGAGCTCGCCCACGATGAGCTCCACCGGAGAGTCGGACGCGACCTCCAGCACGCGCACGCGGCCGGAGAGAATGACGAAGAGACGGTCGGGCGGATCGCTCTCACGGATCAGCACGTGGCCGGCCGTGAAGCTCTGCTCGGTCGCGCTGTCGAGCAGGAGATCGCGCTGCTCGGCGGTCAGCGGGCGGAACAGCGGCACGGTGGCGAGGAGGCTCGCGCAGCGAGCCCGGCTGTCGTCCGGGCCCGTCACGCGCTCGCCGCGCAGCGCCACACGCTCGACCGGATCGAAGACGAGCAAGGTCCGAGCGAGCCACGCCCGCACGCGGGTGCGCAGCATGGGCGGGCTGAAGGGCTTGGGCAGATAGTCGGTCCACGAGGCTTCGCCGCGGTACACGGCATCGGAGGGAATGGAGCTGTCGGCGAGGACGACGATCGGGAAATTGCGCCGGCCCAGGCGGTCCCGCAACACGTCGAGGACCGAGTCGCCGTCCAGCAGCTCGCGGTCGATGATCGCGATATCGGGCGTGAGCTCGGGACCTCGCGAGAGCGCCGCGCGGACGTCCGACTCGCGCAGGAAGATCAGACCGTCGCCGTTGAGGACTTCTTCGATCTCGGCCACCTCCGGCTCGTTGGCGCTGACCAGGAGCACACGGCCGCCGACGATCTGGCGATGCTGGAGGGCCGAGGCCTCGGCCATGTCCGGTGCGGCGCTGCTGCCCCGCACCTCCAGCTCGAGGCCTTCGCGAGCCGCGAGCACGTCCAGCGCCTGGCCTCGCTGGCCGACGTGGGCCCGCGCCATCGCTTCCATCCGCTCCATCATCGCGTCGTCGTGCGCCGGGTCGTGGTGGAAGAGCACGAGGCGCTCGACCCCCGCGGCCAGGGCGACGTCGACCGCGTAGTCGATGCTGCTGTGGCCCCAGCCGACCTTGTCGCGGTACTCCGCGTCGGTGTACTGGGCGTCGTGGATCACCAGATTCGCGCCCTTGAGGAAGGCGATGTGGCGCTCGTCGCCCGGATGCTGGGAGACCCGGCCCGAGGCGTTCCAGAAGGGCTCGTGATCCGTCGCGTAGGCGATCGTCGCGCCGTCGCTGGTCATGCGGTACGCGATGGTGGGCGCGGTGTGATTGAGGAATTGCGTCTCGACGAGCACGCCGCCGACGCGGAAGAACCCTTCGTCCAGCTCCGTGAAGTGGATCCGCGAGCGGAGGTCGCGCATCTTGACCGGGAAGTACGAGTACTCCATCTGACCGGCCATCGCCTCTTCGAGACCCCGCTGGAAGCCGAGCGGCGCGTAGATGTTCAGCTCGGAGCCGGGCAGAAACGCGGGGACGAAGAACGGAAAGCCCTGGATGTGATCCCAGTGGGTGTGGCCGATGAAGAGGTGCAGCCGAATCGGTTGGGGCATCGTCTGCGCCAGGTGGAGCCCGAGCTCGCGGGCGCCGGTGCCGCAGTCGAGGATGATCACGGTCCCGTCGGAAGCTCGCACCTCGACGCAGGAGGTGTTACCTCCAAAGCGCGCGGTGCTCGGCCCGGGCGCAGCGATCGATCCACGCGTTCCCCAAAAGCGCACCTGCATGGCGGATAGTCTTATCATATCGTGTCGGCCGCGGCGGATTTCTTCAACAAATTCCGGCGGTCTCGGTTCACCGATGCCGTCGGAAGGGGGGAGGACTCCCGGACTTGAGTCCAGGCGCGCTCCGGGACCCCGCACGCCGCCGCCGCCATTGCCAAGCGCCGGGCCCTCTGATAAACAACAGCGCGTGACCGCCGCCCTGCCCCGGATTCCGACGCACGTGATGGGGAGCCACGGCTTCCCGGGCTGGTTCTGGACCGCGCTCGACCGGATCAAGGCGGGCGACTACGGCCAGACGGACCAGAAGGAGACGTTCGACGACGCGACCCAGCTCGCGATCCGCGACCAGGAGCGCGCCGGCCTCGATATCGTCTGCGACGGCGAGATGCGCCGCTACTTCTTCGTGCAGACGTTCTACTCGAAGATGGACGGCCTCGAGCCGGTCGAGCCGCTGCGCAAGACCGGGCTCTACGCCTACGACTCGACGCCGCGATACAGGCCACGGCAGCGCGTCACGGTGCCGCGCGGGCTCGGCGTGGTCGAGGAGTTTCAGTACCTGAAATCCCAGACCGAGAAGCCCGTGAAGGCCACCTGCCCCGGGCCGGTCACGCTCTCGATCCACGTCCAGCTCCGGCCCGGCGACGCCTACGGCAACGATCGCCTCGCCCTCTGCTGGGACTTCGTCCCGGCCATCAACGCCGAGCTGCGCGCCCTCGTCGAGGTGGGCGCGGACTACATCCAGATCGACGAGCCGTCGGCGGCGATCGTGCCCGGGCAGATCGACGAGTACGTGAAGATGTTCAACGCCTGCGTCGAGGGCGTGCGCGCGCGGATCGCCTACCACGTCTGCTTCGGCAACCTTCTGTCGCGCCCGCGCGGCAAGCGCTCCTATCGCTGGATGTTTCCGGCGCTGCTCGACACCCGGTGCCACCAGTTCGTCTTCGAGTACGCGAATCGCGAGATGGCCGAGATCGAGCACTGGAAGGAGATCGGCGTCGACCGCGACGTGGCGTGTGGAGTCGTGGACGTGAAGTCGTTCTACATGGAGAGCCCGGAGGACGTCGCCGCGCGTCTCGAGCTCTGCGCCAAGTTCATCCCGGTCGAGCGGCTGTCGGCCGTGCCCGACTGCGGGTTCTTTCCGGTGCCGCGCTGGGTCGCCTTCGAGAAGCTCAAGCGCCTCGTCGCCGGCACGCGGCTCGCCCGCACGCGGCTGGGGCTGACCTAGACGGGCCTGGCCACCCTCGACGCGGCCATGACACGAGGAACCCGACCATGACGCCCACCCAAGCCTCGCGACGGCAATTCCTCAAGCTCCTGGGCGCCGGGGCCGGCGCGGCCGCGGCGACCCGGCTCGACGGGCCGTCCGCCTCCGCTCAGGCGACCGGCCCCGTGAAGATCGGGGTCCTCACCATCCGCGCCGGCGTCGCGGCGCCGGTCGGCGCTGCCGGGCTGCGCGCCACCGAATGGTGGGCAGAGCGCGTGAACAACGCCGGCGGGATCCTCGGGCGGCCGGTGCAGCTCATCGTCGAGGAGGAGTCAAATCCGAAGGACACGGTCGAGCGCTATCGCAAGCTGGTTCTTCAAGACAAGGTCGAGGTCGTCCTGGGCGGTATCTCGACCGGCGTGACGCTCGCGCTCGGCCCGGTGGCGGAGGATCTCGGCACGCCGTGGCTTTCCTGGGACGGCACGACCCAGAAGGGCATCGAAGAGACGATGCCGAATCCGAAGTGGGCGTTCAAGAGCGTCGACAACGAGGTCGAGGCGATCGTCGCCGGCATCCTGACGCCGAAGTACTTCAAGAGCATCAAGACCGTCGCCGGCATCGGCAACGACTACTCCTACGGCCACGACTGCTGGGAGTCCTACCAGGCCGTGCTCCGACGCTACGTCCCGGACGTGAAGTTCGTGCTCGAGCTCTTTCCCAAGCTCGGCGTCACCGACTTCACCTCGCACATCGCGGCGATCCAGCAGTCGAAGGCGGACCTCTTGATGTGCTCGTTCTGGTC
>Ga0066710_100002807_pt1 | contig 14344 bp, 11 predicted proteins | sample GraSoiAngelo_159_FD_79666 | JGI IMG/M metagenome (GOLD analysis project Ga0066710, IMG submission 79666) | Grasslands soil microbial communities from the Angelo Coastal Reserve, California, USA - 14_1009_16_40cm | ecosystem: Environmental > Terrestrial > Soil > Grasslands | place: USA...
AGTTTGAGTTTGAGTTTGAGTTTGAGTTTGGGTTTGAGTTTGGGTCGGGGTTTGAGTTTGGACCTGCGGTTGACGCTGAACTCGTGGTGCGAGGACCGGCAAAGGGGCCGCCATAGGCCGCGAGGTTAGGGCATCAGTGGCGTTCTGTTTTGCTAACTGCTCGCCGTGATCGTGGATTCCTCCAAGTTCAAGGCCGCCTTGAGGCAACTCGGCCTTCTGCTGGATGACATGAGTCAATTCGTGAGCCAAGAGTCGCTTACCTGATTCTGTACTTGGCTTGTATTGCTCGCTTTCAAATACGATCTTATTTCCCACCGTGTACGCCAGGGCATTGACCGCCCCAGCGGAGTCTGCTGCTCTTGCGTCTGTGTGCACGCGCACGTTGCTGAAGTCGCGTCCGAAGCGGGTTTCGAAGAATCCACGCGTTTGCGGATCCAGCGGCTGTCCCGCTGAGCGCAGCACTTCCTGCACAAGGGGGGGAACGCTGGTCGGCGCAGGCAATGCGTCGGAATGACGTTGCAGGCTCATCTCTTTCCTCCTGCAGTCCTCACACTCGCCACCGGCGATCGTGTGCTGTCCGCAGGCACATTTGCGCTGCAGCGTGAAGGGTGCCGTGCTCGGCGTCGTGCCGCGCGAGGTTCGCGACGATGATTGATAAGTTTTGCTCATCTCTCTACTACCTTGCCCACACCAGCAAGTGGAAGACGCCTTGGCTGCCGGCAATCAACCGCTGGGGTCCTGCCGCTCCCTTGAGGCGCCTTATCAATCTAGCCAGGAGTTTGGCTGCCTGTTCTGTCAGCTCTTTTTCGGCGGAAATTGTGTAGTGATACATGCGCTCTTCTCCGCTGCCGGCCTCGCTGCCCGATATGCGAATGCCCAGGGAAGTGCTGGCAATCGAGACCACGGTGGTCTGACCATGACTCCACACTGCCGATCGCTCGGTCGACGTGCTCGTCGACCTCAGAGCATTCGCCACCTGCTTGATATGTCTGGGGTGAAGCAATTGAAATTCGGAAGTCGCCTGAATATGGCGCTTCATTGAAACTGCGGCCAATGCGGCAACCAGCAAGATAAACACTGCCACATGCCAACGGACAACCGGCAAAGCGCCCGCCAATTCTGCCCATACAATCCCGCTCGTCAGAAATAGAGAAAGCCACTGCGGTTGCGAGAATCCCAACCAGTAGGAGCGGTCGGCGTCCCCGCGTGCAAACTCAAAGCAGAATCGGCCGAGGTCATAAGTGACGACATACCACGCGAGAGCCGTCCCCGGAGCCTTGCCGCTCCAGACGAAGAACGTGCCCACTGCGACCGTACACAGCACCCAGAAGGACTCGACAGCCTGAATCGGAAACAAACGCACACCGACCAGGTAAGAGGGAAAGCCCGCAGCGGCATGCTCGTCCCCGTAGCGCACGCCCCAGCGGGATGGGCGCCCATGGCAGCAACCCACCAGCAGGCAGCCGATGCGGCCGAAGGTGAGAAATGTTCCGATTCCAAGAATCGTGATATCGAGATAGGGAAGCAGCGGTTGCCGCGTCGCCCAAAGGAGAAGGGCCGAGACTACCATCACTCCGATCTCGTGGTGGTAATAAATGATGCGCTCCTCGCCGGTCAGAATCTTCGTTCCCATAACTAAGACAAAAAATGTCGTAATTGCCGCCGCGATGATTCGCGCGAGTACCCAAAACGAAAGATCTTCGTGACGTATGACAATTATCGCCAGCGCAATCGCCAGAACTAACCCGGTGTACCCACATACTTGAAACGTCGGATACTTACGCCGCAATAAGCGCACTTCAGGATGAAACGACTCCTCGACAACGCGTTCCAACCCGCAAATTGAGGACATCGCCATCTGCTTGCTTTCAATGAACGCATCATTCGAACCGCCCGCCAACCCCGTTAGACGCAACATATGAAACCTTGTTGTGACCGGCATTCCCCATCTGAAGGTTGATAGAGGCAAAATTCCCAGATGTCCCTCATCCGAACAGTTTGTGCCATTTGTCCTTCAACTTTTCTGAATCACGAAGTGCATCTACCGCTCGTTTTGCATCCTTTCGTGGCACAGCGACGCTGTAAACGGTAGAACCTTCGATTGTGCAGATAATGTTCTCTCGAGCTAAAACACTCTCTATTGCGGACAATATCTCCCGATCCGCACCGTCAAAGACAGCGACGAATGGCTCGGTGTTTTCTTTCATTGCTCTATGCCCATTCTGCCTTTCTCCCGTGAACCTACTGGACGCCGCTACGCAACAGCTCTGAGGGAACCCGTTTTGATTCGGCACAATCTTCGTGATGCAACACTGTAAAACCTCGTCTCAAACGGACGTAAAGTCCTGAGTCTTGATCCCTCCCTTGCCGTCTGGTTCGAGTACCTGCTTCGCGTTCACGGTCTTGCTGGCGTTGGTGCACCCGCAGTCCGATCCACTCCCAACCGTCATCTTAAATTCAAGAGTTCGCGGAGGTTTCTTGAGATCGGCCTGGGGTGGATCTGTAATAGTTACTGTTTCGCTGCCTGGACACGGCATTCTTCTCGACTTAGTCCACGGATTGAACGTGGGACTTTCCGGAACCAATACAAACATGTCATTCCATTCATTGTCCCTCATCGTGGGATAGTACGAGCGGTTCGTCTTCTCCAACCATTTCAGTGTGCAATCAGCAGCAGTTTTCTTTTCTGTACCCTTGTATTCCATTTCGATCACCAGATCGTATTTATGACCATATAGATCGCCGCTTCTAATCTTGCTGATATTCTTGATTGTCACGTCCTTAACGCAGCAGCAGCAGTTGGCGGCTCCAGCATCAGCTCCCTTAGTCTCAGCACCTGATGGAACTACTTCTTTCTTATCGCCCCCCGTCTTTTTCTCCGGCTCGGACGTCTTGCTGCAGCTTTGTAAGCGCAATCCAGATTTCAACATTGGCATCGCACTTCCGTTTAGCTCCGCTAGTCCTTTCTCGACCCCACTCCACAGAGAGAGCGCCGCCCCGGCCGCGGATAGATCCGCATCTTCTTCAAGTGCGCTGTGTTCGGCCGATCCTTGCGAAATTGGTGCGACCGCCGAGCTGCTATACCCTTGCTGCACTACGTGCGCCAACTCGTGCGCGATCAACGCATCACCAATCACCGTGCCCGGTCGATATTCCCCGGCACCAAACGCCACATCGCGTCCCACGGTGAAAGCCCGTGCATTGAGCTGCGTTGATAGCTCCGCTGCCGTCGAGTCGGTGTGCACCCGAACCTGGGAAAAATTCCCGCCAAACACCGTTTCCATGCGTGACTTGACGCCACCATCCAGGGGGTGACCCGATCCAAGTTGTGCTTGAATCTTCCCTGGATCGCTCGTGCCCCGCAATCCACCCACATGCTCCTTGGCGAACAAGCCTCCGATTGCCGAGGCAGCTTTCTTGACTCCTCGCCCAACCGCCGAGATCCCCTTCCCTATCGCTTTCCCAATTCCCGACACGGCGTTTTCAATTGCTCCCACCACGTTCGCGGCCAGTAGCTGTCCACGCAGTTCGCTCGGTACCTCGGTAATTTCTCCGGTCTTCGCCCAGCGAGCCACGCCGCGTCGTACTCGAGCCGTCACCGCCGGTATATAGCTTTCGGCTCGCGTCACCCCAGCGCTCTCGGGAGCGTACTTGCGCAGGGCGCGCTCGACGTGGGCGCTGTCCTTTGCCCGGAAGTGGTTCATCCAGCGCTCAAGATATGGACAGGCTTGGGTGGTACGCCCGACCGCCTTTAGCTCCTCGTCGGCAGCCGCGCAGACTGAGATCTGGAGCTTGTCCAGAAATTCGCCCTTCCGCATTTGTCCCGGCTGAAGCTTTTCCTCGTCATCTTCCACCAGCAAGGGCACACCTGTCGGAGCGGGAGCAACCTTCGTCTCCGCGGTTGCAGCCTCAGATCCATCGGTGGCGCGCTGCAGTCGATGCGACGGATGCGCAGCAGACGGCTCCCCAGTGGTTATCGAGTTCAATTCCCTTCCCTTCATCACCTGGTCGGCCAACTGATCTGCTTCCTGCTCAAATCGATCCTTCGATGGACCGATCTCCAATTGGTATTGGACGGCAGAAGAACTCTGATTCTGCTGCTGCATCACATGGGTCAGTTCGTGAGCGAGAAGTCGCTTGCCACGACCATTTGAAGGCGCATACTGCCCGGCGCCGAACACGATATTGTTTCCAACCGCATAAGCCAGAGCATTGACGGCGCGCGCTGACGCTGCCGCCTGTGCATCGTTGTGCACCCGAACGCGGGTGAAGTCGTGACCAAAACGTGGTTCAAAAAAGGCACGCGTGTCATCCTCCAGCGGTTGCCCGGGCGTGCCCAAGACGTCATGCACGATAGGAGGCACCCCCGACGGCTCGCCTTGACCGTCGGCGTGGCGTTGCAGTGAGGTCTTCTTTTTCTTGCACTCCTCGCACTCCGCGCCTCCGATAGTGTGCTGTCCGCAGTCGCAGGTGCGCTGCAGAACTGGGCCACGCACCGGCGTGATGGCCGGAATGGGAACTGCAATAGTCGGCGTTATCGTGCGCGTGCTCACTTCGGCGCTCCGATCCCGCGGTATACAGCGCCCGCAAGTTGCGTTCCCAATCTCTGCGGATCACGGCCGCCATCAAGCGTGATGGCGCCGGCACGCAACTGTGGCAACGCGCCACCACCGCGAAGCTCGTTGCGCAAGCCCCCTTCGCTGAACAAACGCGTCAGTTCCCTCTCCATCGCTTTCCGCAGACCTCTGGTGTGATCGACTGGAATTCCTTCCAGAATGACGCGCTCGATGTAAACGCGTATGCTCATGCGACCGCCTCACCCGGTTCTTGCCAGCGGAAGTCCGCTTCGTTGATGGGCCGCTCGATTTTGCGAAATTCCGCCCGTGCCGCAGTCAATACCAACGGCATACTTACCGGCGAATTCGTGCGCGCCGCGAGAAACGCCGCATTGATGGTGATGTTGTGGATGTGCCCTCCGGTAATGTTCAATCGCGCCAGCCGGTCATAGTCGAGTCCAACTTTTGGAATATCCGCCGGAAAAACTTTTTGCCATATCGCCTTGCGTTCGGCGACGCCGGGAAATGGGAAGCGGACGATGAACCTCAAGCGGCGCAGAAAAGCGGGATCGAGCGCGCTCTTCATATTTGTAGCGAGAATGGCGAGCCCCCGATAGGCCTCCATACGCTGCAGCAGATAGTTGATCTCGATATTTGCGTAACGATCATGACTGTCGCTGACTTCGCTACGCTTGCCGAACAGAGCGTCGGCCTCGTCGAAGAAGAGGATGGCGCCTCCGCTCTCTGCGGCATCGAACAAGCGGCGGAGATTTTTTTCCGTCTCGCCGATGTATTTGCTGATGACCGCCGAGAGATCAATGCGGTAGAGATTCATGCGCAGTTCGTGGGCGATCACTTCCGCAGCCATGGTCTTTCCTGTGCCGCTCTCGCCAGAGAACAACGCGCTGATGCCCAGTCCACGGCTCATTTTTTGACCGAATCCCCACTTTTCATAGACCGTAGTTCGGTGCGCCACTTGTTCGGCGATCTGATGCAAGAGGGCCGACTCGGCAGTTGGCAGGACTATGTCATTCCAAGTGGCCTTCGGCTCGATGCGCTCAGCCAGGATGTCCAATTGCGGCCGTGTACTCGCCAGGCATGCTTCCCACAGCCGCTCGTGAAGGCCGCTTTGATCATCCCCCTGAAACGAGAGCGCGTCTCGAGCCAACTGCCGGATGGCGGTGAAGCCAAGGTTGAACTGTGCTGCCAATTGCCCGGGACTTTCTCCTGCCGCCAACCCGAGCGCTGCCGCCCATGCTGCAGACTGCTCCGCTGACGTAGGCTTCGCTACATCGATCGAGAAGTTGGCTTTGTGGAGCCCGGGCCAGGAGTCACGCGTGTCCAGAAAGACCGCTCCCTCCAGCCGCTCCAGCAGACGAGTGACAGGAGAGGATTGTCCAGGGGCGCTCGTTTCCGCGCCGGAGGCGAGACTATCCACGTATAGTGCCAAAGGCAGGAGCAGGCTTTCGCGCTGCCAAAGACGGGCGAGGGTTTCAATATCTGCAGCCTGCGTCGGCAACAACATCGCCGGCAGGCGATAGATCTGCAAACCAATGGATACGGCAACTTCGCTGGCGATGAGTTGTTTACTTGGGACATCACTCCCAAGCAACTGCATGACCGGGAGGCTGCGATTGGCTTCAGTGAGCTTCAGGCGACGCACAATTGTGTCTACGACCTGACGGTGCGATGCCGGGAGATCCGCGGTGATCGGCAGCTCGATCGGAGTAAGGAGCGGCAGCAGGCGGTCATCCAGATAGTTGAGGCCTTTGCTGTAATTGACGATGCGTTCATCGGCGCGAAGCGCGCTTGAAGTGAGGGCCTGGCTTCCGGCCTGCGTAATCTCGATCAGGCGCCAGTAGCGCAGCGGGCGCTCCGGCGAGAGCGCATCCCATGACGCTTCATCGAGCAGCGAGAAGGCGAGAGCAAATGTCGGGTAGGGCCGCGCCGGATTTTTCTGGCAGAGCGCGCACAGGTCGGCGATACCGCTATCGAGCTCCATTCCCAGGCACAGGATGAGCAGTTGTTGCTCGAACTGCGAGAGGCCAAGTCTCTGGGCAAGAATCAGGAGCGCAGGAGGTGGACCCATCTCTGCGGCCGCCTGGAGCTCAGTCGCGGCCTGCCTCACGCGTTCATTCCCACGGGATCCGATCGTCAAGCGCAGGTTTGCAGTTCGCGCCGGGAGTTCGGCGCTACGGCCGCGCCACTGACGCCAGATGGATTTTTGCTGCTCTTGCCGCGCCGGAGCCATGGGAAGCGCTATGACGCCGTGATCTTCCGGCTGCTGTTCCGCGAGCTGTTCCATACACGCGCGCAGCCATGCCAGTGCCGCCGAGAGATAGCGCGTGTTGCCCTTTTGCCACGCGGTTCCGTTGTTCATGTCACCGTAACCTTTTGTGTCGGGTCGAAGGCGGGCGGAACCACCGCCCGGTTGACCAGCAGGCTATCGACGCCATCGACGCGCAGGCGCACAAAGTAGTCGCCGGCGAGAAGGTTCTCTGCCTGAAAAGTTAGCGTTGGTGTCCGTGTAAGATGCGGCTGCGCAAGTATCTCCCGGTCTCCGAGAAGCAGAGAGGCACGCTGTTCTGGCCGCACTTCGGGGTTGCACGCCGCGGTGTAGGTGACGCTGGGCCCTGCGGCAGTCGCGGGCGTGACGGTAATCCTCGGTGCCAGCGCCAGAGATACCTGATTTGTGGTACGGCGGAATGTTTCCGTAGGCCGCTGCGCGCTCACGCTGACCGTGTAGAACCCCGCAGGCCAATTCGCGGGTGCGTTCGGGAGCTGCACGGCAACCTGAACATCGGTTCCACCCGGTTGGGGAGCAACTTCGACGGGGGCACTCAAGAGCGGATGATTGAAAACCACGCCTACATTTGTGCCACTCAGGTTTGTTCCTGTAAGAACCACAATGTCGCCAAGCCGGGCGGCCGGCTGGCGGTTGGGGAACTGAATCTGATCGAGCGACGGAAACGGCGGAAGCAAGCTAGCCTGAGAAGACACTCCCTTATCGCCAGGCCCTCGTGTGAGTACTGGGAGCGGGGTCCTCTTCGGCTGCATACTTTCGATGAGGGCCACCGAAACTTCGTATCCGACGGAAAGACGGTATTGGGTAACGAGGCCGGACCAGAGCTTCGATATCTCCTCCAGTGACATGGGCTGCAGGGTGATACGGATACGCTCAACTTGCTTGTCCAAATCGCCTCCGGGGAGTGAGACGGCGGTGGCGGCGCGAATCTCGTCGGGACCGAGCAAGGCGTGATCGAAAAGAATGCTCATTGCGCGACCGAGCAAATGATGCCCGAAGGGAAGCGCGGTGTCGTTGTCTCTTCCGAATGCGGTTACCAGATAGTGCAGGGTCAGGGCGAGAGGCGCATTTGCGGTCTCTCCAGACGCAACCTGATTCGGAATGTTCATGTTGCGCCACGCGGCATTGGGCAGAATCTGGTAGAGAAAAATATTCAGTTGATTGGCGTTATTCGTGCCGCGTGCTTTGTCGGGCGGCAGAATGGTAACCGTGGTGTCGGCCAGATCGGGATCTGCGACAATGCCGGTTCCGAGAATGGCCTGAAGCGTCATGGTGATGGCGGCAATTGAGAGCGGATTACTCAATGGCCACCTCGTCGAGCGCGACGCCGCAGGTACTCTTCAAGGCTCATTACTGAGGAGGTGGAGCGTGATGAACGGGTAGGCACGTTTTCCGCGTTGGCGCGCACTTCAATGCGACCGATGGTGACGTGAATATCTGGTTCTGGCGCGACTGCGAGTGAGGAGGTCTCCTGAACCTGCGTTTGCGGCACGTGCTTGCGGAGCACGACGGAGTTGCGTAATTCGACAGCGAGAGACGCTGCAGTTCTGGAAGGCACCAGCGGTCTCTGCTGGTTCCACTCCGAATCGCGCGTGCGCAAAGCTGAAAATGGAGACGACGATTCGGGCACGCGCATTGCTGAGACAGGTGTAGGCTCCGGTCGCAAAGCAGGCTGCGCGTCATGCCACTCTGGACTGGGCAGTCGTGAATCCATTTGTTGACCATTAAGGGCCACCGGTACAGGCTCATCAGCATCTCGGAATTCCTTGGTCGACGCAGGCGACAGCGTTTCCATTTCATGCTTCAGGGCTCCCTCTCTGGTGAGCCGTGCTGGAAGGTTGTTCTGGCCGTGTCCAAATTCTGCTGCCTCTGCACGGTCAGAAGAATGTGTGGGCAGTCGTGGCTGACGGTTACCTTGTTCGGTCGCGGCTGGCATCTCGCGGTCCGCTTCAATTGCGACTGAAATCTCTGCCGCCTGTATCGCGTCTGCTTCCAAAGCGAGGGGTGTCGGTTCCGGGCGAAGGGGCTCGAATAGCGAGGCGGTGCGAGGGCGTATGGCCGGGGCCGTGCCGAAGCTTCTCGCCACGATACTGGTCAGGAAGTCCGTCATGCTTGCGCCATGGTCAAGTAAATCTGCCGACGGCCGGGGCTCAACGCCAGAACATCGCTCTCGCGCCATCCATATGCGCTCGCGAGGGCATGTACATCGTGCAGAGTGCGGCGTGCCCACGCATCGATCTCGGTCCAAAAAAACGACACGATATCGAACACCTCGGTCCACTGGTGGCGGCAGTCAGGACAGCCGAGGTCAATGCGCACATCGGCTTGCGGGTCGCTGGCAGCAATTCGCCGGACGACTAACTCGGCGACGTTCTCAGGCAATTGTTCCGCGGGGACGGCCTGGCCCTGACGGCGTGCTTCGAGCACACAGCGTTCGAACAATCTTCCGCGCCTGGCAGCGCTTTCCAATCCAACACAGGCCAAAAGATCTTCGCTGTTCGGGGGCCTGCAACGAATTTCGTGGTCGCCTGCCGCAACTTCAATCTCCCGTCCGGCAGCGGCATCAGACCTGTAACTCGGAGAAGATCGCAGACTTCCGGCAGGCACCGCCATTTCCAACGACTGCCCACAATGTGGACAGGTAGCCACAAGCGCCAGGTCGGGACCAAAAACCCACTCGCGCAACTGCAGCAGGCTGGCATCGCGGCGGCCGAGACTGACGCCAGCCAGTGTCGCCGGCGAGCATTCAGGGGTGGCGGCCGAGAGCAGGGCCAGCGCTCGCTCAAACGGGCGTGCCGACCAACCCCGCTCCCACACGGCCAACAGTTCTGACACCGAGAGTGGGCGCATGGGGCGTCACCCTACTGCCGGTACCGTGAACGAAGGTTCGGTCGGCTCCGTCACGTTTTCATCGCGTTCCCAACCCTCGTTCTCCAACTTGATGTGCTGGATAGCCACCGCATTGGCATTGGCATCCAGGTCGGGCGTCGCCTGATACTCCGACACCCAGCAGCGATAGACTTTGTAGGCGATGGCCAATTGACCAGCTTCGTTGTATACCTCGATGGTGATGTCCTTGCGGAAGTCCTTGAGCGAGATCTCGGCGCCCAGTCCAGCTTTGATGTGCCATACTTTGTTGGCCCACTTTTCAAATTCCAAGTCATGAGTGACGCCGCGCTCCAGCGTGATGGCGTCATATTCTGTACGCCCCGGTGACTTGCGGCTGCTCGAGGGGTCCCCACCTTCGCGGTGTTTCACCACTTCGGTGGTGCGCTTGAGCATCCCGCACTTGCTGACGCCGGCGACGTATTTGCCGTCCCACTTGACCCGAAATTTGAAATTCTTGTAAGGATCGAAGCGTTGCGGATTGGCAGTAAACTGCGCCATGAGAATTCCTCCTTACGTCGCGATCTGGCCAGCCATTTGTTGGATCTTGACCACCACAAATTCAGCGGGTTTCAGAGGGGCAAAGCCAACCAGGATGTTGACGATGCCCAGATTGATGTCGTTCTGCGTCGTAGTTTCCTTGTCGCACTTCACAAAATAGGCTTCGGCCGGCGTCTTTCCCTGGAAAGCGCCCTGGCGGAAGAGGTTTTGCATGAAGGCGCCGACGTTGAGCCGGATCTCGGCCCACAAGGGTTCGTCATTCGGCTCGAATACCACCCACTTCAGAGCGCGGTAGAGGCTCTCCTCAAGAAAAAGAGCTGTACGCCGCACGGGTATGTACTTCCATTCCGAGCCCGCCTCATCATTGCCCTGCATAGTGCGAGCCCCCCAGATCACGTTTCCGTAGACTTTAAAGTTACGAATGCAATTGACTCCCAACTGATTCAGGCGGCCGTTCTGAGCATCGTTGAGTGGAACGGCAACGCCTGAAGCGCCCACCAGATTCGCGTCAGTTCCTGCCGGTGCCTTCCACACTCCCCGCGTCCCATCCGTGCGGGCATAGATGCCGGCAACAAAACCGCAGGGTGGGTAGTAGCTGGGGCGATTCTCATTCGCCGGGTCGGGCGCCTGCACCCAGGGATAGTAGAAAGCGGCGTTCTTACCTGTTGCCGGAGGACCGCTGAGGTTGTTGGGATTAGTAACGCCCGGATCGGAGTCGGCGATGAGGAAAGCCCGCCGAGGCTCGCAATATTTTTCTAGGTCATCAATGGTTGTCTGCACGATCTCACCGGGAACGCAGAGGAGATTGAACAGATCAATCTGGTCGAGCAAAGTCTTCGCGGCCGAGACCCCTGTGTCGAAAGCATTTCCAGTAGCTGTATTGGTGCTCGGGAGCAAAACCGGCCCATCCTCACCGCCTGTGAGTTTGGGAGAAGGGAGTGCGGTATCGCCAGGAACGGTGGTGCCTGTCACCGCAACAGTGACGAAGCTGGACTGCTTGTTGATCACGTCCGCCACATAGCGTCCTTTGGGGTCAGGGTTTAGGATGCCGAGGTTCTCGTACGATTCGACCACCGCTTCGGATGTGGCGCCTGCGGGTGCATAGACAACCTGAATTCGAAAACGCCCGGTGCTGCCACTCTGATTTTTGAGAGCGATGCCATAATCTTTTGACCAGGCGCCGGGGTTGACGGCATTAGCTGGGTTCCCATCGGACCCGACCGTTCCAGCTGTGAATGTCAGAGCACCGACTGATACGGAACCGGGAGCAGTGGGAGGTGGCGGAGCTGGAGTTGGTGTTGGAGTCGGAGTCGGAGTCGGAGTCGGAGTCGGAGTCGGCGTCGGTGTTGGAGTCGGCGTCGGTGTTGGAGTCGGAGTCGGAGTGTCGACCAGGCGCACGATATATGCCTGTTGCCCTCCATTGATAAAAAATTGTGAGACGGCGTATCCCAAATATGGGCTGCGGGCGTCGAAGCCGCCATACATGCGCTCGAAATCCGCCCAACTAAACACCAAACCGGCATATTTCGTTGGTCCCCTAGGGGCCCATCCCACAAACACAGTGATCGACGTCGCCACACCAGTGATCGTGCGTACGCCGCTCGGAATTTCTTCGATGTAAACTCCGGGATAGGAAAGTGCGACTGGCATCGATCCTCCTTCCGGGCAAGACCTTCACGGCCCCACCACTGGTTAGTACCTGTTGACCCTGTCAGACGACTGTGCGATACTGGGGGAAACTGCGTCGCAGGTATTCAAACGTAAGTAGAAATCTGGCGCTAGGAATTTGTTGCACACGGAATAGCAGTTTGTTGCGCTAGTGCTTCAGAGATTCCGGCGGAAACAGCAACAGCTGGCTGGGCTCGCTCTCCGCGCGGAAATGCGAAGGCGACATCCCAAACTGCTTGCGGAACATGCGCGCAAAATAGGAGAGATCGTTGAAGCCCACAACGAAGGCCGCTTCCGTTACCGACGCATGCGTGTCCTTCATCAACTGAGCCGCACGTTGCACTCGTAGTCTTACGACGAAGTCCCGAAAGGTGAGTCCATTTTCCCGCTTGAAATTTCGGCTGAATTGAAATGGGCTCAAGCGGCAGAGTCTGGCCGCAGTTGCCATGCGTATTTTTTCCTGATAGTTCGCTTCTATATACGAGACGGCGGGAGCGAGATGGCCGAACGTTGAAGACTTTTCCAGCAGACCATTCTCCATGGATGCGAGCGAAGTCCTCGCTGCGGAGAATGCCTCTTGAGAGCGGCTCAGCCTGCGATCAATGTTTGCTAGACAGCTGCAAAGATTTCGCACCGGCAGGGGCTTGACCAGGTAGTCCCAAACGCAACAACGCAGGGCCCACGAAGCAAGGCTTTCGCTGTGGTGCTCTGTAAGCATCACTATGGGAAGCGAACTGTGCCGGTGTTTAATATCGACCAGGGCCTCGAGGCCGCAAGGATCGGGATTGTCATATTCGAAGCAAACCGCCCACGGGAGCCAGTTTCGGATGGCGGGAAGGATATCGGAAATTCGATTGACTCGAAACCGCTTATATATCTTCGGCAAGCTGCTGCACAAATCTGGCTCCCCAGGGCGAGTACGGAGATCGATCCACAAGATGCTCCGCGCCGACATACTTGTTCTCCTGCGACGCCACGGACCTTGGTTTGAAGGAGGCTAAACCAGGGCGTTAGTCATGCAGCGCTTGCCTGGCGTTGGCAAACGTTCGCAAGTTAGGGGAAGCTATGCGGCCATGACAGTGGGATCAGGAGCATTGGTGGCCCCTGCCCACAAATAGTTACCCTGAACATCCACGTACCAGTAGGAATTACCGTTTACGCGCTCTCCGGCCTCAAACTTAGAGATTTGAACTTCCGTGTGCGCCGGAATCACACAAACAACCTGGGCCGTCGTGAGCGGTTGTGCCCGCCTCAGGTTTACGTTCCGGATCGTGAGCACTACTTTCTTTTTTGCAAGATTTTGCGTGGCTACGGTAGCAATGGAAATTGCGTGATCTAACGGAATTGCGGGCATTACCGCGACTGCCGGAGCTGACGGGCTCAACGTTCCTCCCTCGATCGCGGGCTGGGAGGCTACTGATGGCGTTACTGCTAGCGCAGGTGTAGTGGGTACTTGTTTAATAAGTTCGCCGATTTCCAACCAATTTCCCGGACACGTTTTGGAAGCTCGAATCTGGTGATGGCGGATCACGTGGGAATCATCCCGGGGAATGTCCCAGCGCGCAGCGATCTGACCGATCAGCGTGGCGCTCGCTGTGAGCTGCGCCAGCGGCCAAACGTCGTCCGGCCGCCCCTCATGCTCAATTCCAATGGTGTAAAAATTTGGGTTCACTCTTTGCTTCAACAATGACCAGGCGGGATTGACCACGATACCTGCATGGAAGGCAGTGTCGTTCTCATCCACGTATTGATGGATTTCACCGTCGCGCGAGATGCCGTAGTGTGCCGACTTTTGCGTGCTCGGATTACGGAAAAGGCCTTCGCCGGCAGCAAAGCTCCCGTCCATGATATGAATGACGATTGCTTCGGGACGCAACCCGAAGGGCCGTCCTTTACGGAAATTGGAACTCGGACAACCAATCCATTGGATCATGTCGCCTCCTATCCGACGGCGGTCAGATCACCGCGCTCGCCGCTGAGCCATGTCGGACGAGGGCCGTCACCAGCTAAAGCTGACGACCTTGTATCGCTGCCGCCCGATGCTGCCTGCCGTTGATTACGCTGTAAGTCGTCCTTCTGAGAGAGCGACGATCTGAGTTTGAGCAGATCCTTGAGCACGTTGTACCAGAAGGGCGCGCCCAGGCTTATTAATAGGACGGACAGGATCATTCCCGGCGCCTTTCTCCAATCCTTCAGCCGTTGTAGCCATCCTCTAGGATTGTCACCGGGAACAGTTATCAACGCCGTGCTATTCAAAAGGTTGTAAAACGGTTTCGGGTCAAGGTTTGCGTTTGCTGCGTTTTGTGGGGACTGGGTCTTTTCCGAGAACTGCTTTGTCGCCTCGCTCACTATGGTGTTTCGGAATTGATCGTCGATCCATAGGCGATCTGCTATCGCGATCATGTCTAGTTGCACGGCCAGAACCACC
>Ga0066710_100002808_pt1 | contig 14344 bp, 14 predicted proteins | sample GraSoiAngelo_159_FD_79666 | JGI IMG/M metagenome (GOLD analysis project Ga0066710, IMG submission 79666) | Grasslands soil microbial communities from the Angelo Coastal Reserve, California, USA - 14_1009_16_40cm | ecosystem: Environmental > Terrestrial > Soil > Grasslands | place: USA...
AGCGGATGAAACCAGAAGATGCACCGGTTTACCGATGTCGCAACCGTGACGAGCCAGTCGCCGCGCCGGATGTGGGCCAGTTCGTGGGCCAGGACGGCACGGAGCTTCCAATCGTCCCAGCTTTGCCAGTCGCCGGGGAGCAGGATGGCCGGCTCCTTCGCGCCGACGGTGATGGGGACGGCAACCGCGCGTGATGCACACAACTGCGGCAGGGGCCACGGGAGGAATGCGCGGCGGCGAGGTCTTGCAGCAAGTCCAAGGCTCGCTGGTTGCGGACTGTCTGGCTGCCTAGTAGAAGCCTTCCGGATAACCGGAACCCGACGAGGAGCCGGGCGAGAAATCCGAGCGCGGCTGTCAAGTACAGGGCTGCCAGTAGCGCGGGCCAGCGTGGGGGCGCGGGGGTTGGCGGGGTCTGCGTGACGGTGCGATTGCTGGAGGATGACCGCGGATGCGCGAGTGCATCGCCGGGTTGAGATGCAGAAGCCGGAAGAAATGCGCGCGGCGCGATTTTGACGGCAATGGGTGGCACGAGCGGCGCGAGAACGGGTAAGACCAGCATGGCCCCGAGCACGACGGACCAGATGGCGTGGCGCGCGGCGGCGCTACGAGCCCGTGCCGCCCGGATCACGGCGAACGCGATAAACGCGAGACACAACGAGCGGATCGAAACATCCACGAGTTGCGCCACCAACTGCAAGCTAAGATCGGAGATTCCAGACATCATCAACTTTCCTTCTGTTTGCGCCGCGCAATTTTTCTAGCGAGGCTTTGGAGCTCTTGGCGGTCGACGACTTCGTGGTCGACCATGCCGACGAGCAATTGCTCGACCGATCCGCCGCAGAAACGGTCGATGATCTGGCGGACAGCGCGGGCGGCCACGTTCTGCGGGCGCTCGGTGCCGGTGTAAATATACGTGCGGCCGTCCACGCGATGGGTCGCGTAACCCTTCTGTTCCAGGCGGCGCAGAATGGTGCGGACGGTGGGATCTTTCATGGGGCGGCGCGCCGACAGTCCTACGCGCACCTGCTCCGAGCTGGCCGGGCCGTGCGACCAGACGAAGTCCATTACCACGTGCTCGAGAACGCTGAGGGTCTTGCGCGGTTTATTGTGACGCATTGTAACGTTATAGTTTGTAACATACGATAATCGCGCCGTCAAGGGGGTCGTGCAAAGATCGGCAAAAGCCCGGAAAAAGGCCGCCGGTCCTCGCAAAACCGGCGTGGCCCTGCGCTTCAGGTTGGATAGCGCATCGGCAAGAGTCGGCGGGGTAGAGTGGTCGTGGTTGCAGCTTTCCGACTTCGATTACGAACTTCCTCCGGAGCTGATCGCGCAGGCGCCACTCGAGGACCGCGCGGGATCGCGCATGCTCGTGCTGCATCGCAAAGAACAGCGCTGGGAGGATCGTATGTTCCGCGACCTGCCTGAGTTCCTGGGGCCGGGCGACTGCCTGGTGCTGAATGATTCGAGAGTCTTTGCCTGCCGGCTTTTTGGGCGGCGCGCGGGAGTGCATGCACGTCCGGTGGGACGGCGGAATCCGAAGCGACAGGAGAATCTGAGCGGAACGGTCGAAGTGTTTTTGCTGCGGCCGGTTTCTGCGGATGGTAAAGAGTGGGAAGCGCTGGTGCGTCCTGGAAAGAAAATGCGGACGGGCGAGCGCGTGCGGTTCGGTGACACGCTTGAAGCCGAGATCACTTCGCGCGGCGAGTTCGGCGAGCGCACGCTACGTTTCCTGAGTGGCGGCGATGTGTACGCGGCACTCGAGCAGATAGGGCACATGCCGCTGCCGCCATACATTAAGCGGCACGACACGCCGGCGGACCGCGAGCGCTACCAGACGGTGTACGCGCGGGAACGCGGCTCCGTCGCCGCGCCCACGGCGGGGCTCCACTTCACGCCAGAAGTGCTGGAGCGCTGCCGGGCGGCGGGCGCGGAGATCGCGTATGTCACGCTGCACGTGGGCCTGGGGACGTTTCAGCCGGTCCACACGGAACAACTCGATGCAGCGCGGCTGCACGCCGAGCGCTACAGCATCACGGCGGAGAGCGCAGCGAAAATGAACGCGGCGCGGCGCCTGGTGGCGGTGGGCACAACGAGTGTCCGGAGCATTGAGAGTGCAAATCGGGAAAGCGCAAACCGCGCGGGCGCGCTCGCCGGGGAGACTGACCTTTTTATCTATCCCGGCTTTCAGTTTGCCTGCACCGGCGCGATCCTGACGAACTTTCATCTGCCGCGCACCAGCCTGTTGCTGCTCGCGTGCGCGTTTGGCGGCGCGGATCTAGTGCTCGGGGCCTACCGACATGCCATCGAGAAAAAATATCGCTTTTATTCGTATGGGGATTGTATGCTGATCCTTTAATCACTGGTTGGCAAGAATAATCATGGAGTGGCACGAGATTCGCGACCCGCAGGATACCGAGCTGGACCGGCTGGCGGAACGTTATCGCCTGCACCCGCTGCACATCGAAGACTGCCGCCATCGCAATCAGAACGCAAAAGTGGAGGAAACGCGCGGATACCTGTTCGCGGTCCTGAAAACGGTGCAGGTGGCGGAGGACGGCTCACTCTCGGTGGCGGACCTCGACGTATTTCTGGGGCGGGATTTTCTCATCACCGTCGAAGAATCCACGCAGAACGCATGCCGGCACATGATCGAGCAGGCGCGCGCGGCGGCCACCGGGAAGCGCGCCGATGAGGCATTCTATCGGGTTGCTGACGGCGTGGTGGACACCTATCTGCCGGTGCTCGATCACTTCAGCGACGTCATCGATGAACTGGAAGACCAAGTGCTGGACCGGCCCACGCCGGATGAACTGGCACGCATTTTCGAAACCAAGCGCAGCCTGATCATGCTGCGGCGCGTGCTGGTGAACACGCGCGACCTGGCCACGCATCTGCAGAGGTCGGAATCCGAGCTGATCCATCGCGACCTGTGGCCGTTCCTGCGCGATGTTTACGATCACGTGGCGCGTAATCTCGATCTGGTCGAGATGCAGCGTGATCTGCTTACGGGCTCGTTGGATATTTATCTGTCGAGCGTCGCCAACCGGACGAACCAGGTCATGAAAGTGTTGACCGTGCTGGGCACGATTGCGCTCCCGGCGCTCGTGATTTCGAGCATTTATGGCATGAATATCAAGGGGCTGCCATGGATCGATTCGCCGCATGCGAGCGCGATTGTGGGCGGCGTGATGCTGGCCACCACGGTGGTGCTCCTCGGGATCTTGCGGCTGATGCGGTGGTTTTAGCGGGCGGGCACCCTGTAGGCCAGCTCCTGGAAGTGTCCCTTCAAATAGGCTGGAGATACTTCTTCAACCAACTTTATATTGAGGACGTTTCACGGAGAAAAACGGTCTACCACCTCCAACGCCTCTGCGATTAGTACCTTCGGGTCTATGAACTACGGTGTCCCTTCGAACGTGCTGTTAGGCTTAGTGAAATCTTCAAACTTCCGATACGCGAACTCGAAGTACATGTATTCATCGAGAGACGTGTAAATATCGAGTGAAGTTTTTGAGTAATGGTATGACTCGAAACTGAGCTTTCGACAAAAAGACCGCGTCGAAAGATCGGTGCTTTCACCCCATTAAGCTTGGCTTTCAAACTCCAGAGGTACGCGTAGCTGAAGGTAGTTTCACGATAAAGCATTCGCTTGACACTGTGTTGCTTACGCCAGCGCTTTACCGATTCCAGGGACAGCGCTGTTAAAAAGCCAAGCAACGCGGACACTAGAGCCACAAGCCACTTCGGTAACTTGTTGGACAGGGCAGACACGATGGAGTCTAGCGGGCGCGTTTAGTCGATTTCCATCAGCGCAATCCCAAGGGCGTTTTCTTACATCTTGGGCGCGTAATATCCCTTGCGCGCGCGCACGACCAGCTCTTTGCGGCCTTTCACCTTCAGATCCACGGTGTGGTAAAGACCATCCGTTTTGAGCGGCTCCGGGCGGTAGAAAACGTTGTACTGGTGGCGCAATTCGTTGGCGATGTTTTCGAACGACTGCGCGAGGTCTTCGGCCTTAAACGGAAAGAAGGCCTGGCCGCCGGTCTCCAGCGCGAGATATTTGAGCACTTTATCGCCATCGGCTTCGATGCGCGAGATATTCGTCGAGATGCAATAGATCACGGCGTCAGCCTTCTGCGCCATCTCGAGCGCCTGATCGCGGGAGACGCGACTCTGGTTATCGTCGCCATCGCTCACGATGATGACCGCGCGACGAAATTTGTGGCGTGGCTGGTCTTGCTGAAGCTTGTCGCGGCAGGCGAAGTACAGGGCGTCGTAGAGGGCGGTGCCGCCACCGGGGCGGAGGCTACGCACGGCAGCGGCGAGTTTCTCAGGATCGTCGACCAAGTCGGACACGAGCTCGGCCGAGGAGTCGAAGCTCACGACCATGGCTTTGTCCTGGCGCGGGCGGATCACGCTGGTGATGAAGTCGACGGCGGCCTGCTGCTCGAACCGGAACCGGTCGCGGATGCTGTTGCTGGTATCGATCAGGATGGCAATGCGGAGCGGCAGATCACTTTCCGCGGTGAACTCCTGGATGGTTTGCGGCCGCTTGTTCTCGACCACCTGGAAATCGTCTTTGGTGAGATCGGTAATGAACTTGCCTTTCTTATCGGTGACAGTAAAGAGCATGTTGACGCGGTTGACTTCCAGGATGATACGGGTATCGGAAGGCTCGACGCGGGAGGGTTTCTGTTCCGGTTGCTGTCCCACAAGTGACACACCGGCGCACGCCATCACGATGGGGACAAGGGATTTCATATAACTCAATTATAGAAGGCCGAGACCGGTGGCGTCTGAAAAGTGCGTCCGCCGTTGGTCCAGGTTCAGCGGGGGTGATGCTGTAAGCCGCTACAATAGGCCGGAATGGACGAGACCCAACGCCCCGACTGCACAGAGCGCCAGCGCCTTCTTGCCGATCTAGAAGAAAAAATCAAAGAAACCATTCGCGCAAGAGGCAAGCCAGAATCGAGCGCTGCCTACAAACAATGGCAAGCCGCCAGAAAAGCTTTCACGCGCCACATCAAGGAGCATGGCTGCTGACTAGCCACGCACTTTCAGACACCACCCGGAAATAGGAAGAGGGGGCGACACGGGACTGGGTGACGAACGAGCGCGTTGATGTCAGGTCAGGTGCTTCAGCCAGGCTTCGAGCTCAGGGGCGAGAGGGGATTCGATGGTGACTGGCTGGCCCGTTGACGGCTGCGCGAACGTAATGCGGTGGGCGTGGAGGAAGTAGCGCGGGAGCGTGGGTTGGCCGGCAATCTTGGCCGGGGCGCCGTAAAGGCAGTCGCCGACCACGGGGTGCCCGATGCTCGCAAGATGCACGCGAATCTGGTGGGTGCGGCCAGTGCCGATGCGCACTTTGAGAAACGTAAAGCCCGGCAAGCGCCGCAGCACCCGGTACTCGGACCATGCCGCGCGGCCACTGGCGAGGCGGGCGGTCATGCGGACGCGCTGCTTCGGGTCGCGCGTGATGGGTTTTTCGATGCGCTCGCGCTCCTGTTTGATGTTGCCGTGGACCAGAGCCAGATACGTCTTTTCCACTTTGCGCGAGGCGAACTGTTCGGCCAGGCGCTGGTGAGCGGCGTCGTTCTTGGCGACCAGCAGCACGCCAGAGGTGTAGCGGTCGAGGCGGTGCACGATGCCGGGCCGCAATTCACCGGCGGCGCGCGAGAGGGAGCCAAAGCGGTGCAGTAGCGCGTTTACCAGCGTTCCGGAGTGAACGCCGGCGCCCGCATGCACCACCATACCGGCGGGTTTATCGATGGCGACTAGGTCCGGATCTTCATAGAGAACCGTGAGCGGAATCTCTTCCGGAGCGGCGTGCAGGGGAGCCGGTCCGGCAGGCTCGACGTCGACGGCTTCGCCGGATCGAACCAGATACGACGCCCGGCGCGCCTCGCCGTTTACGAGGACGCGGCCATCTTTGATCCAATCCTGCAAGCGGGCGCGGCTGTACTGGGGAAAACGCTGGTGGAGCACGAGATCCAGGCGCTTTCCGGCCTCCTCCGGTTTCAGCTCGATCTTTAGCGGCGCGCCGGCCATGGCTCTCCACATTGTGGCAAACAGGCGGGGACGCCACTTTTCCTGTAACCTTTTCCCGGTGGCCCGGTTGTCCTAAATGCAAGGCACGATGAGGAAAAGGCACTAATTGGAAGCCCAGGCGGATCATCTGGTGATGCTCGCGGTTCGGGACGGCGACGTGGAACGCATCGGCGTTCTGTTCGACCGCCATCACCGCATGCTCTTCAATTTCTTTCTGCGGCTCACCGCCAATCGCGGGCTCAGCGAGGACCTGGTGCAGGAAGTGTTTTTCCGCATGCTCAAATACCGGCACACGTTCCAGGCAGGAACCAATTTCACGGCCTGGATGTACCAGATCGCGCGCAACGCGCAGATCGACCAGGCGCGCAAGCACAGGCTCGAGATCATGCCCGACGAGGAATCGGCATGGGAAGACGTGGCCAGCGAGGACCGCGATCCGCACGAGCGGCTGGCACACACGCAGGAACTCCGGCTACTGCGGCGGGCCTTAGGGCGGCTACCGGTGAAGAAGCGCGAAGTGCTGGTGCTGAGCCGCTTCCAAAACCTGAAGTACGGCGAGATTGCACAGATTCTGGATTGCGAAGTGGGCGCGGTGAAGGTGCGGGTTTTCCGCGCGATCCGCGAGTTGAGTCAGATTTTCAGCGAACTGGCAGGTGAGAAGGCATCATGAACTGCGATGAAGTGAGAGATCAATTACCGGATTACTGGACGGGCGTGCTGGAGGAAGGCGCGAAGGCCAGGATGCAGGCGCATTTCGGGGCGTGCCCGGCGTGCCGCGCGGAAGCAGAGACGCTGAGCGCCATTTGGAAGAAACTCGGCGCGATTCCGGAGGAGCGGCCGGGCCGGGCATTGCGCGCCCGGTTCGAGGCGACGCTCGAAGCTTACATGCAAGGCCTGCGACAGGCGGAGCGGGGCCCGTCCACGCGCGAGAGGGTGGACAAATGGCTGGAGGGCTGGTGGCCGCGGCAGCCGGTGTTTCAATTCGGTTTTGCCTTGGTGTTCCTGGCCGTTGGGCTCGTGGTGGGCTATTCGATCACGCAGAACACACGTGGCGGCGGCGGTGAAGTGGCGCAATTGCGCGAGGAAGTGCGGCACACGCGGCAACTGGTGGCGCTCTCGCTGCTACAGCAGCAATCGGCCAGCGAGCGGCTGAAAGGCGTGGACTGGAGCAACCGCATGGCGCGGCCCGATCCTCAGGTGCTCTCGGCGCTGCTGCACACGGTGAACTACGACCAGAACGTGAACGTGCGGCTGGCGGCGCTGGACGCGCTGCATCAGTCGGCGAACAACGAGATGGTGCGGCGTGGTCTGGTGGAATCGCTCGACCGGCAGACGTCGCCGATGGTACAGATTGCGCTGATCGACCTGCTGGTTGAGATCCGCGACAAACCTGCAAGCCAGGCGTTGAAAGAACTGATGCAGGAGACCGGGCTGAATCCCGAGGTCCGCGAGCGCGCGCAGTGGGCGCTGGGGCAAATGCAATGAGGGCGATGCGGGCATCGTTGGTGGCGGCACTGGCGATGGGTGCGATTTTCACTCCGCTCGCCGTGGTCACGCTGAGCGCGGGCGACGACCTTGGTGTTGAAGAGCGCGAAACCATCGAGCGCACGTTTCCGGCGGCGAAGAGCATCAACATCGATAACGTCGACGGCTCGATCAGGCTGACGGGCACGGACGCACGCGAGGTCAAAGTCGAAATTCACAAGACCATCCGCGCGCGGTCGGCGGAAAAGGTGCAGGAAGCCAGACGCGAGGTGCGCCTCGATATGGCGCAGCAAGGTGACGAACTGCGGCTCTACGTGGACGGGCCGTTTCGTTGTAAGTGCGGCGACGGGTCGTTTAACTACTGCGGGTCGCGCTACTACGGCTACGAGGTGAGCTTCGATTTCACCGTGAAGGCGCCGCGCGATACGAACGTCCGGCTGCGAACGGTCAACCATGGGAACATCCGCATGGAAAATACCGCGGGCGCATTCGACGTCGAGAACATCAATGGCGGCGTGGATCTGGTGGAAGTTGCAGGCTCGGGCCACGCTTACGCACTGAACCGTCCGCTTAAGGTGCTGTTCAGCCGCAATCCGGCGGGCGCAAGCGATTTCGGATCGTTGAACGGCGACGTGGAGGTGACGTTCCGCCCCGACCTTTCGGCCGACGTCTGGCTGAAGACTTTCAACGGGCAGGCCTACACGGACTTCGATGTCACCGCGCTTCCCAGCCGGCCCGCGGTGCGCGAGCAGCACGACGGCAAGTTCGTTTATAAGAGCCATCAATTTTACAGAGTGCGCGTGGGCCATGGAGGTCCCGAGCTCAAGTTCGATGCCTTCAACGGAGATATTCGAATTCGTAACCGGGAGAAATAGATTGCCAGGAGAAAAAACAGTGAAGAACTTGGTTTGTATTTTACCCTTGCTGGCGGCAGGTATTGCCTGGTCGCAGGATACTGGCGACCGCATCACCGTGCCATTCAGCGATCCATCGCGCCCGCACACGCTCAAGGTCCACCTCATCAACGGCGGTATCACAGTGAAAGGCTACGAAGGCAAGGACGCCATCATCGAAACGCGGGGCGGACAAGGCGGTGAGCATGAGCGGCGCCATGTGCCACGCGGCGCCGAAGGCATGAAGCGCATTGACAACACGGCGATGGGGCTGACGGCCGAAGAGGAAGACAACGTGTTGGTTGTGAGCGCGAGGCCGGGCCGCGACACGGATCTTACGATTCAGGTGCCGGTCAAAACCTCGCTCAAGCTGAGCTGCATTAACGGCGGCGACATTGTAGTGGAGGGTGTCTCGGGCGAAATCGAAGTCAACAACACTAATGGCGGCGTCAAATTGACCAATGTTTCGGGGTCGGTGATCGCGCACGCGCTCAACAAGAGCGTCATCGTCAAGCTGAACAAGATCACGCCCGACAAGAGCATGTCATTCAGCTCGCTTAACGGAGACGTGGATGTGACGCTGCCCGCCGACGCCAAGGCGCGCGTGAAGATCAAGACCGACAACGGCGAGATTTATACCGATTTCGACGTGAATATGGACGCCTCGGGGCGCCAGCCAGTGATCGAAGACGGCCGACCCAACCGCGGCAAATACCGCGTGCGCATGGATCATGCCATATACGGCACGATCAACGGCGGCGGGCCGGAGTTCCAGTTCCAGACGTTCAACGGAAACGTTCTTATCCGGAAAGCGAAGTGAGCGATGAGCCTGATTCATCTCGAAAGCCTGAGCAAAGTTTTCACCACCGACGAAGTGGAAACGCACGCGTTGGCTGGCATTCACCTGGAGATCGAGCGCGGCGAGTTCGTCTCCATTTCTGGTCCTTCGGGCTGCGGGAAGTCGACGCTGCTGGCCATTCTGGGGCTGCTCGATTCGCCGTCGGAGGGACGCTACGTGTTGAACGGCAATCCTGTCGAGCAGCTGCGGCCGGCGGAGCGCGCGCGCATTCGCAACCGCGAGATCGGATTCATTTTTCAGGCGTTCAACCTGATCGGCGATCTGACGGTGTCGGAGAACGTGGAGCTGCCGCTCACTTACCGGCACGTTCCGGGCGCGGAGCGCCGCAAGATGGTGCGCGAGGCGCTGGAAAAAGTTGGCATGGCGCACCGGCAGAAGCACTATCCCTCGCAGCTCTCGGGCGGCCAGCAGCAACGCGTGGCCGTGGCGCGGGCGCTGGTAGGCGAGCCTTCGATCCTGCTGGCCGATGAGCCGACCGGCAATCTCGATTCAGCCAACGGCGAGGCCGTGATCGGCATTCTGCGCGAACTGCACCGCGCAGGGTCGACGATCTGCATGGTAACGCACGACCCGCGCTATGCGCAGTACGCTGGCCGCACGGTGCGGATCTTCGACGGGCGCGTGGTGGAAGAGCAAGTGCAGGCAGCCTGAAGCGGGGATTCACCGCAGAGGCGCAGAGAACCAGGCTTCAGGTTGTCTTCGCGAGTTTGCTGCCTGGCGCAGGAATGAGGGCACCCAAAGACTCTAGGTATGGCGCCCGCGCTAGGCCGCGCTCCGTGATGATGGCGGACACGTAACGATTCGGTGTCACATCGAAAGCAGGATTCTCGACCAGCGTGCCTTCCGGCGCCACTGGCACGCCGAACACGTGCGTGACTTCACTGGCGGCGCGCTGCTCGATGGGGATATCGTCGCCTGAGGCAAGCGACAGGTCGAGAGTCGAAATGGGCGCGGCTACGAAAAAGGGGATGCCGTTCTCCCGGGCCAGCACGGCCAGCGAGTAGGTGCCGATCTTGTTGGCGACGTCTCCATTGGCGGCGATGCGATCGGCGCCGACCACGACACAGCCTATACGGCCACTTTTCAGAAAATGTCCCGCCATGTTGTCGGTGATCAGTGTGGCCGGGATGCCATCCTGCTGCAACTCCCACACAGTGAGGCGCGAGCCTTGCAGGAACGGGCGGGTTTCATCGGCGAACACGTCAATTTTCTTGCCGGCGGATATTGCGGCACGGATCACACCCAGCGCCGTGCCGTATCCAGCGGTGGCCAGCGCGCCCGCATTGCAGTGCGTGAGAACGGTCTTGCCATCGGGCACGAGCGCGGCGCCGTGGCGGCCGATCGCCTGGTTGATGGCGATGTCCTCAAGCCGGATCTGCTGGGCTTCCGCGATCAACCGCTGGCGCAATTGAGACAGCGGGAGGCCGCGTGATTCGGCAAAGATGCGCTTCATACGGTCGATGGCCCAGAACAGATTCACGGCCGTGGGGCGTGTGCGCGCCAGCGTGTCGCAGACTTTTTCGAATTGACCGTCGAGATCGTTGCCGTTGGCCTGCGCGACGCCGAGCGCAATGCCCATGGCCGCCGCCACGCCGATGGCTGGCGCGCCGCGAATCACCATGGAGAGAATGGCTTCGGCGACTTCTTCATACGTGGTGCAGGTGACATAGATCTCTTCTCGAGGCAGGCGGGTCTGGTCGATCATCACCACACCGCCGCTGGTCCACTGGATGGTCTCCACCATTAGATGATCACTACCATGAGCTGGTAGATGGTCACTACCATGAGCTGGGCAGGTTTCCTCCCTGCGTGAACAGCGCGGCGAAGAAAATGAAATTGTAGGCCGCGTGCATGATGGCGGCGGCACGCGTGGAGCCGGAAACATGGCGCATCCAACCGAAGCCGATGCCCGCCACAGTAATCAGCAATCCATGGCGCCACGATCCGCCGTATTGGGAGAGATGCAGGACGCCAAAGGGAATCGCGGCCAGCACGATGCCGGCGACGGGCCCGAATGAGCGGACCAGGACGGGTTGCAGGAAGCCGCGAAACGCCAGCTCCTCGCAAAGCGGACCAAGCGTCACGGCGAAAATGGCGATCAATAGCACGGAGCTGCGGTCGGACAGCAGGTCTTTCATGGGCGTGTGAATATCGGGTGTGTGCAGCACAGCTCCCAAAAGCGCTACGACGACGGCCATGACGAAACCATACAAAACGGTTCTGGAAATCCCGGGGCGCGTGCGCACCCACCGCAGCGACTGCCAAAAGGGGCGCCGATAATGCACCGTCAAAAGTAGGTATAGCGCGGAAAAGAGAAAGCCGTAACCCAGAAACTGTGCCGGCACCAGTTCGAGCGCCAGGCTGTGAACACGAATATGGAAGACCCACAGGAAGAACTTCACGGTGAAGGCCCCGAGCAGCACGCAGGGGAACGCCAGGCCGAAGAAGACCACCAGGTCCGCGTAGCCCCAGAACGGATACGGATCGGGGTGTGGCGCGCAACCGGCATCCGGCATAGGGGGACCTTCCGCAAGCGGCCTGTCAGGCGGTGGTGTAAACGCGCCGGGGTCCGATTCCACCGGTGAAATGTTGGATTCGTTGTCCATCAACGCTCACTTTCGATCAAGGCCGCGGCCAACAGCGGGAGCATGATCTCGTGATGACCGGTGATGCCGTAACCCCGGCCACCGGACCCGGCATGTGGCCGCTCGACCACATTCACACGCGGCCGATAGTGCTGCAGGAAATCAAAATTCACGGTAGTGAAATTCGCCAGCGGATGGCCGAGGTTGCGGCCCGCCGAGACCGCTTTGAGAAACACTGCCGGCATGACCACGGCAGAGCCCACGTTGAGGTACACGCCGCCTTCATTCAATCCGGCAACCAGAGTACAGAAGAGGCGAAAGTCGTAGTGCGTGGCGCGGCCGATAGCGGCAGGCTCGGCGGCAGCGTGCGTGTGCGGGGTATCGGTCCCCATGGCCACGTGCACCGTTACCGGCACGGAACGCTGATATGCGGCAGCGAGCAGGCTCCGGTCTGCGTGCGGCGCGCGGCCGTCCGTTGTCAGCGCGCGGCCGAGAGCCTCGCCGATACCGATGCCGTCGCGGTCGCCACAGGCGATCGCCTGGTTCATCTCGCGGCCCGTTTCTTCGGCGGCCCCGAAACGGCCATCGGGCAAAACGGCCTCAACGTCTTCGCTCGTAAATCCCGCGAGCGCGATTTCGAAATCGTGGATGGCGGCAGAACCGTTCATGGAAAATGCGCCGGCATAACCACGTTGCATCAGGTCGACCAGTACCGGAGCCAGGCCGCACTTGATGACGTGGCCGCCGAGTCCCCAGATGATGGGCTTACCGCGCGCGCGCGCCTTGACCAATGCTTCCACCACGGAGCGGAACGAACCGGCAGCCAGTATCTTCGGCAGAGAGTCGAGCCAGCCGCGCACGCCGCTGCCCCTGGCATATGGAGCCGCGAAGTCCTCCACGCGCACCTTGCCGCCGCGCGCGGCTAGAGGGACGGTCTTGAGCCGCGTGAAGTCGATGGGCTGGAGGTCGTATTTACTCATCGATTCATTGATCAAACAATTTTAATCAACAACTTTAATCATCAACGCTAGTTCGAATTCGCCGTGGCCAGAACGCCCGGGCCGCCTAGCAATCTGCGCAAGGCTTCGGCGGTGTAGCTTTTCTTCGAGCGCATCACCTGCTCCGGAGTGCCGCTCGCCACAACGCGCCCTCCGTCCTCGCCGCCATCCGGACCCAGGTCGATGATCCAGTCGGCGGTCTTCATCACATCCAGATTATGCTCGATCACGACTACCGTGTTGCCGAGATCGACCAGCCGCCGCAGCACATCGAGCAGCTTGCGCACGTCATCGAAATGCAGGCCGGTGGTTGGTTCATCGAGCAAATAGAAAGTACGGCCCGTCTGGCGCTTGCTCAGCTCGCGGGCCAGCTTGATACGCTGCGCTTCTCCACCGGAAAGCGTTGTCGACGACTGGCCCAAGTGAATATAGCCCAGGCCAACGTCGTGCAGCGTTTCGAGTTTGGCGCGAATCTGCGGGATATTTTCCAGCACCGGCAGAGCGTCTTCCACAGTCGTGTCCAGCAAGTCGGCGATCGAGAGTCCTTTGAATTTCACTTCGAGCGTCTCCCGATTGTAGCGGCGGCCGTGGCATACGTCGCAGGTCACGTACACATCGGGCAGGAAATTCATCTCGATGCGCCTGAGGCCATCGCCCTGGCAGGCTTCGCAACGGCCGCCCTTCACATTGAAGCTGAACCGTCCGGGCTTGTAACCGCGCTCGCGGGATTCCGGCAGTCGCGAGTAAAGATCGCGGATGGGCGCGAACAGCCCGGTATATGTGGCCGGATTGGAGCGCGGCGTACGCCCGATAGGAGATTGGTCGATGCGAATGACCTTATCGAGATTTTCGAGGCCGCTGATGCGATCATGCGCTCCCGCTTTGTCGCGCGAGCCGTAGAGCTGCCCGGCGAGCGCGCGATACAGGATCTCGTTGATGAGCGTCGACTTGCCGCTGCCGGAAACACCGGTGACCACGGTCAGAACACCGAGCGGGATATCGACATCGATATTTTTCAGGTTGTGCTCGCGCGCGCCAAAAACCGTGAGCTTTTTCCCGTTGGACCGCCGCCGCGCCGCAGGGAGCGCGATTTCGAGTTCGCCCGAAAGATAACGGCCAGTGAGCGAAGCCGGATTTCTGGAGATCAGTCCGGGCGTGCCGGTGGCCACCAGCGAGCCGCCCAAACGTCCCGCGCCGGGGCCGAGATCGACCACGTAATCCGCGCGCTCGATGGTCTCGGCATCGTGCTCCACCACTATCACTGTATTGCCCATGTCGCGCAGGTGCGCCAGAGTTTCGAGTAGCCGGCCGTTGTCGCGCGGATGCAGTCCGATGGACGGCTCATCTAGCACGTAGAGCACGCCGCGCAGCTTCGAGCCGATCTGCGTCGCCAGGCGAATCCGCTGGGCTTCCCCGCCCGAGAGCGTGGCCGCCGAGCGCTCGAGGCTTAGGTAATCCAGACCCACCGCCGAGCGG
>Ga0066710_100002810_pt1 | contig 14338 bp, 11 predicted proteins | sample GraSoiAngelo_159_FD_79666 | JGI IMG/M metagenome (GOLD analysis project Ga0066710, IMG submission 79666) | Grasslands soil microbial communities from the Angelo Coastal Reserve, California, USA - 14_1009_16_40cm | ecosystem: Environmental > Terrestrial > Soil > Grasslands | place: USA...
GAAAGCCGCGTCCCGCGAGCTTGTAGGGTTCGCTGATGCGGTGAACCTGCTGTACGCCGTTGAGCACTTCGAGATTTCGGATATCGAAATCGATGCGCGCGCCCACTGCCGCCAGCACCGTCTGCCGCTCACCAGTGGTGCGGTGAACGGAGAAACCCATTCGCACCAGATGCTCAATGACATGCTGGATCTGTTCTTCGGTCGCCGTGTCTTGCATTGCAACAATCATAGGTACGTGGCCGCTGTAAGCCCGCCTTTAGCTGCCGTTCTCAATCGTTTACTTCTGAATCTAATTCCGTAGGACCAACCTCTTCCGCGGCATTGGGCGCAATTTCCTCTTTCTGGATCTGGCGCATCACATCCATGATGCGTTCGTAAATGCGCAGCAAGTCACGATCAGGCAGCGGTCCCTGATTCAGTTTGCGAACATTACTAAAAACTGCTTGCTCACGATCGGGTTCGTATATCGGCATACCAACATTGCGCTTGAGTTTGCCAATTTCATGGGCAGCCTGCGCCCGCTGATTCAGCAACTCCACCAGGCGGCGGTCAAGTTCGTCGATTTTCTTGCGCCAGTCTACGATGTCCATAAGCGCTGTCAGCTTTTAGCTGTCACTTAAATCGCCCATTAAAGATCTCTGCGACGTTTACCGCTGCCCTTGTCTGGCTGAAAGCTGAGGGGGTGCCGCTAATAACTGCCCTACGAATTGTGCCACAGCCTCCGGTTCTTTTCCCGGATTGCGCTCAATAGTTTCCACAATGGCACTGCCGACTACCGCCGCTTCAGCGAATTCTCCGACGGCGGCGAATTGTTCCGCGCTGGAAATGCCGAATCCAACGGCAATCGGAAGCTTCGTGTGACGGCGCAATCGGCGAACCAGTTCCCGCGCATCTTCGGGCAACTGTTTCCGGGCCCCAGTAACCCCGGTGCGGGAAACCGCATAAACAAATCCGCTGGACGCTTTGGCGATCTGCTTCAGGCGGTGGTCTGGGCTGGTAGGCGCCGCAAGGAACACTGTGTCCAAGCGTCGCTTTCGCATCTCCCGCAAATAGTCTCCCGCCTCTTCAACGGGCAAGTCCGTGATCAATACGCCGTCAATGCCAGCGTCTTCCAGCGCCGCGCTGAATTTAGTCAATCCCATGCGCAGGATCGGGTTCAGGTACGAAAAAATAATCAGTCCTGCTTGCGATTTGCTGCGCACTTCTTTTCCCAGCCTGAGCACTTGCTCAAGTGACGTTCCATGGCGCAGTGCTCGCTCGCTGGCACGCTGGATTACTGGCCCGTCGGCCACGGGGTCGCTGAAAGGCACACCGAGTTCAATGACGTCTGCGCCCGCCTCAATCGCCGCCAGCACAACAGCGCGTGTGGTCGCGAGATCGGGATCGCCGCAGGTGACGTAGGCGACGAGAGCGGGACGTTTTTGGAACGATAAGGACACGGGTATGGTTGATTGATGATTGTTGATTGAAAGAATGTACGAAGTACGATTTGAATCTATGTACGAAGTACGATTTTCGATCGACGATTTAAGAGCAAAAACCTACGAGCAGCTTCGCTTCAAGAATCAACAATCACCAATCAAAAATCAACAATCGTACCTCGTAAATCGTACTTCGTACTCTCCTCAGCCCATTTTCAAATTCTTCCTCAAGATCCCCACGTCCTTGTCCCCACGTCCCGAAACATTCACGATCACGATTTCTGATTTCTTCATCGTCGGGGCACGCTTGGTGAGTTCGGCTACGGCGTGAGCGGATTCGAGTGCAGGAATGATGCCTTCAGTTCGAGCTAACAGCGTGCAACCTTCCAGCGCCTCCTCGTCGGATGCGGGGACGTACTCGGCTCGGCCCGTGTCTTTGAGCCAGGCGTGCTCGGGACCGATCGAAGGATAATCCAGGCCGGCCGATACGGAGTGCGTATTCGCGATCTGACCGGCAGCGTCCTGCAGAACGTAGGAAAACGTTCCTTGCAGAACACCCGGAGAGCCTCCGCGAAAACGTGCAGCGTGATCGCCCAGCATTTCGCCGCGGCCGCCGGCTTCCACGCCGATGAGTTTTACCCGCTTGTCTTTGATGAAGTGATGAAAAATGCCGATGGAGTTCGAGCCGCCACCGACGCAGGCGATGATCGCATTCGGCAGCCGGCCTTCAGCTTTCAGAATCTGTGCGCGAGCTTCGAGTCCAATGACTCGCTGAAAATCGCGCACCATGGTGGGATAAGGATGCGCACCCAGCACGCTTCCCAACAGGTAATGTGTGGTCCGTACGTTGGTCACCCAATCGCGCATGGCTTCGTTGATCGCGTCCTTCAAAGTGCGAGAGCCGGACTCGACCGTGCGCACTTCCGCGCCCAGCAAGCGCATGCGAAAGACGTTCAATTCCTGGCGCTGCATGTCTTCGGTGCCCATGTACACGACGCATTCGAAACCAAACAGGGCGCATACCGTGGCCGTCGCGACGCCGTGCTGTCCCGCGCCAGTTTCAGCAATGATGCGGCGTTTGCCCATACGCTCGGCCAGCAGAGCCTGTCCCAGGCAGTTGTTGATTTTGTGCGCGCCGGTGTGAAGAAGATCTTCGCGCTTGAGATAGATCTTCGCTCCGCCAAGTTTTTCAGTCAGTCGGTGGGCAAAGAAGAGCGGCGTCGGACGGCCTGCGTAGGTGCGCAGGAGTTCGTCGAGACGACTCTGAAACTTGCGATCACGTTTCGCTTTTTCGTAGGCGTGCTCCAGTTCGTCGAGCGCGGACATGAGAGTCTCGGGAACGTAACGTCCGCCGTAAACGCCGAAACGGCCCCGCGTTTTGGTCGAGTCGTTGTTTCTCCTCGGGATGGTGGAAGTTGCCATTAGCTTCTTTCGCTGCTTCTTTCAGTCCCTCGGACCGCCGCAATGAAGGCGCGAACTTTTTTCGGATCCTTCTTGCCGGGGGTTGCTTCAACCCCGGAGGCGACATCGACCCCCCAGGGTTTCAGTATACGGATAGCCTCAGCGACATTGGCCGGATTGAGACCGCCGGCTATGACCACGTTGGCGGTTTTGGTCATAGCCTCGACCAGGAGTGCACCTTTCTGCCAGTCGAAAGCCTTGCCGGTGCCGCCGGGCTGCTCCGAGGTGCCCGAATCCAAAAAAATCGCACTAAGCGCGGACGAACGTTGACCGGACGACTTCCACTCGGCCCCCGCTTCAAGGAATAGAGCTGCCGGTAGCGCAAAATATACTTTTCTATTTCCACAATCCCAGCCCACCTGGCCGCCGCCTGCGAACGAAGAACCGACATGCAACTGCAAAGCCGTCAGTTCAGCTCGCTCCGCAACCTCGACGATCCGTGCAGGAGAGTCACTGTCCACGAACACGCCGACTTTTTCCACTTCCGGTGGCAGTTGGGCTACGATCTCGCGAACTTTTTCCGGATCAACGTTCCGCGGACTGTTTTTGTAAAACACGAAGCCTAACGCGTTGGCCCCCGCATTGGTAGCTGCCAACGCATCTTCGACATTCGTGATGCCGCAGATCTTTATCCAAGTCATAAAACAGTGGTCGGTGGCTAGTGGTCAGTGGCCAGTAAGTCCACCAGGGTCCATGGTGATTCACTGACCATTGACCACTGACCACTGGCCACTACTCGCTTCTGCTATCAGAGTGCGCAGCGCATCGCCAGGCGACCCGGGTTTCATCAGCGATTCGCCGATCAGGAATGCCTGATAGCCAGCGGCGCGGAGCCCGCCGATGTCCGTTCCGGAATGGATTCCACTCTCGGCGACACGCATCACGTTTTTTGGAATTGAGGGAGCGAGACGAAAGGCGGTTTCAAGGTCCACGGCAAACGTCCGCAGATCGCGATTATTTACTCCGATGAGGTCGCAGTCTGCGTCCACGGCGCGTTGCAATTCTTCTTCGTCATGAATTTCGCAGAGAACATCCAGTCCATGATCCCGCGCACTGTGGGCGAGCGTACGCAACTCCGCAGCCGATAGGGCAGCCACGATCAATAAGACTGCATCGGCACAGTAAGCTCGCGCTTCCAGCAACTGGAATTCGTCCACAATAAAGTCTTTGCGCAGACAGGGTAGCTGGGTGCTGGCGGACGCTTGTTGAAGATTATCGAGTGATCCCTGAAAGAATTCTTCCTCGGTCAAAACCGATAATGCCGCTGCGCCGGCTAGTTCCAGTTCACGGGCAAGCCTCGCCGGATCGAAGTCGGAGCGAATCAATCCACGGGACGGAGAAGCCTTTTTCATCTCCGCGATGATGGAGAATCCATTGCGGCTCCCTTCCTCGAGGATCTGTCGAAAGCCGCGCGGGGCATGATTCTGCGCCTGCCGCTCCAGCAGGCGAAAGTCGGCCCGGGCTCGGCATTGAGCGATTCTTCGGCGCGTTGCCGCCACGATCTGGTCAAGACTGGAGGGCATTGCGAATGCTGACGATTATACGGGAAACGAGCTTGGATACAGGCGATCGGGACGACGGGTTGCGCGTTCTGCTCCGAAGAACATTTGGTGCCGAAGAAGGGGCTCTTTCGAGGTCGTTATCCGTAAGCAGTGATGAAACTTACACTTCGGTCATAATAGCCTGTGTTTAAGCGGGTTACAAGCACTTCTTAACTTCGGTTCCAGTTTCTATGGTTTCTCTCATTCACTTCATTTTCACGAAAAACGGTATCACTGGTATCAGGTCAAAGATGCCCTCGGAATCAGTAAGCGCCTCGGTCACAAATCTTTACAGGAACTCTTCACTTGTGAGCGACACGGAACAGTCCGAGACCTCCAGTGCTTGCCTTAGAATCCTTGTCTTGTCGGCGTAACACCGCCTTCTCACAAGCGACCACAGTTGTACTCGGCCGCCATCCTAATGATGACGCTGACGCAATATGTCACCCACCGATTGGGAACTACCCCACGAGAACAAGCCATCAACTTTCTCGGCAGGCCCTTGGGGGCAAAATCACTGAGCGGATTTTGGCAATACTGGAATCCCGTTTGGAGCTATTTCCTCCTGTTCTTTTGTTACAGGCTCTTACGAAAGAATCTTCCTCATTGGCTTTCTGTTGTTCTGACATTTTTCCTCTGCGGGCTTCTTCATGACCTGCCGATCGGGATATTGTCTTATGCAAAAGTTGGCCGCCCACCGTACTTCACAATCACTGTGTTCCTCACACTGAACGGGCTTCTGGTAGTTCTTTCAGAAAAATTCGGTTTCAGACTAACCAGAGTACCAGCCGGCATGCGATGGCTGATCCATGTCGCGATTCTGGTGGCGTGCTATTTGGCGGCGCTTCATCTGACAACGTGGATCGCAATTGGATAGTCCCTATTCACCCCCAAAATGCTGCCAGGTGATACCTGCCTGGCTGGTAAATATCCGTGAATATCTCGCTCGGCGATCGAGCACCCCTTGAAACAGGAAAAGAAAAGGTAAGGAGGATAAAGGCAATAAGAACACCAGCCCAGTCCGTCGGCAGCGGCCGTAGATCATCAAGCGGCTATTGTGGAGAAAGATCATCTGGCGAGAACGTGGACTCCGATTCCTTTAGGTTTTGATAGAAAGCCATTTCCCTGGACGCTTCTTGCTTTCGGCCCACTCGCCGGTAGGCACGGGACAAGGCAAAGTGAACCTTCGCACTTCGCGAATCAATTTTTGTTGCTCTTTCCAAATACCAGATAGCTTCTGCAATTTGGCCCTTCTTCAAGGCGAGATCACCAAGATAGTAGTGCGCTCCGGGAAGAGAAGGACTCAGTGCGATGGCAGACTTGAGGAGGTGTTCAGCACGGGCCTCCGAAACCGCATTTCCGGTTTCGGATTCCTTCAACAGCAGAAGCGCATACTGAAGCCTAAAGCGCGCGTCTTTCGGGAACTGCTTGAGACTTCCTTCAAAGCTTGCGATCGCATCCTTAGTTATACCTGCGGCGTATTGGGCCTCTGCCAACCCAAGAGCGGCATCGGAGTTGTTGGGGTCGATGCGAAGGACCTTGCGGTATGAGTCAATAGCGTCGTTGAACTGTCCGAGCTTGAGCTCCACAGAGCCTCTCAATCCGAATGCCTGCTGCGAATTCGGGAACGCTTCGGTTGTGCGCTTTGCAACCTTCAGTGCAGCCGGTAAAGAACGATTGATCAGAAGGAGGTTAGCTAGATCGAGATAATTTGATTCCTGTTCCGGCTCGAGTGCTGTTGCAGATAGCACCAACCCAGCAAATTCGATACTTTCCCAGATTTGTATCCGGAATCGATCAGGTTTTGGAGTGTCCGTTGGGCTTCCGCGAATCCTTTCGCATGAAATTGGACCAGTGCCAACTGGTATCCGACAGTAGCCTGATCGGGAAACGCGGGCTTTATAGAGAGCAGTAGCTTTTCAGCCGTGGCATAGTCATGCATCTCATCCGCAATTTGCGCTCCCAGCAAGACTCCTTGTGGACCTGCCGGATGAGTCAGCAATTGCTGTAGTGCGGCGCGGCCTTTTTCTTTCTGACCGGTATGGTATAACGACCGCGCCAACGCCGCGATAGACTCTGGCCGCTCGCGTACCAGTGCCGGCACAGAACCCAGCAATCTCGCGGTGGCCGCATAATCCTTCAGATTCTCGGAAACCATTCCCAGCAGGAGGGTTGCTGGTTTGTCTCCAGGCTTCTTTTTGAGAAGCGCCTCGAGTTCTTGCTTCGCCTCAAGGTAGCGATGCAATTGCCAGAGGTTCGCCGCGAGATATTGTTGTGCGGTCAAATTGCTGGAATCCAGCTGCAGGGCTCGCTTGAGGATGTCTGTCGATTCGCCTAACTTGCGTTCCATGGCGAGGACAGTGCCTAAGTCAGCCAAGAAGCTGGGATTGCGGGGAGCCAGCCTCACCGCCTGCCGAAGCTCAGCTTCAGCCGCGGCAAGATTTCCGGCCTGTGCCAGGTCCAGTCCATTATTCGCGTATTTTTCTGCTTCTGTGGATTGGTTGGCGGCCCAGAGAGGTGGGAAAGTCGAAACCAAGAACAAAATCAGCAAACTCAGGGCTATCCAGCGATTGATTCCGCGCGGGCAGCATTGCGCGGATTGTTTATGTGGGATGTAGGTATTCGAACTTGGGACTTCACTCATGACACTGTCGGAAACATGGCGGCGAGCCACTATCTGGATCACTGCCGATTAAGCGCTCAGAACACACTGTCTCCAAAAAAGTAACTCCATTACTTTGCACTCTGGTGCCAGTACGCTTGATGACCGATGTAGTCATCATCTTTCAAATTCGCAATGATGAGACGCCGCACTTCCAGGGGATCGATGGCGCCTTGGCGCTTGTACACTACTTGCCCGCCGGGTCGAATGAGCATGCTGTAAGGCACGGCCGCATTCCAATCTGCATCAAATGCTGCCATCAAGTCGTAAATATTAGTCGAGCCCAGTAACAAATTCTTGCTGGTTGCGTGTTGTTTGCGCAGAGCGGAGTGCACTCCTGTTTTTTCGTCGGGATAGTTGATGCTGACGGTGACCAAATCAAAAGCCCGGTGGCCATACATGCGATAAATAGTTTCTAGCTCCGGCAATTCCTTGAAACACGGACCACACCAAGTGGCCCAGAAGTTCACAAGCAGAAGCTTTCCCGTGGCATTCTTGCGGAGCGCCTGGAGATCGCGCGCACTCGCGAGCTTAACGTCAACCGGTTTGCCTTCGATCTCAGCAAGCTCTTCCTTGCGTCCTTCCTCCTTGTACAACCACTTCGTCGAACAGCCCACGGATGGTGTCTTAGCCACCGGCACCTGCTTGCCGGCGAGCAGGGCGCCAATTGCACTGCGCGCATCTCGACGAGTGACCAGGGGCTCCCGGGGGTTGTTGTCCACACGGCCTTCGTATCGTAGTTTGCGCCCAGAATCGAAAATGAAAATGTGGGGAGTGGCGGTGGGACCGTAGGCACGGGAAACTTTCTGTGTTTCCCCATCGTAAAGGTACGGAAAGTTGAAATGCCGGTACGCGGAACGGATTTTCATCTCTTCAAACGAGTCACCTACATCGGTGTAGCCCATTTCATCAAGCCGGACCGCGTTGGGATTGTTGGGCTCGATCGCCACAAGAGCTACTCCGCGATCGCGATAATCCGCTGCCAACTGCTTAATTCGGCTCTCATAGAGCTGCGACGTGGGACAGTGATTGCAGATGAATGCGATGACCAGCACCTTGCTTGTGGAATAGTCTTTCAGGCAATGGGTTTGATCATCCGTTCCGGTTAAACAAAAGTCAGGGGCGGCCGCTGCGATTGCTAAAGTGGGCGGACCTGGCTCATCGCAAAATGCGCAGCCTGAGATCAGCCCGCAAAATATTAAGTACAGAACTCCAAGGCACGTTTTGTTGAACCGCATCGAAAAACCTTGCTCCCCTGAATTCCGAAATATCTTAGCTGCCCTTCAGCGGAAACCGAGTCGCGGCAATTTGCGAGTATAACGCGGCTCAGTGACATGATTTTTACAAAATCGAATTTCTAAGGGCTTTTCTGCGGTTTGATTTTTCACGGGATGAGAACCAGAATATTTGTCTTGACGGTTGCCTGCAATTTGGGCCATAAAACGTTTTAATACAAGACTTCAGACAGCTTCATTCTTGTACACACAGTCGACGGAACGAGGCATTCCGGCTTCGCCCGACACTATGATTCTTCGAATATGGAGTAGCATATGAAGATCGTAATCAGCTCTCACCTGACATCCCCATCTCGCCGCGGACGAACCCTGAGGTCAGTTCTGACCGCCATGATCTTCTGTTTTCTTCTGCCCTCCCATGCGGGGGCCCAGCTCTACACCGGTTCAGTGGCCGGTACCGTGACCGATCCAAGCGGAGCGGTGATTTCGTCCGCTCATGTAAAGCTTTCAGATGAGCAGAAGGGGTTCACATTCAATACGACGCCCGATAACTCAGGAAGGTTTCTGTTCCGCCAGGCCCCTCCAGGTTCCTACAAGGTACTAGTGGAGGCGACCGGATTCCAGGCGCAACAAAAAGACGACATCAAAGTAGACGTCAATCAAAATGTCGCAGTCGACTTTGGGCTGAAAGTCGGCTCTAGCAGCCAGGTCTTGGATGTGCAAGCCAGTGGAGTAGAACTGCAAACTCAGGATGCAGTTACAGGCCAAGTCATCGACAGGAAATTCATCAATGATCTGCCTCTGGTAGGTCGCAACGTCTTGGATTTGGCATACCTCACCCCGGGAATTACAGAAGTGGATACGGATTGCCAGGGATGCATGGCGAACAACTTCATCTCCAACGGCAGCCGAAATGCGACTGCGGATATCTTACTGGATGGCGTATCGAGCACGAATTTCGAGCAGAATAGCGGGATTCTGGCCCCAACCTATACGCCGTCGGTAGTGGAAGAATTTAAGGTGCAGCAATCGAATTTCAGCGCGGAATACGGCTTCAGTGGCGCCACAGTAATCAATGTCGTGACGCGCTCAGGGACGAACCAGTTTCATGGAACCTTATACGAGTTCCTCCGCAATGAGAAATTGGACGCCAACGATTGGTTCAATAACCTGAATGGCGCGCCGCGCGCCCCCTTGCGGCGTAACGACTTTGGCGGGACCATAGGCGGCCCGATCTGGAAGAACAAGACCTTTTTCTTTTTTGATTACGAGGGAACCCGCACCAGGAGCTTTGCCTCGGCCGCAGCAGGGGTCCCCACCAACTTGGAAAAAGGTGGCGACTTCGGAGAGTTGTGCACGCTGAGCGGTGCGAGCTTTGACAGCGGCGGAAATTGTTCAGATCCCGCTTTCCAGTTTTGGGATCCCTTTAGCGGCACATTTGACTCCAATCTGGGCTCGGTGCGCTCTGCAGCAATTCCCTTCAACAATTTGGCGACCTATGCAAGCCCCGGCAATCCAGCACTGAACGGAACCCCTTTTCAAGTGGTGCCGAAGAAGGGACTCGAACCCCCACGCCCTTGCGGGCACATGGACCTGAACCATGCGCGTCTGCCAATTCCGCCACTTCGGCAAAAGTGACTCGGATGCGGCGACAGTCGCGCCGCCTTCCAGGAGAGTAATATTCTACAGCATCGTTGGCGGAGAAACGCGGTAGCGCGTGCGATGTTGCCTGGGGTGCTTCACTTGACTGGGCACACCGCAAACCCGTATCCGAACAACAACATCCAAGCACGGAATCGTCGGAGAAACGATTCAGGAGTACGACGTGCTCGAAATCGCTATGGAAAATTCCACCAAACTTCCAGATGACGTAACCCACAACCTACGCCGGCTCGCCCACGACCTCAGCAATTCGATCGAGACTATTCTCCAGGCTGCTTATCTTCTGGGCCAGGCGAAGCTGGACGCCAACAGCAAAAAGTGGGCACAACTTATCGACACCGCCGCGCAAGATGCGGCGCGTATCAATCGCGAGATCCGCGAAATTCTTCGTTCGCAGAGTTAGTGTGAGCCCTAGGACTTCGGGACTCGAATCCTGGTGCACTCACTCAAAGAAGAGGTCTCATGAATCAGATCTCAGGAAGCAGTTCTCAGTTCTCGGCGTCAGAAATCGATCCTGAACGCGACACCTAGCTCTGCAGCTTGGCGCTCATAGTGATATTGGCCTTCAGCACTTTGGAAACCGGGCAACCGCTCTTGGCATTGTCGGCCGCCTTCTGGAAGGCTGCGGCATCTGCGTTGGGCACTCGAGCGACCACGTCGAGGTGTACCGCCGTAATTGCCCACCCCGAGTCTTGTTTTTCCATGGCGAGAGTGGCTGAGGTGTTGATGCTTTCGGGAGTGAGATTGGCGCCGCCTAACTGCGCCGAAAGAGCCATGGAAAAACAGGCAGCATGCGCCGCCGCAATCAATTCTTCGGGATTGGTGCCGGGAGTATTTTCAAAGCGAGTTGCGAAAGAGTACGGAGTATTGGACAACACTCCACTGGTTGCGGATACCGTGCCTTTGCCGTCTTTGAGTCCGCCTTTCCACACCGCGCTGGCCTTGCGTTGCATTCGTCTCTCCTCAAGCTAGAAGTTTTTGTGACTTTGTCATTGTAGATTGCCGAGAGCCCGGCCGTCAGGGTGACGTGCGAGGTGGAAGTCCCACAGTTTTTTCCAAAAAGTTTTGAAGGCTTACGCCGAAAGTTGTTCTGGCATCGCCGGAACACTGCTGCTCCAGCAGGCGCCGATCATGAGCCACGCGCCAAAGCGTCGCCAGGCATGCATGAAAGTACCCTGGTCGGCGACGGTGGCGCCATTTTCTTGCCGGATCACGATGGTGTAGCGTCCCATTTCGACGGCCATGTCTGTGGAGTAATCCACTCGAACTGTCTCCAGGCGAAGATCCTGATATCCAGCTTCGCCAAATTGCCGCAACAGGCGTTCAATCGCTTTCGGCCCGTGGGCCGGTTCACGTTGTGGGGTCATGAACAGTCCATCCGACGAAAACAGGTTTGCCACCTGATCGTAATTGCCGGTATTGAATGCGGTCGAATAATCCTGGGAAAGTCCGCGGATGGTGGACTCCACATCTAGAAAAGGACGAGAATCAGGCACACTACTCGCGAAGGGCCGGTACATCGAGCTACCTCCTGGGGGTTAGGGCTTCGTGTCGCGCGTCTTTCACCCGGCCGGAAGGCGTTGACGCAATTCAATCGCAAACGCATTCTAGCGCGAAAGAGTGTGTGAGAAACGGCCAAGTTTTCCACCGTGATTCACGTTTTAACGCACAGGATAATTTCTTGCTGCCCCAGAGAGTATCTCGTTATTTTTCGCGGTGAACGAGAGAAAGGTTGAAGCAAATTTTCAGTTGCTGCTCTCAAGGAGAGCGAGAAGAGGATCATCTGCCTTTCAAATTTCCGTCTTTTTGCGGCGAGCTGCTGCTTCCCAAAACTTGGCAGATACGTCGAACATGAGTAAAGTACTGTCTTCGTCTTCTGGAGTGTCGGAATAAGGAGCTATGCGGAATGCGTCAGTCTCTGATTCTGTTGCCTGCCGTTCTTTGTTGCAGCCTTTTTGCGTCTTCTCAAACTGCCGACGAATTGATCAGCAAGAATATTCAGGCCAAGGGTGGAATGGATGCGATCAAAGCCATCAAGACGGTACGCATGGCAGGCCGGCTGGATGCAGCTGGCGGCTTTACCGGCAGGGTCGGGCAGGAAAACATGCGCCCCAACCTGCTACGCGAGACCTTCTCCCTGCAAGGCATGACAGCAGTTCAGGCTTATGACGGTTCCACGGCCTGGCAGATCCAACCCTTCGGCGGGCACAAGGATCCGCAACTCATGGGAGAGGATGACGTGCGCGATCTGCTGATTGACTCTGATTTCGACGGGCCTTTGGTGGATTACAAGGCAAAGGGCAACGCCGTCGAATACCTGGGCCACGACACGTTAGATGGAGATGACGTCCTACGGCTGAAGGTCACGCTCAAGAATGGCGATATCGTCTACTACTACCTGGATCCAGATACTTTTCTTGAAATCCGGAGGGAGAGGCAAGAATTTGTGCGCGGCTCGGTGCGGGAGAATGTAGCCGACCTGGGCTCTTACAAAAAAGTGGGCGGCGTAATGTATCCCTTCTCCGTTGCTTCTGGACCCAAGAACGATCCCAGCTCCTGGCAGAGCGTCACGATAGAAAAAATGGAAGTGAACGTGCCTGTCAGCGGTTCCGAGTTCGCGGTTCCGGCCTCTTTAAGCAAAGAAGCACCCAAGAAACAGGAAACAGCGAAGCCGTGACCTGGGCCGAACATAAACCAACTTCAAATTTTCAAGAGGACTCATACATGATCGCTTGCGTCCGCCCCTACAGCATAGTGAGATCGTGGCTTCGATTAGCTGCCAGCGCAGGTTTGTTTCTGTCCGTTGCCGCGTCGGCTCAGCAGGCGGTCAAGTTTGACGCTGCCACCATCTCCGGACTGCCCGCCCGTAATATCGGCTCCGCCACTATGAGCGGACGAGTTGCGGCTGTAGACGCGGCGAACGAGAAGGGAAGGCTCACCGTGTTTGTAGGCTCGGCCAGCGGTGGCGTTTGGAAGTCGGTGAATGGCGGCACCACGTTCAAACCTGTTTTCGACCGCGAGGCGGTGCAGTCCATCGGAGCGGTCGCCATTGATCCCACAAATTCCAAAATCGTTTGGGTCGGCACTGGCGAGTCGTGGGTGCGGAACAGCGTTTCGGTTGGAGATGGAGTTTACAAGTCCACTGACGGCGGAGAGAACTGGACGAACGTTGGCCTGAAGGATACTGAGCACATCGCAAAAATCTTGATCGATCCCAAGGACGGTAACAGTGTTTATGTCTGCGCAACCGGTCACTTGTGGGATGACAACGAAGAGCGCGGTGTTTATAAGAGCTCGGACGGAGGCAAGACCTGGAAAAAGGTTCTCGCGGGGGCCAACGGTTCCACGGGTTGTGGGCTCATGGCCATGAGTTCGCTGGAACCTAAAACCATCTACGCTTCGATGTGGGATTTCCGGCGACAGGGCTGGACGTTCCGCTCGGGCGGCCCCGGCAGCGCGCTTTACCGATCGACCGACGGTGGCGAGCATTGGACGGAACTCAACGAAAGCAACACCAAGGGTCTGCCCGAAAAACCTTGGGGACGAGTGGCGGTTGCGGTGGCGCCATCCAAACCGCAGGTGGTTTACGCCAACATCGAGTCGAAGAAGAGCGCGCTCTATCGTTCCGACGACGGGGGCAAGAACTGGAACCGCCTAGATGCCAGCCGTTTTTTGATCTGGCGTCCTTTCTACTTCGGCAACTTGATTGTCGATCCCAAGGACGAGAACAAGGTCTTCAAACCCGATTTGATCTTATTGCTCAGCGTGAATGGTGGACAGAGCTTCAGCAATGTTTCGGCGGCAATCCACGGTGATTTGCATGATGTTTGGATTGATCCCGGCAACCCGAACGTTGTCATCGCCGGTGATGACGGAGGTCTCTGGCGCAGCGAAGACGGGGGAACCCGATGGAAACACTTTCTCAATCTGCCCGTTTCGCAGTTCTACCACGTGAGCACTGACAACGACGATCCCTATCACGTCTATGGCGGACTGCAAGACAACAGTTCATGGGAGGGAGACTCGTCCTATCCAGGCGGCGTGGCCAACTCGCGCTGGGAAAATATGTTCGGTGGTGATGGCTTCTGGATCTTTGAAGACCCATCCGACCGCGTGTACCTCTACGCGGAAGCACAGGGAGGAGAAATTGGCCGCGTCAATCGTTATACGCACGAAATCCGGCCGATCCAGCCCCTTCCGGAGTACGGCGAGAAGAAGCTGCACTTCAATTGGAATACTCCGATTCATATGAGTCCGAATGAAAAGGGGACTATCTATATCGGCGCGCAGTTCCTGTTCCGTTCCCGCGATCATGGCCAGTCATGGCAGCGCATTTCCCCCGATCTCTCCACCAAC
>Ga0066710_100002811_pt1 | contig 14335 bp, 11 predicted proteins | sample GraSoiAngelo_159_FD_79666 | JGI IMG/M metagenome (GOLD analysis project Ga0066710, IMG submission 79666) | Grasslands soil microbial communities from the Angelo Coastal Reserve, California, USA - 14_1009_16_40cm | ecosystem: Environmental > Terrestrial > Soil > Grasslands | place: USA...
AGGTCGTTGCGCCCGCGCGCGCCCAGCTGCATCGCCTCGACCCCGGCGCGCGCCGCGCGCAGCACGATGGTGGTGGACGGCGGCGCCGCCCGCAGCGCGCGGAAGAGGCGCGGCGAAACGTCGCCCTGCCCGACGCGGTGCGGAAACGACGGGCCGATCCCGTACAGGTCGCGGATCTCCGTGCGCTCCTCGGCGACGCGCGCATACACCGCCTCGGGGCGCGAGAGCGTCCAGGTCCAATCCTTCCACTCGCTGACCGGATGCGCTCTCCTCAGCGCGGAGAGCCAGTCCGGCGGCCCGGGAGCAAGGCAGGTGGTGGAGGTCAGCTCGCCGGTCTCGACGTCGTAGAACAGCGCGAGATCCGCGGACCGCCCGGCGAGGAGCAGCGCGCCGCGGTCCTTGATGCCGACGCTCAGGACGCGCGCGCGGCCCAGCGTCGCGAGCTTGAGCGCGTCGGCAAAGGTCGGGGCCCGCAGAGCGGCACAGCTGACGCCGCGCTTGCCGCCCCAGGCCGGGCACGCGGGATCCTCGACAGCTTCGCGGGGCCGCTCACCCTCCATGAACCGGTTGGCGACGACGCCGTGCACCTCGGGCCAGGCGCCCGTCGCCAGCGTCGCGTGCCCGGGCGCGGTGTGGGTGAGCGCCGTCTCGTAGCGGACGGGCACCGGCTGCCCGAGCCCCGCGAAGCCCTGCGCACCGAGCTCATCGCGCAGCGACAAGAGATCTTGGTACCGGAGCTGGTCGACGACCACGAACACCAGCAGCTTGCCCTGTCGTGGCTGCTGCTGCGCGGCGGCCGACGCCGCGGCGAGCAGCGTCGCCGCGGCGATCCATCGGTGGACGCGGCGGCCGTGAATCTGCATCATGCCCCCTTCTACCGGGAGGCCGCCGTGTACGCACCCGATCTGTTGAAGGGCCGCACCATCGTCGTGACGGGCGGAGGCTCGGGGCTGGGAGCCGAGATGGCGCGCCGGTTCGCCGAGCTGGGAGCGCGCTCGGTAATACTGGGCCGCAGGCAGGAGAAGCTCGACGAGGTGGTCGGCCAGATCCGGTCGCGCGGCGGAGAAGCGAGCGCGCTCGCTTGCGATGTGCGCGACCCCGCGGCGGTGGAGCGCGCGGCCGCGCAGCTGCCGCGCGTCGACGGCCTGGTGAACAACGCGGCGGGGAACTTCCTCGCCGCCTCCGAGGACCTCTCGCCGAACGGGTTCAAGACGGTGGTGGACATCGTGCTGAACGGCACCTTCCACTGCACCAGCGCGTTCGGGAAGAAGATGATCGCCGGCGGCAAGGGCGCCATCGTCAACATCGTCACCACCTATGCGTGGACCGGATCGGCGTTCGTCCTCCCCTCCGCCTGCGCCAAGGCGGGAGTCCTCGCCCTGACCCGCTCGCTCGCGGTCGAGTGGGCGGCGTACGGAATCCGCGTGAACGCCATCGCGCCGGGGCCGGTGCACACGGAGGGTGCGTTCAGCCGGCTGATGCCCGACCCGCAGATGACCGAGATGGCGAAGAACCGCGTGCCCCTCAAGCGTTTCGGCACGCCGCGCGAGATCGCCGACGCCGCCGTGTTCCTGCTCTCCGACGGAGCGGCGTACGTGACCGGGGATTGCCTTACCGTGGACGGCGGCGAGTGGCTGAAGAACGGCGGCGAGTTCAGCTACGCGACCGACTACGACCGCGACAACGTGAAGCAGATGTTCCGCGCCATGCGCGGCAAGGAACGCTGAGACGCCTCTATTGCGCAGGACGTTCGAGCAGCTCGCGGACTGCGCGGAACCGCTGGTTGGGCACGGTGATGGAGAGGACGTACTGCTCGATCAGCCACTTGCCGTCGTGCAGGGAGAGCACTCCGCTGCAGCGCGCCGGACCCAGGTTCTGCGTCTCCAGGTCCTCGTCGAACCAGGCGAGATCGCCGCGCACCGAGACGTTCCGGCGCGCCGCGCGGAAGCTCCAGGCTTTCCCGCGCGCGAAGTGCGGGTGCGCGTAGGCGCGGAAGGCGGCGACGTCCCAGCGCTCGGTGGCGTCGGTGCCGAGGAACACTCCACCCGGAGCGAAGTGGGCGAAGTAGCGATCCTCGTCGGCGCGAGCCGCCGCGTCGTGCAAATCGTCGAGCGCGCTCGCCACGCCCTGCTCGGCGGCGGGACCTCCGGACTTTGCGTGGGCGCAGGCGGCCAGAGCGGATGCCATGACGACCGCGGCATGAAAAGGCGCAGCGCCGCCGAATACGGCGGCGACTGACAGGAACGCGCAGGAGCGCATTCAGAAGACGTATCGGATGCGCGGCACCAGCGCCAGCGAGGCGATCCCGCCCTGCCCCGCGCCGTCCACTCGCCTCGGGAGCGAGTAGCGCACGGCGGTGTCGAACCCGACGGCGAAGTGGTCGAGGCGCGTCTGGTAGTCGACCGCGACCCCGACTCCCGCGTGAGGCGCGATCACGCGGTCGGGCACCGTCGCGCCGTCGTTCTGCGTGAACGGTCCCGGCGAGAAGAGAGTCATTCCCCCCATGACCTTGCCGGAGAGCAGCAACCTGGGCGTGGCCCATACGCCGTACGACCCGCCTGCCTCGAGGAAGGTGGCGCCGAACGAATCCGCGGCGAGGCACGCTCCCTGCGCGGATTGGAAGCAGGAGTTGCTCGATGCGCCGACGGCGAGCGAGGCGAAGATCGAGGCGGCGGCGCCGAGGTCCCGGCCCACGGTCAGCCCGAGCCAGGGTTGGGCGTTGGAAAACCGGCGGCTTCCGCCCACCGTGGTGAAGATTCCCACGCTCGCCTCGGCAAAGGTGCCGCGGCGGGGCGCCTGGTCGACGCCGTTCGACGGCACCGCGGGCCGCGAGGGCGCCGGACGGCCCGGGTCGGCGTCGGGCTCGCCGGCCCGCGCAGCCGCGGCGAAGAGCAGGGCTGCGGCGAGGAGGCGCATCATTGCGCGCTGCTCTTGAAGACGTAGGGATAGGTCACCTGCACCGTGCCGCCGCCCTCCGGCGCCGGGAACGCCCAGCGCCGGACGTGGGTCACGATGCAGCTCTCCACCGGCTCGCTTCCCATCGTGCTTTGCTGGACGAGGGCGTCGCCCACCCTGCCCACGCCGTCGATGACGAACATGACCGCCACCTTGCCGTACAGGGCCGGATCCTTGGTGAGCTCCTTCTCGTAGCAGTACTTCACCTCGTTGTAGTGCCGCTGGATGATGCGGTTGATCACGTCGCGCGAGAGGCCGCCCACCACGATGGTGCGGCCGGGCACGAACTGCGTCTCCTCCTTGCCGCGCCCGCCGAGATCGACTTCGCCGTACCCACCCCGGCCGCCGCCGGATCCCTTCGTGCCCAGGCCGCCGATGCCGATGGCGGTTCCGCCGCCGCCCTGGCCCGAGCCGCGCGACCCGAGCCCGCCGACGCCGTACGCATCGCCCACGCCGGCCCGGCCCTTCACCCCGCCAAGCGCCGTGTTGATGCCGGTGCCGAGCCCTCCGGGCCCCAGCACGTTGGACGCTCCGCCCGCCGTCGCGCCGATCTTCGACAGGGCGGCGACCAGCCCGAGCCTCATCACCTTGCGCCGGTCGGACTCGCGCTTGTCGGCGTCGACCACCGTCGCCCCCTTGCGCGACGGGGCCGCTTCCCGCTTCTTCGCCTCGCGCTTGCCGAGCTTGCCTTCCTCGTCGCGAGCCTTGGCGCCTTCCGGCACGCCGGAGATCTCGCGCGGCTTGGGCGGCTCCTCGATCGGCTTCTCACGCGGCTTCACCTGGTATCGCGCGATGCGCTGCTGGTTGCCGGCCAGGTCGTCGGTGACCGTCTCGTCGTGGTGCGGAGCGATGCGGACCATCAGCCAGAACAGGGCCAGGAAGAGGAGCGCCACCGCGACCGTGCTGGCGAAGCCCACGTCGAGCGAGGCGAGCACGGATCGATCGCGCTTCCGCTCCGCCGGGACGTAGCGCGCCACCAGCTGGAGCTGCGGCGCGATGCGTACCACCACGCGATCGTGGGCGGCCAGCCGGTGCGCGCGCCCGGCGAAATGCGCCTGCACGGGCCGCGCGCCGGCCTCGTCGAAGCTCCTGACCGCCTTGCCGCGGTGCACTTCCGCATGCAGCTCGGCCGGCACGGTGAAGACGTGCCCGTCGCCGTCCGGCTGCACGATGCGGAACTCCGGAGGCAGGCCACCGGTGGGCAAGTCGAAGAGCTTCCCCGCTCGGAGATCGCTCCCTCTCGCCACCTGCTCCAGCTCGATGAGCGTCTCCTGCCCCCAGATCAGCCCCACCAGGAGGATTCGGTCGCCCCGGCGCGTCCCCGCGTCTTCGGGGACCTCGTCGAACAGGAGCCGGGCGGCGGCCGCATCGCCGGCCCCCGCCGCGCCGACCAGCCCGCCGTCGTCCAGGTCCGGCGGATCGGTGAGGGGTACCGCGAAGACGGGAGTGGTGAGCGGCGGCAGGATCTTCTGGGGCGGTTCGACCGGCAGTGGAGGCGGCTCCGCCCTCGCCGCCGCCGACGCTCCCTTGCCACCCTTGTGGTTCTCGTTCGCCATGTCGCTCGCCTAGAGGTTGTCGGCCGACTGCTGCAGCTCGGCGTTGAAGTCGTCGCGTAGATGGATGAGCGGCTCGAACCGTGTCTTGTTGCGGTGGAGCAGGTAGCTGCCCTCGGGCTTGAGCAGCTCGCCCTCGACGGTCACGTCGTTGAAGTCGACCACGGTCTTCTTCCGGACGACGATCTTGTCCGGCTCCTGCACCACCTTGACGCCCTTGGGAGCATCGGCGGCGCCGGCGGGCACGGCCGCGAGGAGCGATAGGACGATCAGGGCGCGCATCGGCGAGAGCCTCCGGCTCCACGATTTGCACTGCCGGTCCTCCAGCCAACCGCCTCGCCGCCCGGCCGGCGAGCTGCCTGCCGGAATCGGACATCCGCCCTGCACGCGCGTTCTCTTCATCTGCCGCTCCCGGTCTTCGCCGCGGCGGATTCCGCCGCTGGCGCCGCGCGCGCGAGCCGCAGCTCGATGGAGGCGATCTGCGCCCGGGCGTCTTTCGCGCGCGAGCCATTCGCCAGCCCGACGAGCTGCTCGAAGGCGGCCTTGGCCGCGGCGAGCTGGTTCGCAGCTTTCAGCGCCAGGGCGCGCCCGAACAGGGCGTCTTCTTGCTGCGGCGTCAGCGCGAGCACGATCTCGTACTCGGCGAGGGCTTCGGCCGGCTTCTTCGCTCCCTCCAGCGCCCAGGCTCGGCCGAGGTGCGTCTCGTAGCGGCCGGGATCCAGCGCGACGGCCTTTGCGTACGCCTGCTCGGCGGCGGCATGATCGCGATAGGCGAGCGCGACGGCGCCCAGATTCGCCCACGCGGCGGCGTAGGTCGGGTCGAGCTTCACCGCCTCGGCGAAACGCTCCCGGGCAGCCCCCGGATCGCGCTTGCGCATCGCGAGGATGCCGAGGGTGTTGGGGATGCCAGGATCGGCCGGATCCAGCTTGCGGGCGCTCGCGAGCGCGATCTCCGCCAGCCGCACGCGGCCACGGTCGGCCTCGATCAGCGCCAGGTTCTTGTATGCGCCTGCGTCGCGCGGGTGGCGCTGCAGGACGCGGCGCACGACCGTCTCGGCGGGGTCCAGCTTGCCTTGCTCGCGCAGCGAAGCAGCGAGCGCGTCCAGCAGGCGCGGCTCCTCGCGCGCCGCGCGGAGGGCCGCGTTGCAGACCGCCTCCGCCTCCGCGGGCCGGGCGGAAAGGCGCAGCAGCCTGGACAGATTGAGGGCCGCTCCGATGTGCGCCGGATCGGCTTGCAGTGCCGCGGCGTAGTGCTTCCGCGCCCCGTCCGGATCACCACGCTGCTCGTCGGCCCAACCTGCCTCGAAGAGCGCTGCCGGGCTGGGAGGCGCGGCCGGCGGGCTGGGCGGTCCGGCCGGCGGGCCAGGCTGCGCCGCCGCGGCGCGAGGCGCCTCCTGCAATGCAGGCGGAGCTTCGGCCTTCACCACCTGGCGCGCGCAGGCGCACAGCCCCAGCGCGAGGACGATCCCGGTTCGAAGATGCTTGCTCACTTCCCCTCCCCCGCGACCGGAGCGGAAAGCGGCTCCGGCGCGACCGCCTTTGCGGCAGCGCTGCTCAGGAGCGCCGGCTCGCGACGGTCCGCCACTTCGTCCGGCCGGTATTCCCGCAGGCGCTCCTGCGCGCGCAGCGTCCACTCCGAATAGTTGCTGGTCCGGCCGCTCGTCTCGATCGCCTTGCGGAACGCATCCACCGCCTTGTCCTCGAGCGGGAGCGCCTGGTTCTCGAGCGTCGTCCGGTACAGGTCCCGCTGCTCCGCATCCAGGCCGCGCGGCGTCGGCGCCTGGAGCAGGCCCTTGTTGAAGTCGCGGTAGGCCTCCCCCAGGCGGGTCAGCGCCGCCTGGCTCCACGTCGGGCTGCCCGCCGCGATCACCTCCGTGTAGGCGGCGAGGAGCTTCGCCATCCGCGCGTTCTTCGCCTTCAGCGCCGAGACCAGCTGCGCCTGGCGGGCGGTGGTGAATCGCACGGATACGAACTCGTCGAAGGCGGGCTCCACCAGGAGGAACCGCGCATGCGCCGCCGCGTCGATGACGGCGGAGGTCCGTTCCGCCTGCGGCAGGTGCGGGAACCGCTGCGCCACCTCGGCGAATGCGGCTGCCGCGCCGGCGTCCCTGCGGTTCACTTCGCGGCGCGCCAGGCCCTCCTTGTACCGCGCCAGCAAGAGCTCGCCGGGCGAAGCGCTGCGCGCGTATCCGCGCTGGAAGTCGCGCCAGTGCTCCGCTGCCTTCCGCCACTCCTTCTGCCGCTCGAGGAGCAGGCCGATGTTGAAGGCGATGCGTGCCGCATCCGGCCGGGCGCGGTAACGCTCGACGTATCGGCGCCAGTCGGCGAGCGCCCCCGCGTCGTCGCCCAACCCCTCGCGCCAGAGCGCCGCGTTGAAGAGCTGGTCGGGCGCCTTGGCATCCGCGGGCCAGCGCGCGGCGTACCGCTCGTACCAGCGCACCGCGTCGGCGAACCGCGCCGATCGCTCGTACGCGCCGGCGAGCGAGAGCGTGGCCGGCTTCTGCAACGCCTCGGGCGCACCCGGGTACTCGTTGAGGAGCTGCTCCGCGGCGGCGATCACCAGATCGAGCTGCTCCGCCTTCTCGGCGATCACCACCGAATCGTTCAGCGCCACGGGCGCGTACTCGCTGCGCGGGTACCGGGCGACGAAGTCGGTGAACTCCTTCGCCGCGAGCACGGGATCGTTTCGCTTCTCGTAGATCTCCAGGGCGTGCTTGAAGCGGGCGCCCTCGGCGATCTTCGCGACCCGGCGCTCGAACTCGCTGCCGGCCGGCGAAAGGCGCGCGTCGGCGTGGAACTTCTCGGCCATCTCGCTGAGCGGCAGCCATCGTTCGCTCGCGTTGAGGACGTCGAGCGACAGATCCGCCGCTTTCTGCGCCAGCGGATCGGCCGGCCAGCGCTCGACGATCTCGCCGAAGCGCCGTCCTGCCTCCGCGTAATGGCGGTGCTGGTAGAGGACGTATGCCGCCTTGTACCGGACGAGGGCCTCGTCAGGCGCCTTCGGCGTCAGCCGCAGGTACCGTTCGCACGCGCCGATCAGCTTCTGCTCGAGCTGGGGGACGGGCTCTTCCTGCCCACCCTTGGACGCGCCCACGCGCTCGGTGCCGCCCTGCCCGACCCGCCCTTTCTCCTGGTGCTCGTCGATCCGCGCCGCGTCGCGAAGCTCCCGCTTCTGCAGCTTGCCTTGCGCGATCGCCACCGCCTTTTCCAGCGCGAGGACCGCGTCGTAGGCCGCCTTCTGCGCGTAGTCGCCCTTCGGATCCGCGTCCGCCACCCGGGCGTACTGGTCGCCCGCGGGCTCCCACTCCTCGAGCGCGTAGAGGATCTCCGCGTAATAGAAGCGGAGCCGGTAGGCGCTCTCGCTGTCGGGGAAAGCGTCGAGGTAGCGCTTGTAGATGTCGCGCGCCAGCCGGTACGTTCCGGCGTTCTTCGTCTTGATCGCTTCCTGGTGGTAGTCCTGCACCAGCTCGCGCAGTGCGCTCTCCGTCAGATCGTGCGCCTCGTTCAGGGCATTCGCCCGCCCTGCGTTGGCGCTGGCCCAAGCGCTGCGCGGACCGTAATCCGCCACCAGGCGCTCCATCTCACGCGCCACTTCCTCGCGGCGGTTCAGCTTGTCGTACGCGAGCAGGATCTTCTGCTGCCAGGCGGCGGCGCGGGCATCCCGCGGCGCCTGCCCGGCCAGCAACCGGTAGACGCGGATCGCTTGCTCGAACTTGCCGCTGTCGAAGTACGTCGCCGCCAGCCGATCGATCAGCTCGACGCCCCGGGGGCCGCCCTTCTCCGTCAGGTACGCGGCCGCGCCCTCCACGACATCGAGCTGCGCGAACGGCAGCACGACATCCTTGAGCGCCTCGTTCTTGAGCTGGATCCGGTCGCGGTCCTTCCCTTCCGCTTGCCGGTCGGAGTAGTCGACCACTTCCTGGAACCTGGCGATGGCGGAGCGGAAGTCGTGCGCGTTGTAGTCGCACCACGCCAGCTTGTAGACCGCGAATCCGTAGATCTTGGGCAGGTGGAACGAAGCGGCCTTCTCGAACGCCGCTCGCGCGCGCTGGAGGTCGTTGTGCTGGAAGTGGTGCTCGCCCAGCTGCACGTAGGCGTCGGGCACGAAGCGCGAGCCGGGGAACTGCTCGATCAGCGCCTGGTAGCTGCGCAGCGCTCCCGTCCGGTCGCCGATTTCGTACTGATTGTAGGCGAGGACGAAGAGCAGCTCGTCGCGGCGCGGGTAGTCCGGGGAATCGCGCAGGATGGCCTGGTAGAGCGCGAGGGCCTCCCGGCGATGGCCGTCGCTCGCGCCCGTCGACACCTTCGGCTCCGGGCCGGCGGACTTCTCGTCCTTCTCGCGCGTCGCGAGCCAGGCGGCGTAGCGCTGGTCGTACTCGCGCACCTCGCGCAGCGCGACGGACTTCGCCTTCTCCCACCACAGCTCCGCGAGCTGGAAGGAGAGGTCCGCCTTGCGCGCACCCTGCTCCACCTTGGGGAGGATCCGCTGGAGCTGCGCGATCATCTCGTCGCGCTTCCGCTCGATGGCCACGTCGTGGGCTGCGTCGTCGGAGGTCGGCTTGGGCGCGACGGGCGCCGCCGCGGTGCGCTCGGCGCTGGGGCAGGCGTCCTTGACCGTGTACCGGTAGTAGCCGACCTCGTCGGGCCAGTACTCGCCGTCGAACTGCCAGTACTCCTGCCCGCCGCCGCTCAGCGCGGGCCGGTACAGCTTCTGAGCCGCGAGCAGCGCCTCGAGATCGATCCGCTCCTCGAGAAACTCCTTCTCTCCCTTGAGGGTCTCGAACCCGACGATCTCGATGTCGCCGTCGAGCGCGTCGGAGAGGCGGGCGAGGCCCGCGAGCCGGCCCCGGATCAGGTTCCCCGCGGCGTCCGCCATCGCTGCCTGCTGCTTCCCGAGCGCGTCCAGCAGCTCGGGTCCCAGCGCGCTGCGCATCAGCTCGGTATCTCCCGCGACCTTGCGCCGTTCGGCATCGGTGCGCCCCAGCTCCGCGAGCATCGCCTCGACGCGCTCGTTCTTGCGCACCCGGCGGCGGACCGGCGCTGGCAACCAGTCGCCGCCCTCCACCGCTCCGGCCAGCTCTCCCGGCGTCGGGTTCCGCGCGAGGAAGGACTTCACCCGGTCGCGCATCGGCAGGTACCGTGCCGCGAACTTCGCCAGGGTTTCCCTGACCTGCGGCCACAGGCAGTTCCGGTGGTAGATGACTGCCGCCAGGCTCTCCGCCTCCGGCGTGTACTCGTCCGACAACTGCGGCGAGCGCAGGCTGTGCAGCTTGCCCAGCGCGGCGCCCGGATCGCCGCGGCGCACGTCGGCGTAGGCACCCTCGAAGAGCGCCTCGTCCCAGTGGCGCGAGAAGCGCGGCACCGACGCGTATGCGGCCGAGGCCTCCCCATACCGGCCGAGCGCGAACAAGGTCCGGCCCGTGGCGAGCTGCGCCAGCTGCTTCACCTCGGCGAGTCCGGCATATCCGTCGCCTTCCAGCGCGCCGATCGCGGCGAAGATGCCCAGCGCCTTGCCGGGATCGCTGCGCTGCGAAACCAGACCGGACAAGTAGTGGGCCCGCGGGTACACCGGGCTGCCGGGCGGAACGCGGTCGGCGAATCGCGCCGCATCCGCATACCGTCCCTCCCGGTAGGCCGACAGCGCGAGCGAAGCGGCGAGGCGGGCGGCGAGGTCCGGCTGGAGTCTGGCGACCGCCTCGGCCGGCGCCTTCTCCAGCGCGGCCGCGGCGGGACCGTCCAGCGGCTCCACGGCCACCGCGCCCTCCAGCGCGCGCGCGTAGAACGGATTTCCCAGGCCTCGATCGAGAACGCGCAGATAGTAGACGGACGCGGAGGCAGGCAGCCCGAACCGCGCCAGCGATTGCGCCAGGAGGAGCTCCGCCTGCGCGCGCTCCAGGCCTTGCAAGCCCTGCAGCGCCTGATGGAACGAGATGGCCGCTCCGCGGGCGTCGCCGTCGATCTCCCGGTCCTGGGCCCTGTGGAGCGCGTCGCCCGCCGCGGCGTTCGCCGCGGTCGCCAGCAGAGATGCGAGGAGGACGGGGATTCGCATCGTTGCCTCGTCTAGAAGAGCCAGCTCACGCCGCCCTGGAACGCGATGTTGTTGATGACGCTGGACGACGGTTCGCCGAGCTGGATGGCCGCGCTGCCCGCGCCGCTCTTGATCTCGTCCTCGCTGCCGCCGAACGAGGACGCGCTGCAGCCGGGGCTCAGCCCCGTGGCTCCCGAGCCGCCGCCGCGGATGGCACGGGCGTCCTGCACCGTGCAGCCGTTCACCTTCGAGACGTACGCGGAGTAGACGCGGTCGCGCAGCTCGAGGCGCACCGTGAACCGGTCGCCGGCGAAGATCCGGGCACCCACGCCGAGCCCCGCTTCGGGCCGGAAGCCGGTGTCGCCGAAGGATCGGCCGCCCACCGCGTCCGAGGGGCGCAGCTGCAGCCGGGTCTTCGCCACTCCGAGGCCGGCGTTCACGTACAGCCCCAGGCGGAGGATCGTCCGGTCGAAGAAGCTGATCTTGCCGTAGATGGGCATCAGCTCGAGGCCGGCCAGCGCATCGGCCTGCAGGAGCAGCGCGCTCGCGGCCAGCGGCTGCTGATCCACCTTGGCCGCCAGCTCCTCGGTGAGCGAGCTCTGGTGCGCGAGGGCGTTGTAGGTGACGGACGCCAGCGCCGCGAGGTTCTCGCGCAGGTGGTACGAGAGCTCCACGCCGACGCCGGCGTGCACGGTGAAATGCGGATTCACCTGGCCGAGGCCGAAGAGCGTCAGCTCGGCGCGGTTCGCCTCGCTGAAAGGACGCCGTTCGACGACATGGACGCGTTGCACCTCGCGATCTTCCTGGGCGAGGGCCGCGGGAGCGAGGAGCAGGATTGCGAGGAGGAGGCGCATGGCGATTCGCTCGGGTCAGAAGAGCGCGGACGCGCCCAGCCCTACGGTCGTGATCCGGCCCAGGTAGCGCGAGCTGGTTCCCGTGCCGGGTTGCGTCAGGTCGGCGCCGCGCAGGACCGACGCCGGGTAGAGGAACGCGCGCACCTCGGTCCGCAGCGACCAGCGCTGGCCGAGATAGACGCGGAGGCCGCCGCCGACCTCGCCGACCGGCTTGAGCGAGGTCGTGGTCTGGTAGTCGCCGGCCGCGCAAGGCCCGGCGCCCGGCGAGGCGCACAGGTTGACGGACTCGTGCGTGAACGCCGCCCCTCCCGCCCCGGCCAGCAGGAAGACCTGGAAGTGCACGGGCAGCTCGGCGGCGAGGTTCAGCTTGCCGTAGATGGGCGCAATGCGGGCCATCACCAGCGCGCCGCCGCGCATCTGATCGGCGCCGCCGATCTCGTCGTCGGTGTTGGGCTGCCCGGTCGCGGGGTTGGTACGGGACGGCAATTTGTCGCGGATCTGGCCGGAGAGGCTGGAGATCCCGGTGCGGTTGGCCAGCACGTCGACGCCGACGTCCACCCATTCGTTCGGGTGGTAGCTGACGGACACCAGGCCGCCGTACTGGTCGATCAGCGGCGCATTCAGAGCGGTGCCGAACGTGACCCCGACTTCCCAACGCCGCGACACCTGGTACAGCTTGCCCTGCACCCGCGCAGCGGCGGGGTCGTAGAGAGTGTCTTCCGCCAGCGCGGGCGTCGCGGCGGCCGACAAAACCGTGAACAGCAGGACGATCCGGGTACGTCGTTCCACGGTTGGCCGCTCCCTCGGAAGGGAGGGACGTTGCCCACCGCCCGCTCGCCGCGCAACAAGCGTGCACTCCACAACAGCCCCGCCGGACAAGGCGTCGCCGCGCCTTTTTCGCGGGCGCATCGGCCACCCGGACGGCATGGGAGGTATGCTGGCGAACGCCATGGCATCGTTGCGCCGGCCGGCGGTGTCGGGAACGTTCTATCCGGACGATCCGGGCGAGCTGTCCGCGGCGGTGTCGCGGTTCCTCGAGTCGGCCCCGCCGCGCGAGTGGGCGAAGGCGATCGTCGCGCCGCACGCCGGATACGTCTATTCGGGGCCGATCGCCGCCAGGGCGTTCCGCTGCCTCTCGCCCGGGGTGAGCCGGGTGGTGCTCCTCGGACCGTCGCATTTCGCGCCATTGCGCGGCCTCGCCGTCCCGAATGCGGCAGCCTTCGAGACGCCGCTCGGCCGCGTCGAGCTCGAGCTCCCCGGCGATCTGCCACGCAGCGATGCGGCACACGCGCGCGAGCATTCGCTCGAGGTGGAGCTGCCCTTCCTGCAGCTCGCGCTCCGCGAGCTCCGCCTGGTGCCCATCGTGGTCGGCCACGCGCAGCCCGCAGAAGTGGCGGACGTGCTCGCGCGGCTGTGGGGTGGAGCCGAAACGGCGATCGTGGTGAGCAGCGACCTTTCGCACTACCTGCGGTACGACGATGCCCGCCGCGCCGACGAGGAGACCGCCCGGCGCATCGAACAGCTCGTCCCGGTCCCCGACCACGCCGCCTGCGGGGCCGCGCCGCTCAACGGGCTCCTGTTCGAGGCAGCGCGGCGCGGGATGCGCTGCGAGCGGCTCGACCTGCGCAATTCCGGCGACACGGCGGGTGACCGGAACCGGGTGGTGGGATACGGCGCGTTCGCCCTGCGCGAGGCCGCATGAGCTTTCCGGGGCGCTACTTCAGCAAGCTCGCCGACGGACGCATCCGCTGCGAGGTATGCCCGCGTTACTGCGCCTTGCACGAGGGGCAGCGCGGGATGTGCTTCGTCCGCGCGCGCGAGGGCGAGAGCGTGGTGCTCACCACGTACGGACGGTCCAGTGGGTTCTGTGTCGATCCGATCGAGAAGAAGCCGCTCGATCACTTCCTCCCAGGCACGCCGGTCCTCTCGTTCGGGACCGCGGGCTGCAACCTCGGATGCCGCTTCTGCCAGAACTGGGACATCTCCAAGTCGCGCGAGGTGGATCGGCTGACCGACGCGGCGAGCCCGGAGCAGATCGCGCAGGCCGCCCTTGACGCGGGGTGCAGGAGCGTCGCGTTCACCTACAACGATCCGGTGATCTTCCTCGAGTACGCCGTGGACGTCGCCAAGGCGTGCCGCGCGCGCGGGCTGAAGACGGTCGCGGTCACCGCGGGGTACGTCTGCCCGGAGCCGCGCGCCGAGATGTACCGGCACATGGATGCGGCGAACGTGGATCTCAAGGGGTTCACCGAGGAGTTCTACCGGAAGGTGTGCCTCGGCCACCTCCAGCCCGTGCTGGAAACGCTCGTCTACCTGAAGCGCGAGACGCAGGTCTGGTTCGAGATCACCACCCTCCTCATTCCCGGGCACAACGACTCGGACGCGGAGGTGACCGCGCTGTCGGAATGGATCCTGCGCGAGCTGGGGCCGGACGTGCCGCTCCACTTCACGGCGTTCCATCCCGACTTCCAGATGCTGGACACGCCGCCGACGCCTCCCGCGACGCTCTCCCACGCCCGCCGCATCGCCCTGCGCACCGGCCTCCACTACGTCTACACGGGCAACGTGCACGACGAGGACGGGCAGTCGACCCGCTGTTCTTCCTGCGGCGAGGTCCTCATCGGCCGCGACTGGTACACGCTCACCCGCTGGAATCTGACCCCTGCCGGCCACTGCCAACGCTGCGGCACGAAGCTTCCGGGCGTCTTCTCCGGCCGCCCCGGCACCTGGGGCCCCCGCCGCCGTCCCCTCCAGCTGCAAGTGATCTGACGGACTGCTTCAAAAAGATCACCGCGGAGGCGCGGAGGACGCGGAGTTAGGCTTGGTCGGGCGCTCCGAACGGACGCAAAGCGCCCGATCGTGGCTGCCCGACAAGACCTCCGCGCTCTCCGCGTCTCCGCGGTGATCTTCTAGGCGAAGCTACTTCACGGTGGGGTGGATGAAGA
>Ga0066710_100002812_pt1 | contig 14334 bp, 9 predicted proteins | sample GraSoiAngelo_159_FD_79666 | JGI IMG/M metagenome (GOLD analysis project Ga0066710, IMG submission 79666) | Grasslands soil microbial communities from the Angelo Coastal Reserve, California, USA - 14_1009_16_40cm | ecosystem: Environmental > Terrestrial > Soil > Grasslands | place: USA...
AAGAACGTGTGGAGCTGCCCAGTGGCGGTCGCGGCGGCCCCGGTGACCTGCCCGCGGTCGTTGTTCCCACACGCGGTGCTGTGGGCGCCACCGAGGGTGCCGAGGTCCGTCACCGCATAACCTTCCCCCTGAGCGAGGGCCACCTCTCCGCTCGCTGCGATAGATGCGCCAGGGCCTACCAGGCGCTTATCCGAATCGCACGCAGAAGCTAGAGCTGCCAGCGCGCAGAGCAGCGTGATTCTCTCGATCGGTCTCATCGGACACCTCCTACAGTTGATTGCCCAGACCTGCCCCAACCGGTACCTTCCAGGTTGACGGAGCTAGTTTCATCCGGCCGCGTCACCAGGACGTGACCGGTCCGTCACCGGTCGCGGTGACGATGGCTGCTCCGTCAGCGCTGAAGGGGCCTCGCATGATCGAGTTCCGGCCGCTCGGGAGTCTGCACCTCACCGACGCCGAGGGACGCGAGGTCAAGAGGCTGCTCACGCGTTCCCGGCGCCTCGCGCTGCTCGCCTACCTCGCCGCGGCCACGCCGCGGGGCTTCCACCGCCGCGACTCACTCCTGGCCGTGCTCTGGCCCGAGCTCGACCCGGACCACGCCCGCGCCGCGCTCCGGGAGCCTAGGGGTTCTGCGTCGGGGCGGCACGCGCCGAGTAACGCTCCCAGCGCCAGCAGCCTGGCGCACATCATGATGACTGAGCGAGTCATTGTGCCCTGCCTCTCTGTCTTATTAGCCGCCCGTCCACGCACCATTCCGAATTCGGGGCGGTCGTTTGCCGAGCCCGGATCCGTCTCGTAGGTTTGGCCGGACGCGAACGTACGGCCCGTGCATCATCGGACCGTGATCGGGGCGTTATGCGATCGTTGGCGACCTGCCCGTGATCGAGTTTCGGACGCTGGGAGCGCTGGAGCTGCTCGGCCCGGACGGTCGCGAGCACCGTGCGGTGCTCACTCAGCCGAAGCGCGTTGCCCTCCTTGCCTACCTCGCCGTCGCGACGCCTCACCGCTTTCATCGGCGTGACACCTTGCTTGGTCTGCTCTGGCCCGAGCTGGACCAGGATCACGCCCGGGCCGCGCTCCGCCAGGCGCTCCACGGGCTGCGGCAGGCACTCGGCCCGGTCGCACTGCCAGGCCGCGGCGATGAGGAAGTCAGCCTGGACCCCGCGGCCCTCTGGTGCGACGCGCGTGCGTTCGACGAGAGTGTGGCCGCCGGGGACGCCGAGAAGGCGCTTGATCTCTATTGCGGCGACTTCCTCACCGGCTTCTTCCTCTCCGGCGCACGCAACTTCGAGCGGTGGGTGGAAGAAGAGCGCACTCGCCTGCGGCGTAGCGCCGCGCGGGCTGCAGGCACGCTCGCGCGCCAGTGTCACGCGGCCGGCGATGGAGCTGGCGCCTTGCGCTGGACGCGTCGCGCGACCGCGCTCGCCCCCGACGATGAGGGTCTCCAGCGCCAGCTGATCTGGCTACTCTACAGACAGGGTGATCGCGCCAGTGCAATCGGGGCGTACGAGAGCTTCGCCCTGCGGCTGGCTGACGAGTACGAGGCCGAGCCGGCGGCTGAGACCCAGGCACTCATCGCGGCGGTACGCGCGCGCCACGTGCGAGTCCCGGCTCCGACGGAAGCGACCGCCGCACCCGTCGGCGCGACGCCCGTCCTCGGGACCGCCCCGGTGCGCCGGCGCAGGCGTCTTGCGCCGGCGGCGCTCGCCGCAACGGTCGGCGTGGTGGCGCTCGCCGGCGTCGTGCTGGCGGTCCGCGGGACGGCGCGACCCCGGCTAGACCCGCACAGGGTGGTCGTCGCCCCGTTCGAAAACCGCACGGCGGATAGTACACTGAACGCGCTCGGCAGCATGACCGCCGACTGGATCTCCCGTGGGCTTGCCGAAACGGGGCTGGTCGAAGTGGCGGACCCCGTCCTGCTGCGCGCCGAAGCAGGCGGGGCCAACGGCGTGAGGGCGCTCGCCGAGTTTGCGCGTGCCGGGACGGTTGTCCGGGGCGCGCTCTATCGGCAAGGCGATAGCATCCGATTCGAGGCGCAAGTCGCGGACGCGCGCCAGGAGCGGCTGGTGCGCAGCGTGACGCCCGTGACCGGGGCGGCGCGAGACCCTCGTGCCGCAGTGGAGGCGCTGCGCCAACGGGTGACCGCCGCGCTCGCGACGCATCTCGACCCACGGCTCAATGACTGGGCCGGCATCGCGAGCCAGCCCCCGACGTTTGAGACGTACCAGGAGTTCGTCACGGGGTACGAGGCGTTCTTCCAGCTCCGGGCGCGGGATGCCCTGCGACACCTGTATCGCGCGGCGGCCCTGGACTCCACGTTTAAGCTCCCGCTCGTCTGGGCGACGCTCGCCCACTCATTCCTAAACGAGTGTGAGCCAGCTGACTCGCTTGCCCGAGCGCTCGCCCCCGCTCGCGATCGGCTCGGGCGATTGGACCGCTTCCTGCTCGACCGCCAGGCAGCGATGTGCCGGGGCGATCTGAACGCGGCGTACCGGATGTCGCGCGAGATGATCGACGCCGTGCCCCAGTCAGAGTTCCTCGCCTGGCTCCTCGCCCGCGACGCCCTGGCGGTCCAGCGGCCGCGCGAGGCGCAGGTCGTGCTCGAGCGGCTGCATCCCGATCGCGGTTCCCTGCGAAACCTTGCGCCCTACTACTTGTACCTCACCTACGCGCTCCATGAACTCGGCGATCACGAGCGCGAGCTCGCAGCGGCCCAGCGCGCCCGCAAGCAGTTCCCAGATAACCTCGCCATGCTGCGGCTCGAGCTGCTGGCACTCGCAGCGCTGGGGCGAGTCCCGGATGTGAACCGCGCGCTGGACGAGATCCCGGCGCTCCCCCGCCACCCCCTCCGAACCCCGAGCGAGGTGATGCGCGATGCGGCGCTCGAGCTGCGGGCGCACGGGCAGCCGGAGGCAAGCCGCGCGGTGTTTGCGCGCGCGCTGGCATGGTTCGAAAGCCGACCGGCAGCGGAACTCGCCACGGAGGCGTCGCGTTTCGAGCGCCTGCAGGCCCTGTACGCCGCCGGGCAATGGGGCGCAGCTCGCAACCTGGTCGGCGAACTGGTCCGCGAGCATGCGGAGAGCGTGAGCTACGAGGGCATCCGGGGCGTGCTCGCCGCACGGCGCGGAGCTCGCGGGGAGGCGGCCGGGGCCGACAGCGCGCTTGTCGGACTGTGGCGCTGGAATCTGCAAGGCGCCTCCACCTATTGGCGGGCATGCATCGCTGCTCAGCTCGGCGACTCGGCGCGCGCCGTGACGCTCTTGTGGCAGGCCCACGCCGAGGGTGAAGGCGTGCACCCGGAGTTCTTCATGATGCTGCACACGGATCCGGGCCTGGAGCCCCTGCGCGGTTACGCGCGCTTCCGAGCTTTCCTCAAGCCCAAAGGCTAAGCCGGCCACGAGCCCCAAGCGACCGTCCCTGCGCCGTGTGTTCACGGCGGTAGCCCTCACCGTGGAGACGCTGGTGGGCGGGCGCGGCGTTCTCCGCGCGCAGAGCCTCACCACCGCAGCCATCAACGGTGTCGTCACGGACGACAGCGGGCGCGCGGTGGAGTCCGCGGAGATCGTCGCCGTCGACCGGGCCACCGGATTCCGCTGGACCGGACTGAGCCACGCCGATGGCTGGTACACGGTGCAAGGGCTGGAGGTCGGGGGGCCGTACACGGTCACGATCTCGCGCATCGGGTTCCGGTCCCAGGTACACGAGCGCCTCACTCTGACCCTGGGTCAGACGCTACGGCTCGACGGCGCCCTCCAGGCAGCCGGCAGCGAGCTCACGCCCGTGACTATCACGGCCGAAGCGGACCCGACGTTCTCGCCGTCGCACACGGGCATCGGGTCGATCGTGTCGGACTCCGAGCTCCGCCGCCTCCCGACGGTCAACCGCGATGTCTACGCATTCGTCCAACTCACCCCACAGCTGTCGACGTGGTACGGCCTATCTGCCGGGGGGGAGAACACCGTCTTCAACAGTCTGCTGCTGGACGGCGCCAACGAGCGCGCGTTCTTCGGCGGGAATGCGTCGGGCGCCGTGTGGGGCGGCAAGCCCATCTCCATCGAGGCGGTGAAGGAGTACCAAGTCCAGTTGTCGCCGTACGACGTGCGGGATGGGAATTTTTCCGGGGCGCTGATCAACGCGGTCACGAAGAGCGGCACGAACGACTTCCGTGGCAGCGCGTTCTACTTCTGGCGGAACGAACAGTTGGCGCGAGACGTCCCGTTCCTGCGCGCCTCGCCCTATGAGCGGACGCAGTTCGGCTTCGCGCTCGGCGGACCGATCGTGCGCGACCGCATGCACTTCTTCGTGGCTGGCGAGCTGCAGCGGCTGAGTGCGCCAGCGCTCGGCCCGTACGTGGGGCAGAGCGCGGCGGCCCAGACACCCTTCCCTATAGACACAAGCGACATCACTCGGTTCGTGCAGCTGCTCCATGCCCACGGTCTCGAGGGTGGGTCGCCAGGACCGATCAGCAACACCAACCCGCTCCGCAACGCATTTGCCCGCTTCGACGTCGCGCTCCCGCGGTGGAACAGCCGGGCCCTCCTCGAGCTAAACCACAGCCGAGCGGACACCAACGCATTCTCGCGTCCGACGCTCGCCTCACCCGCTTGCGCGACTCCGTCCTGCTACCCGCTCTCATCGGTTGGGCGGGACCAGCGGGTTACGCAGCACACGACGGTGTTGCGCCTGTCCACCAGCCTACCGAGCGGCGCGTACAACGAGGTGATCATCAACCGGATGTCGGTCCCGCTCCAGATCACGCCCAGCGTGCAGGAGCCCTTGATCGTCGTCTCGGTGCCGAGCGCTAGCGTGCCGGGGACGCAGGCGCAGCTGGAGGCGGGCACCATCGAGTTCGCGCAGGGGAACGAGCTCGGCCAGGAGAGCTTCGAGCTCACCGACAACCTCACCCGCCCAATCGGGAGCCACCAGGTCACCGTTGGCGCGACGATCGCGTCGTCCCGCATCCATGCCGCCCAGGTGTCAGGTGCCTACGGGGTCTGGCGGTTTTCGAGCCTGGACTCCCTGCAGCGCGACAGCGCCGCCGATTACCAAGTGACCAAGGACCTGGGCGGTGGCGACGTGTCGCTGCGCAGTATGCAATACGGCGTTTACGCCGGCGATCAGTGGCAGGTGAGCGAACGGTTCTCCCTGACCTTCGGCGTGCGTGCCGACGTGCCGGTCCTTCAGAGGCACCCACCGTACTCCGCGTCGGTCGACTCGCTGTTCGGCCGCCGCACGGACGTCGTCCCCTCGGGGCAATGGCTCTTCTCGCCGCGCCTCGGCTTCAACTGGACGTCGAGCGCCGCACGACGGGAGCAGCTGCGCGGCGGTGCCGGGCTGTTCGCGGGCCGCCCGCCGCTGGGGTGGCTCCTGCGAGCATTCCAGAACTACGGCGCAGGGCTCGGGACTGTGCATTGCGCTCCAACGCCCGTCGGTGCCGGACCGCCGCCACCCTTCCCCGCGTTTCCAGACTACCAGAATCCCCCAACTGCGTGCGCGAACGGCACGGGCCTGAGTCCGGGACCAGTCAACTTCGTGGACGAACACCTCAAGTTCCCCCAGGTGCTACGCCTGTCGCTCGGCTACGACCGCCAGCTACCCTGGGACGTGGTGGCAACAGTCGAAGGGCTGTACGCCCGGGGCATCCATGACTTTTTCTTCGTGAATCAGAATCTCACAGGACCGACGGGCGTTGATTGCCACGGCCGCGTGCTGTACGGGACGATCGACACTCTCGGCGTCGCCTCGCCTGCCCTGATCTCGAGGCGATTCCCGGCGGTGTTCGCGCTCGAAAACCAGTCGCACAACTACTCCTACGACCTCGCGGTGCAGCTCTTGAAGCGCTTCTCGAACGCCGTCGAGGCGAGCGTCGCCTACAGCTACTCCCGCGTGCGCGACGTCCAGAGCCACCAGTATCTCGCCTTCAAGGACGACTGGCAGTTCGGGCGCACGCTGTCCGGCGACCAGGAGGATAAGCGGGTTGGCATTTCAGACTTCGATCAGCCGCACCGGCTCGTGATCGTGGGCACGTACACGCTGCCCTGGGCGAGGTGGAGAACCGATGTCTCCTTCTATTATCTGGGCTCCTCGGGCGTCCCGTACGCCTATATCGCGACAGGGGACCTGAACGCCGACGGCTCAAGCGCGAACGACCCAGTCTACGTCCCGGCGAGCGCATCCGATACGGCCGAGATCCGGTTCGCCGGCACCTCGGCCGAGGTCGCCACGCAGCAGCAAGCATTCGAGCGCTTCATCACCGGCACGCCGTGCCTCCGCGGCCAGCGCGGCCGGATCTTGCAGCGGAACAGCTGCCGGAGCCCCTGGGTGCACACCCTGAACGTGTCTGTCCGTCAGGCGCTGCCTGCCGTGGGGGGACACCCGCTGGTCGTGGAGCTCGAGGTCTTCAACCTCCTGAATCTCCTCAACCGAAACTGGGGCCAGGTGAGGCTGCCGAACAACCCATTCGCCCCTCAGGTCGCGTTACTCCAGCCGGTCGGGGAGACCCCGGGTCCACTGTCGCAAGCCCAGCCGGTGTTCCGGTTCGATCCCAACACCATGCGATATAACTCCGAGTTCCCGGCCTCGAACTACCAGATCCAGCTGGCGGCGCGGTACACGTTCTAAACGTCGACCCCCCTGATGCACGTACGGGCGGTCGCCGACTCGACGCATAGCGCCACCAAAACACGGTCAGCGCGAACGAGGATCTGGTGACGTATTCGAGGACAGAGACCAGAAAAGCCCGTCGGCCGGGCGATCCGGCGATGGTGCCCCCTGCACACACTCGCGCGCGCGATGGCGGTGCGTGCTGGCCTTTTATCCAAGCCTCATTCCAACCGTCCGGCCGATCTTTCGAGACCGGGGGGGATCGATTCTGAAAAATGTCAGACTGACGGGAACGTCCCTTACGCCCGTCGACCCGGGGCCAAATCGTGCCTGCCAGCTGTCGGAATGTTGTCGGAACGCGCCTGTGCTCGACGTGACATAATCCCGATTATCGCGCGTCCAGAATCGAACTAAGACACCGCAGCGTAGCGACTTATTAGTGGCGACACTACCAAGGGGGAGTTGGTTCGGGATAGACTCGGGCCGTACTGTCGCCAGGCCCATCCTCAGCTACCGCCGACAGATACACAAGACTGTCGTCGCACGCGCGCGTAGACGTCGCTGGCTGCGTGACGACCTGGTGATCGCGCAGGAGCGGGCGGCGGGCGCCCCGTCAGGTGCGCATCCAGAGCAGGGATCAGGAATGACACAGCGCCGCCCTCGGGCGTGAGGACGGCGCTGCTGCATGGCTCAATGCGCTGTGGCCATCTGCTGAGCGAAGCCATGCGCTTCCTTCGGCGCTGCCCCGGCTTCGACGACGTCGAGGTAGACCATCGTCTGGTTGAGCAGCACGTAGGCGATCTCGCCGAACGTGCACGGCCCTGGCAGACCTGCGTGCGCTCCCTCGAGCTTGCCGTAGAGGAAGTTGAGGACGCAGTTGCAGGCGAATGGGACATCATGGCGCATGCCCGCCGTGGCTGACTTGAACGCCTGCACATAGTCCGGCACCGGTTTGGCCAGGCGGTACGTCCGGCCCTTGAACACCGGCGCGTAGAGCGCGACCTTGCCGGCGTCCTTGTCTACGCTCTGGATGCTCACGTTGATCAGCGCGCCGTCGTGATCGTCCATCAGCGGCAACTGCGTGTCCACCTTGGTCTCCGTCAGCCAGCGGGCGAAGTTCGTCTTCTTCCCATCGATCGAGCAGTCGGTGACGGCAAAGCCGTCCGTTTCGAAGCGGATATCCGGGCCGTCCGAACGCTCGAAGATGTTGACGATCTCCACGTCGGCCGTCTTGCCGGCCGGGAGCGACAGATGGCAGGCAATTGCCTTGTCGGTGAAGACCTCGCCCGTCTTCCCGTTGAACACCTTGGGCTTCTCCTTGCCCAGATCATTCAGGTGGATGCCGGTGATCCAGCCCACGATCGGGTGCTTGAAGAGGTCCCGGAAGGTGGGCGCGTCTTTCCCGTAGGCGAGATGCACGTCGGAAAACGCCGGGATCATAAGCAAGGTGTAGCCGTTCGGTGGCGCGTCCTCGGCGATGCGCGCGATCGTGTTGGGGTAGTAGACCGAGATCTTCGGCGCGGCTCGTTCGTCTCTGGGCAGCCGCTGCACCATCAGCCTGTCGCGAGTGGTGAGCCCGCCCTCGTCGTCGGTCATCAGGTAGGGGATGGTGCCCCCGACCCAGTTGCCTCTGGGCAGCCGCGCCAGCAGCCGCTCGTCGCCCGAGACCGCGTACCACTGCTCAGGTGCCTTCGCGAGCTCGGCCTGGAAGTCAGCCACGCTCATGGGCGTTCCATTGGTGTTCTTCATCGGCAATCCCTCCTCGTGCGGCAAAAGGGTGCACCTCCGTAAACAATGACCGCCAAGCCACCCGGTGCGGTAGCTCGGCGGTCGTGGGGTCCCTCGTGGCGTCTAGGCTCCGGCGTCGCGGAGGAGGCGAGGACCCGTTGCTTTGTGCCCCCGGCTTTCGCCGGGTTTACCCTTGTCGCTGCGGCGTTGCTAGCTCGGGGTCATATATCGCGACGTCCGTCGGGCGTCAAGTAGCACGCTGGACCCAGGGGTGAGGACTTGAACAACGAGACATCTGGCTCCCGGCGTCTCCGACACCCTGTCGCATATCTCGCAGTTCCCGTGGTCCGAACGACGGGGAGCAGACCAGAGGCTGCGCCCTGCTGTCGCATTCCCACCCCCCGGTGCCGCAAAACAGCCTATGCGGACACGTCGGCTCGATGCATACTGGTGCTCACTTCGCTGCGGGGACCGACGTGACGACCGCGCTGCGGGTATTGATCGCTGAAGACTCCGAGGAGGACGCGCTGCTGCTCGTGCGCGAGCTCCGACGGGGGGGTTACGAGCCGGTCTACCAACGGGTCGATACTGCCTCCGCGATGAGGGCCGCCCTCGAGCACCAGACCTGGGATCTCGTGATCGGCGACCACAGCATACCGGGGTTCAGCGGCCTGGAGGCGTTGGCTCTCACCTTTCGCCGGGCGCCGCGACGCTACGCGCGCGCGTGGAACGCTGAGGTTGCAATGTGACATAACTGCAAGCGGCCCTGTTCGTTGTGCGGCAACGCGGCGAGACGCACCGACGGAATGGAAATGCTTACCGGGGCATGAAACAGTCCCGATCATGGGCCATAACGATCAGCGCGGCTTGCACTTATGGGCTCGTAAGACGCGTAAAGCGGAAGTTCGCGTCACCACTCATGGGAGCGGTTTGGCGCGGCCCTCTATAGCGGCCCTCTATAAAGGAGCTTGGATGGTAAAGGAGCTTGGATGGTGCCATAGGGGGACTCAATTCCTGTATCGCACGGCCGAAGCCGCAAAGCCGTCAATGAACGCGGGCCGCGTGGCTCCGGAATGAATCGCGCACCGGATCGGTAGTCCGGTGACCCGTCGCAAATGCTTCCTGCGCCACTTGATCCGAGCACGCTTTGCCGCGACTTTGCCGCCCGCCCCGCTGCCCGCTCCGACCCACGCAAACCGCTCGCGACCCCCCCCGTCCCCCAAGAACAGGGGGGCCAGTGGAACAAGTCCTATGGTGGGCAGACACCGACCCCCCCCCAGGGGTGTCATCGAACGCAGAACTTCGGATTCGAAAAAAAGAATTGAGGACGACTCCCGCGTAATTGCACCAGAACGCGGCGCAGGCCGTGCTCGGAAATCATTGGTTCGTAGGGAAATCGGTGCCGCCTTGAGGTGGTGTTTCGGCGGGCAGCTGGTCTTGCGACCGGCCCAGTGCGGGGCATATTGGAACGCAACTCAGATGCTATGAGCCCCGGGGCGCGATGTCGTGCGGGATCGCCGATGCCCCGAGGGGAGCAAATCGCGAAACCGGCTGAGTGGGGACACCCACGCGGCTGGTTTTTTTGCTTTTTGGTGTCGGAGTGGTCATGAGGTGGACGCGATGAACGGCACCTGGGAAAGAGCCCCCCACCGCCGGGGCAGCGTCAAGCGGGTGCTGCTCGCCGGGATGATGTGTGGCGCACTCGCGGCGTGGTCGGAGCCGGCTGGTCCGGGGCCGGCTAAGGGGCAGGTGCGCTTCGAAGTCCGGTTCTCGAGTACTGCGGTTGCCTTGCCACGCTGACGGTGACCCTGAAGGGACCGGAGACGGTGACCTTCGACTTGAGGCAAGATGCTACGGGCCTCTGGACCGCCGACCCGGTGACAGTTACCGCGGGGACCTACACCGTCGAGATCGAGGGACGCGACGCGGCCGGAGTACTGACCTACGCGGGAAAGAGCACGGTCGTCGTGAGCCCGAACGTGATCCGGAGCATTCCGCTCACCGTGGTCTGTGTGAACACACCCTGTCACGGCGGCGAGCTCGGCCTCACCATCATGCTTCCACAGCCGGAGGCGGAGCCGAACGGCAGTGTCGAGACGGCGCAGGAGCTGACGGTCCAGACGTTCGATTTTGACAACGCCATCTTTCGGGCTGCGGCGGTGAACGGCGCGATCGAACCATCTGATGAGGACTTTTTCTCGATTGGGCTCGGGGACGTTGCGGTCGGTGACTCGATCTTCGTCTACGTGTTCGCGAGCCAGTTCGGATCGACCCTGCATGGCGCGGCGACGCTGTACGATCCGGCGGGCAATCCGGTGACGGCGGTCGTACCGGTGGCGGGTTCCGCAGCCGACACCGTGACGCCTATCCCGCCACGTCCGATGCTCCTGCGGCGACCTACAAGTTCAGTGTGCGGAGTCGGGATAACACGACCGGGTTCTACACCATCTATGCGTATCTGTGCAGGCCAGCCGTGAATGAGTTTTGCCGGACGTAAGAGCCGGAACTCCCCTTGCGCAGGGGTAGTTGGCGCGTCGCGCGTCTGAAGGGGGTGTGACGCTGGCACGGTCATGGTGCTGCACCGGTTCAGTCAAAGGAGGAAGCATGCTGCCCTGCGTTCGCTGTAGGTCTCTAGCTGCGCTGCTTCTTAGTGGTCTTGCGGCACTTCCCGCGGGCTGCATCGACGACTCGGGCAGGGGGCCTGTCGCGCCACAGCTTGCGAGCTCTCAGGATCTAGGTCCAGGTACCGACGTGGGCGGCGTGGGCCCGTCGGCCGTGACGCTCGGCTCCATCATCCCGCTCGTCACCGAGACCGGGAAGATCAGCTTGTCCGTAGACGGTAACGGGACACTCGCGAGCACGGGAACGATCCAAGTCGAGAAGCCTGTTGGCGCAACCGTGCGCGGCGCGTGGATCGCGGCGGCAAGCACGGGCTTCAGTGGCTTCATTATCCCTAACGGTGGCATCAAGATTGACGGTCAGGACGTTGTCTGGGACGTCGTGACTCCCAGCAGTATCTCCTCCAGCAATCACTTCGCTAAAGTCACCGATCTGGTCAAGCCGAAGCTCGATGCCGCGCCGGCCGGCAGAGTGAATTTTGAGATCACCGAGGTCAGTTCCGCCCAGATCGATGGTTCCATCCTGGCAGTGATTTTCGACGATCCGAATCAGACCACGGAAAATACGGTAGTACTTCTCTTCGGAGCACAGGCCATTGCCGGCGACCACTTCGCGGTGAACCTGGCTAAGCCGATCGACACCAGTGATCCTAATCTGAAGATCAACATGGGATTGGGGATCAGCTTCGGCTTCCAGCCCACTAATCAACAGGTCAACCTTGTAGATGTAAACGGGAAACGTCTCACGTCTTGCGCCGGAGGTCAGGACGACGGCGAAGGAGCGAATGGGGCACTTCTAACGGTGGGTGGCTTGGATGATAGCAACGCTAACCCCGATCCTAACTGCTCGGGCTCCGAGGGCCCCCGGATCGATGACGAGCTTTACAATCTGGTGCCATTTGTGTCTACAGGGGACAAAGTCATCGACGTGTTTACGACGAACCCATCGAACGACGACAACATTTTCTTCGCGTCCTTCTTCATGACGGTTCAGGCGACAACTGAGAACCACCCGCCCGTGGCACACGCGTGCATCACAACCGATCCCAGGGTTGCCCCGTTTGTGAGACCATCGGATCCCTTCCCCTCGGCCTGTGCGCACAACGCCAAGGTGCGGGGTTACATCACACCTCCTAACACCTTCCCGCCAAAGATCGAGGTGCGCGGTGACTCGCCGGGTAATCTGTCAAGTGACCCGGACGGTGATCCCCTGACCTTTCGGTGGACCGAGGGAGCAACCGTGGTAGGTGTGGAGCCAACAGTCGATCTCAGCGATCGGCTTGGCCCCGGCGAACACACCGTAACACTTACGGTGGATGATGGAAGAGGCGGACTCGCGCAGGATCAGGTGCACATCAGCGTGCCTGAACTGGTGATACTGGTTCACGGCTGGAATAGCAACCCGGACGACGGGTTTGTGAATATGGGTCAATTACTCGGCAACCACTTCATCGTGACGGCGTTCAATTATAGCGCATCGACGTGGAGTGTAACGTCTCCCGTGACAGATCTTTCGCGCACCATCCAGAGTATTGCCCTAACGTTCGCGGATTTTACAAACCACCTGGTCCCGAACAACTCGCCTTATTACAGAAGGATAGATATTCTGGCTCACAGCATGGGTGGGCTAGTTGTGCGCACTTACATTAGCGGTCTTGCTGGCGCCAATCTCGACGGGGTTGGCGGTGTCCCATACAGAGGTGAGTTCAATAGGATTGTGACTGCAGGCACACCTAACTATGGCGCGATCTGGGCGGCACTTCCTAGCGCCATTCTCACAGACCTTTGCTGCCCTCAGGAACACCAAATGGAGCCTGGTAGCGCCTTCCTCTGGGATCTTAATAAGCGCTTGGAGGCCTGGCCGATTCCGGCAACCAACGTCCTAGGAATTGTTGGCTCAGTCTCTCAATCTACAAACTGCAGCAGGCCCCTGGATGGCCGTAGTGACGCCTTTGTGGATGTCGTGAGTGCGACTCTCCCGCCAGCCGCGATGAACCGCGTTCTATACTGGCGTGCGTTACACTCCGGCATCTTTGACGGAAGCCCCTGCCCGGAACAAACGCTGGTCGGCGCTCTAAATGACATGCATATCACGTTTGAAGCGGTCCGAAACTTCTTCGATGCGAGCATAGCTTTCGTGCCGCCGCCTGATCCTCGGCCGGCTGCTATTATCGGAAACGGGCTCCTCGTGGTCAGGGTGGTAGACGGCTCTAACAATGTCATCTCGTTCACGAATCAGGCGGCATTCGAGCTCAGGAAGACAGGGGGATTCGTCGCACGATGCGGCAATACGATTCCGGCAAATGTGGACCGGAGCCACTTCTCGTTTTTGAGATGCGTGAGTAACGGCCGTACCGGCATTTGGACTCTGCTCGACCTGCCGCAAGGCACTTGGACTCTCCAGGTCTCCTTGGAGAATGTCTCCTTGAGGGGCCGTGTGCTCCGAATTGGCATGGCGGACGTTACCATTGTTGCTGGCCGTCCGAGCCAAGTCCAAATACAACTTCCTTGACAGGGGGGCGTCGCGAGGAAGTGTACCAATAGCTCAGATCATGCTGTTGCTAGCCGGGACTCACCTGCGTCGCTGAAGGCCGACGGTGGCCTTGGTCCGCACGCACCGTGACAGCCATCGCGTGCGCGCGTAGAACGCGCGGCGTATAACGGGACTTACCTGTCCCTGGCCCTGTCGGCCCGTCGCTCACGTCCATCAATCCCTATGCGCCGGATCTTCTGACCCGCGACGCCCGGCGGTGGCGTATTAGGTTGTTGAGTGACGACGCGCCCGTAGCTCACGTGGATCGAGCAGCAGTTTTCTAAGACAAAACGCGCAAGGGGGAGCACGGTGACATGCTCCCCCTTCGTGCGTCTTCGTGCTCAGACTCCCCCATCCTCCGACATCGACCGTCAAACAAGGTCAAACGGATTTCCGACCGCGGCGGTCAGGATGTTGACGTAGATCACAGGTTGAGCCGCCGCGACCTCATAGCTTGAGGACGCGAAGCACGCTGCCTCAGAGCAAAGCCGTCGAAAGACGGTGACGCAAAGTTACGGGACTACCGCGACACGAGTCGCTATGTCCGCCGGGCCGCCAGCGATTCGACTCACGGTCGAATGCGGCGGCCCCTTTTTTGCGCCCGAAAGGAAGTGCCCATGACGTTCAAGCATAAGCTGTCCGTCCGCTTGGCCTTGCTGAAGGATGCGCTGGCGCGCGTCTGGCCTCAACTTCTGGCATTTTGGTTGCCCCAGCTCCCTCAATTCGTCGACTCCCATCGTCTCCTAGAAGGTACCTGCCTCGCGCTGCTCGTCGCACTGTGCCGCGCGCTGCGGCGCTGGCTGGACTTCACGTGGTGGTCCTTGGAATCTGGGGACCGCCGCCGTCGATGCC